>LSQX01000871.1_pt2 | contig 28362 bp, 29 predicted proteins | sample 654561 | NCBI WGS metagenome assembly LSQX01 (sample SAMN04489861, study PRJNA283612) | anaerobic digester metagenome | isolation source: 4 biogas reactors fed with cattle manure at either 37C or 55C with and... | place: Denmark: Kongens Lyngby | collected 2014
ATATCCCGGTAATTGTTGTTCCAATCCTGATAGATGGGCGGTATGCCGGAAGCGCGCAGCAGCGCGAGCATACTGACCGCCCCCATCACATCGGTCTCGCAGGCTGAGGGTAATCCCTTTTCGCCCATCATCGACATGCTCAGGCACATCGCGCATCCATAGTTCGCCTCCACGCTGTCCCAGCACTGGATGGCGCTGGCGTCGCAGTGGTGGTCGCGCATCCAGTTTTCCAGCGCGATGCTCAGTTTTGCCTGACGCAGTATCTTCTCGTCTTCGATGCCGTCAGCCACCTTGGCATAACCGTGTATTTCGGCGATCTTCGCGGCGATCCGGTCCTTGTCCGTCAGTTTTTCGATGTCGGCGAGTATCTCGCTGAAATCTTCCGTTTCAACGGTGATGCCTGCATCCTGCAGCAGTTTCTCGCTGTAGCGAACGGTCCTGAAGGGCATCACGCGCGCGCCGATCTGGCCAATGCGGGCCGTCTTCATGGCTTTGACCACCGCGCAGACGCGGGCGAATTTCTCGACATCTGCCCTGAACTCCTCGCCGTCCACCGGGCAGGTGTGACGCGCGGTAAGGCTGTATTTGATGCCGTACTGGTATAGGTTGTTGCACACGCTCAGCTTGCCGCAAAAAGCGTCGCGGCGGTTCTCCAGTTGCAGCTTGTCAAAATCATCGTCGCAAGCCTGCACCAGGATGGGCACATCACATTTGCTCCATTTGATGGCATCGGCAATGCCGGTCTCCTCGCCGAAATTCGGGAGGGAAATAATGATACCGTCCAGTTTTTCCGCATTGTCGCGGAAAAGCTTCGCGCACTTCTTCGCCTCCTCGTAAGTCATCGTTTGGCCCATGTTTGTGTCATCGGGAGAAAGAGTAACGACCTCGTGCCCCCATTCCTTGAGGCATTTCAGCAGCTTCTCGCGGGTAGACAAGACAAGGTGCGCCGGAAAAAAGCTGCGATTACTGATGAGTACGCCGAATGTTGCCATAAAACACACTCTCCGTTTCTGTTGTTTTTTATTGTGCGCTTTGGTGCACTGCCCGACGCCAGAGAGAAAGGGCTTCCTCGCGCCAGGAAGAAGATTTTTGGGGCTCGTAGCGTGCGCCCCCGCTGTGACCAAGATCTGTCATATCGGTAAACACACCCAATGTCATGCCCGCCATATATCCGGCTCCAAGGGCGCTCAGCTCGCTCACGGGAGCACATTGAACGGGACAGCCGAGGATGTCGGCTTGAATCTGCATCAGAAGGGCGTTGGCCGAAGGACCGCCGTCCACGCGCAGCTCGCTAAGGTCTGCGCCGGTGTCATCCTTCATAGCAAGAATGACATCAGCATCCTGGTACGCGATGCTTTCGAGCGCAGCCCTGATAATATGCGCCTTGGTGCTGCAGCGGCTGATGCCGCAAATGATTGCCCGCGCCCCGGGCAGGTTGTACGGTGCTCCCAGACCGGAAAAAGCGGGCACCATGTAAACGCCCCCGCTGTCCTCGCATTGCGCAGCGATTGTTTCTACTTGGGCAATGTCCTCTACCAAACCGGCTTCATCCCTAAGCCACTTGAGGGTGTCGCCGCTGGATGTGACATTGCCTTCCAAAACGTAGCAGGTTTCGCCCCGGAATGAGTAACCGACCGATGTGGACAGCCCGTGTGAAGACAAGGCAGGTTCCTGGCCGACATTCATCATGACCGAAGAGCCTGTGCCGTAAGTTGCCTTAACCATACCGATTTGATGGCAGCCTTGACCAAAAAAGGCAGCATGGCTGTCACCCATAACACCGGTGATGGGAATGCCTTGGGGAATGCCCTCTGCGCCGGTCACGCCAAACAAGGTGTCCGAGGGGAGGATCCGGGGCAGGCAGTCCCTGGGGATACCGAACACGCGGCACAATTCGTCACTCCACTTGAGAGACTTAATTTCCATCAGTTGCGTGCGGCTCGCGTTGCTGACATCGGTGGCAAATACCCGCCCACCCGTCAGGCAGTAGATGAGATAGCTGTCCACGGTGCCAATACAGAGGTTTCCTTCCTTCGCAAGCGTTTCCAAACGGGGTTCCTCGCGCATTTTGGAGGCAATTTTGAGCGCGGGGAAATAGGCAGACAGCGTGAGCCCGGAAATCAAGCGTACCCTATCGGCATGCGGCGCAAAGTCGTCATACAGTGTCTCGCCGCGCACATCCTGCCAGACGACGGCAGGGCAGAGCGGCTCGCCTGTCGTTCTGTGCCAGAATACAGTGGTTTCGCGCTGATTGCTGATCGCGATGCCTGAAACCCGTATGTCGCCTGATGCCAGCAAACGGATACCGTCAAACACATTTTGCCGGATCTCATCGGCATCATGTTCGACGCGTCCGGAGCCGGGGTAGTATTGCCGGTGGTCGCGAGAGAACCTGCGGATGATTTTTCCGCCATCGTCCAACAAAAAGACCTTGCTCGCGGAGGTGCTCTGGTCCACCGCGATTATATGCTTTCTGTTCATTTCTCGATCGCCGAGAGAACAGTCTGTGCGATGCCTTCTCCCGTCAAGCCATAATGCTTGAATACATCTCCCGATGCACCATTGAAGAGTGGCTCATCGGGCAGGCCGATGATGCGCATACGGGTCGGTTTTTTCCGGCTGAGTACCGACGCCACCGCGCTCCCGAGCCCCCCGTTGACGCTGTGCTCTTCCACCGTCACCACCAGAGGGGTCTCGCCGGCTTCCAGGATGGCCTGTTCGTCAATTGGGTCAAGGGTATGCATGTCGTAAACCGTTACGAGAACACCTTTTTCCTTGAGCAGCCGCGCCGCCTGCAGGACATGGAAGACGGTTTCGCCGCAGGCGATAAGCGCGGCATCCCCGCCCAAAAGCAAGCGATTGGCTTTCCCGGGGACAAAAGGCGCGTTGTCCTCATACACCGCAGGTACCGCGCCGCGGCCCATGCGCACATAGGCGGGAGTGTCGGACCTGACCAGATATTTAAGCATCGCCCGCATCTGCGCACTGTCGCAAGGCAAATAGACCTCCAGCCCCGGGATAGCACGCATAAGCGCGATATCCTGCGTGGCATGGTGGCTGGTACCCAGCGCCCCATAGCTGACACCGCCGGATACGCCGATGATTTTGACATTCATTTGCGAATAAGCCACATCAACCTTAATCTGCTCCGCTGACCGCATCGAATAAAAGCATGCGGGACCGCAGAGAAAGGGCCGCAGCCCGGCGTTCGCCAGGCCTGCCGAGATGCCCACGGCATTTTGCTCGGCTATGCCGCATTCAACGAACTGCTCAGGCAATTGATCAGCAAAGTCGGTCAAAGTAACCGATCCGCGGCTGTCAGTGGCCACAGCAAAAATGCGCTTGTCGCCTTTGGCCTCTTCCAGCAGAGCACCCGTAAAGGCCATACGGACCGCTTCAGTTGTCATAGCCATTCCACCCCTTTCACGCCAAGCGCTTTATAGCCTTCCTGCAACTGTTCCTGTGTGGGTACTTTGTGGTGCCATTCCTTCCTGTTTTCCGCCATCGGGAGGCCCTTGGCCTTGATAGTCCGACAAATGAGGCAATGAGGCTTGCCGGAAACCTTGTTTGCATGGAAATAATCCAGCATCCCCTGTACGTCATGACCATTGACTTCCGTTACTTCCCAACCAAAGGCTTCCCATTTGGCCCTGAAGTCTTCAAGTGCCATGACATCTTCCGTGGGTCCCGAGATCTGCAGGCCGTTGCGGTCAATAATGGCATAGAGATTATCCAGATGATAGTTTGCACCGGCCATGGCGGCTTCCCATACGCTGCCTTCCGCCTGTTCGCCGTCGCCCATCACGACAAAGGTGCGGTAACTTTTCTTCAGCCGCTTGGCGGCCAGCGCCATTCCTACGCCAATGGACAAGCCGTGCCCCAGGGCGCCCGTACACATTTCCATCCCCGGCACCTTGTTGGTCGGGTGACCGATGAGGCGGCTGCCCGCCTGTGAATAGGTGCGCAGCTCCTCCTTGGGGAAAAAGCCGCAGTCGGCCAGCACGGCCAAATACCCTTCCACACTGTGCCCCTTGCTCAAAAGAAAGCGGTCCCTATCGGCATCATATTGATTGTCCGGACTGATGTTCATGACGTCATAATATAGTACACTCAATATGTCCAATACCGACAGAGAGCCTCCGGTATGCCCGGTTTTGGCCATGTTGATCATGGTTATGACATCGGCACGGCGCTGGTCAGCCTTTACCGCGATTCTTTTTGCGTCCATGGTGTCTTCTCCTTTGCATTGCCCTTGGCAGCGGTAATCTACTTGATGCGCGCCGCCAGCGCAGCCTTGTTCTGCAGGTCCTTTTGCACCAGATCAATGATGACTGCGGCGATGATAACAACGCCCTTGATAACCATTTGCCAAAATGTGGAAACGCCCATCATGATCATGCCGTCGTTGAGCACGGTAATGACCAGCACACCAATAATGGTGCCTCCGATGCTTCCTACGCCTCCGCTCATGCTTGTGCCGCCCAAAACAACCGAAGAAATGGCTATCATTTCCCAGGTCTCCCCTGTTGCCGGGTGCGCTGCGCGCAGTTCGCTGGCCTTGATGATGCCGGCCAGCGCTGCGCAAAATCCCGAGAACATATAAACAAACAGCTTCACCCGCGTGGTTTTGATGCCCGAGATGATCGCCGCGCGTTCGTTACCGCCAACGGCATAGATCTGGTTGCCGAGCGGCGTCTTTTTCGTAATGAACGCCGCGACCAACGCCACAGCCGCAAAAATGATGATGATGTAGGGGATGCCCCATAATGTGCCCGCACCGATGACGTCAAAGCCCAGGTTTCCCAGTTTTTCGCTGCCGAAAAGGTTGGGAAAAGTCGCGCCGCCTGACCGCAGCATGGCAAATCCGCGGCAGATATACATTGCGCCAAGCGTTGCGATGAAAGCGGGTACCTTCACCTTGGCAATGAGCGTACCGGAAAAGAAGCCAATCAAAACGGCCATGACGCACACAATCAGCAGGATCAGCGGCACATTGGGATAAATGGTGCCGCTGATGAATGGCAAACGGATACCCTCTGTCATCAGTCCGCCCGCTATCATCGCCGAAAAACCAACGACCGCACCGACGGATAGATCGATGCCGCCGGTCAGGATGACCATGGTCATGCCCACCGCGAGCAAACCATAGAGGGACGCATGCTTCACCAATAATATGATGGAGGAAAACTCCGTGAAATTTGGTGCGCTGAAACCGAAATAAATGACCAGCAGCGCCAGCGCGATAAACGTGCGGCCCTTAAGCAAGATCATGCCAAGGGAGGTATCCCCGCTGCCGTTTCTCAATTTTGTCATATCCCTTTCCCCCTTCAAATCAAGCGGTTTTCCCGGTATCCAGCGCGGCGGCGGATGCCTTGACCAGAGCGTCTTCGGTTATCTCCTCGCCTGACAGATCGGCGGTCAGCTTGCCATTGCTCATTACCAGGACGCGGTCACACACGGACATGATCTCCTTAAGCTCGCTTCCTACAAAGATAACGCCCATGCCCTCCGAAGCAAACCCGCGCATCAGGCAGAAGATGTCTGTTTTGGCACCTACATCGATGCCGCGCGACGGTTCGTCCATGATAAATACTTTCGCGTTGGCCATTACGCACTTTCCGATGACCACCTTTTGCTGATTGCCGCCGGACAAACTGGTGATCAGATGCCGCACATCGGCCACCTTGACCTGCATGCTCTTCACCGCGTCATCTACCGCTGCCCTGCAGGCCTGCTTGTTGATGACGCCGTGCTGCGTAAAGCGCGGCACGCTGGTCAAGGCCAGGTTGTCGGCAATGGACATGGTCTGCACCAGCCCGTCCTTTTGCCGGTCTTCGGGCACAAGCACCATTCCCCGCGCGATCTGACGGCTGACCAAGGGATGAAGCACCTTTTCGCCGTCAAGCACCATGGAACCGGTTGCTTCGGGATGCAAGCCCATCAGGCTTTCCACAAGCTCAGTGCGCCCGGCGCCCATTAAGCCATAAATGCCCAACACTTCACCCCGATGAAGCGTAAAGGATACGTGGTCCACTGTGTACCCGCCGCCAAGACGCGGCAGGCAATAGTTTTCGACCTTTAGCAATTCCTTCTTTTCGCCTTCATACGGAGGCTTCTGGATTGTCATGGCGGAATGGCCCACCATCTTTTCGATGATCCAATGCACATCGATGTCCGCCACCTGTGCGTTGGCAACGCGCTCGCCGTCACGCAGAATTGTGACCACGTCACCGATGCGGATAACCTCTTCCAGACGATGCGATATGTAGATGATAGCGATCCCCTGGGCCTTCAGATCTTCGATCAGGCGAAACAGCGCCGACACCTCGACCTTGGAAAGGGAGGAAGTTGGCTCATCCATGATCAAAACCTTCAGTTCCCTTTGCAGCATCGTTTTGGCGATCTCCACCACTTGCTGCTGCCCAACGCGAAGGTTGCGCATCATTTCGTCCGGGTCGATCGGCTGCTGCAAGCGTGCCAGCACTTCTTTGGCTTTTTTTGTCTGTGTTTTGCGGTCAACCACCACACCCAAGCCGCTTATTTCATTGCCTGCAAACATATTGTCAACCACGCGCATGTCAGGATACATGTTCAGTTCCTGATGAATGATGTTGACGCCCCGGTTACTGGCTTCCCGCGTGTTATGAAAACTGACTTCTTCATTTTCGAGAAATATCGAGCCTTTAGTCTGCTTTTCGATGCCCGCCAATACCTTCATGAGCGTGGATTTTCCTGCGCCATTTTCGCCGATGAGCACATTGATCTGACCGGGATAAATGTCAAAATCGACATTTTTCAGAGCGGTCGTGCCGGGATACACTTTGGTAATGCTTTTCGCCTGCATAATGGGTCTCAATGTCTTTTCCATGCGTCAATTCCCCACAACCGCAAGCTCGACGGGAATAATGACCAACGATTCCGGCTTGGTATCCTGCAGTGAAATGCAGCCGTAAAAGGAAACAGTCTTCCCCGCATACGTATCCGCGGCTGCGCTCAAAATGATCTCGTTTTTGACTTTGTTATTAAAAGAAGTTGTGAGATCGGCAAACTCCACCTGGTTGGTAAAATCATCCAGCTTCAGGAAACCGACCCCGTCACGGATGGCATTCTTGATGTTGGACGAAAACACTTTTCCGTAGTGCAGCTTGATATCCGCCTGCCCATCATAGGGCTCGATATCCAGTACAAGGTTGGTTTTGTTGGGTTTGTCCGGATTCTCAATTTCCAGAACCTTCCCTTCTCCCTTCACGCAAAAGCTCCACGCGCTGGTTTCGTTGGCGCGGTTGCCGTGCGCTGCACCCGCGGTGTTCAGGTCGCCTGTAACAGCGGACAAAAAAACCGGGACATCCACGGCGCGTTCATGGATAGCCGGGATGATGCTTGTCTCCCAATTGTCAAGGGTATACTGGTCCGTGACGCTCAGTTTGACGACCTCAACGGTCTCTCCCGCCGCGTTCACCAAGGTTTCCTTTATTTCATCAGGAACGACGGTGACTCGGCAGGTGGCAGCAATCAGCACCACCGCAAGCACCGCGGTCAATATGGGTAGTATGCGCTTCTTCATCTCCGCTGCCCCCTCCGTGTGATAAAAGGGGGCGGCGCATCGGCCTGTGCCAACACGCCGCGCCCTCTGATTTAAATTACGGCTTAGTCCAAAAGGGCGAAGTTCTCGAGTTTTGCCGCGTTTTCGATGGTGATCAGCACGCAATCCATCAGCTGTTTCTCATCCTTGTCAGTCTTGCCGCCGGCCTTGATGTACTCATCAGCCTGCACAACTGCCTGTTCTGAAATGTAAGCGATAGGCTGCAGGCCCGTGGCCTTGATTTCTCCCCGGAGGATGGAGTCACGCACATCGTTGCTGCCGTCAAAGCCGCAGACGACGACGTCTTTCATGTCAGCCTTCAGGCACGCTTCGATAACGCCCATGGCCATGGTGTCGTTGCCGCAAATAACGCCCTTGATGTTAGCAGCGCCCTTGGCCTGGATGATGGATTCCATCTTCTCAAAAGCTTCGGTCTGGCTCCAGTTGGCGGTCTGCTGTTCGATCATCTTGAGGTCTTCATACTGGTCGATGACATCGTGGAAGCCCTGGGAACGGACGCCCGCGTTGGTGTCAGACTCTTTGCCGGTCAGTTCAACGTAGTTGCCTTCTTCACCCATCATTTCCACGAAGTACTCGGCAACCAGGGACGCACCCTGATAGTTGTTGGAAACCATCTGCGCGACGGCATCGCCGGTGGAGTTGATTTCACGGTCTACAAGGAAGGTGGGGATGCCGGCCGCTTTGGCGGCCTGCACAGGGGCGATGGTAGCATCGGCGCCTGCGTTGTCGCAGATGATTGCCACTGCTTTGCGGGCAATAGCCGTATCAAAGGCTTCGGACTGCTTGGTCACGTCATCATCATGCTGGATGACCATCGAAGCATAGCCCAGTTCCTCAGCTTTGGCAGAGGCGGCATCGGCAACGGTCTTGAAGTAGGGATTGGAGTGGCTGGGTGTGATGACAACGATTAGCGATTTCTCTTCTGCTATGGCAGAAGCGGCCATCAGGGATACCAGCATCATGGCGGTCAGGACGAGGGCGATCAGTTTTTTCATCGGGGTTCCTCCTATTCAAAATGTTTTATTTTCACCGCGGGCGTTCCCGCGGGAAAGAACGATTTACATATCACGGATATTCTGCACGCTTTGCCTGTCAACAAATTCAACATCGACTTGCGTTTTGAGAATAGCGCCGGAAGCACCCTGCGCCATCATGTCCAGCAATCTACTAACGGCAATACGGGCGATGGCCTCGCGCAGCACGCGGATAGTGGACAAAACAGGATTGGTAATCTGGCAAACCGCCAAATCATCCATGCCGATGATGGATATGCGTGCCGGCATCTGATAGCCCCTTTCTTTCAGCGCGCGCACGCAGCCCGCAGCAATGATGTCGTTGGCGGCGAAAAAGGCGGTGGGCATATCTTCCCTGCGCTTGTCGATCAGCACCAACATGTCGCGATAGGCACCCTCCAATGTGGGGGTCACCCGCCAGATGCTGTTTTCATTGCAGGGAAGCCTTGCATCCTGCATGGCACTCTCATAGCCCAGTCGGCGGTACTTCATGTTGTTCAAATTCACAGAGCTGGTGATGTGCTCAATTCTGGTGTGTCCCATTTTGATGAAACGTTCGGTCGCCATGTAGCCGGCTTCTTCGTTATTCATCATGACGCAATTGAAACGCTTGTTGCGAAACAGACTGTCGACGACCACCAAGGGTGCTTTGGTATGGGAAAACAAATCCACGTCTTCTGGGTACATTTCGGTAGCCAGCAGCAGAATGCCTGCGCAATCTTCCTGGCAGATATCACGCACACGTTCAAAATAATCCGCATCCTTTTGCATGTGGATGTTGCTCATCACCATCTTGAAGCCCGCCTGATGGCATTGCCTTTCCAGCGCTTCGATAGTCTCGGCAAAAAACTGTGTATCCATCACTACGAGCCCGTGGCGCTTAAAAGAGACAAAACGCACATAATCCCGCGCGCATGGCAGGGCTTTTGGGGCTGCGTAGCCCATTTCCCTGGCGATGGAAAGGATGCGTTTGGAGGTCGTCTCGCTCACGCCGCCTTTACCGTTCAGCACGTTGCTGACAGAAGCCGATGAAACACCGGCCTTTTCGGCAATGTCCTTGATACGAACCTTCATCTGTCAGTCCCCATCTCCGGTTAATTCTTCAGTGTGGTTTCATAATTGTTAACCAAATTCGTTCGCTCTTTAGTCGCTTTTCATTTGAACAACGGCTCTTTGATTCCCATATTCGCTATGAATGAGTCTATTTTAGCGCGGCCGGGCACTCATGTCAATAGCATTCTTTTAGCAATTATTTACTAAAAGTTTATCATATTCGGGCAATAATTGCGTTATCAAAGCTTCATATGTCGATTTTGCTGCCGATGGTGGGAATTAATGGTGTAGTTTTGGGCGTTTCAACTTAAAATCTTCAGTTTTTAACTAAATCAATTAAAAATTTAATCTTTTCTCGTACATTGGCAGTGCTTGAAGCTATGGAAAAAGGCTTCTGTCATCATGTATAATACACTTTGCAGGCACATGATGCCCGAATAAAGAGTGAGAGGTAAAGCAACCATGCTTAAAGGAATATCTTCCCTAATGTCTCCTGACCTGTTGAAAACGATCGCCGCGATGGGTCACGGCGATGAGATCGTCATTGGAGATGGCAACTTCCCCGCTGATTCAATGAACAGCCGATGCATCCGCTGTGACGGGCATGGCGTCAGCGAATTGCTCGATGCCGTACTGCAGCTTTTCCCGCTTGATACTTTTGTGGAGAAACCTGTGACACTTATGTCTGTGGTTGCAGGCACAATGGAGAGCGATCCGCCTATATGGCGGGAGTTTGAAATCATCCTGGAAAAACATCAGCAGGGCACGAAGGTTGAATATATTGATCGGTTTGCTTTCTATGAACGCGCAAAAAAGGCATATGCCTGCGTGGCGACGGGTGAAAAGTCACTGTATGCATGCGTTATTCTAAAAAAGGGTGTATTGGCATAAAGTCTTTTCGCCGGGTAAGAAACGAGCGGCCGGACTGTTATGAGTGCTCCATACAGTCTGCCGTGATAAAAGTGTTATCGGGCCCGCATCGTGGCTACGGTAAAAAATCTTCCTGCAAAAATCGGTCCGTGCCTACAAAACTCCTTTTTGCAGGATCACGCACCCGTAGGGCAAGCGCTCACTCGTGCATACGGTTACGTAGGCGTTCTTTGCTTTTTCATAGAACTTCGTGCGCTCGATTTCGCCCACGGTACTGAGCGGATAGCCATGTTTTTCCACCGCGGCAATGGTATCGTCCCACACCTTGGGACGCCCAAGCGGTGGCGGATCATCCTTGTTGGGCACCATATATTCAATCGGATGAAGGCAGAAGTCCGCATCCAGCGGCACCAGCTGCAATATGGCATCCACCATCTGTGCGGTGCCCACGCCTTTGGCCTGAATGCTGATCCCCCCCGGTGTCTTCGTGCACGGCGGGTAGAAATGGTCGGCAATGACAATCAGGTCACCATGGCCGGTATCGGCCAGCGCCTTAAGCAGGTCGGAGCCAATGATGTCCGGGATGCCTCTGAGCATGTGCTCATCCTCCTTATCAGGTTTCTCCCCCTGCTTTCAGCGAAGGGTTTCCGGGTCGATTATGCCGGCTATGGTCAAATCACTGGGCGGCGGAACTTTGTTATCGAACATCAGCGCGGCTTCCTTGCGGCCAATCATGTAGACCATGTCGCCGCTCCCCGCCTGGCGCGTTGCGTCAGCCGCAATAACAAGACCGGTTTCTTTGCCGGAAACGATCTGCCTGACAACAAGCAGCTTGATGCCCTCCAGGGAAGGCGTCTTCACCGTGCAGACAACGGTGCCTTCTACGCGTCCTAAAAACACTGTGCCTCCTAATGGGTACGAATCGTTTTTCCACAGTAGGTGTACTCGTCTACCACGCCGCATACCGTCACCGAAGCGATGAGGGTCTCGTCGTCCATCACCAATTGCGCGGCGCCGCCGTCATTATTCATAAGCACTGTATCACCGATGCCCGCGTTGGCAGCGTCAAGCGCTACCACCTCTTCGCCCTCAAAATTTCCGGCCAGGTCCAAAGGCCGCACTTTGAGCAGCTTCAGCCCCGTATACGCCCCGTATTTGATGGTGGAAACCACAGTGCCCGTGACCCTTCCGATCTTCATCGCTGCCGCCTATTCCCGAGGCCCGGCTTTGTCATACTTGCGCCGTCCCTGGATATCCACATAGTCCACGATGCCGATGATAGCGCTGTCCACCGGCTTGTTCGTGGTTTGATCCGTCTGGCGCGAGGAACTGCCGCCGGCCCACATGATAATTTCACCTTCGCCAGCGCCCACCGTGTCCACCGTAACAAAGGGCGCGCCTTTGTCCTGCATGGTATCCATATCTATGGGTACGGCGATCAGGAGTTTCAGCCCCACCAACCGTTCCGATTTTCTGGTGCTGACAACGCTTCCGATCACTCTGGCCAGTTGCATGGGAACACCTCCTTGGCTTTGTCATATACATTTTTCCCATGAATTTCCATGGTATCGATGATGCCATAAATGCTGTAATCCGAAGCCACGCTTTTGGTTGTGTCTGATTGCCGGGCGCTGGAACCGTAGGCACAGAACACCAAATCGCCAACACCCGCGCCGACGTCGTCCACACAAACAACATAGTCTCTCTGAAGATCCTGCGTGGCCAGATCCACTGTTTGCACAATGAGCAGTTTGCTTCCCGTAAGGGATGGTACCTTATGAGAGCTGACAACATGGCCCATCACCCTGCCTACCAGCATTTTAGCCCTCCTCCCCGACCTGCTTCACGCTGCCCCGCTCCGCCAAGGTGCCAGACACGCACAGGTGCATGGCCGGCCAATCAGGATGTTGGACACGCACAGTCAGCAGGCGCACGGCAAGAATACCCATGGCGCTTCGAGAGATACGCACGGTGGTAAGTCCCGGAGTCATTACGGCACTGAAAGGAATATCATCCACCCCGATAACGGAAACATCACCGGGAACCAAAAACCCCGCTTCCTGGATCGCTTTGATGGCGCCAATAGCGATGGAGTCATTATCTGCCACCGCTGCGCCGCGCGGCACATATTCACCCGAAGCGATCAGACGCGCCATTTCCTTGTGCGCTCCCTTCAAGGTGGTATGAAGCGGTGTTGGCGTCGGAGGCACAAGGTTTAACTCGCGCATGGCCGTCTGGTACCCTTCGAAGCGCTCATCCAGATTGTCGATCTGCCTGATGCTTTTGAAATAACCGATCGTACGGTGTCCCATTTGGTAAAGATAGTTGACTGCAAGCCGCATGATCTGCGCGTTGTCCATCACCACGCTGTCGCAGGGTTCGTACTGCATACTGTTGTCCAATACCACACACGGGCATTTGATGCCCGTCAGTATCCCGGCATCCTTCCGGGACAGCTCAGTGCCTACAAAGATGACGCCGTCAGGCGGGTCACGCATAATTTCAGTGAACAGCTCCCGAACGCGCGCAGGATCGGTGTTGGTCACACTGACACGGTAGGACAGTCTGTCGCACTCCTGCTCGATCTGGTCCAGAATGGAGGCAATGAAGCCCTGGTTTTCCTCTACCGCCATACCGTGGGCACGGTACTTGACGACGCGGATGCAAAACTTTTGTGCTTTTGAACGCGCGGCGACTACGCGGTATCCGGACGCTTTCAGGATACCCTGGACCTTGTCTCGGGTTGCGTTGCTGACACCTTTTTTATTGTTGAGCACCAGGGACACGGTGGCCGCCGATACTCCTGCCTGCGCGGCGATGTCCCTTACAGTTACAGCCATATGTTATTCATTCCCTGCATCAGCCCATTGTGGGCAGAATGCCTTCCACATCGTCATGGGGACGCGGAATCACATGCACACTAACCAGTTCACCCACACGCTTGGCCGCGGCGCCGCCGGCTTCCACCGCCGCCTTGACCGCGCCTACGTCGCCCCGCACCATCACGGTGACAAGGCCGCCGCCTACCAGTACTTTCCCTACCAGGCGGACATTTGCCGCCTTGACCATGGCGTCCGCAGCCTCAATGGATCCTACAAGGCCTTTTGTCTCTACCAATCCCAATGCTTCCAACATAAATTTGCTCCTTTTGTAATTTATTTAGGCGCGAGACGGTTACATCAGCGCGCGTACCATATCCATATGGGGAGAAGGAATGACGACCTGCGATACGATCAGCCCTTGAGTGTTTTCTGCGTTCAAAGCAGCGTCCACAGCAGCCCGGACAGAAGAAACCGAGCCCGAAACAACAACAAACGATTTGCCGCCAAGGCCGCGCCCCAAGCGCACCTCAAGTATCTCCACTTCCGCAGCCTTGACCGCGGCATCGGCCACCTGAATGGCACATGCCAGGGAAAAAGTCTCCACCACGCCGACCGCTTCAACGTGCTCCACATCGTTTGCGCCCGATATGGCGCGGATGACCCTGGTATCCACGTTAGGGATGATCAGACTGTCTACCAGGCCATGAGCAGCGTTTTCCACGCCTGCCGCGACGGCTGATCGCACGGCCGCCACTTCGCCCGCGACCACAACAATGTACTTGCCCGCGCAAACAGTCTGTGCGGACAAAAGCCGCACGTCCGCAGTCTTGAGCATCTGGTCCCCCGCCAAAATGCCCAAGGGGATGCTCAGGGTCTCCACAACGCCGATGGCATACATTGGTTAAGCTCTTTGTGCGCGGATGACAACATGCTCCGCGCTGCATGAAATGACCGTACCCATAATGCTTGCGTGCACATTCGCGCCCAGAGAGCCCTCGGGAATTCGGCCGATCATTTCGCCCTTTTGCACACGCTGTCCCTCTCTTACCTGCGGTATTGATGGTACTCCTATATGCTGCTTCAAAGAAATGCGTACTTCTCCCGGTACAAGGGCACGGGATTGATACGGAGCGGGACGGTGATAGGCCTGCAGACCCATGCGCGCAATAAGACGGGAAATCGGGATGCGCTTGGTGTCCATGGACGGGTCGGGCCGCACCTCTTCCTCCGTGCGCGGTTTGACTCCGCTTTTAAGAAGTTCCCCTTTCAGGTTGGTCATCACGGTGCCGGGCGTCAATCCGAAATTGCACGCATAGTGACTGCACAAATTGCACGAGCAGCACGCCAATACGCTGTTCACGTTGCCTACAAGGGCGCCATCCCCGTTCGCGATGGCGCGCATGGCTTTGTGCGGCTCCACATGCAGGCCCAAGGTGTTGCGCGGGCACATGATGGTGCACATGTTGCACTGGCAGCACACAGCCATGGCCAGTTTCACCTGCCGGGAAACCGGCATTTGGGTGTGCACGATCAGGGGATGATCGTCTTTTAGCACCACAAGCCCGCCGGTCGTCTTGGTAATGGGGCTGTCCCAGTTTTCGCGGATATGCCCCATGAGAGGTCCACCCTCCAGGACCCGGTAAGCACCCTCATCGCCGTCAAAGCCTGCCGCCAGGATCATCTCCCGTATGCTCGTGCCCACCGGTGCGCAAACGGTCGCGGGGGAAGGCACGTCGCCGCAAACGGTAACCATTTTATCCGTGACGGGCTTACCCTGGGAGGCGTCCGCGATGTGATACAAAGTACCGATGTTGCTGACAACGCACCCATAATCGTTAGGTAGTTTGGCGCTGCGTACTACCTCGCCCGTTACCTCACAAATGAGCGATTTTTCGTCCCCCGCGGGATAATAGCTGTCCATCAGGTACAGGGACATTTCCGGATGGTCTTGAATGGCCGCACGTATCCTCTCCACAGCTTCATGGTAATGCTTCTTGGTAGCAATGACACCTCTTTTCGCGCCGACAGCCCGCATCGCGATCCGGAGGCCCTCCACCACCCTCTGCGGGAACTGCTGCATCAGAGTCTGGTCAACATAGAGCAGCGGTTCGCATTCCGCGCCGTTGGCAATGACCGTGTCCGCGCGGGCCTGCAACTTCACGTGGGCGGGAAAACCGGCCCCGCCCGCACCGACAACACCCGCCTCACGAACCATGTCACGGATAGTCTGCTGAGAAAGTGTGTTATCCTGCATCAGCATATGCGGAAATCCCCGTACAGTACACAGCGGCGGGCGCGGGTGAAGCTGCGGGCGCTGGTAACGCCTTCACCTGTGGGCGTAGCGATGGTGAGACTTGCGAACCCCTCTCCGCCAAAACCGAGTCCGGCATAACAGGGTGCGTTCTTTACAAAGATGGTCGTGTTCATCTCTTTGGCCGCACGTGACATGTTGTGGATATTGGTGGAGTGGATCATCGCGGAGTGCTTGTTGCCCTGTTCAGCGCGCAGGGCGGCCTCGATGGCGCGATCGATGGAAGGCACGCGTACAATGGCCAGCACGGGCATAAGCATCTCGGTCATGACAAAAGGATGGCCGTCGGGTACTTCAGCAATGATCAACCTGGGATTGCCTTGAAAAGAGATGCCCGCGGCCTTAAGGATGTCACCCGCGCTCTTGCCGACAAATTTGCGGTTTGGCACATGGTGATCATTTTGCGGCAGCAGCGTCAGTTCCGCGATTCTACCGATATCCCGCCCTGACACGCGCGTTGATCCTGCCGTTATCATCTCTTCCATTAGTCTGTCAAAAATGGATTCGACAGCGAACACTTCTTTTTCGGAGATGCACATGATATTGTTGTCGAAGCTGGCCCCGTCCACGATATTCCGGGCAGCTTTCGGAATATCTGCCGTTTCGTCTACGATAACGGGCGGATTGCCTGGGCCCGCAGCGATGACCCTTTTGCCAAACTTCATGGCCACCTTGACCACAGCTTCCCCGCCCGTGATGCTGAGCAGGGGAACATCCGGGTGCGCCATGATGGCTTGCCCGCTTTCCATGGTGGGTTCCATGACAGAGGCGATCAGCGCGGGCGGGCCGCCAACGGATACGATGGCTTCATTCAGGATGCGCATCGTTTCCTGCGAGCAGCGCTTGGCGGCGGGGTGAGGGTTAAACACCACGGCGTTGCCGGCCGCAATAATGCTGATAGAATTATTGATGATCGTGGAGGTGGGGTTAGTGGAGGGTGTAATGGAGCCGACCACACCAAATGGCACCTGCTCCGCCAGCATCATCCCGGTATCGCCCGTATGGGCAGTCGTCACGAGGTCCTCGATCCCCGGTGTGCGGCGCGCGGCCAGAAGGTTTTTTTCAGTTTTGTGGGCCGTCTGGCCGTACCCTGTTTCATTGTGCGCCAAGTTCGCCAAATATTCGGCCTGCTCTGAGGCCGCCTGGCGCATGGCAGCAATCATTTCGCTGCGCTTTTCCAGCGTCTGCTCCGTCAGCAAGCGCTGTGACTTTTTGGCCGCCGCTACCGCTTCCTGCGCCGTATAGAACAGAAAATCCACCGGGGAAACCTGCGATGCGGCAGAAGGAAACGCCGCCGTTTCGCCCGAGCGGGGCGTGATGCCCGCCAAACCGCGCACGATATCGTCGGTCAACTGCCTGATCTCAAGTTCGGTCAACGCCATTTGATCTCCTCCAGGCCCTGAGGGCTTTTACTCTGATACCAGTTCGATACCCTTTTCCCAGGCCGCGTCACGCGCCAAGGGTGTTATGATGACGTTCTTGCCCACACGAAGGGTTTTTAGCCCCCGATGCGCAGCCGCGAGTACCTCATCTTCCCCAAGAAGCCCTTTGCCTTTCTGTGGCACGACGGGCGACGGCCCGTGCGACGCGGGTGCGATATCCTGCTTTATGATACGGCACAATTGACCGTCTGCAAGCCCCGCGGCATTGGCTTCCTCCCGATCGATGTGTGCTTCCAGCACATGGGCTTGTCCGGTTCGCACGATCACATTGCGCAGGATGGCCGCCCGTCGGCCGCTCACTTCCAGCGCGACCGTATCGCCCTGGACTAGTCCATACGCTGCCGCTTCGTCCGGGGACATATGAAGATGCCTTGCCGCCACAATGATCCCACGGTCCAAGCGTGCCTGCCTGTCTCCATTTTTGAGTGTGCACCCGGGGGTTCCCTCAATGTTGCCCGACAATCGAATGACGGGCGGAATCTTGAGTTTCACGGCTTCAGACAAAGAAAGCTCGATCTGCGTTTCCTTCCTGATGGGACCCACCACGCGCAGCGTGAGGCTGCCTGCATCCGTTACCATCGTCACTTGTTCCCGGCAAGCAAACTGACCGGGCTGTATCAGGTTCTTGATGTTATCAAATGCGTATCCCGCGCCAAAGAGGGCGTCCGCGTCAATCTGTGACAGGTGAATGTGGCGGTTGGAGGAATTGACGGGCACACGCAGGTCACCCGTTTTGGCCAGTTCGCTCAGTACTATCCTCAGCACGATATCCTGCAGCACGTTTTCCTCACCTCCCCATTTTTCTGATCGCCGAATTTACCTGCGGTCTGCCTCCGCTTTCCTTTGGAAAATCGCCTTCAGGCTCTCTTCATACGGGGCGCGGGCAATGCCAAACTCTGTCACGATGGCAGAGATCAAGTGGTGGTCCGTCACATCAAAAGCCGGGTTGAACACATTGATGCCTTCGGGCGCCATGCGCTGCTTGTACCACATTTCCGTTACTTCATGCGCGGGGCGCTCCTCAATAGGGATATCGTCGCCGTGGAGAATGTTCATGTCGATCGTAGACGTCGGTGCGCACACGTAGAAGGGTATGCCATAGTGTTTTGCCAGGATCGCCACGCCGCTGGTCCCGATTTTGTTGGCGGCGTCCCCATTGGCCGCCACCCTGTCACATCCGACAAAGACTGCCTGCACCCATCCGTTTTTCATCACCAGAGAGGCCATGTTGTCGCAAATCAGGGTCGTATCTACGCCATGCGCATGCAGTTCACACGCGGTCAGGCGCGCCCCCTGCAAAAGGGGCCTGGTTTCGTCAGCGAAAACCTTGAAATGCATGCCCTTTTCCACCCCCAGATGGATGGGAGCCAGCGCGGTGCCATACTTGGTAGTGGCCAACTGCCCCGCGTTGCAATGGGTCAGGATGCCCTGGCCATCTTGGATCAAGGTCAGACCAAATTCGCCGATACCGCGGCATACGCGGATATCTTCGTCATGGATCTCAAGGGCTTCCAGCCTGAGTTTCTCCTTGATTTGAGGGATGCTGCTCTGCTTCCAGTCCAACACCACTTGTTCCATGCGGTCCAGCGCCCAAAACAGATTGACCGCAGTAGGACGGGCGGAAGCAAGGTACTCCTTTTTCTCCCTGAACTCGCGAAGGAATGCGTCATACTGCGTCTGCGCAATATCCTTGGCTCCCAGATACACTCCGATCGCCGCCGCGACACCGATGGCGGGTGCTCCGCGCACCTTAAGCAAGTAGATAGCTTCCCAAATATCCTTCTGGCTCGTCAGGGTCAGGATTTCCGTCCTGCCGGGCAAAAGCGTCTGGTCGATAATGACCAACGCGTCATACTCCGGGCTGAAAGCCACGGTGTCGTAGTCCATAATATTGCCTTTTTGCATGTTACTCATATTTCCCCCGTCAAGCTTTCTGCGCCGCCCTGTCCAGCGCGTCCAGATAGTCTTTGCCCGTGAGGAAGCGGCCGCGGTTCATAATGCAGTCCTTGGCGCAAAGGATGTTGACGCGCTCAGCCCAGGCCCGTTTGTCTTCATCGGCGATGCGCGTCACGTCCTTCACCTGCGCCATGCCCACCGTACGGCGGTTGAGCTCCGTGCCCGTATACGCCGCGGTGTCGCATAGAATGCCGGCAAGATAATGTTCTCTGAACCCCTCGGTTTTGGCCATAGGATCTGTTGCGAATTCGTCAAAGGCCTTGAGGAATTTTTCCCTGAACAAGTCCACCACTTCAACGATGGTTTGGCGCACCCACCGGCAAAACGCTTCGTTGCCTGCCGTGTACCCGTTGTCCCAGGCAAAGATCAGGTTGGCGATCACGTTGCCCACGTCATAGCCCATGGGACCAAAGAAAGCGAATTCCGGGTCAAAAACTTTGGTGGAGTCTTCTTTCACAAAAATGGAGCCGGTGTGCAGATCGCCGTGCAGCAGCGCCTGTGCGTTGTTCATAAAGTCGAATTTGATTTTGGCGACTTCAAGGTGAAGTGCCTTGTCTTCATACAGTTCCTTCTTGACAAAAGCCCGGTTTGGTTCAAAAACAAGGTTGCGCCCGTTCAAGTCATTATAGGGCTCGGTCAAGACCAGATCTTCCGTGATCTCACAAAGCTCAGGGTTGATAAAAGACTTGACCAGTGCCTTTTTCGCCTTGTGCTCCATGACAACGTCGGTGGTCTTCAAAAGGGTGTTTACCATGTAGGTGGTGATATCGTCCGCGAAAAGCGGGAAGATCTTGTGCTCCATCATGGCATAGCGCATCAATTGATGGTCGGAAAGATCCTCCATGATACACGCGCTCATTACAGTGTCATACATGTAAATTTCGGGCACAAGGCCAGGCGCGTACTCATTTTGCAGTTGCAGGATCTCGGATTCGATGCGGTTGCGGTCCACCGAAACCTTCATTTCCGCCGATATGCGCAGGCTTTCGCCGGCGTGCTTCACAATAATGGAATGACCCTTGCCATCCCATACACGAAACACGTAGTTGAGGTTGCCATCGCCTATCTCCTTTACCTGTATGCTGCCCTTGTCCCAAAGGATCTTGCCCATCGTCTTTTCCAGGGTGTATTCCACCACGTCGTCGATGCCCATCAGGAAATAGCGATCAAACTTTGCCATTGATACTGCCTCCATTTCGTTCGTAACCGTGTTACATCTGCTCTTTCTTGCCGGCATAGGCGGCAATCAGCGCCAGCGCCATTACACCGCCCTTGACGGCGGGCAAAACATAGTAAGATACCGCAAGAACGGTCAACCCGTTTTCCAGCGTCGACACCAGCATAGCGCCCACCAATGTCCCCAGGGCGTTGGGCTTCTCCGCGCCGCCCACCGAGCGGCCCACAAAAACCGCGGCCAGGGACTGCATCAGATAGCTGTCCGAGTTCATCACCTGCGCGCTTGAGCCGCGGGAAGCCACAAGGATACCGCCTATTGCGATAAACACCGCCGTGATCATGCCTGCAAGGTACCGATAGGCCTTGACGTTAATACCCGACAGCCTTGCTGCCTGCCGGTTGCCGCCCATGGCATACATATGACGGCCATGCTTGGTATGCTCAAGAAAAATGTACGCCGCCAGGACACACAAAAGCATAATGATGATAATCATGGGCGCGCGCCCGATGGCGGAAAAACTATCCTCCAGGATCACGCGTGCAGGCGGGTTGCCGTTTGGCTGACGCATGCCGGTAGACACCGCTCCTCCGCCGATGTACCACTGGCCCAGACCCTGATGCACGAACATCAGAGCGACGGTCGCCAGCATATCCGGGATCCTGCATACCAGGATGAGGAACATTGTCAGTTGGTACATGACCAGCGTGGAGAGAAGGCACACGACGATGCTCATTCCCAGCGACATGCCATGCCACAGGTACATGCTGACGAAAACGTAAGCGGACACACTGGCCAGCGTACACATCGACAAATCAAAACCATCGGTAGACATGGTCACTGTGGCTGCCATGGCAAAGACCGTTGTGATGGACATCGCGCGGAGGATATTGATCATGTTGTTGGACGACATAAAACTGTCGCCCTTGACCAGGGTGAAAATCACAAAGCACCCGATCAGCACGATCACCGCTGCCCAGTCCAGCAGGAACCGACTCACGCTTTTCCTTTTGTAAGGTGTCATTACGGACATAGTCTGTCTCCCCTCGATTCTTCTTGCGCTTCCTATGCGGAAATGCTTTTACTGCCTACGGCATAGTTCATGATCTCATCTTCCGTGGTTTCCTTGGTGACCAGCTCAGCCATGATCCGACCGTCGTACATGACGTATATGCGGTCGGATATGGACAGAATCTCCGAGTTTTCGCACGATGAGTACACCACGCCGTTTCCCTTCTTGGCGATTTCGTTGATCAGATGAAAAATCTCCCGCTTGGCGCCAACGTCAACGCCCTTGGTCGGCTCGTCAAACAGGTACACCTTGCAGTCCGCGGCCAGCCATTTGCCCACGACCACTTTCTGCTGGTTGCCCCCAGAGAGGTTCTTGACCACCTGCGATACGGACGGGGTCGCGATGCTCAATTCCTTGATGTAATGCTCAGCGTTTGCGCGGGTTTTGGAGCGCCTGATAAAGGATGCCGTGCAGAATTTTTCCAAAGAGGCTGCCGATAAATTGAAGTTGACACTCTCGCCGGTAATGACGCCTTCCTTGCGCCTCTCCTCGGGAACCAGCGCGATGCTGCTGTGAACGGCGTGTGTGGGGATACGGATATGCAGTTCCCGGCCGCCCAGCTTGATGGTGCCTGCCGTCCTTTTCATCGCGCCGAAAATGGTCTTGCACAGCTCCGACTTACCCGCGCCCACCAACCCCGCGATACCTACGATTTCGCCCTGACGTACATACATGCTCACATCGCTGATTTTGCCGTCCGCACCCGATAGTCCCTCAACTTCCAGCAATTTATCGCCGATGGGCACCAGTTCCTTGGGAAAGTTCTCCTCAAAAGAGCGCCCCAGCATTTTGTCGACGATTTCCTTGGTGGTCGTGCGGGGGGTAACGGGAGTAGTGTCCACAATTTCGCCGTTGCGCATCACGGTGTAGCTGTCGCAAATCTGGATGATCTCATTGATTCGGTGCGAGATAAAAACGATGGCGATGTTTTCTGTTTCGCGCAGATGTTTGACAAGAGCGAAAAGCTCCCTGGTCTCGGTGTCACTCAGAGGCGCCGTCGGCTCATCCAGGATCAGAAAGTTGCACTTGGACTGGATAGCGCGGGCGATAAGCACCATCTGTTTTTGCGCGAGCGTCAGGTTTTGGACCAGAGTACGGACGTTTACCTTGATGTTCAGACGGCCCAGCACCTCCTGCGCCCGGTGATACAGCCGATGCCAGTTCATTATGGGGTTGTGCGAAGTTCCCAGCACCGTATCGTTGAGCATCACATTTTCGGCTACGGAAAAAGTAGGTACCAGTGCAGTGTCCACTTCCTGATAGACGATCTGGATACCAAGCCTTTTGGCAGCGATGGGCGTACGCAGTTCCACAGGCTTGCCTTGCAAAAGCACCTCCCCCGTGTAATCCGGGTTGGCGCCGGCCAGTACCTTCATCAGGGTGGATTTTCCGGCACCGTTGGCGCCCACCACCGCGTGGATTTCGCCGGTCGTCACTTCAAAGTCAACGCCGCTCAAGGCCTTTACGCCGGGAAACTCCATCGATATGTTTTTTGCACCCAATGTGATCTTTTCCAAGTCCGCACCTCATTTCGGAAGGGGAGAAGGCGCCGCGCTCTCCGGGCGCCTTCTCCCCGGATTGACTGTGGGGTTTCAACCCCTTGACATTACTTGTGGATCAGATCCGCAGGCATCCAGTCTGCTACGGACAGGTAGCCCAGGTTGCCGTAGGTTTCCGGAGCCACATTGGCAAGGTTTTCTACGGTAGAATCCGGCTTAAGGTCGGTCGCAAGGATGGCAGAACCGGGAACCTCCACGACATCCACGCCATATTGTTCGCTGGCGGGATCATAGATCTTGTCTTCTTCGCCGGCCAGTTGCAGCATCAAAAGACGCATCGCGATCTCACCATTAAGGGTCCAGTCAGTGGTGCCGGCGGCGATCCACAGGTCCGGACGGGTCAGCATGTTGGTCACGTCAACGGGGTCGATGTCTACGCTGCCCATAGGAAGTGCCGCGCCCACTTTGCCGTTGAAGTTGTCGTTCTCAATGATAGCAGTGTAGGTGCCTTGGCCATACAGGTCATAGTAAGCGATGACGCCGTCCACATCCTCACGCTTGACGCCCTGCAGATACGCGGCGGTCACGGCGTTGGCGGAATCCATGGTGTCCTGCAGCGGCTGCACTTCGCCGACGGTCTTTATCTTGCCGGCGGCTTCATATTCCTGCCAGCCAACTTCGCGGCGGTCAAACGGGCTGTTGTAGTTCGGGCCACGCCATACTTTGATCAGGCGTACGCCTTCGCCGAAGCGCGCGATCATTTCGTCCAGAAGAACGATGACAAGGCTCTTGTCCTGCTGAAACAGCTGCGTCACGCCTTCCAATTTCTGATCTTCGCCGTTAGCGTAAAACTGCGTGTCAAACGCCACGATCTCCATGTCGGGATACTGATCGCGGATCTCTTTGAGGAACACATAGGAACCATCGCGGTTGCCGTGGCTGATGAGCAGCCCGTCATAGCCCGCGGCGGCGCAGGTGCGGATCGTGTCCTGCCAGGTATTGAAGTCTCCGCCGCAGAAGAAGAAATCAAACTGTACGTCCAATGCTTTCGTCAGGTCGGCGCAGGCGTCCTTCCACATCTGGAAGATGGTTGCCGAGGGCAGCAGCATTACATAGGCTACCTTCTTTCCGGCAACGGGATTGGTGGTGTTGGTTTCCGCAAAGCCGACCGCGGTCAGTGCGAATACCATGGTCAGAACCAGGAACAGCGAGACGATTCGTTTCATGTTTACCCCTCCATTTTTATTATTGGGCTCATGCCCTTTACCAGACGGCTGCCGCCGCCTAATAACCTAAGTGGACGCAGCGTTATCCCGCAAATTCGATGCTGCGAAGATCGCCGGGGTCAATTTCGTGAAGCATGGACAATTCCTCTTTTGTTGGGGGCGGAGTAGAATCCAGCGTGACGTAGCGCATGGGAAACCCCGTAGCCTCGGCCACTTCCTCAATAGTTGAATAGGGATGAATGGTCTTGAGGACCACTTCGCCCGCCATCAAAGTGAAATGACAAATCGGCGTTACGATATCGCTGACATTGCCCCGAGCAGTCAAAAAACCCAGCTTCTCCACAAATGTCCTTCTGTCGTGCTTGGTGCGCCACAGGATGGCGCGCTTGGCGGTGGGGATAAGCACCGCGCTGCCGGCTCCGCCCGGCAAGCGTACTTTGGGCTGTTTGTGTTCGCCGATCAACGATGCATTAACGCCGCCGCGGTTATCAAACTGCACGCCGCTAAGGAACGCGACATCCAGGCCGCCGCGCATGGATAGGTCGAACACCTCCGCCAGAGAAAACTCAGATGCCGCCGCCTCCCAAAGTTCACCCCCGGCGCTGGTAACGGGGCTGACGCGGAGACTTGCGGGGTCTACGCCTCCGCCGATGTTCAGGTGTATCGCGTCCGGCGCGTGCAAAGCGCGGGCCAGGAGAATGGCAACCAAAGGCATGTGCGAGGAAACCCCCTGGAATACCGTTTCGCCGTTTCGTATCAGGCGCGCGAGCGTGACGGTCATCATGTCAGCCGGGCGAATCATGCGTACGCCCTCCTTCTGTCATGAAGCCAAATAAACAGGCTGTCTTTGTCAGGCAGCGCAAGGTACGAACGCACTTCGTCTTCATCCGCCCGGTAGTATCCCGCCACAGCGCACGGGGCAGCGCCGCCCGGTGCATGCACCACATGGTCCACCAAAAAATGGGGGATCTGCGCTTTGTTTTCCGCACGGCGTAAAAAGGACTCGGGCACGATGTCTTCAGCGGTGATGATGACCCTCCCGGCCGCCCTTGACAGGATGATATCGTCATAAGGGGAGCCCAGGATAAACGCGTTGCCCTTTTCGTCGGCCTTATGCACGTGCAGGATCGCCACGTCAGGGACGATGGCCTTGACCACCATCAGGTCACTCCCGCCAAAGGGATCCCTTACTTTGGCGAAACGTTCTTCCGCTTCAAAAAGAGAGGTTTCCGTAAGGCCCCTGACCGGCATGAATGGCAGTCCGCAGGCAGCGGCGCGCAAGGCACTGATGACGGTATAGCAGGCGTGTTCATTGTGCTGTACGGTGCCTTCTTCAACCAGTCTGCGCCAGTTGCGGCACAGTCCAAAGCGGCTTTCCAGACTGACGAACCCCGCGTCTACACTCTGCACACATCCCGCCAGACACAGAAGATCCACATCCATCGCCCCCGCCGTCTTCACCAGGTGCAGGTGCTTCTTACCCTGACGCGCCATCTCGTACACCGCTGCCATCGGTGCGCGGTTAAGGGTATTGCCGCCAAGGGCCACGACGGCGTCGTTCTCCAAAGACTGCATGGCTTCCTTGAGACTCGTCAATTTGCTCATCATTTGGCCGCATTCGCGGCGATATGCACCGCGTCCCACACGCTGGAAAAGGGCGGAGCATAGGCCAAATCGGCCATACCCAGTTCTTCGGTTGTCATCCCGGCCTGTATAGCTAAGGCAAACATGTCGCAGCGGAGAACCGCCCCCGAGCCGTATGCGCCGGCCACATTGGCTCCCAACAAACGTTTGGTACCCTTTTCCCACAGCAGCCCGATAGTAATGTCTGCCCCGCCGGGGTAGTATTCGGGCAAGTTGCGGGCTTTGGCCAGGACGCTGTCATATTCCTGCCCCAAGCGTATTGCATCCGCTTGGCTCATTCCGGTCCTTGCCATTTCCAGGCCGCATACCTTAATGGCTGCGGTGCCCAAAGCGCCGGGAAACTTGTCGTGCCGTCCCGCCATATTGCCGCCCGCTATACGGCCGCACTTGTTGGCCACGGTACCCAGCGGCAGGAAAAAATGCTCCCGGGTAATGCGATTGTACGTAACGGCGCAGTCTCCCGCGGAAAAAACGTGTTCGCATGAAGTTCGCATCTCGCGGTCCACGACAATAGCGCCGTTTCGCGCCATACGAATGCCGCTGGCTTTGAGGAAAGAGGTGGCGGGCACAACGCCCGCGCACATGATAACGATGTCGCCCTCGTACCTTGCCTTTTGAGTTTCAACTGTCCGCCGCGTTGCTCCCGGGGCAATGGCGGTCACCTTTTCCCCAAGAGAGACCTGAGCACCCCTAACGGTCAATTCTTCCAAAACCAAAGCGGAAAACTCTCTTTCGAAAGGACCAAGCAGCCTGTCCGCAGCCTCGATGAGGGTGACGCGAAGGCCTCTTTCCAGCATCGCCTCGACCATTTCCACGCCAATGTACCCGCCGCCAACGATGACCGCGCTGCCGACGCCCGGCGTGGTTACGATCTTTTCCATGAGCAGCGCGTCTTCCAGGGATTTTATGTAGAAGACGCCCGGAACATCAGCCCCTTCAATAGGCGGGACGAAACTGTCGCACCCGACAGCGATAAGCAATGTGTCGTAGCTGTCCCCAAATTCGCGCCCGGTGTCCAGTTCCCGGATCGTCACGGTACGCTTTTCAGTATCCACATTCACTGCCTCATGCCGCAGGAACGTATCGATGCCCATTTTTTCAAAGTGCTCGCGGCTGCGAACGATCAGCCGCTTTGGATCGGGGTTGACGCCGCCAATGTAGTAGGGCAGACCGCAAGCGCCATAGGACAGGAAACTGCCGCGCTCGTACACTGTGACGCGAGCATCGCTTTCCATCCGCTTTAGCTTGGAGGCCGCGGACATGCCCGCCGCGACACCACCAATGATAATGGCTTTCAACGCTGCACTCTCCCGAATCTAAAGGATGATGGGTTACAGGTTTCTCAGGCGCGCGATGACTGCATCACGTACTTTACTGATATCGTCCTGTGACAGGCCGTCTTGATCGGACGTGGCGCTCTTGGGTTGGTATGTCTTGATTTGGGGTGGCGGGGCAGGTTTGTCACCGCAGGGCGAATGCATAGGCAGCGCTTCACCTCCGGTACCTCTGGGTGAACAAGGGGGCACGCCGCCTGCGCTGATGCCCATTTTTGTCCGAATGTCGATCAGTTCCTGGACCTGTTCGCAATCCAAAACGTTGGCTTTCCCAATAATATTGCCCGTATACATCAATACTGTGGCGTAATGCTCCATCGATTCCAAACGATAAAAAGCTTCCATCAGCGTTTTGCCCCAGCTGACCGCGCCGTGATTAGCCAGGAGAACGGCATTGAAGCCCTTGCAATAGGGGGCGATCGATTCGGGGATGCCCGGAGAACCCGGCGTTTCATAGGGTATGCAAGGCACAGTACCCAAGTTGACCAGCGCTTCCGGGTATATCGCCTTGTCGAGGCTTATGCCCGCAATGGCAAAGGAAGTGCAAACCGGCGGATGCGCATGTGTAACCCCGCGTACATCAGGGTTCTCACTGTAGATACGCAAGTGCATTTTTATTTCTGACGATGGACCCAAATCCCCCTGGCGTATGATCTTGCCGTCCAAGTACATTTTGACCAGCTGGTCTTCATGCATGAAGCCCTTGGACACGCCGGTGGGGGTAGCCCAGATGATGTCGTCGTCAACCTTGCAGGTAATATTACCATCATTGGCTGCGACGAAATTCTTCTGGTACATCCGCCTGCCGATCTCCAGAATCAGCTGTTTCGCCTCGCTGTCAGTTGGATAATCTCTGTGAGACATTGATTCTCCCCATAGTTCGTTTGTATAAACAAACGCTTTTCTTGTTTACCCCGTGATCCTGACAAAAGCCCATATTCCTTCTTATGGGTGGATTATATTCCCGTTCTGACAGGTTGTCAACATGTTTTGCTGAAATTCAACCACTTTTTATTAATCAACACGTATTTTGTTTAGTAGTCCGTTTAGTACAACGACCCGGCTCAAACGCAAAAACGGGCGGAGTCTTGGTGAATATGCCGCTAAACAAATGCCGCCATGTGTTGCTTGGCGCCAAGATCGCGTAGTATCTTCAATGGCTCAGCTGACCGGGAATGCACGCCGGAGTCTTTGACAAAGCGAGGTATTTGGCAATAAACGCACAAAACGCTCCTTCCCGGACAAAACCGGGAGGGAGCGGCGTAGAAATATCGCCCATAAATTGTGGGGCAGCGTCGCGCCGGTTTTGTCCATTTATCCTCGCGCCATCAGCTTCTCCACAT
>LSQX01169759.1_pt1 | contig 28358 bp, 27 predicted proteins | sample 654561 | NCBI WGS metagenome assembly LSQX01 (sample SAMN04489861, study PRJNA283612) | anaerobic digester metagenome | isolation source: 4 biogas reactors fed with cattle manure at either 37C or 55C with and... | place: Denmark: Kongens Lyngby | collected 2014
CGTTTCTACGGCGGTAAGGATTAGAAGGGGGATATGATGATGAATATGTATGGAAAAATTATTATTAAATGCAAACTAACAGCCTTAACAGGGTTGCATATTGGGAGTTCGTCTGCTTTTTCAGCAATAGGTGCGGTGGATAGTGTTGTCATCAGAGATTCATTAACGGGTGAACCTATGCTGCCTGGCTCAAGCCTAAAAGGGAAAATGCGTACACTGCTTGCTAAGAAAATCAGTAACAACTATATAATTCAGGAATGCGCTAATGATCCAGAGGTTATCAAGCGTCTTTTCGGTACAGCAGGGAACAGTAAAAAAAATGAAGCGCCAAAGGCAGCAAGACTTCAATTTACAGATGCCTTTCTGGGAAATTCAGAACAATTAAAGAGAATCGGCGGCATGACAGAAGTCAAATTTGAGAATTCCATTAATCGTATTACATCAATTTCAATGCCACGTCAAATTGAACGTGTTGTGCGGGGAGCAGAATTTGATATTGTACTGGTATATAATATGGAGAATGCTGAAGAAATTAATGAGGACTTTAAATATATATCAGAGGCTTTTAAGCTCCTGTCCATGGATTACCTTGGTGGCCATGGGTCTCGCGGTTATGGTAGGGTTGCGTTTTCCAATTTTGAAATGGATGTTCAAGAAGGTGAATGCCCAGTAGATACCGATGTACTCTTAATTGCGTTGAAGGGAGCAGAGAAATATGGCATATTGTCTATACAGACTTAAGTTTTCAACGGGGCTTCACATCGGTACGGATAAATGTGGAAGATCATTGGATGATGGGAAGTTTTCAATCCATTCAGATACGATTTTCTCAGCGTTATGTTGTGAATCCGTTAGAAAAGGAGACCTTGATAAATTATATAAAGGTTTTGAAAATGGGAGTATAACAATATCGGATGCATTACCCTATTATGGGGATGACTATTTTCTTCCAAAACCGATTGTACATACTGGAATTGTAAACCGGGAAGAAAGTCAGGAAAATAGCAAAATGCTAAAAAAACTGGAGTTTATACCCGTTTCCGCATTTGAAATTTATATAAATCGTATTGGCAAAGGCATGGAAATAGAACCAGAACGATTGCAAAGAAATTTTGGAGGTTTGTCATCCTATACGAGAGTGTCGTTAAGAAATAATACCCCGCAACCGTATGAAGTTGCGTATTGGAGATTTTCCCCAAATGCAGGGTTGTACATCATCGTTAGATATAAAAGCGAAGATATTCTCTCGCTATATGAAAATACGCTTTTTTCTCTTGGTTTGTCAGGAATTGGAGGAAAACAAACTTCTGGGCTCGGCAAGTTTGAAATACAACGAGAGACACTGCCTCAAAATTTGGATCGGTTGCTCAATGACAGCGAAGCAGAGTATCAGATGCTTCTTGGAACAGCACTGCCTCATGATGAAGAACTCGATGAAAAATTGAGCGGCGGTTGCTATATGATCATTCGGCGGGGAGGCTTTGTGAGATCTGCCAATTATTCTAAAACACCAAGGAAAAAACGAACAATCTATATGTTATCACCGGGCTCATGCTTGAAAAGCAGGTTTAGCGGAGCTATTTTCGATCTTTCTGAAAAAACCGGAACTCATCCGGTTTGGCGATGCGGGAAGACACTGTTTGTGGGGGTAAGATTATGAGATTTGGTCATCTCGAAAGGTTTATAATAAACCTAAAGGTTCTTTCGCCGGTTTTTATTGGTTCTGGTGAGCAGTTAACAAAAAAAGAGTATATATTTGATCCGGATAGTGGATTGATTCACATACCAGACTTGGCTATGTTTTATAGTTTTTTATCTGAGCGCTCTCTATTAACCGCTTACGAAGATTATTTGATGCACCCGCGATATAACAATTTATTAAGGTTTTTAACGGATAACAATATTGATGAAAATAGCTATCCTTCTTTTGTATCTTATACAATTGATGCAGGAGAACTGGTAGACTCCAAAAACCTAAGAGGTGTATTAATGTTTATTAAAGAGAAAACAGGTTTTCCGTATATACCGGGTTCAAGCTTAAAAGGAGCGCTTCGCTCTGCGCTTGCAGTAAAGTATCTTGAAAACGGTAATTATGAGAGAAATATTCGCAGTATTGAGCAATCCGCAGATCAATATAATTATCGCAGACCAAACAATTATATTTTAAGGGAAACTGAAGAACTGGAGAATAGGATCTTTCGTTTACTGGAAATAAATGACCCTGACAGACCAGGCAGTATAGGCTGGCATAATATTGTGAACGACATCATGAAGGGGATGCATATTAGCGATAGTATGCCAATTGGCTATGATAGACTTACACTCTGCGGAAAATATGACATAAAACCAGACGGCACCATTAACCGACTGCCTATCTACAGGGAATGTCTTATGCCTGGAACAGAAGTGAAATTTACAATGACTCTGGACAGGACAATAACAGATAAAGCAGGTATTGATATAGACTGCATTACAGATGCTTTGATAAAATACAGGCAGTCACAACGCGATAGCTTTGAAAAATATTTTCCTGAACTACGAAATGAAATGAAGGATGGAAATTCAAGGGATGACAATGTTGTTTTAGGCGGTGGTGCTGGCTATGTAAGTAAAACAATTTCGTACCCCCTGATTCATGAAAGAAGCAGAGCATTAAGCCTTGTCGGAAAAATGATGACCAAACAGTTTCCGAATCATTATCATGAAGACGACATCCATCAACATATGGTTTCTCCACATACTTTTAGGGCAGTAAAATACAAAGAGCGATATTACCAGGTTGGCAAATGCAGAATTGATTTCAGCGGATAAGGGCAAGTGCGGATTAGAAGCGATCATTATTTTGAAGGGAGTTTCGCACTTGGCTTGTTTCGAACCTTTGTGCTTACATCCATTTGTTTTGAACATTGAAAATAGAATAGCGATCTCAGGTTCGAATCATGGGATACGACAAGTATCGAAATCACTGTGATTTAACTTGCTGCTGAAGCAATTCGCACCCGAGAGGGGACGGTAACATATTATAAATACCTCCTAAAAATATAATTTAGGAAGCAATTCACACCCGAAAGGGGACGGTAATCTTACCAATCCTTGATAAACATAGGATGAATCGAATAACCATTCGCACCCGTAAGGGGACGGTAAAACCATTTGTCCCAGTGCTGTTCTGAAGTGTTTCAATAACAACTGGTACCCGTAAGGGGACAGCATTATTACATGAAGTGGACAGGAGAGTATATTGAACGAAATGAAAAAACCCGGAAGGGGACGGAAAGGAAAACAAAAAATGTTACAAAAAATAACATTGATTTGTACACATGCACATCAGGAAAATGCATCCTACAATTGGGGCTTATTTTTACATGGAGCCTTGATGGAGTTATTACCAGATAAAATAAGCAATACGCTCCATGAGATAAATCTACGGCCCTTTTCTCAATACTTGGTTCAAAAAGAGGGAAGAAAGCTGGAATGGAACATTGGTTTATGGGACAATGAAATTGCGAATCATATCACAAATGCATTGATGTCTGTTTCTGAAATAAATATTAATCATAAAGGAATAAAGTTGGAAGTAGTTGGGGCTGAACATAGAAAACAGAGTAAAAACGACTTCCTTTTCCAATTCTTTAATGCAGAGGTTCCGCACCGAAGATATGAAATGGAGTTTCTCACACCATGCACTCATCGAAGCGGCGGTGAATTTGTAATGTTCCCAACACCAGAGTTGATAATAAAAGGCTTGTGTATGCGGTTTAGTGCATTTTCACAGGATTATTCCATTGATGATCCGGAAACAATGGATCAAGTCGCTGAAAATGTACGGATGACCAGATATTCTTTGCGTTCTGCAAATTTCTATGTGGAAGGGGGAAGAGTAACTGGATATCTGGGTAGAATTTCATTATTGGTCGGTGGCCCGGATCAACTTGCACGCCTTGCAGGAATGCTGTTATCATTTTCAGAATATTCAGGTGTTGGTGTGAAAACAGCACTGGGAATGGGAGGGTGCCGTATTAGAAAAATAAAGCATACTACCAAAAACATGAAATAATCTACGGGGGAAGAGAGATGGATAACTTAGTACTATTTTCACCAATTGGTCATTCAGATCCAACAAGAGGTTTTCGCGATGGGTCATTTATTCATATTTGCAGAATATACAAGCCCCAAAAGGTATACCTTTACATGTCCAAGGAGATGTGTGACTATGATGATTTAGATAACCGATATGAAATATTTTTGCAGAAATTATGCCAAAAGCTGGCGTTTAATTGTGATGTTATCAAAATAAGAAGGCCTGATCTGATTCGTGTGAATGATTTTGAAGCTTTTTATGGTGATTTTACAAAAACGATAGAGCAAATCGTTCGTGAAAATCAAGGGGATACAATACTACTAAATTTATCTTCTGGTACACCTCAAATGAAATCTGCGCTAAAAATTGTAAGCACATTAAGCTCATATCCGCTTATGCAAGTACAAGTATCCACCCCTGTGAAGGGTGCAAACACTGATAAACCTGTCGGTGAAGAATATGATTTAGAACTAGAATGGGAGCTAAACGAAGATAATCATAGTGAAACATTTGAAAATCGATGTGCTATTTCGAAAAGCGAAAACTTGGTAGCGCAAATAAGTCATGAAGTAATTTCAAAGCACGTTATGGTTTATGACTATAAAGCAGCAATAACAGTTGCTCAGTCGATTAAAGATTTTATTGATCCTCGTATGAATAGCCTGATATATGCAGGCTATCACAGGAAAATTCTTGATATCGGTAAGGCTGAAATGTTAGCACGCAGCGCTGGATATGACTTGCTACCGATCAAAAGTAAATACTACTCAGAAAAAGCGATGGTCTGTTTCGAGTTTATTCTGCTTTTGGAGATCAAACAAAAAATGGGCGAACTTGCAGACTTTACACGCGCGATATCACCTGTACTTACAGATTTGTTTGAGCTTTATTTGATGAATAAATGTGGTATCGATATAGAGAAATATTATTCATATGAAGGAAAAAACAAGAATCATCCCAAATTGTCCAGGAAACTTTTGCCCCCAGATCTTTTGAAAGTACTGGACGATAAATTTAGCTGGACAGATGGTTACAAGGATAAAGAGCCATCCGCAGCAAATCTCTACCCTCTGATAGAGGCAAAGGGTGAAAGCGATGCAGTTGACATAGCAGCAAAGTTGCGGGAGTTTGAAGGAAAAGCCAGAAATGTAGCAGCACATGAAATCATCACAGTTACAGAGAAATGGGTAAAAGAAAAAACTGGCTACTATACGGATGAGCTACTTAAAATGCTGAAGGATTTTATCTCTCTCTGTATCTCTTTTCCAAAGGAAGCATGGAGCTCATATGACAAATTGAATGAGGCAATAATCCAAATACCATTGATTCAGTGAGCTGCTTGCCCGAGCTGAACTATACAGATCGGGTTTTTATATAACAAAACCTTGAAATTAAATTCTAGTTGCGATATAATATTCTTAGTTGTAATACATCTTACAAGTGGAGGAAAAATGGCAATCACTACTATCAAGCAAAAGCGAATCAGCGATGCAGTATTCGAACAGATGAAGGAGCACATTATTTCGGGTGAGTGGGCTCCCGGAAACAAAATACCCGGAGAGCTGGAATTAACAGAGTTGTTTGGTGTGAGCAGAGTTTCAGTTCGTGAAGCGATACACAGGCTTGTTGGTATGGGTATCCTGACTATCCGCAGAGGTGAGGGTACTTATGTGGCGGAAGTTTTGCCGGACAATTATATGAATGCCCTGCTTCCTTTTCTGATGATTGAGGGTGCAAATCTTTCCGAAATGCTGGAATTCCGTGAGATGATCGAGGTTGAAAGCGTTAAGCTGGCAACGAAAAGAGCAACTGAGGAAGACCTGGTCAGAATGGAGAAAGCGATTCAGATCATGGAGAAGAAACGGGGTAAGGTTAATGATTTTGCATCGGCAGATTTGAATTTTCATACCGCAGTAGCAATGGCTACGCACAACAGCGTCATCATCAAGGTCAATGCAATTATTCATGATATGTTGCGGAAAACAATGGAAGAAATCGTTGGTATTACCGGATACAAAGATGGATTGTATTATCACCGAAAGCTCCTTGAAGCAATCAGGAACAGGGATGAAAAGACAGCTGTTGAAATGATGCGGGAGCATATCCATGTGACAATGAGTAAAGTGAATGAATTGCAGAACAACAAAAGTGGAAGAATAAGAGTAAAGTCAGACTAAGGCCTTAAGGTGTTTCCTGTCATACGGAACAACTGGAATAAAGACTGAAACAAAACGATTGGTACGATAGCAAAGAACGTTTTTACTTGTATTACATCATACAACACATCTGAAGGAGGATGATATTATGAGCGGTTTGATTCAGGAACTGGAAAGGAAGGCAAGGGAAATCCGGCTAACAATTGTGAAAATGGTTGGACCGGGTACACCCGGACACTTTGGAGGTTCATGCTCCATCGCTGACGTCGTTGCAGCACTGTATTTCAACAGAATGAAACATGACCCGAAAAACCCAGGGTGGGAAGGGCGAGACAGACTAATCTTCAGTAAGGGGCATTCTGCGATTGCACAATATGCAGCCCTTGGGTTAAGTGGATACTTTCCCATGGAAGAATTATGGAATTTAAAAAAATTAGGCGCGATGCTGCAGGGGCATCCTGACATGAACACAACACCAGGTATTGAAGCCAATACAGGTTCGCTCGGACAAGGTTTGTCCATATCCTGTGGAGTTGCAGCTGGCCTGAAATTGGATAAAAGCGACAGCCGGGTATTCTGTGTTGTAGGAGACGGCGAATTGGCCGAGGGTCAGATTTGGGAAGCGGCAATGTCTGCATCGTTTTACAAACTCGACAACCTCACCGCAATTTTGGACTGCAACAAGCTTCAGGCTACAGGCCCAATTGTAGAACGCTTCAATATTAATCCTATAAAGGAAAAATGGGAAGCTTTCGGATGGAATACCATCGAAATCGACGGACACGACATGGCACAGATCGTAGAAACCCTCGACAAAGTCGGAAACCTGAAAGGGAAGCCAACAATTATCATTGCTCATACAGTTAAAGGAAAAGGATTGCCCTTTGCGGAGAACAATGCGGCCTATCATAACGGTGCAATGACACAGGAACAATATGATACAGCCTGTAGAATCCTTTCGGGACAGGAGGTAATGTAATATGGTTATGCAAAATCAAAGAAAAACTTACGGAGATACTCTTATAGAACTTGGCAAGCAAAACGACAGGATCGTGGTTCTCGAAGCCGATCTCGGCAAAAGCACGATGACCTTTTTCTTCGAGCAGGAATTTCCAGACAGACATTTTGAGATGGGGATTGCCGAAGCCAACATGGTTTCTTTCGCAGCGGGGCTTTCTTTAACAGGTAAGATCCCATTTGTGAATTCATTCGCAGTTTTCTCATCCGGACGTACTTTTGATCAAATCCGCCAGAGTGTTGCTCTCGGAAAACTGAATGTAAAAATTATGGGTTCCAGCGCAGGGCTTTCGGATTTTGGAGACGGAGCAACTCACCAGTCAGTCGAAGATATTGCGATTATGCGTGCATTACCGAATATGACAGTGATTGCACCTTGTGATTCGATTGAAACGAAAAAGGCAATCAAGGCGATTACCGAATATGATGGGCCGGTTTATGTAAGGCTTTGCAGAAACGATCTTCCCAACATATATCCAGAGGACAACGAGTTCGTCATCGGAAAACCTGTTGTGATGCGGGAAGGAAAGGATATAACCATATTTGCAATGGGCGCAATGGTATATGAAGCGCTTGTCGCAGCGGATAAACTCAACGAAGAAGGCATTTCCGCAAAGGTAGTTAATGTCAGCACCCTAAAACCTTTTGATGAGGAAGCGATTAAAAAGCTTTCCGAAGGTGTGAAGGGAATTGTTACCGTTGAAGAGCATGCTGAAATTGGCGGGCTTGGAAGTGCAGTCACCTATGCACTTAGAGGAATAGGAACACCTATCGAAACGATCTCCATCGGAGACAAATTCGGACAATCCGCAGAGAACTACAGAGAGCTTCTTGAGCATTATGGGCTGACAGCAGACAATATTATTCGTAAAGTCAAGGGTCTTTACAAATAATGCAGGACTGAACCCGTTATCGGATGAAATCATGCAAGAATTGATTAGTCTAAGCAAGAATTGATTAGTCTAAGACATTTACTATGAAAATGGTTTAAATTAAGGAGGATGTCCTTATGGAAAAAACAATGAAAGCAGTCATAAAATATGATAATGTCGCTGGTGCGACAGAGGTGCGGGAAGTCCCGGTTCCGGAGATTGGCCCAAAGGATGTTCTTGTTAGAGTAGCCTATATTGGTGTTTGCGGCACAGACCCGCACATGCATCAAAACCTGGTTTCCTTTAAAATGAACGTACCGCTAATATTTGGCCATGAATTTGCAGGTACTATTGAAAAGGTTGGCAGTGAAGTGGTAGGATACAAGGAAGGCGATCGTGTAACTGCAGAAACCCATGCCGATTATTGCGGTGAATGCTCACTGTGCCGTACAAATCAATACCCTCTTTGCAGGGAAAGAAAAGGATATGGATTTAAGACGCATGGTGCCTTTGCGAAATATGTGAAGGTTCCTGCAAGAATTCTGCATAAGGTTCCGGACAATGTGTCGCTGAAGGAAGCCTCTCTTACAGAACCCCTTTGTGTGGCATATAAGGCACTCGTGCACGGCAGTAGAGTGGAGCCGGGAGACACGGTAGTTGTTATAGGTCCCGGACCGATTGGCTTGCTATGTATCAAGATGGCTCAAATCTGCGGGGCTAGTGAGATCATTGCTGTAGGTACCGATGGCGATGAAGAGCGTCTTGAAATGGCTCTTGAATATGGTGCAACCATGGCATTAAATAGCAGCAAGGATGATGTTTTGTCGATTGTCAGCTCACTCGGAGATGGCTATGGGGCAGATCTTGTTGTTGATACAGCTGGTGTTTCACCTACCCTGAAGCTTTCGATGGACGTGGTTCGTCCAGGCGGACAGATCACGAAAATTGGCTGGGGACCTAAGCCAGTTGGATTTTCTATTGATCCGATCATCGCAAAAGCGGTTACGCTGCAAGGGCATTTCAGTCACACCTGGGAGGTTTGGGAAAAATGTCTGGTATTGCTTGAGAAAGGTCAGGTTGACCTGAAACCGCTCATAACCCATGAACTGCCGATTGACAAGTGGGAGGAAAGCTTTGAGCTGATCGAAAGCAGAGAAGCCATGAAGGTCGTTTTGAAACCAATTGACTGATCAAATATAGAAGGGAGAATAATCATGAAAATTGGATTTATCGGATTGGGGATCATGGGAAAACCCATGGCAAAAAATCTGCTGAAGGCTGGATATTCTTTGGTCGTTTATGATATCGTTCCGGAAGCAGTGCAAGAGCTGGTGGATGCAGGAGCACAAAAGGGTGCTTCATCTGCGGATGTAGCATCAAAATCGGATATCATCATTACCATGCTTCCAAATTCACCCCACGTAAAGGAAGTTGTTTTAGGGGAAAACGGTGTGCTTGAAGGAGCAAAATCAGGAACCATTCTGGTGGACATGAGCTCCATTGCTCCGCTGGCTTCAAAGGAAGTCTCCGAAAAAGCAGCACAGAAGGGCGTTATCATGCTGGATGCACCGGTTAGCGGAGGAGAGCCGAAAGCAGTGGACGGAACCCTGTCCATTATGGTTGGCGGTCCGGAGGAAGCTTTCAAGAAGGTGGAGGACATCCTGAAAAAGATGGGTTCATCTGTAGTTCTGATCGGGGAAATTGGCAGTGGAAACACAACAAAGCTTGCCAACCAGATCATTGTGGCACTGAACATAGCAGCTATGTCCGAAGCCATGGTACTGGCAACCAAAGCCGGTGTCGATCCTGAAAAGGTGTACCAGGCTATCCGTGGCGGCCTTGCAGGCAGCACCGTACTGGATGCGAAGGTTCCCCTGGTTCTTGATGGGAACTTCAAGCCTGGCTTCAGAATAGAGCTTCATATCAAGGATCTGATGAATGCCTTGGAAACTGGTCATGACGTAGGTGTTCCGCTTCCGTTGACAAGCCAGATCATGGAAACCATGCAGGCCTTGAAGGTTGACGGTAAAGCAAAGGATGATCATGGTGGCTTGATTCAATACTATGAGAAGCTTGCAAAAATCGAAGTGAGGAAAAAGCAGTAATAATCAATTGACAACGTGCCTCGAGCATTTTTATAAAGGCAGTGTGGCATTCCACATAAAAGGAATGCTGCACTGCCTGTTTCATTTTATTTCCCTCATCGAAGGACTTAGCGTACATGACAACTCTATCTGATCAGATGAGGCGTGGATGAATAAACTTGCAGTATGTCACTTATATATGTACAATATTGAATAGGGTATGCTTTACAAAACACGTATACATCGTTTTCAGCCGATTGCCAGTTTGTTATGAAGAAGAGAAATCCAAGCTGGGAGTTCTACAGAAGTTTAAAAACGAACGAGTGGAAAAAGTTGAAAAGTCTTTACTTATTTTTGAGTATGTAAATTATTCTCTTGGGAGATGATATTGTGAATGAGATTTTGAAAGCAGCGGAACTACTTCTGAAAGCTTCCAGCATTGTTGTGCTGACCGGCGCTGGTGCATCAACAGAAAGCGGTATCCCGGATTTTCGATCTTCCAAAGGCCTTTACAATAGACCCAAAAAGTTTGATTATCCGGCGGAGGTTCTTCTAAGCCATAGCTTTTTTGTGAACAAAACTGACATTTTTTATGAGTACTACTTCAGTCATCTAATTTATGAAGATGCCAAACCCAATGACTGTCATAAGGCTCTGGCTGAAATGGAAAAGCTGTGCAATCTGAAGACAATAATCACGCAGAATATTGATGGTCTCCATCAGGAGGCAGGTTCAACAAGGGTCATCGAGCTTCATGGAACAATAAAGCGTTACAATTGCACGAAATGTAAGGCGCAGTACGGCTTGGCGGATATTGACCGCAAAGCAGTTCCCAAATGCTCAAAATGTGGTGGTATTATTAAGCCAGATGTGGTTCTGTACGAAGAACCGCTGAACGAGAAAGAGCTTATTAAGGCTGCGCATCTAACCTCTGGCGCAGATGCTCTGCTGGTTATCGGTACAAGCCTGGTTGTATACCCTGCCGCAGGTCTGTTGAACTATTACAAAGGAAATAAGCTGATAATTATAAACCTTGGTTCCACACCATACGATAAAAATGCCACTGTTGTTATCCGGGAAAGTGCCGGGAAAGCAATGAAAAGAATTGTATCGGTTTTGAAGGAGAATCGCTCGGGTGCTTGAACACCGATCCTGCTTAAGGAACCGGATGACATCCGAAACAGTATCTTCATATGGGAATGGGATTTATGTTTAATTTTGAAAAAGCAGATACCGCAGACAAACCGAAACTATATCAGCAAATCAACACATACTTGCAAAGCATGATTCAAGATGAATCAGATTGGCTTGCAGGGGTTTCCAATGCCTCAGCGCTGTTGTTTCAAATGATGCCGAACATCAATTGGGCGGGGTTTTATCTGGTGAAAGGACGGGAATTAGTGCTTGGTCCGTTTCAGGGAAAGCCCGCGTGCATTCGCATCGCTTTTGGCAAAGGTGTTTGCGGAACTGCCGCGTTATCAGAAGAAATACAAATTGTTAAAGATGTTAACCAGTTTCCCGGCCATATTGCCTGCGACAGTTCCTCACGGTCCGAAATAGTTCTGCCGATTCTTTACCATAACAGATTGATCGGGGTGCTTGATATAGACAGCCCGGAAAAAGCCAGGTTTGATAAGGAAGATGCAGATGGGTTGGCTCAGTTTATTGAAACCCTAAATCAATATTTGGTTTGGCCGGAAGTCTTTTAACGATTATGCTCAGTAACCATCCCTTGCCACCCTTATCCACAATAATCTTACGATGCCCCATGCAATCAAAGCATAGATGACCATGGCCACAATCGTTGCCGGATCAAATACAGATCTTGAAACAAGTCCTGTTGTCGTTATCGGGTTGAATATCCCGGAAAAGGGTGCGATAAAAATGCCTGAAAACAAGTACAAAAAGGAAGTAAAGCCACTGCGGGGATTGGCGCCCAGCAGCATGAACAAAAATCTCAGCACTAGTATGACTTCAATCAAACCAAGCAAATAATAAGTGATGTTTTTGGTTCTGGTAAACCAAAGCGGCTTCTCCTNNGGCAGAAGTTCCGTTTGTACGCAGTCTGCTCATAGGAATAACCTTTCCATTTTGATCATCTTCTGATCTGCCTAAATGATTCATAATTTTTCTCCTGTTTCAATCATATGTCTATCCTTTATTATGATCAGAATGGATGCGAGTATGCATTGGAATTGATGGCAGACAACTTTCAAAATTATCTGAAAAACGCGGATGCTATAATTACCGAAAGCAGAGATTTAAAACGGGTGATCGAGAGCATTTCATAGTGAATCCTGCAGCTCATGCCAAGTTGTCTCAGTTGCACAGAATAAAAATCTAATGATTTTCTTTGATTCATGGTATAATACGATTAAAGAAAATAATAAGAGAGAAGGAACAGGGCATGAAATTAATCGGAACGGGCCGTCTGTCAGATGTATATGAGCATAACGGACAGGCCCTGAAAGTCCATAAAGACTGGGTATCGATTGCTCAGATACAATATGAAGCTGATATTTCAGAAAAAGTGGCAGAGGTATGTAGAATAGCTCCGAAGTTTTATGGCATGGAAAAGCAGGATGAAAAGGTTGTTTTGAAATTTGAAAATATACAGGGGAAGATACTGTCTGACGTTATGAAAAAGAAACTGCTGCAGCTTAAAAAGATTGCGAGGGGTATGGGAAAACTCCATAGAGAAATCCATCAGCATACGATTTCAGGCTTAAAGACCACGGCGGATAAGTTTGAAAAGAGCTTGCTTCAGTACAAGGATATCAGTACAGAAAATTTAAATAAAATTATGGAATTTTTCAATCAGAATTCCGATCAGAATCACTTATGTCATGGCGATTTGCATCCTGAGAATATCATGGTGGACCGAAATGATAAAATGCGGGTGATAGACTGGATGGATGCCTATAGTGGAGCTCCCCTGTCCGATGTTGCACGTACATATTATTTACTCAAGCACGGTACACCGCCAGGGGACAGAACCCGTTTTGATCAGTTCGTGGAAAAACAAGCGGGGGAACTAATCGGAAGAGAATACTTGAAATCCTATTTTGAAGGTCAACCCATTCCCGTAAAGGATTTGAATATGTGGGGGCTTATTATAAGAATCCACAGGTATGGGGAAGGAATCGAGCAAGAAATGCAAGCTCTGGAAAAAGCGATTGCGATGGGAATTAAACGTTTGCTGGAAGTGTAAAACAATCCCGAGTTTATCAAATGCTCCTAAGGCTCATATCTGGGCTAAAGGCCACGAATAGAGGAAGTGTAATTTTTTACCACGAGGGCTAAAAACACGAATAGGCGAGATAAACCAAGCAATGGAACGCACCACATGGCTCGACCCGCGAAACAAGGAGTTTTCAGCACCCGCGTTATGGCGTACAATTCGCGCAAGATCATTGAATTTGGAGGTACTCTTATGAGACCGTTATACTTTGAAAATGGCGTTTTAAAGCTGATCGATCAGACAAAGCTTCCTACCGAAACGCACTGGCACCAGTGCCATACGTACCAGCAAGTAGCCGAAGCTATCCGTGACATGATAGTGCGCGGAGCTCCGGCAATAGGGGTGACAGCAGCTTATGGAATTGCGATAGGAATGAATGCCTTTTCTGAAACCAACAAAGATTTGTTTTTTAATGAATTGCAGCATATTGCTAAAGTAATCAAGAATACCAGACCCACAGCTGTCAATTTATTTTGGGCAGTCGACCGGGTTGTGAATAGAGCTGTTGAAAACAGCGATAAGAGCATCGATGAAATCAAGAAAATCATATTACAGGAAGCACAACGAATGGACCGCGAGGATGTAGAAAGCAACCGAAAAATCGGTGAGTTTGGAAACCAGCTGATCCATCCGAAAGATACAATTTTAACCCATTGCAATGCCGGAAGCCTTGCAACCTGTGATTACGGTACCGCCCTTGGTGTGATCAGGGCAGCCCATGAAGCAGGAAAGGAAGTGCAGGTGTTCGCGGATGAAACCAGACCATACCTTCAGGGGGCAAGGCTTACAGCGTATGAGCTAAAAGAGGACGGAATTCCTGTAACCTTGATATGCGACAATATGGCAGGGCATTTTATGCGTATCGGTGAAGTCAACTGCTGTATCACAGGCGCCGATCGAATTGCAGCCAACGGAGATACGGCAAATAAAATAGGAACTTACACATTGGCGGTTCTGGCAAAGGAAAACAATATTCCATTTTATATTGCTGCACCGGTATCCACAATAGACTTTCAAATACAAAGTGGTAATGAAATCGTTATTGAGGAAAGGAACAGCCGTGAGGTTACCCATATCAGGGAACACCAGCTTGCACCAGAGGGCGTGAAGGTGCGAAATCCCGCCTTTGATGTAACTCCGGCCCGTTATATTACAGCCATTATTACGGATAGGGGGATCCTTTACCCGCCATTTGTCGAGAGCATAAAAAAACTGAAATAATAGTCTTCATGTAGCGCAGCCGGGTCCAACCCTAAATGACGTGGCGTTGATCAACGAATTTGACAGGAGAAGATACATGAATCAGCAATATCGTGATATTTTGGAATTATCAAAGTTAATGTATGAAAAGGGCATGGTTAATGCCTTTGAAGGAAACCTATCGGTGAAAACCGGGAGTGGGATTGTTATTACACCAAGTCAAATCTGTAAAGGATTTCTGAAACAGGAGATGTTGGTCGAAACCGATATGAAGGGGCGAATTATCAAAGGGAACCTAAAACCCTCCTCTGAAATTCTTCTGCATGTCGAGGCATACGCCATCCGCGATGATATCGGTGCGGTAATTCATGCGCACACACCTTATGCAACCGCATTTGCGGTGGCAAACAAGGAAATACAAACAAGAGCATATCCGGAGATGATTGTACTATATGGTGGAATCCCGCTCGTTCCATATGGAACGCCTTCAACACCGGGCATCTGTGCCCACCTGAAGGATTACTTGTCTGGCCACGATGTGGTTCTTTTGGCAAACCATGGTATCGTAGCTGTGGGAAAAGACCTATATGATGCATATTTCAAGCTTGAATCCGTCGAGAGCATTGCCAAGGTTCTGCTGTTAGCACGGCTACTGGGCGGTGAGCATGATCTGCAGCCGGATGAAGTAATAAAACTATACGAAATGGGAAATAGAAAAGCCAAACCGGATTAAGGATGTTGTCATGTCCTTTCCATTTTCAAATCTCCTGATGGCGTTGACGTAATTCCGGTTTCGTTGGGAATCACATATTAGAAATAGGGTTTCCGATGAAATTAATGCTTATATAAACTTCATATGCAATTCAATTCTTCATTTTGTAAAACATCCTCGACAAAACCAGAATATTGTAGTAATAGCCTTAATAGTTTATATTATATTTTGATGTAGCTCTATGTGTTCTATGGCATGAACGATAAAGTGAAATTTTTAAACTCGGAAATTTCAAATAAAATATTGACATGGTTTGTATTATTGTATACAATGATAAAAATTAATTCGATGGCTTTGATCAATGGCTCTATATAGCATTAATAGGAGAACATATGAGACGGATAGAACGAAGGGACACCGATGCGGCGCTTTCACTTCACAGCAAAGTTTTTGAGCAGTTGAAAAACGACATTTTAGTCGGGAAATACAAGCAGGGTGAAAGCTTGAATGAGTTGAAGCTGTCGGATGATGTATAAGAGACAGGGACACCGATTCGCGAAGCCTTCCGACAGCTGGAACGGGAAGATCTGGTTACCTACACACCTAACATAGGTGTCGTTGTAAGAGGGTTTTCAGCCGAGGACATCCTGGATATCTATCAGGTTAGATTATTGATTGAGGGGATGACTGCGCGAAGAGCCGCTGAAAACATTACTACCGAACTATTAAATGAGATGGAGGAAACCCTGGAATTAGAGAAATTCTATACGCTTAAAGGGGATGCCCAACAAATCTCAATGCTGGATTCCAGGTTCCATGAAGCAATATACAATGCAAGCCAAAGCAGAATGCTCATAAAAACCTTGAAAACGATGCATCACTATGTGAAGCACATAAGGAATATTTCACTTTCCAACCCGGAGAGGGCTAAAAACACTTATGAGGAACACAAAGCGATTTATGAGGCTATCTTGAACAGGGATCGTGAATTGGCAGAGATTCTTACAGAACAGCATATCAGAAATGCATCAGAATATATCGAAAAGCATCCGTTGCTAAGTAAAACGGTTGATTAACAGAAGGAGGCAACGAAATTGAAAGAATTCACATTACAGGAATTGGATGAATATTACGAGCGGTCAGCACAAATTATCGATACCGACAGCTATTACAGCCCGGATTTGTACTCAAAATATAATGTAAAACGAGGCTTAAGAAATGAGAACGGCACGGGTGTTGTGGTAGGGCTGACCGAAATTGGTGATGTCCTGTCATATGAGATTGTGGATAACAAAAAGGTTCCCCAGGAAGGACGTCTGATTTATAGGGGGGTGGATGTAAACGAACTGGTTGAAGCCTGTTTCCGTGAGAATCGTTTTGGGTTTGAAGAATGCGCGTATCTGTTGTTGTTTGGCGAGCTACCAACAAAAGAGCAGCTTAATGAATTCTATAATGTGTTGTCTTTTCATCGAACGCTGCCCGATGGCTTTGTTCGAGAGATTATCATGAAAGCGCCCAGTACAAATATCATGAATAAACTGGCTAGATCCATCCTGGTTGCTTACTCGTACGATCCAAACCCAGAGGATACCAGTGTTAAGAACCTTTTCCGGCAGAGTGTTGAAATAATATCCCGCATTCCCTTGATGGCTGCATATGGATATCAGGCAAAATCCCATTATCATCTTGGAAGAAGCCTGTTCATTCACCGACCAAGGCCTGAATTGAGCACCGCTGAAAATATCCTTTGCCTCACCAGGCCCGATTGTAATTTCACGCAGTTGGAAGCCTCCACTCTGGATGTTTGTATGATTTTGCATGCGGAGCACGGAGGTGGGAACAATTCCTCCTTTACCAGCCATGTTGTTGCTTCCACTGGTACCGATATATACTCCTGTATTGCTGCTGCATTGGGATCTCTCAAAGGCCCAAAGCATGGCGGTGCCAATTTGAAGGTTATGGAAATGATGGATGAAATGAAGCAGGAAATACCCCATTGGGATAACGATAATGAGATCTGTGATTATCTTCTTAAAATACTGAACAAGCAAGCTTATGATCGCTCTGGTTTGATCTATGGTCTGGGGCATGCTGTGTATACGCTGTCCGATCCGAGATGTGTTCTTCTGAAGAAAAAGGCGAAGGAACTGGCAAAAGAGAAGGGGAGAATGGAAGAGTATCATCTGTATGAGAGTGTCGAACGTCTTGGGCCTGTGGTATTCAATGAAAAGAAGAAAACAGACAGACCGATGTGCGCGAATGTAGACTTCTATTCCGGGTTTGTTTATAATATGCTTAATATTCCTTTGGATTTGTACACGCCACTGTTTGCAATCTCCCGTGCCGTAGGGTTGTGTGCTCATATCATTGAAGAAAACATCAACGGTGGACGTATCATACGGCCTGCCTATAAGAATGTACGGGAAAGAGTTCCATATGTACCTCTGGAACAAAGGAAGTAAACCGAGTCCACTGTAATCGCAAACTCAATCTTATCAATCATATTCCCATGCTCTGCCACGAACACGTACTTTTTAGTCCTTGAAAGTTCATGTGCACGCCTGAATGAAATGTTTGCTTTAACATTGATTTATGATAAAATGGGGGTGTTAGCCATCTGGTTCGCGGGATTTTCAAACGGTTGAAAAGGCCCGCTATACACCTTGTTCTGGATGAAATCATTTAATTTCCGGGGTGGACAGTTTGTATTTAAAAAGCATTGAAATGCAGGGTTTTAAATCCTTTGCAGATAAGATAAAGCTTCATTTCAACAAGGGGCTGACTTCAGTAGTTGGCCCTAATGGCAGCGGGAAGAGCAATATATCTGATGCCGTTCGATGGGTACTTGGTGAGCAAAGTGCCAAATCTCTTCGAGGAAGTAAAATGGAGGATGTTATATTCGCCGGAACACAACACCGGAAACCGGTTGGCTTTGCGCAGGTAACCCTGACGATTGACAACTCCGATAAAGCCCTTCCTCTGGACTATTCTGAAGTCACCATATCCAGAAGGGTTTACCGTTCCGGAGAAAGTGAATATTTCATCAACAAGACACTCTGCCGAATGAAGGATATTCATGAACTTTTCATGAATACTGGTGTAGGGAAGGAAGGTTATTCGATCATTGGGCAAGGCAGAATTGATGAAATTTTAAGCAACCGTTCCGAGGATCGTCGGTCTATCTTTGAAGAGGCTGCCGGCATTATGAAGTATAAGGTCAGAAAGATAGAAGCCGAGCGTAAGCTGGAGAGCACGAAACAAAACATCCTACGCATTGAGGACATTATACTCGAATTGGAATCACAGCTGGAGCCATTAAGGGACCAGGCTGATAAGGCCAGGAAATATCTTGGTATGAGTAATGAACTGAAAGAGCTGGATGTTAGCCTGTATCTGGACAATATTGGAAAGAGCCAGGAAAAGATTGAAGAGATCGATTCCCTATTCCAGGGGGTACAACAAAACATACAGGATGAAAACAATAAACTGGAAAAAAAGAAACAGGAGAACCTTGAAAAGACAGATAGGTTGGACAAGCTGAAGAAAGAGCTGGAGCTGCTTCGACAAGAACTTTTTGATCTGGACAGGGATACAGGTCGGCTTGAAAATCAGATTCGTATCAATGAAGAGAAAATCAATAATATCGAGAACAGCAATACAGCAGCAAATCAAGATATTGAGGGAATTCAGGGCCGTATTCAGGCTATGGATAGCGATATAGAAAAAAGGAATAAAAGGCTTGTTGCGCTGAACCGGGATAAGGAAAACTATACGCGGTTGCTTCAGGAAGCGGAAGGAAAACTTTCGGTGATTGTTGCCCAGCTGGATGAAGAAGAACGCCGGATTGAATTGATGAAACAGGAGGTTATGGATAAGCTCGATGACCTGTCTGAAAGCCGTACCAGGTTCAACAGTCTGAAGAATGAATGCGAAGCCTTTATAGCCAGACATCAAAAAGTAGACGGTGAAATTCAGAAAACAATATTGGACCGTGATAAGGAAAGCATGCTGCTTGAAGCAGCACAAAACAATCTGCGCAGCCATAAGGAAGCCCTGACCTTGAAAAAGGAAGCGGTTAAAACCAATGAGGCAGGCCTGCATGAAGGTAAGATGCGGCTTCAAGAGCTTCGCAGTGAACAGAATAAAAGCCTTGCAGAGCTGCAGACAGCCAAATCCCGTAGAAAAGTTTTAATAGACATGGAAAACAGCTTGGAAGGTTACAGCCACAGTGTAAAGGCGATCCTTCAAGCTTGTAAAAATAACAGGGAATTCGGCACGGGAATTCATGGTGCATTGGCACAACTGATCAATGTGAAGCAGAGGTTTGAAACAGCAATCGAAGTAGCCCTCGCAGGAGCACTACAAAATATCGTTGTTCAGGATGAATATATCGGGAAGGATGCAATTCGTTACTTAAAAGATAATAGACTGGGGCGGGCCACATTTTTACCAATCTCTTCGGTGAGACCGAGAGAACTCGATGCTTCGACTGTAAAAAGACTTGAAGGCGAAGCGGGGTACCTTGGTACAGCAGCAGAGATGATCGGGTGTAGCCCCGAATACAGAGATATTGTATCAAATCTTTTGGGCAGAACGGTCATCGCTGAAACCATTGATCATGCAATAGCGATATCACGAAAATTTAGATACGCCTTTCGTGTGGTTACTATCGACGGCGAAATACTGAACCCCGGGGGTTCGATGACTGGTGGAAGCCAGCCGTCAAAATCCTCCAGCCTGTTAAGCCGTAATCGCATCATTCGGGAACTGGATGAAAAGCTTGAGCAATTGTCGTTGCACCAGGAAAAGTTAGAATCTGACTGCAAGAAACAGGCAGACAATCTTTCGGAAATGGAAGAAAAGCTGAGAGTTCTCCAAAAAGAGCTGCAGGATCAAGAGCTAACAGTAATGCGGGAAGAGCATAGGGTTCTTGGGATTCAGGACAATATTGAAAGTTTTGCAGCAAAACAGGAAATGCTTCAGGCTGAGAAGAACGAACTTGAAGACAACATCAAAGCCAGTGAACAGGAAATCGGGGAGGAAGGAAGAAAGCTTTCTTCAATCGAAGAGAATATCGTTTCCCTGAAAGCCACCATTGAAGCTCACCAGTTAAAGAGTAAAGAAGAGCAGGCGAAACGGGACGCTATCCATATGGATATCAATGATTACAAGGTATCTGTCAACTCTATTCATGAAAGCATGGAACAGACGAACGAAGCGATTGAACACCTATCCGAAGAGAAAACGCTGCTTGCCCAAACCATACAAAAGCGGATAGAGGACAAGGTAAAGAATCAAGAGCGGATGGAAACCCTGCAATCAGAAATTATCGCAATTGGTGAAAAAATTCAGGGCCGAAATGAGATAAAAACCGGGAAGGAATTGAAGCTTGAAGGTTTGCAGGAAGAGGTTGGCACCCTTGAACGAGAGGTCTCCGGAATGGTGGATGCCATCTCCACTTATAATGAGAGCATCCGGATTTTGCAGGATGAATACTCTAAGCTGGAGATTCGGAAAACTAGGCTGACCACAGAATTGGAGGCACTACAAAACAGACTTTGGGATGAATATGAATTAACCTTCGGAACTGCGACAGAATATAAAAAGGAGATTCACAATGTTCGTCAGACCCAGGCACGGATTAACGAGCTGAAGGCCGCAATCCGAGAACTGGGTCCGGTGAACGTTTCAGCCATAGAGGATTATAGCAAGACAAAGGAGCGTTTTGAGTTCCTGTCAGGGCAAAAAGAGGATCTCATCAAATCTGAGGAGAGGCTGAATCGTGTTATCCGCGAAATGCTGTCAGTAATGAAAAAGCAGTTTATGGAGGAATTTGAAAAGATAAACAGGAATTTTAACCAGGTTTTCCGAGAACTTTTCGACGGCGGTAAAGCTGAGATGGTTTTGGAAAACCCGGAGGAAGTTCTCGAAAGCGGTATTGATATTATTGCGCAGCCCCCAGGGAAAAAGCTTCAGAATATGATGCTTCTTTCCGGTGGTGAAAGGGCTCTGACCGCGATTGCCATTCTGTTTGCAATACTGAAGCTACGCCCTGCGCCGTTTTGTATTCTTGATGAAATTGAGGCTGCGCTGGATGATTCGAATGTGTATAAATTTGCCGATTATATCCGTAAGTATACGAAAACGACTCAGTTTATTGTGATCACACACAGAAAAGGTACGATGGAAACCTCGGATGCACTGTATGGCGTTACGATGCAGGAATATGGTGTTTCCTCGGTTGTATCCCTGAAGCTTGGTGAGATGGATAAACAGAATGCAGGGTAGAAACCGGCTGCTATTTAGAAAATGAGGAGGATTCTGAATGGGATTTTTTAATAAACTAAAAAACGGGCTGAAGAAAACAAGGGATAACATTACCCAGCGGATTGATCAGATGCTGGTTTCGATGGGAAAAATCGATGAAGATCTGTTTGAGGAATTGGAAGAGATCCTAATCACCTCTGATGTGGGTGTGGATACGACGATGAGAATTATTGAGGATCTGAAGGCAAGCATTAAAAGGGAAAAGGTAACCAATGCAATGGAGGTCAAACGTCTTCTTAAGGAAGAGATCGCCAATCTGATGGGTTCAGATAAGGCCTCTTTAAAGCTGGATACAAAACCTTCGGTGATTGTGGTCATCGGCGTAAATGGTGTTGGCAAGACCACATCCATCGGAAAGATATGCCATGTTTTAAAGCAACAGGGCAAAAGGGTTTTGATGGCTGCAGGCGATACTTTTCGGGCCGCTGCCATCGACCAGCTTGAGATATGGGCTAAAAGAGCCGGTGTTGACATCATCCGTCATACCGAAGGTGCGGATCCCTCTGCAGTCATCTATGACGCAATAACCTCTGCCAAGGCCAGAAATTTTGATGTGATTGTCTGCGATACGGCAGGCAGGCTTCATACAAAGAAAAACCTGATGGAGGAGTTAAAAAAGATATTCAGGATCATTCAACGTGAATTACCGGGTGCTGATATTGAAACGCTGTTGGTGTTGGATGCAACAACAGGCCAGAATGCGGTTGCACAGGCGAAAAATTTCACCAAAGCTGCTGGTGTGTCCGGGCTGGTACTGACAAAGCTGGATGGAACAGCGAAAGGTGGCATTGTTGTATCCATCAAATCCGAGCTAAATATACCTGTTAAGTTCATTGGTGTTGGCGAGCAAATTGATGATCTACAGCCTTTTGATCCGAATGATTTTGTTGAAGCGCTTTTTTCTTAGGTAGAGACAGAGGACGGTTCTATGTCTTGAAAAATGAAAAAGTAATATAATAGTTTTGCTTTCAGGTTTATATAATTGGCAAGTAAGAAAGTTGACTTCTACAGGAATATATCAGGTTACGAAAAGAAGCGCTTTTTTTCAGATGTAAGCAAAGGGACTATAGAAAATAGGGACGGTAAGACACAGAACCGTCCCTTATTGGGTTACTGTTCAGAGGTATCTGATGAGAGATAGATGTGCAATAATAGGAAACATTAGCGTAATGCAGCTTAGAGATGTATAGTCAGAGCGAGGAAATGCAAGCCGACTGTATTTGATTATATGACCAAAAGTATTTGACAAATGGCGAGAAGTTTTATAAAATAGTAAAAATTTAACCGAGACCGGGTGAGATAGTATTGTAGTTGTAATAGCAAGCGGTAGCGAAAAGTCAAAATACCATGGTAACGGGGAGGAGAAAAAATGGCTATAATTTATCCAGATGTTTCAAGAACCTTCAGTGAATATTTACTACTTCCGAATCTGACAACAAAGGACTGTTTCCCTACGAATGTTAACCTCACGGTACCCGTCGTGAAGTATTCAAAAGGCACAAAAACTCCAATGAAACTTAATATACCCATTGTATCAGCAATCATGCAGTCTGTATCCAACGACACCCTTGCAATAGCCCTCGCAAAATGCGGAGGCCTGTCTTTTATTTATGGTTCCCAGCCCATTGAAAACCAGGCTGAAATGGTCAAAAAGGTCAAGAAGCATAAATCAGGCTTTGTCGTAAGCGATTCGAACGTATCGGTAGACCATACCCTGAAGGATGTTGTTGAGATCAAAGAAAGAACGGGTCATTCTACCATTGCAGTAACTGAGAATGGCACAGCAAACGGAAAGCTTCTGGGAATTGTAACGGGTCGTGATTATCGGCTTACCCGCGATTCCCTCGATAAAAAAGTTGCCGATTTTATGACTCCCTTCAGCAAATTAATTGTCGGACAGCTGGGCATAACCCTGAGTGAAGCCAATGACCTTATCTGGGAATATAAACTGAACAGCCTGCCCATTATAGACAAAGATCAAAACCTGCATTACCTTGTTTTCAGAAAAGACTACGATGACCATAAGCAAAACCCCGATCAGCTGATGGATCCCCAAAAGCGTCTGATGGTTGGAGCAGGTATCAATACCCGAGATTATTCTGAAAGAGTGCCATCTTTAATCGATGCTGAGGTTGATATCCTTTGTGTGGACTCATCCGATGGCTATACCGAATACCAAAGGGATACCATTGAGTATATCAAGACAAACTTCCCAGGTGTAAAGGTTGGTGGCGGTAATGTTGTTGACCGGGAGGGGTTTCTCTACCTTGTTGAATCAGGAGCGGATTTTGTAAAGGTGGGCATCGGCGGCGGTTCCATATGCATTACCAGAGAGCAGAAAGGGATTGGGCGCGGTCAGGCAAGTGCTGTAATTGAAGTTGCAAAAGCAAGGGATGAATACTGTGAAAAAACAGGGGTGTATATTCCCATCTGTTCAGACGGCGGAATTGTACACGATTACCATATCGTTCTGGCACTGGCAATGGGTGCAGACTTCGTCATGATGGGGCGCTATTTCGCTCGGTTCGATGAAAGCCCGAACAAAAAGGTGAAACGCGGAAACAGCTATGTGAAAGAATATTGGGGAGAGGGTTCAAATCGTGCAAGAAACTGGCAGCGTTATGATCTGGGAGAGAACAGTGCCCTGAAGTTTGAAGAGGGAGTGGACAGCTATGTCCCATATGCCGGAAAACTGAAGGACAATTTGGATGTTACCCTGTCAAAGATTCGCTCCACCATGTCCAGTTGTGGCGCCAAATCCATCAAACAACTGCAGGAGACCGCCAGAATTACGTTGGTTTCGTCCACCAGTCTCATCGAAGGCGGCGCACATGACGTTATCCTGAAAGAAAACGAATACTAATACTGTAATGTGCCAGAAAAAGAGCTTTCTGGTGCGGAACACGGGTTACAGGTCTATGTCGCATAACCATGGGGCCACCGTGTCAGTATCGAATCCATGTAAAGCAGCGAGCCACGATGGCCAGGGGATCCCAGCCTTCGTGGCTCGCTTTTGAAATAAACAATGATGTGTTTTTTTCAGATCACGCTGCCAGTTTCAGAATACTGAGCACATCAGCTCTTTTCAAAGGCACAAACTGACCAAGTGTGGATTTATCACCATTGGTTGCCTTGTCCGCCATTTCCTCCAGCCTGTCAAGTGGCACTTTCAATTCTGCCAGAGTAACAGGCATGCCGATTGAGCTGAAGAACCTTTCAAGTCGAGAAATCCCTTCCAGTGCGGTTTCTTCGGGTGAGAAGAAGTTTGGCTCCACGTCCCAAACACGGGTTGCAAATTGACAAAAACGTTTGATATCGTGTTTGTAAACATATTTCATCCACGCCNNACAGCAAGTCCTGCACCATGGGCAACATCATAGATGCCACTAAGTTCATGTTCTATGTTGTGGGAAGCCCAATCACCAACTCTTCCTGTATTCATCAAATTGTTGTGAGCCAAAGCACCGCCCCACATGATTTCAGCCCATGAATCGTAATTCTCGGGGTCCTTCAATACTTTTGGTATGTGGTGAGTGATTGTTTTCATAGTGCTCTCGATCAACCGATCTGTCAGTTCTACATGCTGGGTATTGGTGAAGTAACGCTCCATCAGATGTGCTAAAATATCAGCAGCGCCACAGCCCACCTGATACTTAGGAAGTGTATACGCCAACTCTGGGCGCAGGATGGAGAACCTCGGATAAATGACATCTGAACTGTGTCCTCTTTTATACCAGCCATCTTCATTGGTGATGACACTGGAATTACTGGATTCACTACCCGCAGCAGGTATGGTCAGAACGGTTCCAACCGGGAGGGCCGATTCAGCAGTCGCTTTTCCTGAATAGATATCCCAGACATCACCGTCATACAAAACACCCATTGCGATTGCTTTGGAAGAATCAATTGTGCTGCCGCCGCCAACGGCCAGAATGAAATCAAGCTTTTCCTGTTTACAAAGCCGAATTCCTTCGTAAACCATGCTTAACCGGGGATTTGGCTTAACCCCCGATAACTCGACATAGCGGATACCAGCATTGTCAAGAGATTTGATGATACGATCATAAAGACCGGTTTTCTTGATGCTGCCACCACCATAATGCAGAAGTATGTTTTTGCTGTAATTGAGAATTTCCTCACCAACATTTTTCTCGGTTCCCCGTCCAAAGATGATCTTTGTCGGATTCAGGAAACTAAAATTATCCATTAATCGCTACCTCCAATGATTATTTTTCCATATCCTATATTATACCCATATATGAATCATTTTCACGGGAATACGATCTTTTCTGCATATTTTGCAACACTGTAACAAAACCAGTATCTATGCCAATTCATTCTGAACAGAACTATCAGTTAACAATACCGGCTGTATTATGACATATTCTAAAGCGAAGGAGCATGGCACGCTCATCGACTGAATGCATATTTCGTTTTGAAAGCGATCATACTGTAATAAGAGAGATTACAGGGAGGTTTTTGATTGGATTCGAAAGTGTATTTTGCAAGCCAGGCCGAGAAACAGGACAAAGAAACCCAAAAGGATAAAATGGATAATATCAAAGAAATGGGTACGATAGCTGTCCAGGAGAAGGGAAGAAATATCCATTGTCTAACCGTTATCGGTCAGATAGAAGGACATATGGTGCTGCCGCCACAGAACAAAACAACAAAATATGAACACGTTATTCCACAACTTGTAGCGATTGAAGAAGACAAAAACATTGGCGGTTTGCTGTTGGTTTTAAATACGGTGGGTGGAGATGTTGAAGCCGGACTTGCCATTGCTGAGATGATTGCCAGCATGTCGAAGCCAACTGTTTCGCTTGTTCTGGGAGGGGGACACAGCATTGGTGTTCCAATGGCTGTATCAACAAATTATTCCTTCATTGCACCATCCGCAACGATGACCATTCATCCGCTTCGGTTAAGTGGCATGATCATAGGGGTTCCACAGACATATGAGTATTTTGACAGAATGCAGGAACGGGTTGTTGAATTTGTATCCAAAAATTCTGGAATTAAAAAAGAAGCTTTTCGCAAGCTGATGCTTAAGACCGGTGAGCTGGCCAATGATGTGGGAACGGTTTTGTTTGGGCAGGAAGCCGTAGATTATGGGATCATCAATGAGGTAGGAGGGCTTGCCAATGCTCTGAAAAAGCTGGGTGAGAATATTGACAAGAAGGAGAAGGAAACAAAGGGGCGTGAACTGCAATGATTTATTCCATTGTTCCTTTTGATCAGATCCTGTTCGATCAACAAAGCAGTTCCGGTACACGAATGGAGGTTACCCTGGATGGAGAGCAGGTTGTATTGTTGCAGAATGATAACAATACCTATTCTGTTGAAAGGCTCATCTCAACAAATCCAAGAGCGTACCTGAAACCCGAGCTCATGCCAGGAACACTACTGATGACCATAACAGCGAAGGAGGAGACTCCAAGGGCCATATGGAAGATCATGAAGACCGATTAGCTACATCCGATAAAATAAAGATGGGCACAGCAGGGTTATTGGCTGGCTTTGTTAATGGTCTGCTAGGTTCGGGTGGCGGAGTGTTGATTGTATTATACTTAACCATCATTGCAGGTGCCGGGCGGAAAAAGGCACAGGCGACTGCCATTGCGGTAATCCTTCCGTTAACCGTTCTCAGCAGTATAATATACGCAAAAGGCGGTTATTTTGCATGGTCACATCTTTGGAAGGTTTCATTGGGTGGCGTTGCAGGAGCATTGCTTGGCGCTGTTCTTTTGAACAAATTGAAACCTAAGCTTCTGAAGAAGATGTTTGGTATTTTTCTGGTAATTATGGGGGTAAGAATGTTTTTCTAGGAGTCCGATCGGAACGTTGCGGGTGATGCTTTACCAGCGAACTCACAGACTAAGGAGGAAGTATGCTTGAAGTCCTTTTGGGGTTTATTTCCGGGGTCATCAGTGGTATGGGAATGGGGGGAGGAACTGTCCTTATACCCAGTTTGGTATTATTTGCCGGTATCGATCAAAAAATAGCGCAGGGTATAAACCTTCTTTATTTTATGCCATCTGCCGTGTCCGCATTGATTCTACATATCAAAAACAGGCATATTCAAAAAGTGTTTCTCTTTTTTCTGATTGGCGGAGGTCTGTTGGGGGCTGGGCTCGGATCATATTTGGCGGTAAGGTTTCCAAATGAGCTTTTGAAGAAAGTCTTTGCAGTGTTCCTGACCATCATGGGTATTTATGAAATCTTTAGCAAGGACAGTAAGGAAGATTGTAAAAAGACTAACAAAAATTGATCGTAAAGATTGTCAAAAGATTAACATACATGCTTGACATTTTTTATGAGAGGATTATAATTAAGAGAAAGTAAATTTGAGACCAATTGAAAACAGCCGGATGAAGATTGAGGGAGAGCGGCTCAAAGGCACACCGAAGGAGTAAATCTCTCAGGTTAACAAGACTTCAATCAGACGGAACTCTGGAGAGACCAGGCAATGGCGCCGAAGGGGCAAGTCCTGTGCAGAAGAAATAACTGCTTCATGTATTGGGCGTAACTCTCAGGCAAAAGGACAGAGAAGCTATCAAGATTTAGCTGAAAGGCTTGAGTCTATGCAGGTGTTTGTCGATCCGGAGAAAAACAATCGGGTTCGACTTATTTTTTTAGTAACTTACTGATGCAAAACATCAATA
>LSQX01225667.1_pt1 | contig 28350 bp, 15 predicted proteins | sample 654561 | NCBI WGS metagenome assembly LSQX01 (sample SAMN04489861, study PRJNA283612) | anaerobic digester metagenome | isolation source: 4 biogas reactors fed with cattle manure at either 37C or 55C with and... | place: Denmark: Kongens Lyngby | collected 2014
AGGTCAAGTACCGTTCCTGGGAGGGGCGGTGGGCCTACGCCTGGCTGCACGCGCCGAAAGCTGAGGGCAAATTCCCGGCCAAGGTCGTCTGTCCGCCGGTCAGCGCCTACCAACCCGGAGTAGCCCAGCCCGCGTCCGGAGAGCTCTGCATCTACGTGGCGGTGCACGGCGGCGACATCAGTGAGCCGCTGCCGAAGTGCGATTTCGATTACTTCCGCACCGGCATCGAGTCACGCGAGACTTTCATGCTCCGCTACAGCTACTGCTGTCTGGTGCGATGCTTCGATATCATACAGGCCCATGAGAAGTGCAACGGGAAGGTGCATGTCACGGGCAGCAGCCAGGGGGCCGGGCTCTCGCTAGTCCTGGGGGGCTTGCGCTCACCTACCACCATTACCGGGGTAGCTGTCGCGCTGGTTCGGATTGATTGGACGGCCCTGGGCTACACCAAGTGGGGACCGGGTCCTCTTCCGGGGTTGGAGGTTGATCCCCAGCTACTGGCCGAGGAGCTGCGCTACTATGACCCTGCTTGCTTCGCGCGTCACATTCGCGCACCGCTGAAGATCGGCATGGCGCTGTTTGACTGGTGCGCACCGGCGGAGGGCATCTTCACCGCCATCAATGCCCTGCCCCCAGACACCAAGTGTGAGGTCTTCATTGACCCCTTCGCCGGGCATCACACGATTGACTACTCCCGCATGCAGGGCGACCTGATCGAGGTCCCGCGCTGGCAGGGAACGGCAGCCGAGAACTACGCCCGGCCCTAGCCATCCCCGGTCGTTGAACGTTCGGGAGCCAGAGGGAGCGCTATTCCCGCACGGTCAGCCGGGTCGCGCCCTCGGCAGCAGGCTGGAGACCGCCGCTGTCAACCAGCTCCACGAGGCGCGTCCCGTGGGGGGTCACTAGCTCCACCCGGCAGACCTCACCATCAGTTTGCGTGATCCGGAGGCGGCCCGTCGTGGGAGGGGCTTCGGTAAAGGGCTGCAGCAGTGTGGCATACACGGTGGTGGAAACACCTTCGCGGCGCAGCAGGCATACTGGAGACGCCACGGCAGAAGTCCCCGTTCGGCCCTGAGCCAAGTACAGCCGCGTGTCCGGCTGCGGGGCCGGGACCAGACGTACCCCCCGGTCCTTATGGCGAAGCACGATGGAGAAAGGCCGGGAAGCCTCGCAAGTGCGAATCTGCTCTAGCACTTCGTAGCCGTTCTGCCCCCCAAAGGGCGATTCAATTTCGGCCATCTCCACAGTGGTCTCTACCTGGCCGGGAAGCTGACAGACCCAGTCTACGGTACGGTCCTCGGGAGCAATCAGGCGATCCAGGATCAACGCTTCGCCTTCGGAGAACAGTACCACCGCCCGCAGCCAACGCGTGTCGGGAAAGGCCTGTACTAGCTCCGTCACAATTGTCTGATGCGGACTCTTCGTGTCCAGGTATAGCACATGCCCGGCCTGGGCCTGCTGCGTGCCTTGGTCCACCACCAGTCCATTGCGGCTGAGAGACTTCTGATACCACTTCTCGAAATAGGGGTTGGCGTATCCGCAGATGCCTGAGCTCCAGAGGAGATGACCACCCGCGCCGTAGTATTGGAAGTCCAGGCGCGAGGGGTCATTGCGCTGGGGCGCCCCCCAACTCAGGGCGAGGGCCGTGTCGTTCTCCGTGCGCAGAAGGGTGACGCCCAGGGCTTGCATATGGCTGGAGGGGAGCTTGAGGGGCTCAACCGGTGGCAACTCAGGCTCTTCCCAGAACAGCCGCGCTCCCGGATCCTGACGCCAGGACTCCGGGGTCAGCGCCAGGTAGACCGGGTCGCGGTAATAGCGGTACGCGACTTCGATACCGTAGGCACCAGCGCCGTAGCCCACATTGCTATGCCCAAAAGCAGGTAGCGATCGGTCGGGGAAGATTTGCCGAGGTACGGCGTCATATAGCTGGCGTGCCCGTTCGTCAAAGAATGTGACTCCGCAGTTCTCCAGGGTCACACCCAGGGCATTGAAGCCGCGCACAAGGTCGCCGTGATAGGCAGCGCCCTTGAGGGAAACGAAGTCATCGGTGAGGCCGTAGCGGAAAGTAACTTCGCGGTTCCCCGTAGGACTGAGCACCAGGAACGTCAACCAGTCTTCGTCCTTGGCAAGGAGCGCGGACCAGGTAGACACCCTCATTAGCCGGACGTACCCCTCAGGGTAATGATGGTTGTAGTGGTAGATGCGTCCGACCTCGAACATCACGAACTTCTCGTTGATGGTCTGGCGCGACTCCTCGGAGAGGGACTCGTAGATGTAGTCATACCCGAAAAGAAAGTCCTCCATCAGCCAGCAGTCTCCCAGCCAGTTGTGGCCCAGCGGGAAACTGGAGATAACCTCGGCGTAGGCGAGAAGTATCTGCTCGGCCTTCTTTGCGTAGCGAGGGTCGTCGGTCCACTGCCAGGCGAAGCCTAGGGCCCGTGTGGCGTGGCTGTTAGCCATATGCTGCTCGTAGGCCAGCAGCCGATCCCATTGCTCACCGGTGTACATCTTCCCACACTTGGAGCATTTGAACCCGGTGGGCGGGGCTGGCACCAGCCGACCGCCGCAACCTTCCTCCTTGCAGTAGAAGGCGCCGGGCCAGCCGGCCTGTACGCGCGGCACGGTGATCTCCTTCTCCACCCACTGGTCAGCCAGCTTGAGGTCGGCAGCTACCTGAGAGGGGAGGGTTGCGCCTTCGGCCACTCGTTTGCGAGCCAGCAAGATCTGGTCGCGGGTGTGTTGACACACGGGACGCGGCGTGTTCAGCAGGGCCTGCATCTCGGGCGAGTTGTGGAGGTCCCGTCGTATCACCAGGACGTCATCCAGGGATAACCGCACGCGCAGGGGAGTCTCGCCAGTGTTTCGCAGATGTATCCACACAATTCGGCTGAAGGGTTCCCAGCCCTTGCGCCCGTCGTAGCGCCCGCGGAAGAAACCGGAAGTGTCTCCCTCGTACCGTACCCAGCCGCGGAAGATGTGTTCCGCATGGGCCCGCCAAACTTGGGCGGTGGTTTTCTCCAACCACTCACCGGTCTTGACCACCGTCTCCTCGAGAGGCTCGGAGTAGAAGAGCGTGTGTACCGGAGGGTGGGCGCGGTTGAACTCCAGCCGCAAGGGAAAGGGCTCGCCGGCTGGTGGGCTGGGGTCGGTTTCGATCTTCAGGTGCAGGCGGTAGTAGAGGCCACGGGGGTCGGTCTCCGGCATATGCAGAGCGAACTGCTGGGCGGTCTTCCCCGGAAGCTCGAAGTCAACCTCATAGCAGTCGCCGCCATCATAGCCTCCCCCCTGGCGCACGCCGCTGAAATGGAGCTGGGGCGTGCCGGCCAGAGGAGTGAGTGCCGGAGCCTCCTCAGTCTCAAAGCGCTCCGTAAAGACGGTCTCTGCCTGCGGATCTGACCAGATAGCCTCACGCATCAAGGGACCGGGATTCTCTGCAGCAGCGAGAGGGGTCTGTGTGTCCATCACGATCCCCATCACCGCACACAGTTCCAGCAACACGAGAGCCAGGCTGAGTGAGCTTCTCATATCAGGCCTCCCAGGATTAGCTGTCAATACTGACTTCGCCATTAGCAGGCGTGAGTCCTTCGATATTGTCTGCGGGAAGGAAGCCGATGCCGTGTTGGTCAAATCTATGGGGACAGACCCCTGAGGAGGGAACATGTACCGATCACTTGTGGTTTCGATGTTGCTGCTTACAGGCTTTGCGGCCATAGCCGTGCATGCGGAGGGAAACACCTTGAGGCTACATTCGCTCTTTACGGATAACATGGTGCTTCAGCGCAACCAACCGATTCAGGTATGGGGCTGGACTACGCCGGGGACACCGGTCTCCGTATCCTTGGGTTCACGTAGCGGCCAGACTACCAGCGACGCCGACGGTAAGTGGAGGGTGATACTTGATGCCCTGCCCGCCGGAGGGCCGTACGAGCTGAAGGTGACCGGTAGTGATACAAGAGTACTGCGGAACATCCTGGTAGGGGACGTGTGGATCTGCGCGGGGCAATCCAATATGGCCTGGAGCTATGGGAGCATTGGCCATGGTGTCCGGTCAACAACCGGAACCCAGAGCAAGGAGACCAAAGCCTTCGAACGGGAACTGGCGGCCACCGACCGGCCCGAAATCCGGCTGTATCGCATTCCGGTGCAGGGGTCGCCGACGCCCCTGGAGGACTTCATCGAGGTGGAAGACAACCCTTGGTTCCCTTGCCTGCAGTGGGTACCGTGCGTGCCGCGCTACGCTGAGCACTTTTCGAACGTGGCTTACCACTTCGCGCGGGCGCTACACGAAGCTACAGGGGTGCCGATTGGTCTAATCCAGACGGTGGCCGGGGGTATCCCTATCAGCCCATACCTCAGCCGGGCAACACTGGAAGCAGATCAGGACTTCCGTCTGCTTCTCGAGGCTGACGCCAAGGCTTTCCCGGCGGATATTGAAAGCGTCTGGCAAGCTGAGCGCGAGCGCTGGCGAACACTCCGCGACCAGGGCGCGCAGGCCTTCTATGCAGACACCGGCAATACCGGGGAGGGGCAGGGGTGGCATGAACCTGATCTGGATGAGGCAGAGTGGCAGGAGGTCAAGCTGCCAGGGAACTGGGGCGCCACACTGAAGGCGAGGGGCGCGGTCTGGCTGCGACGCGAGGTGACTATCCCCGAGCCCTGGAAGGGCCAGACTCTTCATCTGGATACCGGGGTGGGCAACGACTACCAGACCGTGTACTTCAATGGCCGCAAAGTCGCTGAGGAGCCGTGGCGCGAGCCAGATTTCATCGGGACTGTGCATGACTGCCTGATTCCTGCCGAACTGGTGACGTCAGGTCAAGCAGTGATCGCCATACGGCTGTTCGACTATGGGGGAGGCGGCTCGTTAAGCGAGCCGTTGAGGCTGACTCGCGGCCCGGACTCCATCTCTCTCGCCGGGGTCTGGAAGGCGCGGGTGGAGCGCGAACTGGACATGAGCATACTCCGGCCCTGGACCGTGGGGAGCTCGCAGCGGTCTGCTTTTCGGGCCGCGGCTTCCTTCAACGCGGCGATCCATCCGATGAAAGGCTTCGGACTGACCGGGGCCATCTGGTACCAGGGGGAGGCCGACTCCAAACCGCAGGTTGCCGAGCTGTACCGTAAGCTCCAACCCGCCATGATCAACGACTGGCGTCGTGCTCTGGACCAGCCGGACCTGGTCTTCCTGGCCGTGCAGCTTTCGACCTGGGGGGACCCGCCTCAGCAGCCGGAGAACAGCTACGTGGGAATGCTGCGGGAGTCGCAGATGTCTGTACTGTCTTTGCCCCGGGCGGGCCTGGTTACCGCGGTGGACCTGGGGACAGGGGAGGTACACCCGCCCCATAAGCGGGAGGTCGGCGAGCGGCTAGCGCGGCTGTCACGCTCAGTGGTCCACGGAGAGACTCTGGAAGCCTACGGCCCCATGTATAGCGCGCGACTCGTCACCGGTAACCGTATTCGCGTGCGCTTCCGGTACCTGGGCGGGGGACTGGTGTCGAAGGACGGCCAGCCCCTGCGCCACTTTGCGATAGCGGGAAAGGATCGCAAGTTCGTATGGGCCGACGCCGAGATCGAGGGCGATACCGTCCTGGTGTGGAGTGACGAGGTGCCGGAACCCAAGGCCGTACGTTACGGCTGGGCGGCCAATCCCGAGGGGCTGAACCTCTGTAGCCGTAATGGTTTGCCAGCTTTTCCCTTCCGCACCGATGATTGGCCGATGGAATAACAGCAGCAGGGGACCAGCTCGTCCGGCATTAGGATACACCTAGTGCCGGACGATGATGGCCGGGTGATTGGTGTCCAGGGGCCGGTCGGGCTGGCCGGTCAGAATATCCACGCCACGAGTCAGGACCCCGGTGTCTTGGGGAGTGTCGTACTGCAGCCATACCTCCACCCTGCCATCCTCACTGCGCGCGTGATAGTAAGGCGTGGAGATCTGGTCACGCGGTAAGATGACCTCTGCGGCCAGATCCTTCTTCCCCACCATGGCGAGCGCACCGCGCAGCACATCCGCGTGGTAGGGCGGCATGAGCTTCACGGCGTCCCGCGAAGAGGCAGGCGGTTCCGGCTCGCAGTAGATGGCGCCTTTACCATAGCGCACCAGTACCCCCACCGGCAGATTGATGACCTCCGGCCTGTCGGCGCCTACAAACCGTCCCAGGGTGGGGACTTGCAGGCGATAGCTGGGCAGCATTCCCAAGGCCTGCTGGGCCGCAGGCGGTGTGGGTATCTCAGCCGCCTCAGTCATGCCAGCCGGCTCCGGGTTGCGCACGATGAATCCTTCCTCCAGCAGAAAATCCGGCCCGGACTGCAGCAGCCCGAGCACCCCGCCGTCTCTTACCCAGGCCTTCACCCGCTCGCGATCCAAACCCGGACCGGGGAGACGGTACTTACGCTGGTACTCCTGCTGATCGCAGAGACTGATCTGGTGGAGAACAATGATGTCGTACTTCTCGATCTCGCAGTCGTAGCACTCCTTGGCGGTGCTGACCTCCGGGAAGGTAAAGAGGGGTAGCTCATTAAACCCGGTGATCGGGCCGTTGGCATCATTGCCGAAGGCGTAATAGACCCGCCGCTGAGCTCGAAACACCGGCAGGGAGTTGAACTTGCGGAACAGCTCGAGATTCATCTCCCACCGGTCCGGAGACTCGGGGGAAGGTCCGCCCTTATCCTCGTAGAATCCCAGCGCATGGGCACCGGTCACATAGGCACTAGTCAGGCGAGACTCCTTGAACTTGCGATCCGTCGTTCCCCACATGAGGCACACATTCTCGGGATCGCGCAGGTGACTCAGCATGGCGCGCAGAGCCACGTAGTTGTGGTGCGGCGTTCCATAGGGGTCCTGCACCGCGCCGGAAATGTGCTCACGCAGAGCTGGCCCGTCGGCCTGGAAGGGTTCAGCGCTCCAAGCGACGCAGCCCCACACAAAGTTCCTAACATGCGGGTACTCGGCCTGCATGTGCTTGGCGAGAGCGATCTTGCACCCGGCCCACAGCCTGCGGCCCATCCAGCGGTCCAGCACGTGGTAGTCAAAAAGCAGGGGCGCTGCCGACAGGCGCATGTCCAGTCCGGTGTCCTGGAGGAACACATCGGCAAAGCGCCGGACGCTGGGTGTCCACTCGGACCAGGGATTGTGGCCGCGCTTACGGGCATACTGGTAATTGCTGTAGCAGTTACCGTCGTCCCAACTATTCCCCGGCGCCAGCCCCTCCTTGTCCAGACGCCAGTCGCCGGGAACGTCCACGTTAACCCCGAACCATCCGTCTTCTTCGAGCAGGTGCACCGCATAGACGTTCTCAGGCCCCAAGCTCCGGAGGGTCTTGTCTACCCCAGCGAAGAAATCCCGCTGAGCTTCCGAGTCGAGAGCCAAGGCCGGGTAGCTGTGGTATGACCAGTTGTAGCGCCCGCTCGGGCCGTACCAGAGCTGCAAGACTATCTTCTTGCCTGCCGCGGTCAACTCGCGGGCCCGCTGAACGGTCAGAGGGTCAAGGGTACTGCCCACAGCCTCCTGACACATCAGATACGTTACCTCCGGCGCCTGTAGCAGACGCTGGTAGGCCTCCTCGGAAAGTGTCCCCAGCTTGAAATAGCAGACACCGCTGGCATGGGCGGGCAGGGGAGCCGGAGCAGACTCTACGACGCCTCCGGCCACCAGTAAGACCGCCGCCAGGGCCAGGATAGGCACCTTGCTCATGATTCCGCCTCCTCACCGCCAACAGAGAGAATGCTTGACAATTGCATCAAGTAGCGATAGCGCTCGGGGAGACGCGGGACTTCCGCCGCGTCTGTGCCTATCGCGTAGAACCGAAAGCGCTCACGGCCCGTGGCGTGAGTACCGGTGTAGCTCACTGGGTTCTCGCTGGCGGCGTAAGCATACTGAATGGTCTTGTGGTAGTCCACTGAGACATGGGCTCCGGTCGGGTCGAAGCAGACCGCAAGCCCATGATCTTTCTGCGTGTCCCACCACGCCAGCCAGCCGGTCTCCGGCAACAGCGTGCGATATAGGGCGAACTGTCTCGCCTCTACTTCGGGGCGATAGAAGTCGGCCATGGCAAATTTCTGCGCCTGGCCGGCAATGACTGTGGCAAACACGTCGTCCTCGTTGCCGGCGCCGCCAGGGGAAATGGGGAAGGTGTATTGAGGGGCGAAACTGGAGATCTGCGCCGGCCAGACGAAGGCTTCCTCGCATGCCAGCACTGCGCTCCCCTCAAAGAGAGTCACATAATGCCCCACCGAGGACCCCGGGCCAAATGGAGACGCGCCCACCGTGCCCAGGACAGTGGCGACCTTGCCCTGCGCGAAGAACCGTGGAGAGCTATAGCTGACCTTCTGCCCTCGCAGGGCGAAGCCGGGGAAGAGGTTGCTACCCCAGCTTCCCCCACTCAACATGCTGGTCCCACGCCAGACCAACTCCCGAAGCGCACCGTTGGCATGCAGGTCCAGGCCCTCCAGCCCTTCGGCGGCTGCGCCGTAGAGAGTCACCCGCCAGTCTCCATTCTGGGCTTGCAGCCGGGGCCCCTCACCAGCCGGCACTGCTGCTTGCGAACGCTGGGTATCCTCGACGGTGGCGCGGTTGTAGTAAATCTCCAAGGATTGAGTTTTACCCGCCGGGAGGTCCAGAACCCAGCAAAGATCGTCGTCCGGCCCCAGGATGTTGTGGGGCTGCTCGCTGAGCAAGGGGCCGATCCGACTGATGACCTGTATCGGGGTTGGTCGACCCCCACAAGCCAGCAGCAGCGAATCGGCCCGAATCTGCACCGCCCCGCTGGCGCGGTACAACTCCTGCGCGCTGATGATCACGGGGTGCGCGGGCAGGGCAACGGCCGGGCCTGGCAGACTCATGCGCACGCGATAGGTGCGGTCGGTCAGCCAGTTCTGCGGCCTGGGCGCGGCGGGCCCCGCTTCCGGCGGACCTAATCGCACGGCGCCGCCGTCCCGCAGTCGAACAATATCCTGCACGCGGGATACCGGTGTTTCCCCCGAAAAGGGCAAGAGACTAAAGCGTATCCGTCCCACCAGACCGGCGGCGTCCGTCTCCGGAGGGGCCGTGAAGATGCTGTTGCCGACGCTGTAGGGATAAGGCGGGGAGGGCAGGACGGCGCGTATCGAGTAAGTGGCCCTCAGGGGCGGGATCACCGCCAGGCCACTCCCGCCGCTGCCATCCTGCCAGGCAAACCAGTTGGCCCCCTCCTCGGGCGGGGCTGGCAGGTCAACCCACTGCTGCGGCTTCGCTATCTCACCCAAGACCATTTCTCTGAAGCCCTCGGCGTCAGGAATCACATAGGTATCGCCCTGGTCAGCGGCCCCGCCGGGGGAAATGCGCAGGTTCTGCGCGAGCGTCTGGGGCAGACCACCGGGCTCCCGAGCCTCCAGGACTTCGTCTATCTGGAGGGGGTTACCCGGCGCCGTCGGGAAGGTGAACAGGTGCGTCACTCGCCGTAAGTCAGGCGAGGGGTTGTCAATATGCGTCTCCACCACCAGACGCACCGGCCCGCGAGACAGGAGGCGCGGGCTCGACCACTGCTCCGGACTGCCCCAAAAGAGGAAGGGATGATGCCAGAGGCAATTGGAGTCCCAGGAGCCGCTGGAAGTCATACCGTTGAGCTTGACTAAGCTCCCTTTACCCAGCCCCGGGGGGCCCTTCTGGCCGGGGTCGCCGGTTTCCGGTCCGCGCACCACGGCCTGCAGAAAGGGGCTGTCCACACGCAGAGTGGCGCCCAAATCCTCCGGCGGCCCGGCACCATTGAGGATCAGCGCTGAGGCGGGCGCGCTCAGGGGCTTGCCCACGGTACTGACATAGAGATAGCCCTGGCCGCCCTGGTCTACACTGGCCAGGAGGGCGATCTCGTCGTTGGCATCCAGCCAGCGATTCGGAGCATGAATATACGCGGAGGTGCCATCCCGCTCATCCACTTGCAGCGGCCAGACCCGGCCATCACGCCCCATGGCCCGCAGGCCGCTGACCGGGATTTGCCGTCCGGGCAGCGCGGCCAGTACGGCCGAGCCGGGCAGTACCACCAGCAATGGGTGCTGGACTGGCGCGGCTCGCACCTGCAGGGACAAGCGGTGGGGAAACCCTACCGGCCAGGCTGGAGCAGCCCGTACGGGAAGGACGGTGGCCAGGAACATGCCTAGTCCCAGTGGTAGCCAAGAGCAGCGCCGCATGAGAACGTCCTCCTAGGTACGACACGGTCGGGTGGTAGGAGTGCTGAAGGAACACTACTTACTTCGTGACCTGGCTCTGACAATCCTCTCTCCCCGCCCGGTCCAGAGCCCTCTCCCCCCAGAAGGCAGGATTCAGCCGAGAAGCGGCGCATAGTAAAACTGACACTAATTCTGAGGCTGGTGAAAGACCATGAATCATCTGGACCGGTTCCATGCTACGCTCGAACGCCGCCCGGTGGACCGGCCCTGCACGTGGCTGGGCATGCCGGTGGTGGCCGCGCGGGCAGGGCTGTTTGCGTACTTCGGAGTCAGCTCGGCCCGGGAGTTGACCGAGGTCCTGGAGGATGACCTGTGGCCGGTCGAGCTGCCCTATCACTCTCCGACCAGTGAGGCCATTTATGCGGCCTTTGACTGGGCACAGCAGGGTCAAGCGGATCTGGAGCATCGCACTCTAACCACCCCAGGGTGGTTCGCGGGCTGTACCGAAGTGGAGGCGGTGGAGACGTTCGACTGGCCGGACCCGGCGTTGTACATTGATCCGGAGGAGTGCCGTCGCGTGGTGGCGGAGTCACCGCAGGCTTGCGCCATAATGGGGGTCATCTGGTCGGCGCACTTCCAGGACGCCTGCGCGGCCTTCGGCATGGAGGACGCCCTGGTAAGGCTTTACGTGGCGCCCGCCGTGTTCCGCGCGGTCATTGATCGCATAACTGATTTCTATCTCCGGGCTAACGAAATCTTCTATCAGGCCTGCGGCAGGGACCTGCACGCCGTGTTGATCGGCAACGACTTCGGCAGCCAGACCGGGCTGATGGTCTCGCCGGAGCTGCTCCGAGAGTTTGTCTTACCCGGCACCCGCGAGTTAGTGCGCCAGGCCAAGCGTTATGGGCTGCGCGTCATCCATCATTCCTGTGGGTCTATCCGCCCACTCATACCGGACCTCATCGCTGCCGGAGTGGACGCAATTCACCCCATTCAGGCCCTTGCAGCGGGCATGGACGCAGAGGGCCTGCGGCGGGACTTCGGGGATCAGGTAGCCTTCTGCGGCGGGGTAGACGCTCAGCAACTACTAGTCAATGGTACACCGGAGAAGGTCGCGGCGAGGGTGCGGGAGCTGCGACGTATCTTCCCCACCGGTTTGATCCTCTCGCCGAGTCACGAGGCGATCCTCCCTGACATCCCCCCGGCCAATGTCGAGGCTCTGTTCACCGCCGCGCACGAGGCCTGAGGCTGCCCCACAGCAGGCCTACACGGACAGAGGCTCGACACGAAAAGCACGTCCCGCTGAGGAATACTCCTGCCGCCCAAATGGTCTACTCGCCGTTATCCAGTTCTGGCGCTGGATCCCAACCGAAGAACTTTCGCCCGTCATCCCACAGCCACTCCTCCCGACTGTGCATGACATGGCTCCATACAAACATGGAGAAAGGAAGTTCCTCATCGATCAACTGCCGAGTGAGCGCGATTTTCGACTCCACCATCTCCGTGTTGAAGCCACCCCGGTAGATGTAGTCATACCCGATCAGCGGATTGCGCTTCATGCAGGCCAGGCCGTCCTCGGCATTGGTTAGTTCTTCGCGAGCCAGCCGGCGCAGAGCCTGCAAATGCCGTCGTATGGTCTGGAGATTGCTGGGGGCGCGGAACAACTCCTCGCGTCTCAGCAAGAAGCGCACGGTGTTGATCGCCGTGCGGATCACACATAGAAGGCCCTCGCACAGGGCTTGGTGCTCTTCGAGGCGGCGAGCCTGGCATGAGCCGGCAGGGGCCTGCGTGCCTTGCAGTAGCTCATGCCCCCGACGCCAGTGCCGCTCCATCTTGCCCAGCGTGCGGAGCATCACCTCGGCGCCGAAGGGCTGTGTCCACCGCAAGTCGGTGACTACCATGTTACGCCCGCCGCGCAACCGGAACCCTACAGGAAGACTGCAGGCCTCGAGGGGATCGAGCAGGAGCGGTTGCGCGAAGCCGATATAGAACGGGCCTCGGAAATGACCGATGACGGGGCCAGAGAAAGGAACGAAATCTAGCGCTCGATCGAACTGCTTCCACGCCGCCAGCACCTGGCCCTGATTCTCGGCGCCGAATTCCCTGGCAGCCATTTGTCGCAGTAGGACCTCCGGGTCGGGACAGGGCTCCCAGGACATCCAGCCTGCCAGTTCGCCCGGCAGGGTCTCCAGGTAGCCAGAGAAATCCCAGTTAAACATCGCGCCGTCGGCATGCGTGCGCGCGGCGGCGAACTTCCGTGCCCAGCGTGTGAGCGCCGGAACCCCGGGAATACTCATGAATTCCACCGGGGTCCCGCTTTCCAACTTGGCCAGGACTGGCAGGCCTCGCCGCCGGGCAGCCTCAGTCTGGGCCAGGTACTGCTTGGAAGGGCCTACCTCCGTCAGGTTGTAGTCGAAGTGCATGAAGGGCACGCCCTCGCGCTCGCCCAGATCGCCAGTATCGAGATTGGCCATGAAGGCACAGTCGGGAGACAGTCGGGAGATGAGCCCGTGTTTCTTTCGGGTTTCCGTCCAGGCGTGCGCGCCATATGACCAATCAACCACCAGGGCCTGGGGGTCTACCGCCTTGACTGCGCGGGCCACGCTGTTCAACAGATGGGCGACGACGGCCTCGGGGTTCCGCTGCGAGCACTGCGGGCAGTTCGTCATACCGGGACCGCGGCGATAGGGCGCGGTGTAGCAGTGCAGGAAACCTTCGCAGCCGGTAATGAGGAACACGCCCGCCAGTCCGGGAGCCTCGCGAAACAGCGCGCTGATCTGTTCCGCGTAGAACTCCACTACCGGCTCCTGGCTACTGCACGGCAAGTACACAGTCGGGGCCTTGATCATCGAACTGCCCCGGAGTTCGGGCCGGTGGAGAAAGAGGGGGTGGTCCTCCGGTAGAGGGCTAAGGTACGGCGTGAGGTAGACCTCCAGAGCATACTGGCGGGCCCGCTCGACGATCTGCGCCAGAGTCCGCCGGTGAGCCTCCGCTTGAGGATGGTTCAACTCCGGGAGTACGTCCGAGGAGTAGAACATGCGGAGATTGATCGGGAAATGAAACCCCGAATATCCCGCCCGGGCCAGACGGATCAGGTAGTTGCCGTCGTAGACTTCCGGATACTGCAGATCATCGTAAAGAGCCGCCTTGAACGCCGGATAGGCGAGGGCGGGAGAGAGCCGGGGATAGGCTCGCAGACAGCCCGGAGAGAGCACTGGAGCCGCCTGGAGCCTGAGCAAGCGCTGCAGGTGATACAGGCCGCAAGCGGCGCCCCATTCTGAGGCCCCAGTGATGGTGATGCCTTTCTCCGTCAGGTCAAGCACATGCTCTCGCGGCGATTTCCCCTGTACACTTCCCTCTACAGGGTCAATGATTACCCGCAGGGGATATTGCCCCTGACGCTTGCCCGCCAGCTTGACCCCGAACGCGTCTTTGAGAAAGCGGCGCAGATCCCTCGCCGCCACCGCCAGCATCTCCGGCGCCGCGGGAGGCAAATCTAGAAACCAATCTTCCGTCAAGCGCACCGTCCCGGAGGCTTGACCGGTTTCATCCCAGTCATCGAGGTGCTCATGACCCGGCTGAGTAAAGCGGCGGTACAACTCCACCACGCGGGGGTACTCGCTGAGCAGAGTCTCCCAGCTTGAAGTCTGCGGCTTGCGTGCCATGATGAACTCCCTATGGGGGCGCAGTCTGGCGCCCTACTCAAGAATGAGCTCCCCAAAGCGGTCCAGCTGGTGCACGGCGGCCAACGGGCTCCAGGTCATCTGATGTCCACGCCCCCCTGCCCACCAGATGCGATTAGCGTTGAAGTAGACCTTATCGCCCGACCGGACGCCACCGGGCAGGAGCTTGTCCAGGGGGAACACCACGTGGACAGTCCAACGATCCGGGGCCGAAGTATCGGAAATTACGGTTATGCCACTGTCCCAGGGCGCCATAGGCTGGCCCGCGACCTCCCCGTGCGCCAAGGCTGAGAAATTGCCGCCCGGCCCGAGTCCCACCTGGCGGTAGGGCTTCACTCGCTCGCGGGCGAAGAAGAGCTCCCAGTCATCACCACTCCAGACTGAAACCATGTCGGTTATTAGCGTCTTGGGGTCCACCAGCTCCGTCAGCTGCATATACAGAAACTTACCGTCGTGCGCCAGCCGACCTTCCAGTTTTCTGGGCACCTCTCCCCCCTCTGGCATGGACCACCCGGTCAGGCGGGGCGCCTGCTCCCAGTCTACCTTAGCAGGATCGCCTCCCACCTCCGCGATCTTCGGCACGGTGACGGAAGGTATCTTGGCGCTCTTACGCTCAACATACTGCTGTCGCCCGGTGGTCATGTACTCCCAGACCTGCTTGTCGAAGAGCGCCACGCGGGCCTTCTCCTGCTCGGTCTGGGCGGCGGCATGCGCCTGGGCCATGAAGGCTCCCAGTTGCGCCATGCGCTCCTCGGTGCCCAGCCGATCCCAGGCGATTTCCGGTGTTTGCGCGCTCTCACCCTCCGGGTAGTTGGCTGGGTCGGAGTAGGTGCGCTCGACCAGCAGGTAGAAGTCCTTCATCGGCTGGGCCGCGGCCCCGTACATGCCAGTGAAGTATTCGTCCAGCAGGATGTCAATATCCCGCGTGGCGTCATCCATCAGCTTACAGCTCACGTACATCTCTACATCCTGCCCCAGCCCCTCATAGAATGACCCGCGGGCTCCATACTGGTGGTAGAGCTTGAAGTTCTCCGCGATGCCGTGGGCAAAAAAGCCGGGGAAACAGTGGAACTTGCCCAGGACTGCGCTATAATTAGGGAAAAGGTAATACTGGTAGACGAAGAGGCGGTTCTGCGGCGCCTTCTCACGCCAGGCCTTGAGGATGGCGCGATCGTTGTCCATCACCGACGGCGAATAGACCGCGCGCGAGTGCAGGCACGGCACGATAGCCACATTGGGCTCCAGCGGAAACCGCTCTGGAGGGTAAGCGTACTGACTATAGGCGGCTTGCGTCACGAATTTGTCCGGGTAGTCCTTGCGGATGCGCCGGGCTAACTCATTGGCAAACCAGAACATGTATTCGCTGGCCCGGTCATTGGAGAACTGGCCCTGGCCGCGTGTGGCCTCGGGCTTGATCAAGGCCTGGCAGATGGGACACTTACACCAAAGGCTGTTGTCCATCGCTGCGGCGGACAGATAGTCCCCGTCCACGACCACGCTGCCGGGCTTCTTGACCCCACTGTCCCAGTAGGCGGAGGCGTCGGCCAGCACCTGCTGGATGAACTCCTCGTTGGTGAAGCACATCTGAGGCGGCTTCTCGTAGTAGGTCTTCTCGACCGGCTCGTCCTCGGCGACAATCGGTGAGGGCTTCTGGCTATACCCCTGGGCAAACCACAAAGGGCGCGCCCCCTCGAAGACCTCCGGGTTCCGGGGGTTCCGTTCCCAGAAGCGGTCATAGTAACCATAGAAGGCGTGGCCTTGGGCGAAAGGTTCACCGCCCAGGCGCATGCGATGTATGAATAATTGGAACATGCCGGCTTTGGCCTGCGGGGACTTGCCCTCCAGCTCAGGATAGGCCAGGGCCTCCACCTCCTCGACCTTCGCGGCTTCCGCGGGGGCCCGGTTCCCCCAGTTCCAGAGATTAGTGTACTGCTCATAGGCGGAGCTGCCCATCTGGGGGTAAGCGTAGCGGTATTTAAACTCCAGGGAGCGACGCACGTCCGGGCCGCTGACGGTTAGGGTCGCCCTCTGCGGACAGACCGTCCCCAACTCGCCCGGACGGAACCAGCGCACGCCGCAGTAGCGCTCCAGAAAATCATACACCGCGTAGCAGGTGCCCTGCTCGCTGAAGAGCTGCGGCCAGGTGGCATAGCCAACCGGGTTATCGGGGTCATATTGAACAGCCGTGAGCTGATCCGCATCCTTACCGATGAGCACCAGCGTGTCGGGGAGGAAGCGAATCAAATACTCCTGGGAGGCCAGCGGTTCACCCGGGAGCTGGAGAGCCGCGGTCTGCTGGCTCTCCCCCACCAGAATTCGCGGGCCGGCTACCGGAGCGGCGTCCGTGGCCATCGGCAGGACGGCGCCGGTGACCTGCTGGAGGTGATAGCGTAGCTCCTCGGCGGCAAACTGGGCGGCGCAGGTGGGCCGCTCCGCCAGCACGATGGTGGCCACCGGTTGGCCCTCCCGAGCCAGCACGACTGAGTTGTTCTCCTGAGCCGTCGCCGCGCTGCCCAGGCTCACTGCGGCTAACGCTATCAGGATCAGGCTGAGTTGCTGTCGGTATGGCATTTAGTCTCCCCCTTCAGGTTGCTCGAGCGCTCCCCATTTCAGGTCCAGGGGAGCACCCCATAGACTGAGGTACAGATCGCGAATCGCTTCCCCGTTCTCACGGTTCAGCGCGTAGAGCCCAAACCGGACACCGGAAACCTGGCCCGCCGGCATGTCGGGCAGGCTGTAAGTCACGGCGAAATTGGAGGTAATCCAGGCATCCTTGTCTCCCAAGTGCTGCCGCAGGTGCGCCGGGATCACCCCCCCGTAGACGAAAAGGGCCTGCTCGTAGTCGTAGAAGAGCGCCAAGCCGCGTGCCAACTTCTCACTGCTAAGGCCGAACCAGCCCGAAAAGGGATACTGGGTCTGGTAAAACTGCTTGTTCTCGAGCTTCAGCGCAGAGATTCCCCCGTCTTCCAGCGGGCCGTAGAGGGTATCGCCCCGTTCCAGGGGGGATACGGGCGCGGTCCGGAAGGGGAACACGAAGCTGGCACTGAAGTCCCGGGAGGCTTTCACGACCTGGTACATCTCGCGGCATTCCAGATAGGGGAGGTGGTTGTAGAGGCTGAAATAACGGTACATTTGCCCCTTGAGAGTGCCCCGGGTAGCTTCGACCACGGTCCAAGTACCGCCCTCGCGCTGGAAAGCCCGATCCACCTGCTCGGCGACCACGGCCACGGTCGTGCGAATCGGACCGCAGGCGACTACGATCGGTAGGCGCTGCCAGTCTACCCCGGCTTGAGTGGGCCCCCACATGCCTGGCGCGCCGTAGGTCACCAGGTCCGTACCCCCCGCGCTCAGACGGGCCAGACAACCCTTGAGCCGACCGTCGTATACCTGTTGTTCGTTCCCCTGGATACCTGCCTGCAGGAAGCTGTTGCTCAAGAGGAGATGGTAGGGATGCGAGCCGCTGGGAGCGTTCTCCTTGAGAGTCACGTCCCCGTTATCCTCGGGAGTGTCTGGCAGCGCTTCCGGACCATAGGCCAAGTAGTAGCGCTGTTGTGCATAGGGAGCCAGATCCACCTGCCACAGAATCTCATCATCCGGATCGAGGTGATGATTAGGCACCGCCTGGTACAACCCGGTGCCGTCCTTCTCATCCACCTGTAAAGGCACAGGCTGTCCCCCAACCGGGATCAACCGCAAGGAACGGGTGTCTATCGCCGCCGCTCCCGTTATCCGGAGCACGGTCTCGCCAGTAACCATCACCGGCACGTGCGTGCGCGGTAGGCCCGCAGTCTCAGTGATGGTCAGGCCCACGCGGCCCGCGGGCAGGACCTGTGAGCCAGTCTCCGCAGACGAGCCTGGGACGGCAAGCAACCAGAGTAACAGCAAGATGGAACCGCCCGGAAGAACTCGCATGCTCCTGCCTCCTCTTGATAGGGCAACCAGTTCGCCCGTGACCGCGCTCATACCTGTGTCTTCAGATAAGTGTCAGGCAATCACCAGTCAGAATCCAGGCAATGCAGGCCCACCGCATGAGCCGCGTTCAGGGCGGCGGCATATTCCTCCGTAATGATCCGCCTGCTCAACGCCGGCTCTTCCCCCGCCCGAAAGCAGGGCCCGTACGGTCATGGTGTGATATGCCCGCACTCGGAATCGCCACAGGGCTCGTCGCCTTCTCGACCCTCCGCCGATATCCCAGCGCACGAGCGCTGGTGTAGGTTTCAGTCCGCGGGGCTTCGCCGGACCAGCCAGTTGCGGCGGCACCGGCCCCGGACGGAAGTGGAAAGGCAAAGACGAGTAAAGCGAGCGCCCAGCTTCTGCTTGAAGCGAACCGCCGGGCGGTTGAGCGCGTAGGAGATGCTGATCAGCCGGGTTCGCCCGCGCTCGGCCAGCCGGGCGTACATCTCCCGGCGCAGGACGGGATGCAGGTTCATTCCTCGGTAGCGGCGGCTGGTCTTAGCCCCAAACAGGTAGGCCTCGTCCTCCGCGAGTCGCCGCCGGCAGGGTTCAAAATCCAGTTCGCGCAGGTGGGCCCAGGCGAAGGCGATCAACTCGCCCCGCGACCAGGCGCCGAAGCCCCAGAGGCCCTGCTCCAGCCGGCCGCGTGCCTCCGCTTCGGTGAGGTCCCCCTCGGGCATGGCGGCCACGGCCGCAGCGTCAGCCGGTTCCAGAAGGCACATGATCAGGTCAGGCACTTGCGTCTCGGGCGGATCCGGAGGCAGCCAGTCGAGGGACTCCTCGACGAGATAGTAGGGGGTGATCTCCAGGCCCAACCGGCGGAGAAGATCGAGAAGGGTCTGGAGCAGAAGGCCATGGCGGATCACGTCGCGGATTCTGGAGAGCGTGGAGGTCATAAGTCCTGGTCAGCCAAGGGCGGGCAGATCCGCTGGCGCACTTGGACAGCCGAGGCCGGGGAGCGGCCGAGCAAGCGGCCGAGGGCGACGGTACGCTCGACCAGCGCGGCATTGGTGGCGAGTTCGCTCCGAGCCTCGTCAAGCCAGAGGTTGTCTTCCAGCCCGACGCGCACGCCCCCGCCGGCGGCCAGCGCCATGGCCGTGGCCGACAACTGCGCCGCGCCCAGACCACCAGCCGACCAGGTTGCGCCCGCGGGCAATTCACTGGTCATCGCGCCCAGAGACAGAGGATGGGCCTGCGCGCCGGCGAAGTTGCCGAGAATCAGATTGAAGTAGAAAGGCGGGCGCACCAGTTCGCGGTCGATCAGGTAGCGCGCTACATTGATCATGCCCACCTCAAAACACTCGAGTTCGGGTCGAATGCCGCGTTCCAGCATCTTCGCAGCGAGATCGCGCACCAGGTCAGGGGCGTTCATGCTGGCCTCTCGCGCGAAGTTCAGCGAGCTGAGGGTGAGGCTCGCGAAATCAGGCTTGAGATCGCCGTCCAGTTCAAGTACCTGCGAGCGCTGCCAGAATTCGGTGTGGGTGCGGCCGCTGGTGGAGACGCACAGCACCAGGTCCTCGCGCTGCTCGCGGATCCCGCCGATGATACGGGCGTAGACTTCCTTCTCATACGTTGGCTGCCCGTTGGCATCGCGTGCGTGCAGGTGGATCATGGCCGCGCCCAGCTCGGCGCAGTGCAGGACCTGCTCCACAATCTCGTCAGCGGTCAACGGCGCGTGCGGGGTCATGGCGCGTGTTGGCACCATGCCGGTAGGGGTGAAGTTGAGGATAAAGTTCCGCATATTAGATTCTGATACCACGTGGGCGCCCCGGGGCAATTAGACGTAAGGCGGATGGCCCGGGCAACGAACCAGCACCGGCGTGAATTTCCCCGTGTCGGTCAGCTCCAGCCGCTCAACAGGCTCAAGCTCGATCGCGATGCCGGGTCCGGCAACGGCGGCAACTCGGGCCCGGGCCTGCTCGCGCCAGTCGGGGACACGATCGCCTTCGGTGGAGATGAACAGAATGCGCCAGAGATCCGGGCGCTCAACCACGACCTGGGCGCGGTCTATCCAGCCCTCGCGTTGGAGGGGCTCAATCGCATCGACGAAATGCAGAGCCCGCCCGTCAAAGGTATGAAGCATCGGCCAGCGGCGGCCCTCAACCAGTTCAAGCCGGCGCAGATTACGCCCGCAGGGGCACCGCTCAACCGGCAAGAGTCGTCCTAGGTCGCCCTGATCGTAGTTGATCAACACCGTCGCCCGGTTGACCAGGTTGGTGATATGCACCCGGCCCACCTCGCCATCGGGGACCTCGCGGCCGTCTTCATCGAGCACCCGCACGTGACACAGATCCTCATGCAGATGATAGTACCGGCGCTCCTCGCACTCGAACCCGATCTTCAGCGACTCGCCGGATTGGTAGGTCATGACGATCGGGATGCCGAAGTCCTCCTCGATGAGCCGCCGGTGTTCAGGCAAGATGCCTTCGCCGCCCAGGGAGATCAGCTCGGGGCGGTGGACGTGAAGGCCGCGCCGGTGGATCTGGGCAAAGAAATCGCCCATGAAGGTCCCGTAGCTGATGATCAGCTCCGGCTGAAAGCGGTTGAGCAGCTCCACCTGCTGCTCGAAAGGAGCGCTGACATTTATCCATTCGCGGCGCGGCCCGAGCCGACGGAGGAGACGCAGGCGGCGGCGGTAATAGGCATGGACGTGGGAGGCGACAGAGGCCTCCACGTTCATGGTGAGCAGGCGGCGGCCGATTCGACGGTGGGTGAAATGGCCCAATACCTGTTCATGACGTTCGCTCCAGGAGACATTCATCAAGAGCGACTGCGGGTCGTGATAGACCAGCTTCGGACGGCCGGACCGCCCGCTGGTCGAGATGTGGTGGCATTCGCGGGGTTGAAAGCGGTGGGAGAGAAACGCCTCGGGATCTGCCCGCAGCTCCACGTGACTGATCGGGGGGATAAGATGCAGATAGTCGGCGCCGCGGATCTGCTCGGGCGCCACGCCCCCCCGCTCCAGGTGGGCGCGATAGAAAGGAACAGTCTCCCAGGCCAGCCGAACGACCTCGCGTACCCGGTGGTCACGGCGCTGCTCGATCCGGGCGCGTGAGCGAAACGGAAACGCACGCTCTCGCGGCATTGACGCCACCATGGCGGCGGAAGAGAGCAGCGAACGCGGGGAACGGTTTGTCGGGGCAGCATATGTCATGAAGTCGCCTCCGGTTCGCGCGCGGCGCTGAAGATGAAGAAGACGGTTATACAAAAGAAGCATTTGGACGCGAGTGGACCGAGGACCTTCTCAGGCGGCGACCAGACCCCAAGTGTAGAGTGAGGTCCAGTTGACAGGACTCAGGGCCGCGGCGGTCGCCTTCGGCGGCCCCGAGGAATATGTGCATCACCTGGCGCGGATTCACAAGATTTCGACAATCAAGGCCGGGCCACGTGCATGATCGAATTGGCCGCCTCCGTCAGAAGTTGTGTGTCCGGCTCAATCTGCTGGATACCTGCGTTCACTGACATCGTAGTTCTGGCAGAAGCGCGCACACCGGGTGGTGTTCGAGAAGCCCAGGCGCGGATCGCAGACTTGAAATCCGGTGCTGCCGTTCGTGCCTACAACCATCAGTACGTTCCAGTGGCACACTGGGATCTCAAGGCCTGCCGGAGGGAATCAGCTCAGTTGTGAAAACGTCCTAGTCGCCGTTAAGAGTGTCGGACTAGGGCACGTCGACGACGCACCACAATACGGCGGAGGAAGCACACTATGCGACGATTGCTTCTGGCGACCCTCATCGCCCTTTTGACCGCCACCGTCATTGAGGCCTCGGCCCTCGAGCCCCTGGAGGCTGACCAGCCCGCCGTCCCCGCCACCCGGTTGGATGAGCTGGTACTCGCGGCCCTACAGGCCCAGGGCCTGCAGCCAGCCGCGCCCTGCTCCGACGCGGTCTTCCTCCGCCGGGTGTACCTGGACATGATCGGGACCTTGCCCACGCTCCGCGAGGTCCAGGGATTCCTGGCAGATCAGCGGGCCGACAAGCGCGCGGCCTTGATCGAGAATCTCTTCCAGCGCGAGGAATTCGCTGACTACTGGTCGCTGAAATGGTGCGACCTGCTGCGCGTCAAATCTGAGTTCCCGATCAACCTGTGGCCCAACGCTGTACAGGCCTACCACCGCTGGGTGCGCGACGCCCTGGACCAGAACATGCCCTATGACCAGTTCGCGCGGGCGCTACTGACCTCCAGTGGCAGCAACTTCCGGGTGCCGACAGTCAACTTCTACCGAGCGGTCCAGGACCGAAAGCCACCGGGTCTTGCCGCAGCGGTGACGCTGACCTTCATGGGCACACGCCTGGATAGATGGCCCCCGGACCAGCAAGCGCAGCTGGCTGTCTTTTTCTCGCGAGTCGCCTACAAGAAGACCGGTGAGTGGAAAGAGGAGATCGTGTATTGCGACCCCACGGCCGCCGAGCCGCTGGCGGTCACCTTCCCCGACGGCACGACGGCGCGGATTCCTCCGGACCAGGACCCTCGCGTGGTCTTTACTGACTGGCTGCTGGCGCCGAACAATCAGTGGTTCGCCCGGGCCATCACCAACCGGGTATGGTCATGGTTCCTGGGCCGTGGCATCATCCACGAGCCGGACGACATCCGCTCTGACAATCCGCCCAGCAACCCCGAGCTTCTCGCCTACCTCCAGAAGGAACTTGTCAACTCACACTACGACCTGCGGCACCTATACCGGTTGATCCTCAACAGCCGCACCTACCAGCAGTCCTGTGTTCCACGGAGCCAGGACCAGCAGGCAGAGGCGCTGTTCGCCTACTACCCGGTGCGACGCCTGGACGCTGAGGTTCTGTTCGACGCCTTGGCCTACCTGGGGGGTTACGGGACAGAATACTCCAGCATCATCCCCGAGCCATATACTTACGTACCGCGCAGCCGGCGTACCATCACCCTGGCGGACGGCAGCATCAGCAGCCGCTTTCTGGAGGTCTTTGGCCGCCCGGCCCGCGATACGGGGCTGGAGTCGGAGCGCAACAACCAGGTCACTGACGCTCAGAAGTTGTTCCTGCTCAACTCCACCGACGTCCAGCGGCGCCTGGAGGTGAGCCCGGTGCTGCGAGCGGTGGTCGCTCAGGCGCGCAAAGATGTGAACAAGGCCATCATCCTGACCTATGCGGCGGTGCTCTCGCGCCATCCGACCGACTCAGAGCTGACCGCCGCGCAGAGCTACTTCACCCAGGCCAACAGCCCTGGCACAGCGCTGCAAGACCTGGCCTGGGCACTGATCAACAGCAAGGAGTTCCTGTATCGGCATTGAGGTGAGAGAGATGCCAAGGTTCTCAAAGGTCAGAGGGTTCCTGGGAGTGATGGGCACGGCCTGCCTGGTGGCCACACTGGCTGGCGCGGCGGCCTGGGGCGAAGCCGGAGGAGCGCCCCCGGCTCGCGCCAAGGCGGTGATTGAGCTCTGGCTGGCCGGCGGTCCTCCGCACACAGACACTTTTGACCCCAAGCCCGACGCCGGCTATGACTACACCGGACCGCTAAAAAGCGTCATCCCCACCAACGTACCGGGGATACAGATCGGCGAACTGCTGCCCCTGCTGGCCCAGCAGGCCGACAAATACTCGCTGATCCGCAGCATGACCGTGGGCACGGACTCGCATGAGACGGCGGCTTATATGATGCAGACCGGGCACCCGGTGGGCGACGGCCTGGTCTGGCCCTGCGTGGGGGCCGTAGTGGGCATGTTTAAAGGCTATGACCACGGCTACCAGAACCCCATCCCGCCCTATGTGGTGCTCACCCAGTCCCTGGGCCGGTTCTCTCCCGCGGGATTCCTGGGTCTCAAGTATGAACCGTTCGTCACGGGTGGAGATCCGAACGCAGAGCGTTTCGCAGTGGAAGGCATCGTGGCAGCCAAGATTACGGACCAGCGCCAACGTGACCGCCGTGACCTGCTACGGGCGCTGGACCTGTTGGGTCGGGCGATGCCCAACAATCCTCGCCTTGCGGAGATGGATAACGCCGAGAGCAAGGCCTATGAGCTGATTCTGGGAGATGCAGGGAAGATCTTTGACCTCTCGCAGGAACCCGCGGAGATGCGTGACAAATACGGACGTAACAGCCTCGGACAGTCCTGCCTGGTGGCGCGGCGGCTGGTCGAGCTGGGTGTGCCCTATGTCACCATCAATAACGGTGGCTGGGATACCCACAAGCAGCACTTCGAGGCCATGCGGCGCAAGCTCCCAGAGCTGGACCAGGCTCTGGCAGCCCTGTTGCAGGACCTCTCCGACCGCAAGCTGCTGGATACCACCATTGTCTGGTGCCGGGGGGAGTTTGGGCGCACGCCCAAGGTGTACTGGGAGCAGCCCTGGAACGGCGGGCGCGGTCACTATGGGCGCTGCTTCTCGGTGCTGGTGGCGGGGGGCGGCTTCCAGGGCGGGCGCGTGGTGGGGGCCTCGGATGCACGGGGTGAGAACGTGGTGGAGCGCCCGGTCAAGGTACAGGACCTGATCGGGAGCATCTACGAGCTCCTGGGCATAGACCCCAACAGCCCCCTGCCGAACCCCAAGGGCCTGGAGGTCCAGGTGGCGCCCCCGATGGAGACCGGGCCAGGCAAGGGCCGGCTGAGCGAGATAATGTAGGCGGAGGAACATGAACAAGGCTGTGGTGTCAATACTGGTGTTAGCGCTGATCGCCGGGGCGGCCCAGGCACAGGCTTTGCGCGGTCAGCGCGAGCCGTATATCGGTTATGGCTACCCGGCGGGCGGACGGCAAGGCACGACCTTCCAGATCACCGTCGGAGGCCAGTACCTGGCAACCACGCGCGGGGTCTTCGTGTCCGGGTCGGGAGTGCGCGCCAGTGTGGTGGACTATCTGCCTCCATACCGGTCCATCAGGTTCGACAGACTCCCGGAGTTCCGTCACCGGATACTCACGCGGATTGCTCAACTGACCGGAGGGCCACTGCCGCCGCCACTCAAAGCTGCGACGCCCGCCCCGGCCCCCACCACACCTGCAGCACCGGCTACCCCGGCCCAACCCGGCGATGCTCCGGCCCCCCCGGCCCCCGCACCGCGGCCTGAGCCGCCGCCCCTGCTTGCTAACCTCGACAAGTTGAGCCTGTGGAGTGTGGAACAGATCCGGACAATGCTGCAGGCCAACCTGGATCCGCGCAGCCGCGTTCAGAACAAGGTGGCGATCGGAGAGACGGTGATCCTGGAGGTCACAATTGACGCCGACGCTCCTCCAGGAGACCGTGACCTACGTCTAATCACGCGCACTGGACTGAGCAATCCACTGGTCTTCGAGGTCGGCAGGACGCTGGAGGTCTGGGAACACGAGCCGAATAGCCGAACTGACAAGCCCACGGCGGCGTTCGATCCCCCGGTTACGCTGAACGGACAGATCATGCCCGGCGATCAGGACACCTTCCGCCTGAAGCTGAGGCAAGGGCAGAAAATGGTGATTCAGGTTCAGGCCCGGCACCTTATCCCCTATCTGGCCGACGCGGTCCCGGGCTGGTTTCAGCCCACTGCGGCTCTCTTCGGCCCCGAAAACCAGGAAGTCGCCTACCAGGATGATTACCGCTTCCATCCCGACCCGGTAGTACTGTACGAGGTGCCGAGCGACGGCGAGTACGTGCTGGAGATAGCAGACTCCATCTACCGAGGGCGAGAAGACTTCGTATACCGCGTCCACGTCGGCGAACAGCCTTTCGTGACGCACCTGTTCCCCCTGGGGGGCCGCGAGGGCAACGCAACTCCGGTCACGCTGACGGGATGGAATCTGCTCTTCCCACAGATGCAGCTAGATACGACACCCGGCGGACCTGCGGTTCGCCAGGCGGTATGGGACTGGCCCGAGGCACCCGCTAATCCGCTCCCCTACGCTGTGGACACGCTGCCGGAGGCCACGGAGGTGGAGCCTAACGGTACGCGGGCCGCGGCGCAGCGCGTAACCCTGCCACTCATCATCAATGGCCGTATCGAGAAGCCAGGCGACGTGGACGTCTTTCGGCTCGAGGGCCGAGCAGGCGAGGAGCTAGTGGCGGAGGTCATGGCCCGCCGGCTAGACTCGCCCCTGGATTCCCTCCTGCGGCTGATGAACGCCTCGGGGAGGCCGCTGGCCTGGAATGATGACCACCCAGACCAGGAAGCGGCCTTGATCACTCACCACGCTGACTCCTACCTGCGTTTTCGCCTGCCGGCCGCGGGCACCTACTACGTGCAGTTGTCTGATACGAGCCAACACGGCGGGAGCGAGTATGCCTACCGGTTGCGGATCAGCGGCCCGCGTCCGGATTTCGCAGTGCGCATGGTGCCCGCCAGTCTGAGCGTTCCTGCAGGCCGGGTGGCAAGCGTGACGGTCTACGCCTTTCGCAAGGACGGTTTCGAGGGCGAGATCGAGGTGTCGCTCGAGAACGCCCCGCCCGGCTTCTCCCTGGCAGGAGGGCGCATTCCCCCAGGCCAGAATCAGGTCACCATGACGCTTACGGGTCCGCCCAGGGCACTGCCGGAACCGGAAGCCTTGCGTCTGGTGGGGAGTGCACAGATCGGGGAGCGAACGGTGACGCGACCGGTGGTGCCGGCCACGAACATGATGCAGGCCTTCGCTTACCAGCACCTGGTACCGGCACAGAACCTGTCGGTGCTGGTCACGGGCGCGGGGCGCGCTGTGTCTGTACTGCCACCCCCCAGCGCCGCGCCCCTCCTGTTGCCCGCAAGGGGCACGCTGCAAACCTTGATCAAGACCACCCCAGGCCGGCAACTTCCTCCGCTTGAGCTGGAGGTCCGCGAGGGACCGGAGGGTCTCACCGTGACTGCAGTGGCTATCACTCCTGAGGGCGCACTGGTCACGCTCCAGACCGGGGAGAAGACCCCCCAGCCAGGATATGAGAATAACTTGATCCTCGAGGCCTTTACCTACTATCAGGTCAAGCGCCCTGATGGTAGTCTGGACCCCAACAAGCGCCGGGTGTCGTTGGGCCTCTGGCCCGCCATGCCGTACCGAATCGTGCCCATCGAATGAGGTTCCCATGACTGAGAAATCACTCGTGGAGACAGACAAAGTCCTACAAGTGCAGGAGAGCACCGTAGGCGGCGGCAGCGAATTCCTGGTGACGCGGGCAGGGGTGGGACCGGAGGCACTGGGGGAGACAGCCGATTACCTGGAAGGGACACTGGGAGCCCGGGTGATCGGGGCGCAGTACTTTGGCCCACGACTCACTGCCATGGAGCGGCAGGAAGCTGCCGCCCTGCTGGCCCGGAGACCGATTACCTGGCTCCTGGGTGAAGACACCGCTTCCGGGCTCAGCGGGTTGCACTTGCGCGCAGTTCAGCGAGTGGAGGTCAGGCCGTTGACGTTAGAGGGCCGAGTGTTGGGGTACGCCATCAGCGGCCCCCGCGCGCTGGAGGTGGTGCTCGACGGCGTGCACGCGCCAGACACCAGCTTACCGCCGGAGCCGCAGGCGCGCGCGACCTTTGAGCGGCTGGAGCAGGCCCTGGAGCTTGCGGGTCTGGACTTCTCGCATGTGGTACGCACCTGGCTACACCTGGATGACATCCTGTCGTGGTATGACGAGTTCAACCACGTGCGGACGGAGTTCTTCACCCAACGCCGGGTGTTTGAGGGACTGGTTCCCGCCAGCACCGGCATAGGCGGGGCTAACCCTGCCGGCGCCGCCCTGGTGGCAAGACTCTGGGCTGTCCAGCCGCGAGATGGGGAGGTCACCGCGCAGGCCGTGCCCTCTCCGCTGCAGTGTCCGGCGCTGCAGTATGGCAGCTCCTTTAGCCGCGCAGTAGAGATTGCCCTGCCTCAGACGCGCCAGTTGCTCATCTCCGGTACCGCCAGCATCTCGCCTGACGGACGCACGGAGCATGTCGGGGACGTTCGAGGGCAGATCGCGCGCACTTGCGAGGTCGTTGAGGCCATACTGGAGTCTCGGGGCATGGGCTGGGCGGACGTGACGCGCGCTACTGCCTATCTGAGACACTCGAGAGATGCCCTGCTCTGGAAGAAATTTCACATGGTAAAAATGCCGGGATTGCCGGTGGTGACCGCTCATAACGTCATCTGTCGCGAGGACCTGCTCTTTGAGCTGGAAGTCGATGCCAGCGCCTCGCGCTAACCAGCGCGGCAGGCAAACTCCCAAGTCACCGGGGGAAGGGCCTACTCCGCTAGCCTCTCTGCTCGCATCTTCAGCACACGGGCCCAGTACTGGGGAAGGGTCTCCAGGCCGAACTCCTGGATGATTTCGTCTATGGTGAGCCCCTGCCGCCGACACCCCACAGCAAAGCGAGCCTCGGGCGCCGTGAAGTCAAAGGTCAGATCGGAGCCATACTTCTCCAGCATCAGGTCAATCTTATCCCAGTTGAAGTCCATGTGCAGGAGTCGGCGGTTGAGGTTAAGCTCGTGCGTTATGACTTTATCCTGGTGGGAAATCTTCAACACTTGTCCGGTCTGATCCACGATCTGTCCCAGGTCGCTGCCTACCGCAGAGACCAGATAGTATCCGAACTCGAAGGCCCAGGCCTGCATCTGGCGACTGCCCCGGTACATCGAGCAAAAGAACACAATCTCTGCACCGTTCTCCGCCAGACCCTCCCACACCGGACGCCAGTTCATA
>LSQX01033682.1_pt3 | contig 28349 bp, 20 predicted proteins | sample 654561 | NCBI WGS metagenome assembly LSQX01 (sample SAMN04489861, study PRJNA283612) | anaerobic digester metagenome | isolation source: 4 biogas reactors fed with cattle manure at either 37C or 55C with and... | place: Denmark: Kongens Lyngby | collected 2014
CAAATCCCACTCTCTCCGCCAAAAATGCTCGAAAACCCTTGGATAGAGGTTTCCGGGCATTTTTTTCGTGTCGGTTTAGGGTTAATCATATAAAAAGTCAGGTGATCTGATTTTTACCGATTCCGGACAGTAATTAGCAATATTCACAAAAAATCCGGGGTAAATTTAGACATTTCCCCTTCGCTAATCATGTTGATTTTAAAAACATAACGTGTTATGTTTTTAGATAGACAGTGAGTTGCGTTCTAAAACATCCAGTAATCGGGAGGGAAAAAAGATGAAAAAGCTTAGTGAAAAACAAAAAGCGGTTAGATTTTTTGTCTGTAGCATGTTGGTCCTTATTTTTTGCTCTATAATGATCTGGGGATTTCAGTCAGATTGGGGCAGGGTCACGGTTAAACGGATCTATGTTGATGGTCCGGACGGAACTCCGATCAGTTCTCTGACATTTATTCCCAAGAACGCTTCTGCCCAAAATCCGGCGCCGCTGGCTCTCGTTTTCCATGGCCGATCCAACCATGCGCATTCCAATGATACTTGGTCTCTAGAACTGGCGCGAAGAGGCTATGTTGTGCTGTCTCCGGATCTGCAGGGCGGCGGCGAGTCGGACGTTACCGTTCCTAGGGATATTCAGGCCGTTTATATCTCTGAATATGCCAATCGCTTAGATTACATTATCCGCGACAACGTCAACCTGATTGGCTATTCTGCCGGATCGGCCACGGCGTTGAAAGTTTACTCGGAAATGCCTGATGAGGTGGGCAGTATCTGTGCGGTTTTCGGTCCTTTTATGATGAAATTGGCTGGAGGCTTTTCCGATGTAAATGCAGATTTTTGCTTGGTCAAATCTACCGCTGACCAGTATGACGGAGACTTTCTCGGTGATCCGCAGGCCTGTTTGGCCTTTGTTGAAGAAGCATCGGGAATCAGTGATTTGCGAGTCAATACGGATTATACCGACTGGAACGGGCAATATCTTTTCCGCTATTCACAGCTCGATGGTACCCTGCATCAGACAGGCAATATCAGCGGTAAGACCATCTCCGCGATTTTAGATTTTGAGCGTACAATTAATGATGAGCCTGTGAAACTTGATCCTACTAATATGGTCTGGACATGGCAGCAACTGTTTTCCGGAATTGCCTGCGTGGCCATGATGTTCTTGCTTGCGGCTTTGATCAATCTGCTGATGCAGCTGGACTTCTTTGCCGGTGCTGCCAATCCGGTGCCGGAGAAAAAACCTCGCCGGGGTGCTATAGCCTGGATTCTGGACATTCTCTTCACGACCTTGATACCAGCCTTCATCTTTGTTCATGTTTCCGCTTATGTTATTAAATGGACCGGTGCGCGTACGGCCTTGAGTCCGATCCTGACTTCGGCCAATCTTAACGGTATTATGGGTTGGCTTATTGCGATCGCACTGATCGGCGCTGTCCGCATGATCATCACCGCTGCACGCAGAAAAAAAGCTGGTTATACTCTCCGGCTTTCCGACTTCGCCCTTGCGGGAGAGGGAGATGAAAAATTCGATTGGAGCAAGGCCGGAAAAGGTCTGCTCATCGGCCTGATTGTGCTTGGCGCGGTGGGTATCTGGCTGTGGACCATTGAGGGCTTTGCCGGCATTAACTATCAGGTATGGAACCTTTCCACCTATCTTAAATTTTCTCCCATGCGCATCACCCGCGCAATTCCTTATATGATTATTATCCTTGTGGTCATGTTTGTGGGAAATATGAGCCAGCGTGTCCTCCCGTCCACAGGTAACGATCGTAGGGATATGTGGATTGCGGTTGCCGTCAACAGTTTTCTCACAGCAAGCGCTTTGTTCTTCCTGCTCCTGATTCAGTATGGTGGATCCATGCTGATCGGTGACGGCACGGCCATCATTCCCCAGATTGATATTTACGGAACCGGTGTCAATAAATCTTCCGGTGCGTTGGACTTCGCATTCGGTTATTGCTATATGATGGGTGGCACCACAGGTGTGGTAACCTATATTTACCGCAAATACGGCAATATTTTTCTCGGGGTCATTCCGTCCGCCATGTTCGCCGGCATGGTGACGCTGTCTGCTTTCACGCTTGTGGCCTGAGTCTGAGCAGTCAAAAGCAGACAAGATTCATAGATCGATCTGAGGCGCCGCGCAGCAAACGGCGCCTCTTTTTGCAAAAAACATTGTTTCTTCACCTGAGACAATATAAAATGACATCATTGAGGAGGCACAAAATGAGTATTCAAAGTGAAAAATCAACCCGAACAAAACAAAAGCTAACCCATGCAGCGGTCAAGCTTTTCAAAGAAAAAGGTTTTGAAAGCACCAATGTCCGCGACATTGCCGCGACGGCCGGCATGACGACCGGTAGCTTTTATCATCATTTCCGCGGTAAAATCGAGGTATTGAATGAAATATATGATAGTCGTGACGTTTATTTCGGCAAACTTCTTGGCGATCTGGCACAGCATCCGCCCTACAACCAGGCCATTTATGATTTTTTTGTTGATCACATGGTGCACCGTGTGGCAGACGATGGCAAGGACTTTACTTGGCACCGTATGTTCGGGATGAAAAAGCATAGCACCACCGCCCATGAATTGTATAAGGGCATGATCGGTCTGATTGAAAAGGCCCAGGATGCGGGTGAGCTCGACGGTCAATATTTGGCTGAAACTATTAACGAGCATCTGTTCCTGGTGTTCCGCGGCGTCACTTATGAATGGTGTCTCTCGGGAGAAGACGACGGAGAAGATCATTTGAAAGATCTGATGGAACGGCACATAGCGGCTGCGCTCCAAGCTTTTGTCGGGTAGAATCAAGAGAAATGTGATCTAGGTAAGGGCCTGCTGTCAAGCGAAGCCTACAGTGATACCCTATTTGCAAAGAGAACTTCCCCATGACTCAAGGCAAGAAATACAACGATATTTTGTCCAACAATTTGCAAGTTTCAAAAGCAGGGTTTAAAAATGAAAAAATGTGTAATTATGCCGGACTCGTTCAAGCATACCATGACCTCAATCGAAATATGCGAAATAATAGCCCGAAAAATAATTCAGTTTTATCCTGATTGTCAAACAATCAAGATTCCGGTCGCGGATGGCGGCGAAGGAACAACCGACTGCTACATCGCAGCTGTGGGTGCGAATCGTATCGACTTAACGGTAAGTGGTCCTTATGGTGATCCTTTAAATGTGTATTATGCACGGCAGAGGGACACTGCTGTTGTTGAAATGGCGCAGGCAGCGGGCTTGCCGCTGGTCGAGGATCGGCAGAATCCTGCCCTGACAACAACATATGGTGTTGGAGAGATGATTCTTCATGCAGTGAATGGTGGATGTAAATCGATTATTATTGGTTTAGGCGGCAGCTGCACCAATGATGCGGGAGCAGGCATGGCTTCAGCACTGGGCGTTCGATTTTTCGACAAGACCGGCAAATCATTTATCCCAACCGGCGCCACCCTTGACCAGGTTGAAAAAATCGACAGAAGCAAGTCAGTGCAAATGCTGAAAGGCTGTTCAATTGTCGCGATGTGCGACATCGATAATCCGATGTATGGGCCGGAGGGAGCCGCCCATGTTTTTGCTCCGCAAAAAGGAGCTGACTCCGATATGGTTCAAAAACTGGATAATAACCTCAAACATATTGCATCAGTCATTGATCGAGATATAGACATTGATGTAAGTCATCTTCCGGGGTCCGGCGCGGCAGGCGCTATGGGTGCCGGAGTGGTAGCATTTTTAAACGGCCGCCTCGAATCAGGAATACAAACCATGCTTGATCTGGTTCAGTTTGACCAAACAGTAAAAAATGCAGATCTTATTATAACCGGTGAAGGCAGGATTGATGGACAGAGCATCCGGGGCAAAGTGGTCATCGGCATTGCCGAAAGAGCATCCAAATCGAACATTCCGGTCATAGCAGTTGTCGGTGATATCGGACCGGGTGCCGACCTCGCATATTCAATGGGTGTCAGCTCAATCTTCAGCACCAATAGAAGAGCGGTGCCATTTTCTGAAGCACGAAAGACAAGCAGAGAAGATCTTTCCGCGACAATCGATTCCATCCTTCGATTTCAAAAGATATTTGATTAGTTCAAACGGTGTTGATTTGGTTGATCATCGTGGCCTTGGGCAATGCCTGTTTTCACACGGGCGGCGGCATCGACAGCCTGATCAATGCTCGCGGACGCATGAGCCGCAGCGGGATCTTTGTTTCTTCGGGTGTGGTCGGCTTTTTCCGAGCTTAACTTTGAACTTCCATTTCCCGGCGACCGTAAAGCTCGGTTATTTGTCTTATTTTCTCAGCCAGATCGTCTGTTAGCATTTTGCCGTCGACCCGCCAGCGCCAATTGCCTTGACGAGTTCCCGGGGTGTTGAGGCGAGCCTCCGCTCCTAGGCGTAGGAAGTCTTGCATTGGTACGATACAGGTATTGGCCGGGGAAGACATTGCGGCCCGGATGAAGCGCCAGGTCAACTCATCCGGATCATCCGTATCCAGATACTCTCGGGCAAATTGAACGGTTGAAGCGGGTGAACTGTATTGCCAATCCTCGGTGGTTGTGTTGTCGTGAGTTCCGGTGTAAGCTACGGTGTTAAAAGGATATCTATACGGCAAATATTCACTTCCTGCTCGGGAATCGAAGGCAAACTGAAGGACCCGCATCCCGGGAAAACCGCTTGCATCGAGGATCTGACGAACCTCCGGTGTGATCACACCAAGATCTTCGGCGATGATTTCCAGATTTGGCAATCGCTCCTTGATTGTTGCGATGAATGGCAACCCCGGTCCCGGTCTCCAGACACCGTGTTCGGCGGTTGTGTGTTCGGCCGGGACGGCGTAATAGCTTTCAAAGCCCCGGAAATGGTCGATTCGAAGAAGATCATAGATTTGACCGGCATACCGCAACCGTCGAACCCACCAATTGAAGTTTTCGGCTTCATGTTTCGGCCAATTATAGAGGGGATTACCCCAAAGCTGGCCGAGAGGAGCAAAGCAGTCCGGCGGGCAACCGGCAACATCAATGAGATTCAAATCGGCATCTGTCTGAAACAAGGATGGCGCCGCCCATAAATCTGCGGAATCCGGCGACACGTAAATCGGAAGATCTCCGAAGATGAGAACCTGTTTCTTTTGAGCGTAATCACGCAGCTCGCGCCACTGACGAAAAAATAAGAATTGAACTTGCTTCCAGAAAAGGATTTCCCCTTCCAACTGCTGGCGCGCCCGGCTTAGTTCGGCTTGATCGCGTCTGCGCAATGGCAACGGCCATTGGGCCAAGGCGACCATATCCAGACTGTTTTTAATCGCCATAAAAAGCGCATAGTCATCCAGCCAATAGGCCGACTCAGCTTCAAACCGGCGAAAGGAATCGGATTGCGGGTCCAAGCGTCCGGTGGCCAGTCGAAGAATCGGGGCTCGATTGGCAAAGATCAGGCCGTAATCAATCCGTGTGGGCAGTCCACCCCAATCAAAAGAGTTTATTTCATCTTCCGCCAGAAGTCCCAGCTCAACCAGATTATCCAAATCAATCAAGGAGGGGTTGCCGGCAAAAGTAGAAAAACTTTGGTAAGGGCTGTCACCAAAGCCGGTCGGACCAAGAGGCAGGATCTGCCACAATGTTTGACCCGCCGCTGCAAGAAAGTCAATAAAATGATACGCTGCCCGGCCGATCGTGCCGATTCCATAAGGCGAGGGCAGACTGCTGATGGGTAACAAGATTCCGCTTCTTCGCAAAATATTTCCTCCCGAAAATAAACCAGATGATCAGGACATTATATAACAAAACCGGTTTGTTTCTATCCCTCGGAATCCGCTTTTAGAATGATGCCGCCTGTCGGTCGGACAATCAGACGAATGCAGCTTCCCTGCCCAAAAACCGCCTCAACTGCGGATTCGAATCGGCACGTCAAATCATTCGGCACCAAAGCCTGAACCGTTCCGGCGAATCCGCCGCCGTGCACCCGCCAAGCGCCACGACCGACCAGGTGTTGCCGGCAGATCGCCAAGGCCAAAGAGATGCTGCGATCAAGAATATTATCAATGGGGTAGATGTTCTGCAGTTCCATGGCGGATGAATCTCCGGATGCCTGCATTAAAGCCAGATATTCCGTAATGGCCTGCCGACGCAGAGCATCGATTTGCAAGCCGACCCGTTGGTTTTCAGCAAAAAAATGCATGGCTCGTAAAATGGCTCGATCCGAAACCTTCTTGCGCAGCGCAGGCAACTCGACCTGAAAGCGCTGGGGGTCGACCTCACGGAGCACCTTTTTCCCAAAGCATGCGGCAACTTCGCCCATTTCCCGTGGGATAGCGGCATACTCATCGGTCAGATCGGCGTGGTTGCCACCGGCATCAACCACATAAAGCGTATAACCCATTTCTGTGAAATTACAGTTGAGCTGCTCCACAATCGGCCGATTGGGATCGGCGAAATCGATGGCCACCACATTGCCGACGGCAGAAGCGGTTTGATCCATCAAGCCACAAGGTTTGCCGAAGTAAACATTCTCCGCAAACCGGCCGGTTTGAGCAATTTGCAAAGGATGGATCCGAGACCGGTTGCATAGGTGGTTCCAAATTGTGCCGATCAGCGTCTCAAAAGCCGCCGATGACGAAAGTCCGGATCCTGCCGGCACCGAGGAGGTTACGCAAGCGTCAAAACCACAGGTTGCATACCCAAGGCGGGTCAGATCCGAGGCAATGCCGCGCACCAATGCGGCCGAAGTGCCAACCTCTTCCTCAATCCGGTTCAAATCCGCAAGATCCAAGGATAACGGTTGGAAACCTTGAGAATGAATCCGTACAAGGGTATCCGAGCGTGGGGAGACAACGGCGATGATATCCAGAGTGACGGCCGCGGCCAAGACTCGGCCGTGTTGGTGATCAGTATGGTTGCCGCTCAACTCGCTTCTTCCCGGAGCGGAAAAAAGGAAAAGATCGCGATCCGGTCCAAACAGCGCAACAAAACGGTCGATTTCGGCGCAATAGCGCTTTTTTTGTTCTTCCGGCTCCTCTTGATAAAGATTTAGCAAGCCAAGGTCGAAGGAACCGTTCAGGATTAAATGTTTTAGATGATCAGCCTTGTACATAATCGGCAAACTCTTTCAAACGAAATTAATTTTTAATTGCGCGAAGTTGACACTGCCCGTCAGCTTGACCTGAACTTTGTCGCCCGACTCCACGGGCGGCGAGATTGTTTTCACCTCACCGGCAAAAGTCGAGACTTGATTATCGATCGCCCAAACACGGGGAACGTCAAGCGTCAGATCGGAAAAACTGCAATTGATGTTGATTATCACACCTTCCGGGCCGGCAGTGCAAGAGTTCAAATAAATTTTAGTCGATGCGAAATGGCATTTTATTTGAACCCCCCGTAAATTTTCGGCATGGATATGTTTAATATGTTCACCGAAATTGACATCGATGTTGACAAACTCATCGTGATTGGCCGCATTTCCGGACGCAAAGGCTCGGTCTTTGCTGCCGATATCAACATGAACGTGTGATTTACGATGGAAGATAAGGGACAAACCGATGCCAAGCAAAAAGGCGACCAGCAACAACAGCCAAGGGTCCAAAACTTGTAAAAAGGAGAGCAAGGGACTGGTGCGCCAGATCAGCACAATAATAGCCAATGGCAGGAAAAAGAAGATGAATCGGAATCGGGTCAGACTGGCAACGGCGCCGGCCAGCAGCAGCGTACTGCCGATAATTTTTATGATCGGCAGCTTTTCATCCGGAAAGAAGGCGTTTAAAAGCAAAAGAATCGCTGTGCCAATAATCAGCAAACCCCAGAACAACTTGCCGATCGTTCTGCTACCCGACCGGTTGCTTGGTGCCGGCTTGTGATCGAAACTCATATGTTAACCTCCACCTTTCTCATCTGATGAATCAACGTTTTCTCCGGCATCGATCTGTCTGGCTCGCTTGATGCTCTTTTCGCCAAACCTATCTCGAATCCGGTCCATCGCTTGATCGACCGCAACCTGACGCTTGTCTGCGGCAGACGCATCGATCTTACCAAGCAGCGAGATCTGCCGATCAGCCCCCTCTATTTCAAAACCGGAAAGGGTAATCCCAAGAAGACGAACTTCTTGGCTGGGCTTCCAACTGCGCCGAAAAAGCTGGCAACCGGCCTGATATATATGCTGGGTGCTATTGCTGGGAGGAATATTCATCTGTCGTGTTGTTACCGTGAAGTCGGAAAATTTAATCACGACCTGGACGGTTCGGCCCATACGGTTGTTCTTCCTGGCGGTGCGACCGACAGAATCCGCCAGTGAAAGCAGAATGGGTTCGGCCTCATCGGCGTGGGTTAAATTCTGCGGCAGTGTGATCGAACGACCAATTGATTTTGCCGCGTCGGTTTGATGTGGCAGAACCGGATCCGGATCAATACCACGGGCATGGCGTGAAAGCATACGACCGGTTTTCCCGAACCATCCGGCCAGCAGCCCTTCGTCGATGGCAGCCAGATCCCCGATTGTTCGTATGCCATAGCCGGTCAGCTTTTCGGCTGTTTTTCGCCCCACCCCGTACAAATCATCGACAGGCAGCGGCCACATTTTCTCTTGGATTTCATTGATCCATAATGTGGTGATTCCCTGAGGTTTTTTTATGGAGGATGCCATTTTGGCCAGAAATTTATTTTCTGAAATTCCAATCGAGCACCACAATCCCAACTGCTGCTCGATCTCTTGCATGATCCTTTGGGCCGAAACCACTGGCGGACCGAACAATTGCAGGCTACCGGTCATGTCCAGCCAAGCTTCGTCAATGCTGTTCGGCTCAATAATCGAGGAAAATCCGTAGAGGAGATCCATGACCTCTTCGGATTTTTTCAGATAGAAATCGTGATCGGGAGGAACCAACTTTATTTTGGGACACTTGCGCAAAGCTTCATGCACAGTCATGGCGGTCCGAACGCCCAAAGCACGCGCTTCATAGTTGGCGGCCAGAATAATGCCGAGGCGACGGTCGGGATCTCCGGCTACGGCCGCCGGCAGGCCGTGCAAATGCCGATTACGGGTCATCTCGCAGGAGATGAAAAAAGCATTCATATCAACGAGAAAGATAACAGAAGACACGCGATTTACATCCTTCCTGAGAGAGGCCTACTTAAGATTTTACACCATCCGGCGACCAAACCGATATAATTAATATTTTATTTACATTCTCTTCAAACGGAGTTCCTTGATAAAACGAGAGCAGTTTAGTATAATCATAATCAGGAAAGTCAGACAAAGTCAAACAAGGAGGGGTATTTATGTTTGAATTAGTTCCGTTTAACCGCAGAAGAAATCAGATTCAGAGCAGAAACCGTGATATTTTTGATTTTGACCGGCTAATTAACAGTTTTTTCAATGATTCCGTCTTCCCTTCGTATTTTTCGCAAAGCGGCCAAATGAAGGTCGACATTCGAGATGAAGGAGATTCGTTTGTTTTGGAAACTGATCTGCCCGGAATAAAAAAAGAAAATATCAACATTGAGATCGATGAGGACCGGTTGACCATTGCGGTCAATCAAGAGGAGCAGGATGAGGAAACACGTGATAACTACCTATGTCGTGAACGTCGTTCCTGCGTCATGCGTCGCAGCTTTAACATTGACCGTGTTGATGCGGACAATGTCAGCGCGACATTTGAGAATGGCTTGCTTACGCTGACGTTACCCAAGCTGGAGCCTGCCAAGCCGATCGGCAGAAAAATCGAAATTGAGTAAAAGGGACTTTAGGTCGTAACTCATGAACAGGAGCGGTCGCCACTTTGAGGCGGCCGCTTTTTGTGTTCGTTCCTCATGTGTGATTGCAACGGCTTCGCCGGCTTGCTATGATGGTTGATAGTCGTCATATCGAACAGGAGGAGCAGATATGGCCCGACGACAAGAAACCTCGATTCCGACAGCCGGACTTACGCTGGAACAAGCGCAGCTCGTTGCGCAAAAGCGGGGTGAAGAAGTCATACCGACATTTTGCCCGATGTGTGGTCCCGGCCCGGCTTGCGGCATCTATGCATTCGTCAAAGCCGGACGTTTGCTCAGGGTGGCGGGAATGGCCGAGTCGCCGGTCAATCGTGGCAGTTTGTGTCCCAAAGGCCATGCCGGGCCGCAATGGCTCTACTCACCCGATCGGCTGAAAAAGCCCCTTCTGCGCCGAGGGGCTCGCGGTGCGGGCGATTTTGCTGAAATCACTTGGGACGAAGCCATCGACCGGATCGCCGACAAATTATCCGAGCAAAAAGAACAGTATGGCCCTGAATCGCTGGCCATTTTGTCGCCGGCACGCCGCTCCTACAGCGACCTGATTCAGCGGTTTCTCATCGCCCATGGCAGTCCTAACTACGGTCACAGCGGCATCTGCGCCATGCAAAGGGGCTTTGCTTTCGGTTATACCATCGGCGGAATCCCGCAAGCCGATTATCAAAATAGTGACTTGATTATTCTGTGGGGCCGCCAGCCAATTTACGCCGGCCCGACCATGGATCCGGTTCGTAATCTGGTTGCCGCCAAAAAACGAGGAGCAAAAATCATTACAATCAAACCCTCGATGGAACCGGATGCCGGTATGTCAGATATTTGGGTGCCATTGCGACCCGGAACTGATGCCGCGTTGGCTTTGGCCATGCTGCATGTCATCATCAGTGAGGAGTTGATTGATCGACCATTTGTTGATGCTTGGTGTTACGGCTACCTCGAGCTGCAGGAGCACATTCGCCAATATCCCCCGGTGTGGGGAGAAAAAATCACCGGTGTGCCGGCAGAGCAAATTTGTCAGGTCGCTCGACTTTATGCCCGGACGCCGGCAGCTGCCATCGATCTTGGCAATGGTGTCGAGCACGCACCGTCATCCAACGATGCCATTCGGGCCGTGGCCATCCTGATGGCGATTACCGGCCATTTGGATCGTCCGGGTGGTAATTTGCTGGGCGGCGGCCCCATGGGTAGCTTGTCGGGCATTCCGCGGCCGCGATCGCTCAATATGCCGGAGCGATACACACCGGCTTTGGTCGACAAATTGGTGGCTCCGGAATTTCCCAAAGAATTTCAGCCGTTTTTGGAGGGTACTTCTTCAGCATATTATCGCATCTTCGAAAGCGTTTTGACCGAAAAACCCTATCCCATCCGAACAATTATTGCCCCGGGCACTCAACCGGTTGTTAGTACCCGCGGGCCGCGGCAGGTCATTGAAGCATTGCAAAAAGTAGATTTTTACGTGGTGGTTGATGTGATGCGTACCGCCGATATGGACTATGCTGATATTGTTGTGCCCAATGCGACAACTTTTGAATCGGACCATCCCTTTGAAACGCGTGGCCCTTGGCTGATGGCGCGGAACAAGGTTGTCGAGCCTCTGGACGATTGCAAATCCATTTATGCCTTTTTTCTTGATCTTGGTGTCCGGATGGGCTACGGTGACGATTTCTGGCACGGGGACCTTGAAGCCTGCCAGAACTATCAGCTGCAACCATTTAATCTCAGCATAGAGCAGTTGCGGCAATATCCGACCGGAATTGTTTACACTCCGGACGGCACAGGCCGAACATTTGAAAACTATGCCCGGGCTTTTAGTGCTCCGAGTCCGCGGATCGGCCGGGATCCGTTCCTGCCGCAAGGGAAAGCAGCTCTTTACAATACGACGTTTGCCGCCGCGGGTTATAATCCTATGCCCGAGTGGCGCGAGCCACCGGAAAGCCTGACCGGGACACCGGAACTGACAGGGCGTTACCCGCTGGTTCTCTCGGACTATCACACCTCAAAAAACTTCACGGCATCCTGGCAGCGAAACGTTCCGCTCTTACGTGAAATGACCCCTGAGCCGACGCTGCACATTCATCCGGAAACGGCTGCGGTCAGGGGTATCGCAGATGGGGATTGGGTTCGTGTGGAATCGCCCCATGGCTGGATCAGGGTCAAAGCCGAATATTTTCCGGGCATCCGACCGGACACCGTCATGCTGCTCCACGGTTGGTGGCAGGGATGTCAGGAGCTCGGTATGGCAGATATGCCGTTATTGGACGGTGGCGCCAATGTCAATCTCCTTTATAGCGTTGACCCGGCCAAAGCATACGATCCGCTGGTGACCGCAATGAGCAGCCAGACCCTCGTGGAGGTGAGCCTGGAATGACGGATCAACAATGGGGGTTTACTTTTCATGAGGCTGCCTGTGTCCAATGCCACGCTTGTGAAGCCGCCTGCAAAGCCTGGCGAGGTGTTGAGGCCGGAGTCAAATGGCGATGGGTATCAAATATTTGGCACGGTCAATATCCGGATCTTAAAAGCTCGGGTATCACTGTGGTCTGTCAGCACTGTGCCGAACCTGCCTGTATTTCAGCCTGTCCGGCCGGAGCGATTCAAAAAAGAGATACGGATGGTATTGTCTTGGTTCACAGTGAACAATGCATTGGTTGTCAAGCGTGCCTGGCAGCTTGTCCCTTCGGCGTTCCGCAATTCGATTCTAAAGGTATCATGCAAAAGTGTGATCTATGTGTCAACGAACGCTTAGCCGACTGTAATGTCCAAGAGATTACGGTACCACCTTGCGTCGCTTCCTGTCCTACCGGTGCCATCGGTCTTAGGCTGATGGCATCTGCAGAAAAGGAAGCAACAGAAGCAAGGCTCGAAAAAGCTTTGCGCCAAGATTGATTTTATCGCCTGGTATCCGTCCAATCAATTGAATCAATAACCCAAGCGGTCAATTCGCTGAGCGCGGGGTGAATGACCATTGAGTCATTGATCGGTTGATAGGTTCCCAGTGGCGGGCAGATAATCCGCAGCCCGCGCAGACGATCGGCCAGTTTGGCCGGGGTCTTCCTGATGTTGTCCGGGCATTTTTGGCCGGAATTCATCATATAGACAAAGGGTTGCAATAAAATGGCGGCATGCGGCCCAACAATATGCACCCCTAGTATTTTATGTTCTTCACCGACGATGATCTTAATAAACCCATCGTCTTCTTCGCCTCTGGAATAGCCCATGGCGACGCCGCCGGTAACCTGGGAATAATGGTTATACCCGACCCAGTACTTCTGGCCGCTGCGTTTAATTTCCCGTTCGGTCAGACCGACATGGGCGATTTGCGGCGAAGTGAATATTGCCCAAGGTACAGTGGAGTAGGACATGGCTTTTGGAGTACGATCGGCCGAAAACCAGTTGCGAATCAAGGTCTCGGCCTCGAAATTTGCCGTGTGGCGGAACTGATATTTTCCATTGATGTCGCCCAGTGCCCAGATATTGGATTGTGAGGTTTCGAGGTACTCGTTGGTGATGATCCAGCCCCGTCCGTCAACCTTGATGCCGGCTTTGTCTAGCCCGAGCAGGTCGGCATTTGATCGGACACCGGATGCAATAAAAATCTCTTTAACCGTCAGGGTTTGTTCCTTGCCCGCCGTATCTCGTAATCTCAAAGCCTTACCGCCGGGAACGGTGTCTACCGACAGGATGGTAGTTGAAGTGAAAACATCGATCCCGTTTGCGCGGAATTGCTTCTCGGCAAAAACACTGACTTCTTCCTCCTCGGTCGTCATCAAGAGGTCGCGCATTTCAACAATCGAGACCTTGGTGCCAAATGCCGAAAAGATGTGGGCGAATTCCGACCCGATTGCACCGCCGCCGATGATGGCCAGACTCTGCCAAGGGCGGGAGGGAAACTTGTCGCCGAAAAAAGTCTCGGCAGTGACGTAGCCGGCGTCTTCCAGTCCACTGACCGGAGGAATGAACGTTCTGGCGCCGGCGGCGATCAAAATTTTCTTGCCGGTCAATTCATCCGACCAGGAACCATCTTCCAGCTGAACCCTTAACACCGAGGGGCCGGTAAAGGTTGCTGTACCCTTATACAAGGTTAATTCAGGAATTTTTTCCAGATTTTTCTCTAAGGCTCGGCTCCTGTTGATTTGCTTCCACATGCGGGTGCCGATGAGGTCCCAATCGATTTCGGGTTCGGAGAAATCCAGCCCTATGCGCTTGGCGGCGGCTGCTTCACGAATCATATCGGCCGGCAAAACCAGCATTTTAGAGGGGATGCAGCCTTTGGTCAGGCATGTGCCGCCAAACTTGGCCTTTTCAATTAATGCGCAGCGAAGGCCTTGCTCAAGTGCCGCCTCGACCACCAATACGCCGGCACCGGCACCGATGACAACCAGATCAAACTGTTTCATGCCAAGCCCTCCTGTAACGCATATATTTTGTTGTTTACTCAATATAATTGTTATTATAGCATGCCGGATCCTGAAACAGGTGAAATTACACAGAATGACGGACGCTTAATTTGGCGCAAGCAGGCCTTCCCGTACGATCTCTGTTGGCGAAATCAGATAAATTGGGCCAGAATCGGCGCGNNATAATTGCCGGAAGATAGTTCGCCACTTTTATGCGGGTGATGCCAAGAATATTAAGACCTAAAGCCAGAATAATCACTGATCCGACACAGGTCAGTTCGGCGATGGCATGACTGATTAAAAACGGTTGCAAGGTCGTGGCCAGCATAACGATTGCTCCTTGGAAGACAAAAACGAAGGCAGCGGAGAACAAAACGCCGATGCCCAGACTGGCTGACAGCATGATGGCCGAGATCAGATCCAGGAGTGATTTGGTGAAAATCATCTCGTGATCTCCGGTCAGACCGGAATTAAGGGAACCAACGATGGTCATGGCACCGATGCAAAACAAAAGGCTGGCGGTGACAAAGCCTTCGGTCAGAGAGGAGGTTTTGCCCTTTTTGCCGAGTCGTCGGGTCAAGCTGTCCCCGACCCGGTTAATTGCACCATCGATATCCAGCAACGTACCGATGATGGCGCCGATAACCAACGAAATGATCAGAATCAAGGTGTTTTCACCTTTAAGCATACCGGAGATCCCGATATAAACGGTGCACAGGCCGATCCCAACCATAACGGCTTTGACGATTCGTTCCGGAACGGCTTTATGAAAGATCAAGCCAAGCAGGCTGCCGACAATGACGGCGATGGTGTTGACAATAACTCCCAACATAATACGGTGCTCCTTGTTGCGCGCATACCACCCACGGGCGCTACCGACTGTTTATGAAAACAAGGATACACCAGGAAAGGAAAAATAACAAAGGTGACGCCGCAACAACTGCTATAATAGATCTTGTTGAATCGATGGTTCTGGCGGGGGTGGGGAAAGAAGATGAGGATTGTATCTTGCAAAACCAATCGTATGTACCAGCCGCTTGGATTCGGAATGGACCAAGCAACGGTATCTTGGATTGTTGAGGAAACCAATTCACAAAAACAACAGGCGGCACGGGTTCTCGTGGCCGCCGATCCGAAGATGGGAAGTATTCTTTATGACAGCGGTCGCTCATCCGAACTGAGCAGCCGGGCCACGGCTCTGCCGATCAAGCTGGAACCGCGCAGGCGATATTTCTGGACGGTTCAGGTTTGGGGAGATCAGGGAGACACGGCAGTGTCGGCGGTCAACTGGTTTGAAACCGGAAAGCGCAATGAGCCTTGGCAGGCGTTGTGGATTACTCCGGATTGGGAAGATAAAAACCGACATCCCTATCTGCGTAAAGCCTTTGAATTTGACCATGAGGTCGTTTCGGCCCGAGCATATGTGACCGGACTTGGCCTATATGAACTTGAGATCAACGGTCAACGTATCGGTGATGAACGACTGACACCGTACTGCAACAGCTTTGATGCCTGGGTGCAATACCAGACTTACGATGTAACCGAAGCATTGCGGAAGGGGCAAAATGCGGTTGGCGTAAAATTGGCCAACGGATGGGCCAAGGGGCCTTTTGGAACCTTTGGTGATTTAAACACACCCTATGTCAATGATTTTGCGCTGCTGCTTGAAATCAGAGCTACACTGGCGGACGGAAAAGAAGTTGTTGTGATTTCCGACACCGGCTGGAAGTGCCATCCATCGCCGATCGTCGCGGACAGTATCTACGATGGCGAGGTTTATGACGCCAACCTGGAAATCAACGGCTGGTCGGATGCTGATTTTGATGATTCCGAATGGGACGGGACGCGTGAGTTTGTGCCGGACGGTTTGGGCCCGGTGACCGACCGACTGTCTTTGCCGGTTCTGGTTAAGGAGACCATCAAGCCGGTGGAGCTGATTCATACACCGGCAGGCGAATGGGTTCTGGACATGGGACAAAATATGGTGGGTTGGCTCAGGATTCGAATTCATGAACCCCAAGGAAGGCGTATCCGGATTCAGCACGGCGAAGTCATGCAGGACAACAATTTTTATCGGGACAACCTTCGCAATGCCAAAGCTGAATACGTCTATATTTCCGATGGATCGGAGCGCATTATCGAGCCATCAACGACCTTCTACGGATTTCGCTACGCGAAGCTGGAGGGTTTCAGCCATCCCATTCGGTTGGATGACTTTACCGGCTGCGTCGTTTACTCCGATCTGGAAACCACAGGGCACATTGAAACCTCGGATCCTTTGGTTAATCGCTTATTTCTCAATGCTCTCTGGGGACAAAAGGGCAATTTTCTGGATGTACCCACCGACTGCCCGCAGCGTGACGAGCGTATGGGCTGGACCGGGGATGCCCAGGTTTTTAGCGGAACCGCCAGCTTCAACATGGACACCTATGCCTTTTATGTCAAATTTATGCACGATGTCTGGCAAGAGCAAAAGTTTTCCGACGGCATGGTAGCCAGTGTTGTGCCGACGTTCAGCAGGCACAAACCAACCGAAAGCAGTTTTGTCGGCGGTGGAGCCTGCGCTTGGAGTGATTGCGCCACGGTTGTTCCTTGGAACGTTTACCTGCACTTCGGCGATAAAACCATTCTCCGCCGCCAATATGCAAGCATGAAGGCGTGGGTGGACTGGATTCGCAAGCAGGATGCCCGATCAGGCGGTCGTCGCCTATGGACAATCGGTTTCCATTTTGGCGATTGGCTGGCTTTGGACGGCCCGGTCGAAGGCCGGCCCACGGGAGGAACCGACAACGGGCTGCTGGCGTCGGCCTATTACCGCTTGTCAACCAACATTTTGGCCAAGGCGGCGGCCGTGCTTGGAAAATCAGAAGACGCCAAGCTCTATGCAGGGCTGTCCGAAGAAATCAAACAGGCCATTCAGGATGAATATTTCAGCAAAAATGGGCGCTCGACCATCCCCACCCAAACCGCCCATGTGGTCGCCCTTCATTTCGATCTGGTTGATCCGGCTGTGCGACAACGGGTTTTGAATGATCTCGGAGCTCTTTTTAAAAAAAGCAACATGCATCTGCAAACCGGCTTTATCGGGACACCCATTCTGTGTCGTGCGCTCTCTGACAACGGCGACAGCGAAAGCGCCTACCGGGTCTTTTTTCAGGAAGATTATCCCGGCTGGCTGTACGAGGTCATCATGGGCGCTACGACGATTTGGGAACGTTGGGATTCCATCCTGCCGGACGGCAAAATTTCCGGCACCGGCATGAACTCTCTCAACCACTATGCCTATGGCTCAATTGTCGAATGGATGTACCGTAATATGTGCGGCATCAACCCCCTTGAAGAGGCACCCGGCTTCAAGCATTTCCTGATCAAACCCGAGATTAACGGCAGACTTTACTATGCCAAAGCTTCGCTCAAGTCGGCGATGGGGCTGATTGAGAGTTATTGGCGGCGTCAGGATGATAATCTGCTTACCCTTGAGATCACAGTGCCCTTTGACGCGACAGCTGAGGTCCGGCTGCCTCACGCGAGACCGGCAACAATTCGTGGCCTTGGGGATTTGGAAGCTCGACAGATTGGAGAGGACGTTACGGTTTGCCTGTCCGCCGGCCGATACAGTTTCGCCTATCGAGCCACCCGCAGTTTTGACTTAAAATATTCCTTGGCGACACCTCTTGCCGAATTGTTGACCATTCCAGAGACCCGTACGCTTCTTGCTCGAGAGGTGCCTCAATTGCTGGAAATGGCAAAGGGCGAAATGAGCCATTTGTTGCCGTATAGTTTGGATGAAACGGAACGGGCGACCGACCCTTCTTTTGTGCGCATGATGTTGGGAGATGCTGACCTGAATGACCTTGAGCAAAAACTAGGGGCCATCCCGGTCAAAGTTCGGGATTGTCGGTTGACAACCGAATAGCCGATCCGATAGATTATTGAGAGGCAAAATACTGAAGAATTGACGGAGACTGTGAATGCAAAAAATCTTGACCATCATGACAATTTTGCTGACGTTGCTACTGGTGTTTGTTCCGATCCACGCCCTCGCCCAAACCAGTGAAACCCAAGAGATCCTGTTGCGATCAGAAGCCGCTGTTTTGATGGATGCCGACAGCGGTCAGATTCTCTTTGCCAAGGAAATGCAACGCATCATGTATCCGGCCAGCATCACCAAGGTGGTGACCGCCATGTTGGCTTTGCAATTGGCAAAACCGCAAGATGTCATTACGATGTCTCAAGAGGCGGTTTTTTCCCTTGGTCCCGACACGGCCCACATTGCGCTGGATACCGGCGAACAAATCACCATGGAGCAGGCACTCTACGCCATGGCGATCGCTTCGGCCAACGATGCCGCAAATGGCATAGCCGAGCAGATCAGCGGTACGGTCGCAGCTTTTGCTGAGCTGATGAACCAAACCGCTCGTGAGGCCGGGGCACAAAACACCCATTTTACCAATCCTCACGGACTTCCCGATGATGACCATGTTACAACAGCCATCGACATGGCAAAAATAACCGCCGCAGCGTTAAAAGTCCCCGGATTCGTCGACATTTTCGGCAGCCATTACTACGAGATCCCGCCAACAAACAAGCAGCCGGAAACACGTTATTTACGTTCACGCAATCAATTGATCAATGGCGAAAAAGCTTGTGAGGGCATCCTGTTCAGCAAAACCGGCTGGACCAGCCAGGCCGATGGGACATTGGTCTCGGCAGCTTGCCGCGAGGGCGTCACGCTGATTGCGGTTGTGCTGAAATCAGCCTGCGCCGAGGACAAATGGCTGGATACACAGCGGCTTTTTGCCTACGGTTTCGACCATTTTTCACCGGCAACCATTGCAAAGTCCGACTTGGTGCAGCAAAATGTTTCGGTGTTATCGGATAACGGCGACGCGGTCAAAATCGATTTTTTTGCCGATCGCGACGTCAAATTTTTGTTGCCCAATGACAAGTCGGTCGACGATGTTACCATCGTTTGCGGCCGGCCCGTAACCGATTCGGTTGGAGGCAAAGTCAGCTTAAACGCTCGGCTGACTCTTAAAGGAAGCCTCCCAACGGATGAAACCGCTACGCTGGCCGATATGATCCTGACCGGGCATCTTCCGGTTCCGGAACCCACAGCCGATTCCTCGTCCCGATCACAGGACCAATCCGAAAGGCCGACCGGCAAGAGTCGGTGGCCGGTTATCTTTCCGATTTTGATTTTGATTGGCGCTTTGGGTTTGTTGGCTCGAGACATACTGAAGCGGCGCCGTCAAAAAGCGGTATGATGGAGTCGATCTCTATTTGCGGACTGATTGCAGACGACCTTATAATAAGATAGACTGAATGAGATGAGCTGATGTTAAAAATCGATCAGAAGAGGCGGAGGATCGGTTCGGTTGCTGGGTTAAACGGCCGGACGCAGAAAGGGATTCTATATGAAAAAAACACATGAAAAAATGGTTCAGGAGCTATGGGATATCGAACAAATTCGCAAACTGATGGCAAGGTATGTCTATTATTCCTATGCCAGGCTCTGGAACGAGGTTCCCGGGTTGTTTGCCCAGCGCGATGATATCTGGGTTGACTGTGAAGGCTTTGGCACCTTTGACGGCGATGCCGGCATCCGCAGATTCTTTGTTGACTGGCATAGATCGCTGGAAGGCGACGGCATCGGCACAATGACCTTGCATCCGTTGACCACCGAAATCATTGAGGTTGCCGGCAACGGCGAGACCGCGAGGGGCCTTTGGATTTCGCCCGGAACCGAAACCAAACGCAGCTTTAAAACCGGTGAGCTGGAAGCCTTCTGGATCTGGGGTCTTTATGCTATTGATTTCATCAAGGAAGACGGGGAATGGAAGTTCTGGCATTTCCGAATTCCTCATCTGCTTCTTTCTGATTATCATCATTCATGGGTTGAGCTGGCCAAAGAAAAGATGACGGAGCAGGTCGCCAACGAAGGTCGACCCCATGTTGACCGGCCGCAGCAATGTGAGCCGACATTCTATAACATCAACAGCCGGCCTTCTCAATTTTATGTCCCGCCTAGGCCATACGAGACAGAGGAAGATCTCAAGGATTTCTGGGTGCTTTGATTTGAAGGATCTTTAGGCGTGATCTTAGGTCTTGCTGCATTTAAAAGACAATCAATTCAGGAAAACAGTTTGATTATGAGAGGTATATGACGTGCACAGCGAGTCTTTTGGAGCTTTCCCGACCTTTCCGCTAAGTTATCCGCAACAGAGCATTTGGCTTCTGGAAAAAACCAATCCGGACAGCGGAATCGGGAATATAGCGGCCACCATGTTGATTGATGAGGCGGTTGATTACGACCTGATCAGCCGAAGCGTCAATATCATGTTGCAGCGCAATGAAGGATTTCGCTTGAGGCTGAGAGAAATAGACGGGGAAGTCTGCCAGTATGTTGCGCCCTTTACCAACTACAAACTCGATTTTTTTGATTTCAGCACCCAAGCCAAGGAAGCGCGCTATGCTTTTGAGCAGGAACAAGCGCAAAAACCGTTTGTCATGCTGGATCAACCGTTGTTTTATTTTGCCTTGTTAAAAATAGAGCCGGAAGGTTACGGCTTTTTTGTCCGGATACATCATGTGATTGCCGACGCGTGGTCACTGGTTGATTTGGGCAATGAGGTCATCCGTTACTACAACTTATTGCAAAAAGATGAACCTTTGCCCGAGGGCGTCAACCCGTCCTACACGGACTTTCTCGCTCGTGAGGAAGACTATCTGCGATCTCAGCGTTTCGCCGCGGATCAGGCTTTCTGGCGAGAAAAACTCAAGATGTTGCCCGAACCTACACAACTGAAATCTTCCGCTGAGACCCGCTCCGGCATGCGGGCCGAACGGAAGGGTTTTAGCTTGCCGGATAAGCTTAATCGAAAGATCAAGCAACATTGCCAGGAAAACCGGACATCGGTTTTCGCCCTCTTTTTTGCGGCCCTGGCTCTGTATCTGAATCGTGTCCGCGGCTTGGACGATATTATGATCGGAACGCCGGTGCTCAATCGAACCAATATGAAGGATAAAAAAACCATCGGCATGTTTATCAACACGGTTCCGCTAAGAATTCAGGTTGATAGCCAACGAAGTTTCGTTGATTTGTCTCGCGCCATTGATCGTGAGTGGTTTTCGGTTTTGCGGCATCAGAAATATCCATACGACCTACTGATTAAAGAAGCCCGTGCGCATGACAGCACGGTCAACAAGCTTTTTCACATTGCCATCTCTTATCAAAATGCCAAGTTTGACCAAGAGGCCGGTCGTACAAAAACTCGCGCCCGGTGGCATTTTAATAATCGCCAGGTTGAGTCCCTGTATATACACATTAACGATCGTGAAGATAGTGGCAGCTTGATCCTCAATTATGATTACCAAACCGATTTGTTTTACAGCCGCGAGATTGATTTTATCCATGCCCATCTTATTCAACTGCTTTGGCATGCCTTGGACAATCCGACCCGACAGCTGGCTAAAATCCATATGCTTTCCCAGCAGGAATGGGATAAGGTCGTTCTGGATTTTAACAAGACCGATGCGGAATATCCGCGAGCAGAAACGCTGGTCACGCTGTTTGAACGCCAGGCAGCTCAAACACCTACAGCCACGGCTTTGATTTTTTCCGATCGATCGATGAGCTACGCAGAGCTCAATGCCAGAGCCAACGCTCTGGCCGAAAAGCTGAAGGCTGTCGGTGTCGGCCGCGAAGTGATTGTGGCAATGTTGCTAGAACGTTCGCCGACCATGCTGGTTGCCATTTTGGCCATCCTTAAAGCCGGCGGCGCCTATATGCCCATTGATCCGGACTATCCGTCCAAACAAATCGACTACATGCTCCGAGATTCGCAAAGCCGCCATCTGATTTTGGACAGCGCGCTGCCGGCCGATATTGATTTTGACGGCACCTTGGTTGAGGTTTCAACCCAGGAAGATGAAGTCCGGACGGAGGCGGCAAATCCGGTTCCGGTTAACCAGCCGGAGGATTTGGCCTACATCATTTATACCTCCGGATCGACCGGTGATCCCAAAGGCACAATGATCGAACATCGCAATGTGGTGCGACTGATTTTCAATGACCGGACCCCCTTTGATTTTTCGCCTCAGGATACCTGGACCCTTTTCCATTCTTATTGCTTTGACTTTTCGGTATGGGAAATGTACGGGGCATTGTTGACCGGAGGTCGGCTGGTTATCGTTCCCAAACTGACCAGCCGAGATCCACAGGCTTTCCTAGCCTTGCTTGCATTCCATCAAGTGACCATCCTGAATCAGACCCCCTCGGCGTTTTACCAATTGATCGAAGCAGAAAAACAGCTGGAAGTTGACCGGTTGAAGCTGCGCATGGTCATTTTCGGCGGCGAGGCATTGAAGCCGATTCTGCTCAAACCATTTCGTCAACGTCATCCGACGGTCCGCTTGATTAATATGTATGGCATCACCGAAACAACGGTTCATGTGACCTATCTTGAAATCGAAGACGATCATATTGAAAAAAACAGCGGCAATGTCGGTCGACCGATTCCCACAACCACGATCTACATTCTGGACAGCCATTTAAATCCATTGCCGATCGGCGTGGCCGGAGAAATTTGTGTCGGCGGCGCCGGCGTCGGCCGCGGTTATCTTGGGAAATCGGAACTGACGGCCAGCCGGTTTATTCCCAACCCGTTCAAGGAGGGTGACCGACTGTATCGGTCCGGGGATCAGGCTCGTTACTATGCCCAAGGTGATCTTGAATATATCGGACGCATCGACAATCAGGTTAAAATCCGCGGCCATCGTATTGAGTTGGGGGAGGTGGAATTCAAGTTGTTGCTCCATCCCGCCGTCCGCGAGGCCGTTGTCCTGCCGCAGACATCATCTGCCGGCAATCTGCAGCTATATGCCTGGTATGTCGCCGATCAACCGATTGACGCCGGCCAGCTGGCTGATTTTCTTGCTTCCCGGATGCCGTTGCATATGCTGCCCGCCTGCTTTATCCGTGTGGAACAGATGCCGTTAACCAGCAATGGCAAGGTGGATCGCCGTAAACTTCCTGAGCCGGATCAGGACTCTTTTGTGCGCACTCCCTATGAGGCCGCCCGGAATGAGTTTGAGGCCAAGATGGTTCGCATCTGGGAGGAGATTCTAAAGCTCGAGCGAATCAGCATCAATGACAATTTCTTTCAGATCGGCGGCGACTCGTTGAGTGCCGTCACAGCTATTGCCATGATCGGCGAGGGTGTGACATTTACCGACCTTTATCAGCATCCGACCATCAAAAGCCTGTCGGAGAGCATCAAAAAGAAACAGGACCCAGCGGCCGACCGCTATCTGATCAGATTGGGGGGACCGGAAACCGGCTCCGGCAGCAACCTGGTCTGTTTCCCCTATGGCGGCGGCAACGGGCCGATCTATCGTGAATTAGCCGAGGCATTGACGCAAATCCACGCCGATTGTTGCGTTTACGCCCTTAATCTGCCCGGCCATGATCTGGGCTCGCAACAGGCTTTGCGCCGACTTTCCGACTTGGCACATGATCTGTCCCGTGAAATCCGGGAGACGGTGACCGGCGAAATCATCTTTTACGGACATTGTGTCGGCAGCGCTCTGGCCTTGGCGACGGCTCGGGAATTGGAGCAGATTGGTCGCCCGGTGCGTCAGATCTGCGTAGGGGGCATCCTTCCTCCACGCCGACAGATCCTGTTCCTCCGGCTGACCGATCCTTGGCGTCTGGTATCCGACCGCTGCGTTTTGAAGCTTCTGGGGTGGATCGGTCTGCCCGTTGTTCAGATCCCCGAGCAACAGCAACAGGCTATTTTGGCGGCTTTCCGTCATGATGTCCGTGAATTCTACCGGTACTTTCAAAGATGTCGCCAGCAGGCTTCGCCGAAAATATCCGCCCCCCTTTGCTGTATATTTGGCAAAAAGGATGTCATAACTTTAAACTATCGTTTTTCTCATAAACGCTGGATGCGGTACGCTGATGAAGTACAGATGCGCGAAATTGCTCAAGCCGGCCATTATTTCATGAAATCCCATGATTCGCAATTGGCCGGCATTCTGGCTGGTTATCTATAAAACAAGGGGGAAATAAGCAAAATGGATGCGTTGACTCGTCCGAGCTTCATCATCATCAATTTGTCCCTGCTTTTTCTGATTTTTCTTTTCGTCATCGTTGCCCGTATGAAAAAGAAAGATCAGATCCATCAGGCCTTTCTGTTTCTCATGACCACCATTTTTCTGTGGGGAGTCGGGTCCGTTCTGCTCTATTACGACTACCTGACCGGATCCCCGGTCCGATTTTTTACGGTTTGCCTTGCCTATATCGGCCTGATTCTGACCCCGATTGCCGTGTTGCTCCTCAGTTTGGTTTTCGCCCAAACCAAAATCAAATTAAATTGGAAATATGCGGCACTCTTTATTGTACCGCTTATTTCCATCATCATGTTGCTGACCAATAACGAACATCACCTTTTTTATCGTTATCTGCGTTATGAAGACTTGGCTGATGCGGCCTCCCTGGGTTCCTATTTCATTGTTCATACCCTCTACTCCTACATTTGTTTGCTTGTCGGCATGATCAATCTGGTTCGTTTTTCAATCAAGAACGCCGGCTTTTTTTCGTGGCAATCACTGTTTATTTTTCTGGGCATTTTCAGTTCATTCGGCTATAATGCGCTTCTGACCTTCCAGGTCATCAAAGGGCAGTTTCACACCAACGTGATCGTGTTTATTATCACTTTTGCGTTCTTTTTCCTGGCCATCATCAAATTTGATTTGTTCCGTGTTATTCCGATCGCCTTGCAAAATATCGTCGACCATATCTCGGACAGCTATTTGGTGATTGATGCCCAAGAGATGGTGATTGATTTTAACCAAACATTTCAAAACACTTTTTCACCGCTCATCAAGGTCAGCCGGAAAGAGACGCTGGATTGCCTGATCGAACGTGTTGAAGATAATCCGGCTTTCCAAGAGGTCTTGAAGCTGGTCAAAGAGGACCTGAATCAAAACGATTCACGGCGTTACGAGCAATCCTTTGAAATAGCCGGCCAGGAAAAGTTCTTTGTCATTGAGGTTACGCCATTGATCAATAAAGGCATTTACCTGAGCACGGTCATTTTGTTTAAGGATATGACCGAGATTCGTGCGGCAATGGAAACCATACAGCAAAACTATGAAATCCTGGCCGAAAAAGAACGGCTGGCATCTCTCGGTCAGCTGATCGGTGGTATTGCCCATAATCTTAGGACACCGATCATGTCAATCGCCGGAGGTCTTGAGGGCCTTCTGGATCTGATTACCGAGTATGAGCACTCCGTTGGAGATCCGGCCGTGACTGTAGAGGACCACCGCGAGATCGCACAAGAGATGAAATCTTGGATAGAAAAAATACGGCCTTATTGCGCTTATATGTCTGATATTATTTCGACTGTCAAAGGGCAGGCCAGCCAGTTTAGCAGCGATAATTTGCAAACCTTTATGCTTGATGAACTGATCAAGCGTGTGGAGTTGCTCATGAGGCACGAATTAAAGAAATATCATTGCGTCCTGCGAATTCAGAATCGGATTGAGCTACCCCTGGAAATCCAAGGCGATGTAAGCAGTTTGGTTCAGATATTCGATAATTTGATCATGAATTCCATCCACGCTTATCAGGGTAAAAACGGAACGATCGACCTGACCATTCAAATGGAAGATGATCACGTGCTTTTTGCTTTGACGGACATGGCCGAGGGGATTCCACTGGCCGTTCAAGAGCGCTTGTTCAAAGAGATGGTGACAACGAAGGGCAAGGCCGGCACGGGTTTGGGCCTTTACATGTCCTATGCCACGATTCGCGGCCGTTTCAACGGAAATATGTGGTTTGAATCACGCGAGGGAGCCGGAACCACCTTTTACATTTCCATACCGGCCTTTCGCGCCGTTAACTCATCTGTGGAGGGCTGACAGAAGTTTCTCCAAACTTTAGGCTTTCTTGAATCAAACAAATCAGGTATGATGTATCTGTCAGTGAACATTTGGCCCAGAGGTAATCTATGCGCAAAAAACCACAGAAAAAAACATCAAACTATAAAATCATTGTTGTTGATGATGAAATCGGCATCATCGACACCTTGGCGGTGGTCCTGAAACGAGGCGGCTACGATATCAGTGGTGAAACCGATCCGGTTCGGGCGATCGAGCGAATCCGGCAGGAGAAGTTTGACTTGTTGATCTTGGACTTTTTGATGCACCCGCTGCACGGTGATGAGGTGGTCGAACAGATCCGGAAATTCGATCAGGAAATATACATATTGCTGCTGACCGGCCACCGAGATTTGGCGCCGCCGCTGGAAACCATCAGAGCGCTGGATATTCAAGGATATTGCGAGAAAAGCGACAAGTTCGATCAATTGATTCTGCTGGTCGAGTCGGGCATCAAATCAATCGCCATGATGCAGACCATCAAAAAATTCCAAGAGGGTCTCAACAGAATTTTGCAGGCCGTTCCTAAAATATACCAACTACAGCCGCTGGGCAATATTTTACAGGACATTCTGGTGGAGATTCTGCCGCTGGTCAACAGCGAGCACGCCTTTATTCTGATTGATGACGTTTCCAGCTCCATTGAGGAGAGGAAGAGTATTTTTAAAGGCATTGGCCGCTACCATCTGGCGATTAACGAGTTCATGGAAGTGTTGCGGCCGGAATTGATGGAAGCGATCGGTCAGGCCCGAATGAACCGGACGCTGGTTCAATGGGATCAAGGCCTGATTCTGCCTCTGCTCAACGAGCAACTGCAGTCAATCGGCGTCATTTTTGTGGAGCAGGAAGAATCGGATTCCGCCGGTATTGAGGATCAAGGCGTCAAGCTTCTGGAAATTTATGCCGGCCAAGCCGCATCGTCTCTCAGCAACGCTTTTTTGCACTCGTTGGTCAACATGAAAAACGATGAACTGAACAGGACCTATGAACAGCTCAGAATCCGTTATTTGGATACCATCGAGGCCCTGCGGGTCGCGGTTGACGCGAAGGACTTTTACACGCGCGGTCACTCGGACCGGGTTGCCTTTTACGCTGTAAAGCTGGGTCAGGCACTTGGTCTTTCTGCCGATGATCTGGAGCTTCTGCGAATAAGCGGTATTTTCCACGATGTCGGGAAGATCAGTACGGCCGACGATATCCTCGCCAAATCGGACAGCCTCAGCATTGATGAATATGAGGAAATCAAAAAACATCCCCTGAGAGGCGCGCAGATTCTCTCGGCCGTATCCATGTTCAAGCGGGTGGCGCCGATCGTCCAGTGCCATCACGAGCGCATCGACGGCAAGGGATATCCTGCCGGTATCAAGGGTGACCAAATCCCATTTTTGTCCCGAATCATCGCCGTGGTTGATGCCTTTGACGCCATGACTTCAGATCGACAATATCGCAGTCGATTGGACGTGACCCATGCTCGAAGGCAACTCGTCCAAGGTAAAGGAACCCAGTTTGATGCCGAACTGGTTGATGTCTTTCTCGAGGTCATTGCCAACTACGATGAACTCCAACAGGAAATGGAAAACCTTCACATCGGCACTGACAGCTATCTGGCGCCGGACGAGTATGTGCAACCCCAGCAGATCGGCTCTGCTCAAAGATAGGGCTTGATTGCGACCGCTTGACCCGTTTCACTCGACTTGTAGACGCTCTCGATGATCTGGACAACGGCGATGCCGTCCTCGCCTTTGATGAAAGGCTCACGACCATCTAACAGCGCTTGGATCCAGTTGTCGATTTCGATGCCCGGCGCGTTCCGGTCGTTGACTTCAAATTGCCCGACCAGCGCTGCCATCGGCGGCATGATATCGGGCTCTATCACCACCATCTTGTCGTTGTAAATTTTGTTGACGCGGACCTGGCCATTTTCCCCCTGCATATCGACTCCGGCCTTGGTGCCCACCAGCAGCGTTGAATTGGCGTAGCCGATCATATTGATCAACCAAGCGGCTTCCAGATAGATAATCGCACCGCCTTCCATGGTGATCATGGCAAATCCGGTGTCTTCAACATCACTTTGCGTCGGATCCCACAGACCCCAAGGATTGCCTTCGGTCGCATATTTCATTTTATCCATGACCTTGCCGTAGACCGAAACCGGTTTGAAGTTGTTCATCAAATACATGGTCATGTCCAGTGAATGTGGCGCACCGTCAAAAAGAATGCCGCCGCCATTTCTTTCTTTACGCATATAGTC
>LSQX01070574.1_pt1 | contig 28349 bp, 23 predicted proteins | sample 654561 | NCBI WGS metagenome assembly LSQX01 (sample SAMN04489861, study PRJNA283612) | anaerobic digester metagenome | isolation source: 4 biogas reactors fed with cattle manure at either 37C or 55C with and... | place: Denmark: Kongens Lyngby | collected 2014
GGTCAGGAATGATCAAATGTTTGTCACCCCTCGCACAGGGGCCTGGATTGAAACAAACCGCAGGATTTTAAGTCCTGTGACACGACTTGTCGCACCCCAGGCAGCGATTAAAGACTCGCGGAATTAAGCAAAAAAGCCAGTAATATCAAGGGTTTTCAGCATCGAAAACTGATGAAAATACGGCTTCAAAAATCAGGTTTTTTCGCCTGAAATAAGTCCTATAAACGGGTATCTGTTCATTTCTTGATCAGATACCCGTTATTTTTTTGCTTATTTTTATCGCACCTCATCATTTTGATGTGGTGCTTTTTTATTCGCTGGAGGAGTTTATGAAAAAATTTTTTCAACTTTTTTTGTTCTACCCGCAATTTTTGGCCTTTCTCGCTGGCTACCCTTTGAGGGACAAAAAACCTCGATGCACTTTGACAACTGAATACACATTCATCAGGTACGTTCCTGTGCGGGGGCGAGAGCTCCAGCCGAATGAAGGTGCGCCAAGACCCTCCTGCCCCTCCGGGTTATAACGGAAAGCAAGGTGGCGAGCGTTTCCGAACCATTCTGAAATATCCGACAGCTACGGATATGGCAATGAAACGCTACAGGGCTAATGATACTTCTCTACGGAGCTGGCGGAGAACCCGGCAGGGGTGAGATTCCCATGGACCCGATTCGCTATCGGGCGTCTGATGATTTCCTTTTTTGCACTTGGGGTTCGAGGAAAAATTAAGTGCAACCACTAAAGCCCCAAAGATTATCTTTGAGGTTTTAGTGGATCAGAAATGGTTCAAATAAAAAGAAAGGAGGATACCACATGGAAAACTGTAAAGTGATTGCCATCACAAATCAGAAAGGTGGAGTCGGTAAAACGACAACCGCAGTCAATCTCGGCGTGGGACTTGCAAACTCAGGTAAAAAGGTTTTGCTTGTTGACGCTGACCCGCAGGGTAGCTTAACGGTAAGCCTCGGAGTGAAGAATCCCGATGAGTTGGATGTTTCGCTTTCTTCCCTTATGCAGTCGGTCATTGATGATGAACAGCCGCCCGGTAATGCTATTATTACGCATCCGGAAGGTGTTGACTTGCTTCCTTCTAATATTGAGTTGTCCGGCATGGAAACCGGCCTGTTCAACGTTATGAGCCGCGAGTATGTTTTGAAAAACGCTATCGACGCAATGAAGAAGAATTACGACTATATCCTTATTGACTGTATGCCTTCTCTGGGAATGATGACGGTCAATGCGCTTGTTGCGGCAGACAGTGTGATTATTCCGTCTCAGCCGAACTTCCTGTCAACCAATGGTCTTAACTTGCTTTTACGCTCTATTTCAAAGATCAAGCGGCAGATCAATCCGAGACTGAAGATTGACGGTATTTTGCTGACGATGGTAGATAACCGCACAAACAATGCAAAGGCGATTATCTCATCGCTGCGTTCTTCTGTGGGAGAAAACATCCGCGTGTTCAATTCCGAGATTCCATTTTCGGTAAGAGCTGCGGAGTGCAGTCTTTCCGGAGAAAGTATTTTCTCTCATGACAAGAACGGCAAAGTCGCGGCAGCGTATGAGGCACTTACGAAGGAGGTGACAGAAATTGAAGAACGTGCAAAAATCGATCTGGGCCTGACCGGGTACGATGAGCTCTTTATGAATGATGCGGAGCGTAAAGAAAACAAGCTCCCCAGAATTTATGACGTGCCCATTTCGGAAATTGATGATTTCCCCGACCATCCCTTCAAGGTAAAAATTGATGAGGATATGGACCAGCTTGTTCAGAGCATTAAAGAGCGCGGGATTATCACACCTGTCACGCTTCGCCCGAAAGAAGATGGGCGGTACGAAATCGTATCCGGACATCGCAGAAAGAAGGCTTGTGAGCTTGCAGGGCTTGATACCGTCAAAGCCGAAGTCCGGGAAATGACCCGTGACGAAGCGATTATCTTAATGGTTGAATCGAACTTGCAGCGTTCCACAATCCTTCCGAGCGAGAAAGCATTTTCGTATAAGATGCGTCTTGAAGCCATGAACAGACAAGGACAGCGCACAGATTTAACTTATTCCCCACTGGGGAACAAGTTGCAGGGTGTAAAATCGTCTGATGTGATGGCGGAAGAAGTCGGAGAAAGCAAAAACACCATTTTCCGCTATATCCGCTTAACCGAGCTTATTCCCGAATTGCTCCAGCTTGTTGATGAGAGCCGTATCGCGTTCAGACCGGCAGTTGAACTGTCCTACCTCAAAAAAGAGGAACAGAGTGCGCTGCTCGAAGAAATCTCCTATACAGACGCAACACCGTCTCTTGCTCAAGCAATCAAGATGAAGAAATTCTCCAATGAAGGAAAGCTTTCTCAGGAAGTGATCGAGTCAATCATGAGCGAGGAAAAGCCGAATCAGAAAGAGAAAATCAACATCAAATACGAAGATGCGAGGAAGTTCATTCCTGCCAGTGTTCCTTATGACAAAACCGGTGATTATATTATGAAAGCGCTTGAGTATTATCATCGGCATCAGGAACGGCAGAAGCTACGGCGAAAGCCACACAGAAGGCCGCAGAAGCGACTGCAAAGGCGGCACAGAAAGCGGCTGAGATCGCAAGACAGACGGCTATTTTGGCTTACAAGGCGGCGGTGGCGGCTGCAAAAGCGATTGCGGCGGCAGTCAAAGCAATTATCGCGGCGGTCGAAAAACTCATAGCGGCTATCGCTGCGGGCGGCTGGGTTGCAGTTGTGGTAGTCGTGGTTATTTGCTTGGTTGCGCTCATCGTGGGCTCTTGCTTCGGCATTTTCTTCTCCAGCGAGGATAAGAACGACGGTTCCCAGACCATGCGTGAGGTTGTCGTTGAAATCAATCAGGATTACCAAAATCAGCTTGATACCATCAAGGCAAATAATCCTTATGATGATCTTGAAATGTCCGGTTCCCGTGCAGTATGGCCGGAGGTGCTTTCTGTCTATGCGGTAAAGACCACAACCGACCCCGATAACCCACAGGAAGTGGCGTCTGTAACGGAAGAAAAGAAACAGCTTCTGACAGATATATTCTGGGAGATGAATGATATTTCCTATCGCACGGAAACGGACACTGAAACGGAAATTATTGAATCCGATGACGGTAACGGCAATATCCTTGAGGATACTGTTGAGGTGACAAAGACAACGCTCTATATCACTGTAAGTCATAAGACGGCAGATGAAATGTCAGATCAGTATCGGTTTAATGAAGATCAGGACTCACAGCTTGAAGAACTGCTCAATGTGGACAACTCCATGTGGCTGGCTGTCCTTTACGGTATCTATGGTTCTGATGATATGATCGTTCAGGTCGCATTGTCGCAGATCGGTAATGTCGGCGGCGAACCTTACTGGTCATGGTATGGATTCGGCAGTCGTGTTGAGTGGTGTGCTTGCTTTGTATCGTGGTGCGCCGATCAGTGCGGGTATATTGAGACAGGCGTGTGTCCGAAATACGCGGGATGCGTAAATGGTGTTGCTTGGTTCAAGGAACACAATCAGTGGGTTGACGGTTCTGAAACGCCATCACCCGGCATGATAATCTTCTATGATTGGGATAGTCCTAACGGCGAGTCTGGTCCACAGGACGGGCTTTCGGATCATACAGGCATTGTCGAGAGAGTGGAAAATGGTATCGTTTATACCGTGGAAGGCAACTCCGGTGATAGTTGTCGTCAGTGTCATCGAGCGGTTGGCAACTATGAGATTCTCGGTTACGGTGTTCTTATTCCGTTAATAATATGCTCCTGCATCGGGCTCAGAAGTGGGCTCGGTGCAGGAATTTCCCTTTTTCCCTAACAATAAACGATTGGTTAGAATTTATTTTTCAATGAATTTCGACAAAAGACTTGATTTTTCCGTTTTAATGTGCTATCATATCGTTGTATAACTTTATACGCAAACAGGCGTATATTTTTTTGAAGCTCAATCGAGCGAGCGCTCGGTTAAACCGGAATGCTGAAGAAAGGTGAGATAATGGAGGCAGTAGATCGAAAAAAAGAAGTATTAAATGCATGTCTTGACCTTTTCATTGAAAAAGGATTGTCTAAAACATCAACAAGAGACCTCAGCAGTGCCATGAAATTACAGAGTAGTGGGATGTACTACTACTTCAGTTCAAAAGACGAACTTATTATTGCTTGCGCAGAAGAAGCAACGCAACGAATAGAAAACATCTTGATAGCGACTGCGATTAAAGAGGTACGAACTCCGGCCGTTTTAATGGAAACATTGCAGGAAAAGGCAATTGAAATGGCTCCAACAATGAAGTTCTTCGCATCGGTTTGCTCAGACAAAAGGTATGAAGAACTTATTAAACCGGTTCTTCAACGTATGGGTGAACGATATTCAAAGTATTGCGAAAGATTTTCTGAGATTCTAAACTGCAGACTCGAAGAGATTACCCCATACGTTCACATGTGCATTATTGCAATAAGCAATTACATGATATTCGAGGAAACATCATTTGTTACGCCACAAATCAAAGCGGTTCAACTCAAACTCGAAAAGATTGTTGCCAATAATGCTCGAAAAACAAAATAAAAATATGGAGATAGAAGGAGAAATTGTTTATGGCTATTGCAGAAGTAATTAAATTTGAAGGTCCGCAGGATGCGTTGGTTTGGAAGTTTCCGGTAGAAGACTTCAACGCAACATCTCAGCTTATTGTTGACGAAACACATGAGGCATTGCTTGTTGTTAATGGTAATGCCGCCGACTTGTTTACAGCAGGAAGACGGACGCTTTCGGTTCCGAATATTCCTATCGCAAGAAAACTGATTGAGATTCCGACAGGTGGAGATTCACCGTTTCCTTGCAAGGTATTCTTTATCAATAAAGTACATCAAATGGATCTGCTTTGGGGAACTCAAGGCCCCATCGCACTTGAAGACCCTTTGTATGATATTTTCATGCATGTCATGGCTAATGGTAGTATGTCAATCTCCGTTAGTGAATCTCGCAAGTTTATGCTGAAAATGGTAGGCTTCAGAGATAGATTTGATCCGGAAGACTTAATTTCCAAGTTTAGAGGAATCATTTCCTCTCATGTAAAAGATTGCATTTCAAAAATCATGATTAACGGCATGCTTAGCTATTTCATGATGAACGCCAATCTTTTTGAACTTAGCGGAGTAATTAAGGAACGTCTTGATGCGATTTTTGATGAATACGGTATCAAGATTCAGTATTTCAACATAGAGACTATTGAAGTTCCTGAGGCTGATTATAAGAAAGTCAGCGAAGCGAAGGAACGTAGAACCAGCCGCATGATTGAAGGATATACATGGCAAGAAGAGCGTCAAATGATGATTGCGGAAAAATTTGCAGGTAACGAAGGAACGATGGGTAATGTCGGTGGAGCTGTCGGCGGATTTATGATGGGCGGCGCTATGGGCGGCTCTATTGTCGATATTGCAAGAAATGCTCTTGATCCGGAAAAGATTCCTTCTGGAAAGTCTCCCAAAGATGCTGCGGGAACTAAATCTCATGTTGGCAATGGCCCCACGAGCTTGGATGTTCAGAATTTCTTTAAGCCTAAAACGGAAACAAGCAGTGAAGCGCCTCAATCTGATGGAAGCAAATGTCCTAAATGCGGTGCAGACCTTCCTGAAAATGCTAAGTTCTGCCTGAGTTGCGGCGAAAAAATTCAGAAACCTGATGCGAATATGGTTGTTTGCCCAGGTTGCGGAAAGACAGTACCCAAAGGAAAATTCTGTTTTGAATGTGGCTATAAGTTCGCGTCAAATACTTGCCCGAAATGTGGAGCTACCCTCCCCGACGGCGTAAAATTCTGCCTTGAATGTGGCGAAAGAATATAAGGAGTGAAAAACATGAAAAAGAATAGCAATCTTAAAACTAAGAGTACAGTTGGTATCGGCCTTATTTATGTAATTCTTCTGGGCGTCTTTAACCTGTTGGTATTTACGATTTTCAAGAACCACTCTAATGTCTTCTGGCTTAGTTATGGATTTATGACTTTTGCGTTTGTTGTTCAGATACTCAGTATGTTCCTGTCTTTTAGAACAGCAGATGTTGAAACAGCGTTTTTTGGCATCCCGTTGGCATCATTCTCCATTTTCTATCTTATTGCAGAGCTCGTAATCGGCGCACTGTTTATGATCTTTCAGCAAGCCAGCGTTACCCTTGCATTGGTTATCCAGATAGTTGTTTTGGCTGCTTTCCTTATTGTTGCAATTATTTCACTTCTTGCACGTGATACCGTACAGGAAATGGGAAGCAATATCAAAGAAAAGGTAGCTGACCTTAGATCTGTCCTCATTGATGTCGAAATGATGAGGGATGGATGTGCTGATCCTGAATTGAAAGAGAAACTCCGTAAACTCTCTGAAACCATTAAATACTCTGATCCTATGTCCAACGAGGCAATTGAAGGCGTTGAGCAGCGTATCCAGAGAAAGGTCTCTGAACTCAGAGTATATCTGGATGACAACCAGATCGCAGATGCTACGCAGGCATGTAAAGAACTTGAAATGCTTTATATCGAGAGAAATAAAAAGCTGGCTATGTCCAAATAACAATCACGGGAGGAGACTCGCTTTATGGCGGTAAGATTTGTTGCCCGTAAATGTACACAATGTGCTGGCAAACTGCAATACATAAAGGAAAAGAAAATTTGGAAGTGCTTGTATTGCGGTGCAGAAATTGAACGCGAAGAACAATATGACGGGCTTTTTACAATTAAGAATGTTGTTCGTCAATCTCTGCTTGATACAGCATATCGCAGGCTGGATAGTGCATCAAAAAATGTAATAGAGTGTGAAAAAATAGATTCAAGATATGTTGGCACACTTATTGCAAAGATCGCGCATGAAATGATAACGGTAATAACACCCGGTGCATGTTCCGATCGTGATGCAAAAAATATATTTGCACAATTAAAGAAGAACTACGAGCTTTTGAAGAGCCAGAATCCCTCCATTACAGATGATGAAGAGGCGTTGTATGAGTTCCTTGAGGAAGCTGATATATACGCTACATTGGTACTTGTGTTCGACTCTCTTAATGATACATCACGCAGAGATTACGTTTTATCTTTACTTGATGCAAAAGGAGTATATTCAAAAGCTGCAAATAGCAACCTTCTTTCTTATGCAATAAAGAATAATCATCTTGACATGGTCGATGACATTATCTCCAACGCAAACAATGTTGATGTGAGGGCTGCATTGTCAGAAATACTCACGAAATATCCCGATGGAGAAAAGAAAGGACAAAATATAAGTCGCCTGTTTGATACTGGAGCACTGAAAACCGAAGACAAACCTATTGTTGAAAAATACATATCCTCTTCGCAGGATTCTAAAGCAACAAAAGCGTCTGTTATTGTCTCTTCATTAAATAATGGAATGAGAATAGGACTTGAAACTATCATTGACAATGTCATGAAAAGTGCAAACAAAGAACAAGTGGACGCTGTTGCATCTGCAATCTGTAAGAGTAAGCTGTCGGATGAAGATGTTCTACGCCTTGTTGACTTTGGATTTGCATCCGGCTCTCCCGATATTGCTATATCCATTCTTGAGTGCTTAAAGCAAAGTGGCCAGTATCTTCTTATTCCCGCGAAATTCTTGATTTCACTCTTAAGCATGGATGCATATTCGTCTGAGGATAAAGTCAAAATCCTGAATAAATGCTTTGAGTTTAAGATGGATAATAAGGCATTTGAGTCGGTTGTTACAAATTATCTTTGCTATAATGCATCTTCAGCACAGAACAGAAAACCAGTTCTTTCGTGTTTGTTTGAGAAAGCTACATCATTCCCGACGAACACGGTGGAAACTTATGTGTTGAAATCCAATACAGATGGCGAAGAAAAGCCCAACGTTATTTCTGCAATGTTTGATAAGGGGCTGAATGTAAGTTTCTTCAATGATTTGCTGTCAAAGTATATGAATAGCAGCATTGATGCACCCGAGACAAAAGCAAAAATAGTTAACGTTTTGTCCGAAAAGGGATTAAAGGTCGATCCGAGTTCATTTATCGAATATATCTGCGAATCGTCTGATGACCTGCCTGAGAAAATGCAGTTTATCAAAAGGATGATAAATAACGGTTCCCAGCTTCGTGGAGATGCAGCAAATACGTATCTTGAAAGGACATCTCCGGCAGCGTTTAGTGCCGAGTTGTTTGCATTGATTTTTTCTCCAAGTAGCACATTCTCTGCCAAAGGGATTGAGAAATACCTGCTTGAAATGAAAGATCGCGAAGCAAATAAAGCAAACAATCTAAAAACAATCATTGAGCATTCAAGTGTTAGCGTTGCATCAATGAAGAGCCAGGTAACGCATTTAGGGAATTCGATAGGCTGTAACTTGCTTCAAGCATATTTGCTTACTACAACAGATTCCATACAGCTTGCGACAGAGATTGTTGACTATTTTGTTAATCAAGCAAAAATCAAAATTAATGCGGAAATTTCTGTATCAGGTAGTTCAATGAAACTCAAAAAGTATGTAGCATCCAACAAAGAAAAGCTAAGCGATGTTACGAACGCGATATGCGAAAAGTACAAAGTATATTCGATGTTATTTTAAGTAAAAACGGGACGGAGGAAATTCAGTGAAAACATTAGAACTTGCAAATGGAATGTTTGTTAGCATGGCTGTAGCTGAGGTTACATCCGTTCCGTTTTTTGAGTTATTTTCCAAGGACCTTGATCGAGCAAATTATATGGACCAGGTTCTCTTTACCCAGATTTTGCAGTCAATTCATAGAAAGTCTGAGATTGAAAATACATCGTTTGAGTTCCTGTTCCAAAGCATTGCTGTTGATAATCAGACCTACAAGGCTCAGGTAAAACTTTATATTATTGCCAGAAAAATTGGTGAAACTAAGTCGGATAACGAGGCATTTCTTAATGATATTATGGTCAGCATCAAGAACGACATGGAGGACAAAAACTTCGTGGTCAGTATTTTCGATGCTGAAGATGAATATCAAAGGTTTGAAGAATCACTAAACACAACAAATTGCGAAAGAGTATTGTCTGTATCCAAAAAGGAAAAGGCAATCGGAAATGCGTTGTTTGCAAATGGCATGATGTACTACAACGATGTAGTTGAACCGGCAGAAAACGTTAATACGGCATCATTAACCAATGCTCTTACACAGTATCCAGGCAGCGTTATTTCTTTGCAGATTATCCCGACAAAGTATAATATCCAAGAGATTTATTCCATAGAACAAAGCAAGAACTTTTTGGCGCATTATGTTAGTGAAATTCGATTTAGACAAGGCATACGTGTTGATGCAAATACACAAATGATTGTTGATGCGTACGATTACTATTCTGTCGCAAATAATGAATTACTATTCCTTTATAATTTCGTCATTTATTCTGAATATAGCAGTGCTATAGACTTGGCAAATAAACTCATTGATGCGGCTGAAGCAGAGGGAAAAGCAACAGGAAGTGCTCTTGATGTCGTTGACGTTTCTGATTTTGGATTAAGTCCTACCGGAAATATGTTCGCAAGTCCTTGGCTTATTAGTGATGTTCTTGTTAATCGTGCGCGTGAAATGAATTTCTGGGGCAATAAAAATTCTCCAAAGCAGATGCAACGGTTAAAGCAATTGATGACTACAAAGGAGCTTAGAAGCGTCTTTAAGTTCCCTATTGATGATAATAAGCTGATTGGTATTGATAGCAAAAAGATACTTGCAAATAGAGAAAAACTTCATAACAGTATTATTGCAGACGGCAACTCTAAGGTCGGAATAATTCAGAATGCAAGTAAATCAGGGAAAGATTCAAATGCACATGCCGGTATAGCCCTGAATGATTTTACGAAACACGGTCTCATTGTTGGCATGCCGGGTTCCGGTAAAACCAATTTTTCGCTGGGCCTTTTACTGCAATTCTGGAATGAGTTTAATATACCGTTTTTGGCAATAGAACCCACCAAGAGCGAATACCGTTCTTTGATTGACGGTATTAGTGATCTGCAAATATTTACACCCGGTAAAAACACGGTTTCTCCGTATATTATCAACCCATTTCTCCCCCCTACAGGAGTTACCGTTGAGAGTTATGTTCCAAGCTTAATGTCTGCTTTTAAGGCGGCATTTTCAATGCCAGATCCATTGCCTGATATTTTCCTGTCAGCAATAAATGATTGCTACAATGAATACGGCTGGAAAAACGATAGTACAAAAGACGATCCCAGCATTCAGCGTTTTGGAATCTATGAGTTTATTAAAGTCTTCAAGAAAAAGATACAGCACATGGATTACAAAGGTGACGTGAAATCCAATATGGAAAGCGCCGGTGTTGTTCGTCTTGTGAGTTTAATAGAACAGAACAGCAATATTTACGATACAGTAAATACAATACCGCTTGAGGATTTATTGAGTAAACCAACAGTAATAGAGCTGAACGCAATTAACAACAAGGAACAAAAGTCTCTGATTATGGCTCTGTTGCTTATAATGATTTGTGTTTATACAAAGAATAATGTTTCAGGCGATGGCAAACTGAAAAACGTATTGCTTATAGATGAAGCGCATGTTCTTTTGGCTGGCGGCAGCTCGTCAAGTTCTGAAGGCGCAGCGGATTCTCAAGGTTCCACAGTTGAAGCTCTCGAAGATATGATCGCTGAAATCCGCTCTTATGGCACGAGTATCATTATCGCAGATCAGTCACCAACTAAAGTTGGTAGGAGCATTGTTGCAAATACGAATGTTAAGGTTATTTTCAAGCTGGTAGAAAAAGAAAACAAAGACGCTATCAGCACAGCAACAAATATGACAGACGCCGATTATGATCTCCTTGGGCGATTGGGTGTTGGCGAAGCTCTATTACACTATGGTCGAGTGTATAGTCCTTTACATATTAAAACGTATAATGTTCAGGATAAAGCAACTATCAGACCAGTTATCGGAGATTCCGAAATCGCATCACTTTCAACATATTGGAATTCACATAAAGAGCTGTTGATCCCACATATTGAATGTAGTGCTAACTGCGAATGCCAGACAGAGTGCAATTTTAAGATTCGTGCAAATGCGGATTTCCTTGCATCAAGGATAATTAATGATTGTTTGTATGATCTTAACGATAAAAAAACTTTTGTTCAGTTCCTTGTGAGAATGGACAAGCAAATCAATGATTTGCTCCGAGACAACCCGTCCATCTCCCCCAGCTTGAAGCTAAGAAACTGCACGAAAATCAAGTTTTTGCGTAAAGCACTACTACTAAAAAACTTCGGTCTTACCAAATCGGAATATAATACGATTTTGAAGCACCCAAACTTTATTAAGAAAAACAACGGATAAAGGAGGTTTGCTGAATGGATGAAGAATTTGATACCTCGATAGACACCTCGTCGTTTGATGATGTTACGCCAGATACTTCAGATGTAGGAAGTTTTGATGATGCATCTGATATTGTAAGTGTTATGGATGAAGCAATGGATACCAGTTCGTTTGAGGTATCAGAAGATCTCGATACTTCGTTCACGGACACTTCCGAAGATGTTGCTTCCATTATGGATGATGTGCCATCTGATATGGATAGCATTGAGGAACTGAATATTGAAGATACACCAGTAGAAACTGATGATCTACCATTAGAAACTGAGTCTGAAATAGAAAACCTAATGGACGATACAGAAGGAATATCTTCTGAAATTGGTGAATCTGAACTGTCTGATATTACCGGCGCAGAGTTCGCCGAAGAATTGCCTGAACAGACGGATATTGGTGATGTTTTAGATGAGGCCGCAACGGATATCGAGCCTGAGACGACTGAAATGCCCGAAAGCGAGTTTTCCGAGCTTGCCGAACAAGATTCAAGCGAGATTGAATCCTTGATGGACGAGGCTGCTTTGGACAACACATCGGAAGATGCAGAAATAATGAATGAGGGCGAGACATACGACATTCCTCATGATGAAATCTCTGATATTCAGACCGATGCCTCGGAAAATGAATCATCGGAAATTGAAGACCTTATGAACGAAACTGAGCCGGCATCTGATGACATAGAAGAAAGCACCATGGACGAAGGCGAGACTTATGATATTCCACATGACGAAGAAATATCCGAGAGTTTAAGCGAAACTGACGATGGTTCGGAAATATCTGACTTGATGGATATTGAAGAAACGCCCGAAATCACAGAGGAAGAATCATTGGAAGCAGGTGCTGATCTTCCGAATGATGAAGTACTTGTTGAAGATGTTGGTGACAATGTTCCTGAAAATGAGGAAATTGAACAGACAGATTTAGATGTTAACAGAGGTCCTGATGATTTTGAAACGTCGCCGGAAACTCTGGAAAATCCATCTCAATATGAAACTGTCGGAGAATTTGCTCCAAGTGAACCCGGAAATCCAGAAGCGTGGGATATGTCAGATGTTCCTTCTTTTGAAGAGCACATGAATGGAATCAATTCTCAGACTGATGCAGAAATAGAGAGTTCACTTGATGGTGTATCTGAAGAACCCGTGCATATATCTCAAAGCGATGCGGAAATGTATTTAGAAAACGCCACTGATGCAGAATCACTACGGCAATTACGAGATGGAATTGAAGCTGGAAGAATACAGATCGACACCGATGCAGCCGATACATCCGGTGAGATTGAAGAAGGACCGGCTCTTACATTGACAAGAGACACAAATGAACAATGGGAGATCGGAAACAACGCAATAGACAACACTGTTGAAGCCATGCGCGATGATCTGCGCGACAAAGGGTTAGAAGATGGTCCTGAAATGGAATCAATAGTGATGGCTGAACGTGCAAGGATGCAGGAGGAACTAAGAAGAAATATTGAAGGCGACTTTTCAGACCCGTACGTTAAGCCAGACTTTAACGAGATTCTTGAGAATAGAGGTTTGACTCCGGAATCCGAAGGTATTTCCGAAAACATTGAACCACCCCCCGAGAATATCCAAGACGTTATTGAAAACATCGACTATAACCAAGCTTTTGAGGGACTGGATAGTTATGACTTCGATGGAATTAACTATTCTGACAATCCTGAACGATTAGATGCTTCCTTGGATAGCTTCCAAAGCGATAGATGGGAAAATCTGAGCATTGATGAGCAAAAGGATGCAATGAACGGATTAGCCGAATATGTTGAGGATATTATCGGATTTGAAAATCCACCGGAGATAGTCTACTACAACAATCCGGTCGATGGAGACTACGGTGGATATTCAGCGGCAACCAATACTTTGGAAGTCAACGAACATATGCTTTATGAAAATGAAGAGGCAGCCGATACAATAGCTCATGAGCTATGGCATGCTTATCAACATGAGAGGGCTGAAAACCCGACGAGCACAAAAGACTATCTTTACCAATATGGTTTTGATAATTATGTAAGGCCGGAAGATGACTTTTCCGCATATCAGGATCAGTTGGTTGAAGCAGAGGCAAGAGCATTTGCCCAGCAATTCAAAGATAGATTAAACTTGGGAAGGAGGAATAGCTGATGGAACTGATTAGAAAGTACTTAGAAGAAGAAAAAAAGATGTCACCGGTTATCCTTGAGAGAACGATTGCAAAGCTTGAAAGGCATGCTGATATTGTAGAAGAGTTCAAGCTTTGGATTGAAACCAAAGAATATAAAACTGACACGCCACTCCAAATTGAAGGATATACAGCAGAAGATATTTTTAAGATAGCTCCATTCTTGGATGGGCTTGGCGTATTTAATTTCTTAGTAACTTTAAGGGAACAACCGGAGAAAGCAAAGGCACAGATTTCTGCGGGATTCCCAAGGAAATAAAGAAAAAGGAGGTATGTTATCGTGACTGATGAAGAATATCAGCGTGAACAAGAAGAAGCGGAACGACTGAGACGACAAATCAACAATGTTATCGATCAAATCAATCGTACCAACCGCGAAAATGCTGAATTGGAAGCTGAACTCGATACAGCCATAGATAATGTTGGCATTTTGATCAACAACTGTGGCTCAATGGATAACGAGGTCTATGAGATTATGGGCGAGTTGTCCGGTGTCGTAGGAACAGCAGATGTCAGTACAAAGGAAGTATTCCAAGCGTTGAATGAATTAACATTGCAGTATTTTTCATTCAAAAGCATTTCGACTGCTTCCAAAAATGTGACTCAGTACAATGACGAATACTTTACAAGGTTCTCATATTACAATGAGTTGCGAAGAATTTCTTTGGGGTATGTTGTGGGATTAGACTCTAACATTATCTCCAGTGAAAATGCCCGTAAAAAAGTCGAGAAAGCTTATTTGCAGAACACAGAGTATTGGCTTGCCTACTGTATTTCTGGTGTAATGCTTTGGGCAAATAACGAAAAAGAAGCAGCACAACGCGCCATGGCCAAAAGCCTGTCAATCAACTACTTTAATTCTTGTCTGTTCTATCTATTAATTAACCTTAGGTTTAACAGGATTGATGCAGCGAAGAAATGGTATGTTAATTTCCTTGACAGAGCCGATGTAAATAACCTTGGTGATGAATGGCAGTATTTGCTTCAGGCATACTTATTTGGCGCTTTTGGCGCAGATGAAGAATTTCAGGAAACTGTAGCAAAGAGCTTCCAGAATATGCTTTCTCAGGTTGAAGTTACTACTGTTGACTTTGCTAAGAAGTTTACCAAGAAAGCCTTGGAATTTGCAGAAATGTATATTCATAAAACAGACCATGAATATACCCTGCTCCGTCGTAATTGTGCCGAATATGAAGACATGAAGGACCTGCTATCAACGGCAGAAAAGAATGTCGAAATTGCAAAGTATTACAACGATTTGGCGGAAGAAGAAATAACAGAAGATGTTGAGCTTCCGCAGAGAATCGAAAATATTCTCTATTCGCTTGTAAATGATTATGATGAGGATGAACTTAAAGTAGTCCAGAAAATCAAATACAACGAGGCAATTATCAACGCAAAAGGCGATGTTACTTCTGCACAAGCAAGCTATAATGCAATGTTTGCAGATCGGAACAAGAAAAAGAATCTCGGAGATCTGATGCTGGACTGGGCATTTGCTACAGATACAAGTCAGACCGATGTTTCTGTTAAGCGCTTTGCTATCTCTTTTATGAAAGAGCCTATTAAAAAAGGTCTTGAACAATTCCCAGAGAAGTATAGAGCGCGAGAAAAAGAAAAATACACCTTCGACATTGACGATTGTAAGCTTGAGTGCAGCGAGAATGATTATGTTGAAGCGGAAAAAGTGCTCGATAAGTACTACGACAAGAACAAGTTGAAAGATACGTTCAAAGACAAGCATGTCCTGATTTACACCGGAATGTGTGCATTGGCTTTGATTTTGCTCTTGGTTTTGTTCGCATATTTCTCTCCGGTCATTTTAACCTTTGGTATTTTGACCGGTTTAGCCGGTAGCTTCTTGCTTTGGCGTAGGATTGTTGACATGGGCAAGATCCTCAAAGAAAAGAAACGCAAAGGTAAACTTTTACTCAAGCAGGCACTTGAAGAACTTGCACAATGGCGAGCAGCATATAAAGAAGCTGATGCCAAGAGCGTTGATATGCTTAATGCAATCGAAAGATTTTGAAATGGAGGTAGGTAAATCATGACAGGTGCATCACAAGCGATTAATAGTCTTAATGAGACTATTAACTCGTTCAAATCACGAGTTGATGTTAAAGTCAACGATGTAAATGTTTCGACCGCCAATATTCAGGCGACAACGAATCAGATTTATGCAAATATTGAAAAGTTTAAGACAGAAATGCTTCACGGCGAGGAATCCCAGATTGCTCACGAGAACATTCTTAGAATTGATCAGATTATTAAAGAACAGTTCAGTAATCACATTGCCATTCGTCGTACTGTAATGGGTGTGGTAAGGGACTTCGATATTAATCTTGTCAGAAACAGCACAATTCAGGAACTGTCAGAAGAACTGTGGATTACGAGCTCAAGGTATTGGCTCTCTTATGCACTTATCGCAATCACTGCATGGGTAAACAATTATCCTGATGTAGCCAAAAACGCTCTCGCTGAAAGTGGTCGTAAAGATGCAATTAAGACTACACTGTTCTTCTGCTTAATGAATCTTCGCTTTGGAAGAATGGAAGCGGCTAAAAAATGGTTCTATGAGTATTTCAAGACTCTTGATCCCACGATGCTGCAACAGGAAACTGCTATCCTTCTTCAATCTTTCCTGAATGGTATTTTTGGAAAAGACAAAGAACTGGAGCAGGAAGTAATTGAACTTATCGATCAATGGATTTCTATTATTAATGATAATGAACAGATTTCCAACGAGTTGCTCGATGCATATGAAGCGTACATAAACAATCTCCACGCTCCGGTACAGTTCAATTATCAGTCGATTCTTCAGTTTTGTGCAAATGCAAGCGAAGTCGAAAAGTCCTACAAGGATGTGTCAAAATTTGACATGTTGCTTGAGTTCGTGAAATCTCTTGATGTTGAAAGCGAACCGCAGGATAACGAGAACTATAAGAGCCGTATTGATGCGATCCTTATGAACTTGATTTCCAATTATGACGCGGAAGAACTCGAATTAAAAAAGCAACAGGAGTATTACCGTTGTATCGTTGAGAATGGCGGAGTAATCGAACAGGCAGAAGCACAGTATCAGGCGATGGAAGAACTTGAAAACAACAAGTTCAATATCGGAAAACAAATGATCAAGTGGGCAATCTATGATGACAACGACGAAACAGATGTCCAGGTTAGAAAGTTTGGTTTCCAGAACACTAAAAACTGGTTCAAGAGCGCAGTCGCCAATTTCGACGCAAAAATGCAGGAAGCTTTCCCGACCGATTATCGTCTTAAAGTAGACGGCTGGGAAGGAACCAGTAACGGAAATGATCAGGCGGAGCAAGTTGAAAGCTTAAAGACCTACTTTGACAACAACAAGTTTCAGAATATGTATGTGAATACATTGAATATTCTTGCGGTGATTCTTTTCATCGTGTCAGCCGGACTTGCTTTTGTTACATTGTATTCTTTAATTGTAACTGCACTTTCTGCTGGTTTCCTCGTATTCAGAGTCTTGAAGGCGCAGAAAGAATATCCGCTTCGCATTCAGGCTGCAGTAGACAATCTAAACGCATGTATGGGCGAGATTGCCGAGTTCAGACGTTACTACGAAGATAATCGTGCAAAGAAAGATGAACTTCTCAGCACCGTAGAATTTCTTTAATTAAAATAAAATAAAGGAGAATATAACCATGAGTAACGAAAACAACAATCAGGATATGGAATTTGAACAGATGATGGAACAGCGCATCCGCGACAATTTTGCCGCTCCTAACAATGGCAGCGTTGAAATCTCCGACGAAAGACTTAAGGAAATGAGCAAAAAGCTCCCCGACTGGAGCCTTGAGCCGCCTTATAGCTTTCTGAAATGATAGACTTATTGGAGCGGACAAGCGTAAAAGCTCCAGCTACATATCAAGAATGGCTTGATTGTCTCGTAGTACTAAAAGGAACAAATGTATATAGTACAGGGGTGTATGATGCATTGGTTGCCGGTTCCTTTACGGGGACAGATGTAACAAAGGCAGCACTTCAGAGGCAGATTGTAGATTCTATCAATGCTATGCTTGATAATAGCGCAAAGCGTTTTATCAGGAATATGAATGACAGTATTACATTTAATGAGCTTAGTCAAATTGAGCTACTGTTCAATCGACTGAAAAAAGATGTAAAGGTCGCTCTGTTCTTTGAACCGCTTGAATTTCTTCCGACGGAATTTAGAAATGAGCTGTCAAGCTCGGTCAGGAAGCAAATGTCAGACTTTTGGAATGACACTGTGCATTTCCTTTATGAGCAATCGTTGGAGTATTCTAATTCCGATTTGGAAGACGCTTTGTTCCTGATAAAGCGAATAAAACTATTTGAATAGCGCAGGTGAGAATATGGGCAATTATGTTTCAACAAAAGCAGAAATAAAGGATTATATATGTGCGCGTACGCCACTCGTCGTCGTAGATTCTCCGGAACGTGAAAGAGTTGAGCGAATGCTGCGGGAGATTGCCTCGGAGTTAAATATAGACATTAGTTACTATACTGACTCAAAGCAGGTGTGTTCTCTTAAAGGCGAAGGGACAAAAGACGTTGATAGCGATCCGCTTCAATTTATTGCGAGTACCTTCAAAAAACATAGGAACTCAACATTCGCATTTGGAGATATTAAGCGTATCGGCGAGGATAATGTGTACAGTCGAGAAGTACTGAACATCCTGTATCTCGCAAAAGAAACTAATTGTACGCTTGTTCTCATCACAGCGGATACAGTCTGGTCGCGGCTTGCACAGTTCGGAATGCTTACCACTCTCGACTATCCGGATATGGAGGAAAGGACATCACAGATCGAGGACTTCATCTCACGGTTCAAAGGGCGGTACACCATTGAATGGGACTCAGACGACATACATATGGCCGCTACATTGTTGAGAGGTTTCTCAGAAATACAAATAGAGAACATTCTTTCAACAGAGCTTGTTAGTAAGCATCGTTTGAGTAAAGAGCACATATATGAGCTGACAAGTCAAAAAAGCAGATTGTACTCTGCCGTATCCAGTATTCAGATGATTCAAGTTGACAGAGACTTGAAGGTCTCGGGTTTAGAGGTTCTGAAAAGCTGGCTGAATGAAAAAAAGAGAATTTTCTTTGCGTCAGATGATGCATTGAAAGAGCGTGACTTAACAACACCAAAAGGCATTTTGCTTGCCGGTGTTCCTGGATGCGGAAAATCGCTTTCGGCAAAGATGGTTGCAAAAGAATGGGAACTTCCATTGTTCCGTTTCGACATTGGGACCGTATATGACAAATGGGTTGGTGAAAGTGAAAAGAAAATGAAAGAAGCACTTCAATTCATCGACAACGTTTCCCCTTGTGTTGTATGGGTTGATGAAATTGAAAAAGCTCTTTCTGTATCCGATTCAGGAAATGATACCGGTAAAAGAGTGCTTGGACAGTTCTTGTTCTGGCTTCAGGAATCAAAAAGCAGAGTATTTCTTGTTGCAACTGCAAATGATATTTCACTGTTGCCATTTGAGCTGTTCAGAAAAGGGCGATTTTCTGAAATATTCTTTATTGATTTGCCGGATGCTTCAGAGCGTCAAGCTGTTATCGCTCAATACGCAAAGAAATCACTTCATGTGGACTTATCCGAGGCTCACATGGAAGAACTGGTATCAATTTCCGAAGGATTTTCCTATTCGGATATTGAGTATGCAATTAAGGACGTCGCACAATTAGCATTGGTTGATGGGCAGTCCGCAGTAACTCAAGAAGCCATCGTAAGTAAGTTCAATGAAATAGTCCCGATTTCTAAAAACAATCCGGATATGGTTGAGAAAGTTAGAAAATGGGGCTCGGAAAGAGCTGTAGCAGCATCGAGTAAATCAGAAGGAGGTAGATAATATGAGTAATTATGCTTTGCAGAGTGAACTTAATGCTCTCGAAAGAAAATTAAGCCAAGCTCAGCAAATTAACCGCGAATTACGAGGAGAATTATCCACCATTACCAATGGCGTTTCAAACGCTAACAAAGAGTTGAGTGATTACAACTCAAAAATCAGAAACACCTTGGATAATTGTAATGGTACAATGAACTCCTCGCATCAGCGAGTCGTGGACGCGATTGCACTGCAAGGTGAAATTGAGGTTCTCTATACTCGTTTCAAGCATGTTGAACTTGCGAATAAGAAAATTCGTGAGTGCAACAACAAAAAATACTATGACTTCGCAAACTATCGAACAGTAAGAAAGATTGTTCAGGGCATTATGGACAACTTGGACGTTCAGATGGTAAGCGATAAAACTATTACAAAGTCTGTTGAGGTTCAGCACTTGCAGACACCGGATTACTGGCTCACTTGTGTGTTAATCAGCGTTATGGCGTGGCGCAATAACGATAAAGAACTTGCTGATCGTGCTATGGCCAGGGCTATCAATCTGGATAAAAAGAATAGTGCTATCTTTTACATGCTCTTTAATTTGAGAATGGGAAGAGATGAGGCAGCGCTGAAGTGGTTTTATACCTATCAAGAGTGTGAACTAAAAGGTAGCGATCAGCGAACCTTCCTTATGCTGTTCTCACTCGTAAGTAAAACGCTGTCTGATTCTGTTGATGAAAACACGAAGAACGAAGTATTCTCTTTCATCAAAAAAGTTATTGATGCGAATATGAAAGCGTCCGGTTATGACGAGGACGAGATCATTGCTCGGATCAAGCACTATTTCAACAGGATGCAGCCTTCGGATCAGCTCCAGTATTCTATGCTCAGAAAATGCTGCGGTGAATTTGACCAGTTGACATCAACTATGATGCAGGCAAAGAATAACATCAATATTCTTGAGTTTATTCTTAAAACATCGAATGTGCCTGAGGAACAGAAGAATACTTTCCTGAAAGGCTACATAGATGAGCTTATTGCATCACCTAATCAAGCGGAGAAAGAAGTCTACGATGAAATCGCCTATAATGAGCTTGTTATTAAGCTTGAGGGAGATGTTACCGCTGCAAAGGAACAGTTCGATGCTGAACAAACCAAAAAAGCTAATGATCTGAACCTTATTGCTGAAATGATTGACTGGATCTACGAGCGTGAATCACAGGAAGTGAACGGGCAGATTAAACTTAGCATGTTTACCTTGACCAAAATGCTCCAAGAGAAAGCGGCTGAATCTCATGTGGAAGATTACAGGGCAAGAAGAAAGAACAACTACGCTGCAACACTTGGTGAGTATTCAACCACAATCAACTTTAAGCGTGAAGACGAGGAATATGATAAGATTAAGAAGTTCTACACAGAAAAGAAAGATGCCGAAATTGCAACTATTAAAGCTTGGCCCGCATACATCGGTTTCGGTGTGGCGGTTGCCGCCCTTATCGGATGCTTCTTTGTAGGATTTGGTCTTCTTGTCTTAACTCTCAGCGGTGCCGGCTATGGCGCGTTCAAGCTTTTGAGCAACAAATCTCATGTTAAGCAATGCGAACAGAAATGCGAAGAAAGCATCAAAGCGACAAGCGAAACCATGTCGAAGTTGTTTGCAGAATTCAAACAGTACTACAAAGAACTGGATGAATACGACGCTTATTATGAGCAGATCAAAGATGCATTTGCAAAGATTTAAGCGCTTGTACAGAGGCAGGCGGTTTGTGCCGCCTGCCTTCTGTATAAATCAAAATTGGAGGCAGTTATGGAATCAATAGATAGAGAAATATATACCGCTACGGAGAATTCGGATATTCCAATTATTAAAGATGATGGGACTGTTGATTCTCTCCAAAACATTATAGACGAAAAGCTTCAGCGTGAAGAACCCACATCACATGACGCTGATGATGTCTATACAGCTACACCAATTTCTGATATTCCTATTGTTCAAGAAGACGGCTCTGTAGATACGTTAGAAAACATAATGAACGCAAACGAACAGGCCGACATATATAGAGCGACCCCCATTTCTGAAATTCCAATCGTACAGGAAGACGGCTCAATAGACACCCTCAAAAACATAATGGACAAGAATATGGAAGAGCATATCAAAGAGCCTGGCCGTGTTCCGGAATTAAGCGTAGAGGAAATTATGGACAATACGCTAATTGCGGACGGTCCATCAGAAGCCGCAAAAAGAGAATTGGAATTGCTTAGAAGCGGTAGTCGTGCAATCAACGCCCGCCTCGAGGTGAAGGCCGATGACTATCGGGATAAGGGCTATTCTGAGGACGAACTGGAAAAACTACTTGAAACAGATAAAATCGCATATCAAACGGAGTTCTTAACAGATGCCTTTCCTGGGCAGGATGTATCAACTGCCGTTTTCAGACATATAGACGAAGAATAAGTGGAGCAATGCGCATGGCTGAGAAAAAGAGTACCACCGTTGAAAAACAACTGTTCCGGTCACTGATTCGTGATAAGGATATTATGCCCAAAGCATTGGCAAATTATATGTTCCGCGAGGTAATTGAGGAAGCGCATACGAAATATAACATCTCGCAGGAAGATATGAAGGTCATGTGCAAAGATGCCGTAAACCGTGCGGCGGTAATTATGCAAGCAATGCCCTACAAAGAATTACAACGGGCGGTGGTGCTGTTTGGTTATTCTACTTCTGAATGGGATGCGCCGGATGATGAAATAGTAAAAGAAGATTTTGCCAAGCTCGTAGAGTTGGCTGAAAATTTAGAATAAAAAGCAAGCAAACGGTTGATAGCGTGGAGGAATAAATCATGGTGAACATCAGAAAACTTGAAAGCGAATTATGGGAGGCGGCGGATCTTCTGCGAGCTGACTCAAAGGTCACATCGCAGGAGTATTGTATGCCGGTGCTGGGTCTCATATTCCTGCGCTATGCTTACAGCCGTTTCAAGTTCGTTGAGGCTGATATTTTGAAAGATCGTCCTGTCCGTAACGGTCGGGTGCTTCCGGTTGAAGCCGACGATTTCAAAACTAAGAGTGCTATTTATCTTCCCGAAGAGGCAAGGTATGAGTATCTTCTGAATCTCCCCGACAACGCTCAGGTTGGCGATGCGATCAATCATGCCATGGAACTCATCGAGGAACAGTCTGCGCAGCTCAAAGGTATTCTCCCAAAGAGTTATACCAGCCTGAAAGATGATCTGCTCCGTGAGCTCCTCCGTATTTTCAATAACAGCGCCTTCAATGAAATCAAGGATGACATCATCGGTCGTATCTATGAATACTTCCTCAATAAGTTTGCTCCTGTCGTTGCTTCCGATGATGGCGTTTTCTTCACGCCGAAGTCCCTTGTCCGCATGATCGTAAACATCATTGAACCGAATCACGGTACGGTCCTTGATCCTGCTTGCGGTTCCGGTGGCATGTTCGTTTCTTCTGCTGACTTCATTGAGAGTTTCGGCGCGAATGCAAATACCGCTATGACCTTTTACGGTCAGGAAAAGCTCGAATACAATGCAAAGCTCTGCATTATGAATATGGCTGTTCACGGACTTAATGCTAAGAACGTTTCCGGCGATGAAGCGAACAGCTTTTATAAAGACGCACACAACCTTGCGGGATGCTGTGACTTCGTTATGGCGAATCCTCCCTTCAATGTAGATAAGGTTAAGTCCGAAACTACGCAGAACGCTGGCAGGCTGCCTTTCGGCCTTCCTGGTGTGAACAAAAATAAAGAAATCAGTAATGCAAACTATCTGTGGATTTCCTATTTCTATGCCTATCTGAACGAGACCGGACGTGCCGGTTTCGTTATGGCTGCTTCTGCAACTGACAGCCAGGACAAAGATAAAGATATCCGTCAGGCTCTTATTGAGACCGGTGACGTGGACGTTATGATCTCTGTCGGAACAAACTTCTTCTACACCAAGACATTGCTTTGCTCCCTTTGGTTCCTTGACAAGGCAAAGAAAGAGGAAAGCAGAGATAAGGTACTCTTCATTGATGCTCGCAACTACTATACGGTTGTGGATCGCACTCTTAATGAGTGGAGCGAATGGCAAATGAAGAACCTAAACTCTATCGTATGGTTATATCGCGGTCAGACTGAAAAATATAAAAATCTGCTTGAAGAATATAAAAAAGCAGTTAATAAAATGATTTCTGCACTTCCGGAAGCCGGACAGGAACTTTCTGCGCTGCTCGAAGAAGGCGCCGCTGGTCATTTCAAAGGTAGTATGCCGACTGTATCCGCTGATTGTGACCTTGAGCAGTATAAAGAGCATCTCGAATGGCACATTGAAGTAACAAAACGAGCTGTAAAACAGACTTTAGAAACGGCTAAAGTCCGCAGTAAGAAATTCCTCGAGGGAAAACGTGAAGAGTTTATTGCCTGTGTAGAAGAAATTCTGACTATAATCAAAGAGTATTACTGGCTGACCGAGAAGTTTGGAGATGGTGTATATGCCGACGTTCTTGGGTTATGCAAGATTGCAGATGTATCAGAAGTCAAAAGTAACGAATGGTCACTTACCCCTGGTGCTTATGTAGGTGTTCCTCCCGTTGAAAATGATGGCGTTGATTTTACAAAACGAATGGCTGAAATTCATCGTGAATTACTTTCGCTTCAGGAAGAGTCAAATAAGCTAATGAATACCATCTCACAAAATATGGAGGAAATCGGTTTATGAGGTGGGAATACATATCAGCAGAACAATTTTGCGATTCTGTCAGAGATGGAACGCATGACACTCCAAAGCAAACAGATAAAGGATATAAACTTGTTACTGGAAAGCATATTAAAAAAGGGCAGATAGATTGTTCAGATGCTTATTTAATAAGTGAAAAAGATTATATTTCCATAAACCAACGAAGTCTTGTGGAACAATGGGATGTTCTTATGTCCATGATTGGGACAGTCGGAGAAGTGGCAGTTGTGAAAGAAGTCCCAGATTATGCCATAAAAAATGTTGCTCTTTTCAAATGTGGAGGTTCTGAATTAAAAGGTAGATGGCTAAGTTATTATTTGCAATCGTCAGAGGCAAAAGGTCATATGGCCGGAAATCAGAAAGGGTCCAGCCAACAGTTCTTGTCATTGAAGCAGTTAAGAAATCTTCCGATTCCTGTTGTTGGCGAAGAACGTATGAAGGAATCTGTGCATATACTTTCCGCTTACGATAGCTTGATTGAAAATAATCAAAAACAAATCAAACTGCTTGAAGAAGCTGCGCAACGTTTATATAAATCATGGCTCATAGATTTGCATTTTCCAGGCCACATGAGTGTAACTGTTACTAATGGTATTCCAGAAAAGTGGACAAAGACTACTTTATCCAAAATATGTGACATAAGGAAAGAAACAATTACACCAGAAAGAATACAAGACAATCTTCCATATATTAGGCTTGAGCACATGCCCCGAAAAGATATTTGTTTGAGTAATTGGGGCAATTCGTCTGACGTGAACAGCAATAAGTTCGCATATTACGAAAATGACATCATCTTCGGTAAAATTAGGCCATATTTTCATAAAGTAGGGTTCGCATTGAACAATGGTGTTGTCTCGACAGACTCGTTTGTGATGGTAGCTAAAAAAGGCCTATGGTGCCTTTTACTGATGACGGTTTCGGATTCTTTGTTTGTTGATTACACATACCAGACTTGCAAAGAAGGAGCGAAAATGCCACGAGCGGATTGGAACAAAATGAAGGAATATAGTGTTTTGATTCCTAATGATGAGATTTTAAAGTCATTCAATGAAATCATTGTCTCAATCACGGCAAAGATTAAAGTATTAGCCATGCAGAATCGTAGATTGGCGGAAGCCCGCGACCGCTTGTTGCCAAAATTGATGAACGGAGAAATCAAAATCTAAACCAAGAAAGGAGATCGGCATGTTTTTTCCAACAAAAGAAAACTATACAGAAATGACTCCGATAGAGTTTGAAAAATATGCGATCTCTGTTCTTTCTGAGCATTTTGAGCATGAAGGAATTACCGACTATTCCTTTGAACACAATGTCATCAAAAAAGTTTTTGACGGTGACTATCAGATCGACGGTGAAATCAAGTTCCAAATGATGGGGGTCGATTTTGATGTCCTCGTCGAGTGTAAACACTATAAAGGCCCCGTCAAGCGAGAACACATACAGGCATTGAATGATAAGATCAGATCAACAGGAGCGCATAAGGGCATATTTATTACGACTTCATACTTTCAGTCGGGTGCTCTGAAATATGGAAAAGAGCACGGAATTGCTTTGATTTCAATTATCGACGGCGAGCTGAGATATGAAGCAAGAAGCAAAGACGGCGCAACGAATCCTGTTATTCCAGAATGGGCAGATGCAAAACCATACTGTATGGCAATTCAAACGCAAATCTCTGATACCTCAACATCCATCTCTTATGTAGAAGACTTAGACGGATTGCTGAAGTACATAGTGAAAAACGAGGACGGTGAAAAGAAATGAGCTGGGAATATTCAGAAAATATATTGGTGCAGAATAGTGCCGGCAATGTTTTAGAGACCCGTTTGGGCTGGGAGGTTGTCTTTGCCTATAATACCGAGGTGCTCGGAAAAACGGAACACTCGGCAGAAAGACATACCACGACATCGTTCTGACCCGCTATCTGAAAAAAGCTTTATTTGAGAATAACGACTGGATGACAGAGGAGTATTGCACCGCTGCCATTAAGTCGCTGTGCTCTTATACCGCCTCCGCTACGCTCATGCAGATCAATGAGGAGAAGTATGGACTTCTCCGTGACGGCATCCCTGTTTCTGTCAAGAAGAAAGATGGAACAACTGATACCGTGAAAGCAAAGGTATTCAACTTTGAAGAACCGGAGAAGAACCATTTCCTTGCCGTAAAGGAAATGAAGATTCATGGAGCTCATTATCGCCGCCGTACTGATATTGTCGGCTTTGTAAACGGTATTCCGCTTTTGTTTGTCGAACTCAAAAAACAGACGGTTGATGTGTAGGATGCTTACAACTGCAACTATACCGATTATCTTGATACAATTCCGCAGCTCTTTTATTTCAACGCTTTCCTTATGCTCTCCAACGGACTGGAAGCAAAGGTCGGCACAATGGGATCAAAGTATGAGTTCTTCCATGAGTGGAAGCGACTGAAGGAAGATGAAGTTGGCGCGGTCGATCTGGAAACGATGCTCTTGGGCATCTGCGAAAAGCACAACTTCATGGATCTGCTTGAAAACTTTATTCTCTTTGACCATTCCGGTGGAAAGACTGTCAAGATCCTTGCAAGGAACCACCAGTATCTCGGTGTCAATGAAGCAGTCGAATCCTACAAGGCAAGAAAGCTGAAAGACGGCAAGCTTGGTGTCTTCTGGCATACCCAAGGTAGCGGCAAGAGCTATTCTATGGTTTTCTTTGCGCAAAAGGTACGTCGTAAGTTCGCCGGCAGTCCTACTTTCGTTATCCTGACTGACAGAGATGAACTAAACAAACAGATCAGCGACACCTTTGAGGCTTGCGGATGTCTCTCTGCAAAAGCAAGCACCTATATCCCTTCAAGCGGAAGTAAGCTCAGAGAAATGCTGAAAGGCAATCCGAGCTATATCTTCACGTTGATCCAGAAGTTCAATGATGATACCGACGAGCCGATTACACCGGATCATGACATAATCATCTTGTCCGATGAAGCACATCGCTCGCAGAACGGTATCTTTGCCGATAACATGGTACGTCTTCTCCCTACGGCTTCCAGACTCGGTTTTACCGGCACTCCGCTGTTCAAATACGACAACATTACCGAGCGTACTTTCGGTAGTTATGTGTCCATCTACGACTTTAAGAGAGCCGTGGATGATGGTGCTACCGTTCCTCTGTATTACGAGAACCGCAGCGATATGCTGGACATCACAAACCCCGAAATCAACGATGAATTGCTGAACGCCATTGAAGAAGCAGACCTTGATGTAAACGAACAGGCAAAGCTCGAACTGGAGCTCAGCAAAGACATACATATCATTACTTCCGAGCCGCGCCTTGATACCATTGCAAAGGATTTTGTCGAGCATTATTCCGAACTTTGGACGACCGGCAAGGCGATGTTTGTCTGCGTGAACAAGGTTACTTGTGTGCGCATGTATAACCTCGCTCAGAAGTATTGGGACCTTAAAATAAAAGAGCTTGAAAAGCAACTTCTCACAGCTTCCCAGCAGGAAGTTCAAGAACTCAATCGTAAAATCGCTTGGATGAAGGAAACCAAAATGGCGGTTGTTGTCAGCCAGGAGCAGAATGAAATCCAGACCTTCCGTAATTGGGGACTGGATATTGAACCGCACCGCGCAAAGATGGAAAAGCGTGAACTGGACAAGGAATTAAAGGATTCCGACAATCCGTTCCGGGTCGTTTTCGTTTGCGCAATGTGGCTCACTGGCTTTGATGTAAAGAGCTTGGCAACGATCTATCTTGATAAGCCTTTGAAAGCACACACTTTGATGCAGACCATCGCCCGCGCAAACCGCGTATGCGACGGCAAGAGCAACGGCCTTATCGTGGACTATATCGGCGTTGTAAAGGCTCTCCGCGAGGCTCTCGCAGATTACACCAATGGCAAAGGAAACGGTCACGGAGATGATCCTACGCCGGACAAGGACGAACTCATCAAGAAGATTCTTGATACCATTGCTGCTATTGATAAGTTCATGGATGAGCATGATTTCTCCCTGAAGGCATTGGTTGAAGCGACAGATTTTGATAAACTGGCTCTTGTCGTTCAAGGTGCAAACGCCATGTGTGAGACAACCGAAACGAAAAAGCGTTTCGAGATACAAGCGCGTGAGCTGTTCCGTTGCTTCAAGTATGTTGAGCGCAAGGAAGTAGATGTGGACCTATGTCAATACTTTGGACACTAAAAGTTGAACATTTTCTCTCTGTATGATATTAATACGTAGAGAAAGATTACTAAGCTGCAAGAATCTCAT
>LSQX01329044.1_pt1 | contig 28349 bp, 20 predicted proteins | sample 654561 | NCBI WGS metagenome assembly LSQX01 (sample SAMN04489861, study PRJNA283612) | anaerobic digester metagenome | isolation source: 4 biogas reactors fed with cattle manure at either 37C or 55C with and... | place: Denmark: Kongens Lyngby | collected 2014
ACACTTCATCCACCCGCTTAATCCTAAAATCACAATTCCCCTGGCGTCCTTGGCGTCTCGGCGGTTCAATCAAACAGGCTCGAGGACGAGGACGAGCCATACGCATTCGGTTCTCTCTTCATGCGCACCCCTGTCGCTAGCTGGATTCTGGGTGCGCATCCACTGTTGTGGAGCGCACCCTCGCTAGCCGATTACGAACGCTTTGGCTTGTATCGGCGGGCAGGGGTGGTATACTACACAATCCCGTAACTTTTGCCGGAGCAGGTTTCCGAGCCCGGCTGGTCGAGCGCCGACAGCGCCGAGACAAACCCCGGATGCGGGGGGCAGTCTTGGCATGTTTCGTGCTCTTATACCGTTTTTCGAGGAGACACAAAAATGGAACGACTGAACATGCTGGCCAAGCGTACGGCCGCCGCCCTGTTGCTGGCGGGCCTTCTGCTTCCCATGCCGAGTGTTGCCGGACCGCTCGAGGATGCGCGCGCGCTGCTGGCGGCGGGCAAGCCCGGCGAGGTCGATGCGGCCTTGGGCAAACTGCTGGATCGGCGCCCGGTTGCCAGCGATGTGCTGATAGTCTCTTTCCAGGCGGCCATGGCCGATGGCAGGCCCTATACGGCCGAGCGGCGGATCTCGGCCCTGCTGGAGAAGGGCGGCGCGGTGGATCCCAAGCTGATCTACCAGGCGGCGGTCGTGGCCGGCCAGCTCGGCAAGACCAGCCTGCGGCGCGAGCGCCTGCTCTTCTTCCTGCGGCAGGAGAAGGGCTGGAACGCGGATGTCGAGGCGGCCCTGCTGGCCCTCTGCCTCGATAGCGGTGATGCCGACCACTACGTGCGCTACCTCTCGTCGGCACCGGCGACGGAGGCCAATCTGGACCTGGGACTGCGCATGCTGGCGCAGATGCGTACCTCGAAACGCATTTCCGACTATACCAAGCAGCTCAACATACTGCTATCCAAGTACACCAGCCCCGCCCAGCGGAACCGCATCCTCGTCGACGCTTCCGCCATGGTCAACGAGAACGTCGCCGGCCTGCAGACGGCAATCTTCGAGGTGCTGGCCCGCTATCCGCTCCACGACGATCCGGTCTTCCTCGATATGATCAGCCGCCGCGGCGAATGGGGCGTGGCGCAGACCATCGACTACTGCTCGCGCAACAAGATGCTCCTGCCGGCACCGGTCTTCGGGCGCATACGCCAGTTCGACACCATCAACTCCCCCGCCGAGCGCAAGGAGCTGGGCCAGAAGCTGGCGCAGCTCGAGTCGCTCTGCCTGGCCAGCAACCGCGTCGACCACCTGCGGGCCTTCTTCGAGACCATCATCCGCGCCCCCGACGTCTTCCTGGAGGGGAAGCCGCCGCGCTACGACTCCGCCAAGCTGGCGACGCTCTTCGCCACGCTGGTGCGCAATGACTGGAATCGCGTCGACAAGCTTCGCGCGCTCGGCTCCGAGTGCATCAGCCGCAAGATCTGGAACGAGGCGAATGCCGCAACCATGCTGAAGACCTACCCCAACGCCTTCGAGGCGCGGGCGCTGGTCTGGCCGACGCTGGCCGAACAGGCGCGCAAGACCAAGGATCTGGGGCCGACCCGCGAGCTCTTCAAGGCCACGGGCAACCGCGCCGATATCCGCTGGATGGCGCTGGGATACATCTCCGAGCTGGGCGACAGCGGCCTGGTCAAGGAGATCGTCACCGAGCACGTCCTGAGCCGTCCCATGGACTTTGACGCCGAGAACGTCGCGCGCCACCTACTGGGGTGCGGGGCGATGGGCGTCGGCGACCGCGTCAACACCCTCAAGGGGCTCTTCGCCAAGACCGGCTACACGCCGGCCTGGAAGCGTCTGGTGGAGTGGGGCCAGAACCCGCTCAAGGACGACGACACCTTCAAGGCCTTCGCCAAGACCGTGGCCGAGGGCGCCAAGAGCGGCGATCCGCTGATCGCCGAGTGCGTGGCGATGCACGCCCTCAAGCGGGGCGACAACAACAGCGTGCCGCCCGAGGCGCACGCCATCGCCGCCCGCGCCATCAAGCTCTACAACGGCAAGTATCCCGATGCGAAGCGCGAACAGGCCTCGGAGGTCTTCGGTGCCATCTGGCGCAAGTATTTCGACCTCGTGCAGCACAGCCGTCCCGATGCCGGGCAGTTCGTGGTGCAGATGACCCCCGCCGCCGGTACCGATGCCAACTGGGGACAGCTCTTCCATCTGGCACGCCACAGCCAGAACATCACCAACTTCATCACCATGGGCACCGCCTACGCCAGGCTCTTCCCCGAGCGGGCCGACGAGGTGCGTGAGATGATCTACCCCCTGGGTACATCCCAGGCCACCCTGACCCCTTATTATGGTATAATGACGCCCGACAGCGCCGCGCACCACGTGGCCTCCAATTGCGAGCGCTGGGCCATGCCGGCACGGCTCCGCGAACTGACGGCGCTGCACAAGGCGCAGGACTTCTCGCGCCTGACGCCCAAGGCCTTCTGTCGCCTGCTGCAGGCCTGGCAGCAGCTTGCGCCCACCAACGCCTTCCAGGCACAGATCCCCTTCGACGACCTGGCCGCGCTGGTGTTCGACAAGCGGGCCGGCGACGATGCCGTGCGTCTTGATCTGCTGCGGGTCTATGCCCAGGCGGGCAAGCTGGAGGCCGGTCTGACGCGCTACCTGGCCGCCGCGCGCAAGCTTGATCCCGTCTCCCGCGCCAACGAGGCCATCTCCCTCATGAACGCCACCCTCGACGGCCGCACACCCCTGATCGTGCTGGAGCCCGAGGGCGAGGTGCCCACCGCAGTGCAGTTCGGCACGCTGATGCGCGGCGAGCTGCTGCCCGCGCTGAAGGCCGTGCCGCATAAGAACAGCGCAGCCCTGCAGCCGCTGACGGGCTCGTGGCTGCTGGATGCGCGCGCCGCGCTGGCCGGCCGCCAGAAGCAGGAGCAGGAAAAGGAGTTCCGCGAGGTGGCGCAGGCGGTCGGGCGCGAGATCGTCCTGCTCGTGGCCGACGGCATGCCCGTGCGCACCGACTACTGGCGCCTGCACACCATGGCGCGGGACGCCTTCGCCGCGGCCCTGGCCGCCTCCGGGCGGGTTGACCTCGTGAAGATCGCGCGCGTCTACGGCGCCTCCCATGTTCATCACATCGACAATCAGGGCGGCCAGTTGCTCCGCCAGCTCGAGGCGGCCAAGGAGGCCGGCTGCTGGGAGCCGATGCACATCGCCGCGGGTGCCGTGCCCTCCTCCGACGGCGCCTTCGCCGCCAGCCTCACGCGCCTGAGCGCCGAGGCGGCCACCCACATGCCCGGCATCTACCCGGTGCCCGAGAACGACCCGACCTATCCGCTCTACGTCGCCGCCGACGAGCTCGAGCGCAACAACTCCGAGCGCGCCTGGGCGCTGCTGCGCGGCGCGCTGGGGCCCTTCGAGCGCGAGGCCATCAAGCTGCCGCCGGACTTCGTGATCTGGGGCGTCGAGCAGCTCCGCCGCGCGCGCGGCCCCAAGGACTCGCTGCTGCTGAAGGCGCGCGCCATAGCCGACCAGCTCCTCGCACGCGAGGCCTCGCTGACGCCCGAACTGGCGGCCTCGATGCTGCTGACGCGCGCCGAGTGCTTCCGCGACCAGCGCAACTTCGAGGCCGCGCGCCTCGAGTACCAGACGCTGCGCAACAACCCCTCCTACCGCAAGACACGCGCGGCCCGGCGCGCCATGTTCCGCGACGTCGACCTGCTCATCGAGATCGGCAACGCCACCGCCGCCGAGGCGATCATCGAGTACTGGCTGTCGCAGCCCGACGTCGAGGTGCAGGCCCAGGCGCACTACTTCCTCGCGCGCATCTCCTTCGACCGCAAGGACTACGAGGAGACCCGCAAGCAGCTCGACAACGTCTTCACGCTCGACTTCACACACACCGAGGCGCGCCTGCTGCACGGCTCATGGAAGCTCGCCACCAACTACGAGGTCGACGATACCGCCGTGCTCGTCGGCGACCTCTCCGACCGCACCATCATCCGTCCGGGACAGCCGCTGACGATCACCGTGCAGGACCGCAACCTCGGCGTGGCCGGCGGCGGCAGCAGCATTCCGGTGACGGTAAGAACCTCGAAGGGCAAGGACATCGAGCGCGTGTCGCTCTACCCCTCGCCGCGCGATCCCTACCTCTTCCGCGGCATGATCGATACCCAGCTCGGCCTCGCGACGGCCACCAACCGCGTGCTGGAGCTCCGCGGCGAGGAGACCGTCAGCTACGAGATCGAGCCCGGGTTCCTGAAGTTGCGCGGTCTCGAGACCACACCGCCCAAGGAGCTGCGCGTGGTGGATGATGCCCGCCTGGCGATCGGCGCCGGTGCGCCGCAGGCCGAGAGCGGCGGTGCCGAGGCCGAGCTCGAGCGCCTGCTGCTCTCCACGAGCACCGAGCCTACCCGCGGCTATTCCGATCTGGCCAACAGCCTGCGCCCGGGCAACCCGCTCTACGTCGTCGTCCGCGACCGCGACCGCAGCACCACCCCCGAGGCCGACGCGGTCTACGTCGAGGCCAAGACCACCTCCGGCGACACCCTCGAGCGCTTCAAGCTCACCGAGACCGGCCCCTTCACCGGCATCTTCCGCGGCGAGATCCCCACCGCGCTGCCCCCGCCGCGCGCCTCGGCCTCGGATACGGCCACGGGCTTCAACGTCGGCGACACGATCAACTCGACACGCGATGGCATCTGGCGCAGTGTGCCGGACTCCCAGCCCGGCAAGTGGATCGAGGTCGACACCATGGGCTCGCACAGCATCAGCAATGTGGCCCTGATGATGCCCGATCCCGCAGCGGTCCGCTCTATCCGCCTGACCGGCCGCCTGGCCGATGAGACCATCATCCTCGGCAGCCTGCCGGTGGCCGACGCCTCGTCGCGCTACGGTCTGCGCTTCCAGGCCGCCGAGGGACGCAAGATGAACCATGAGTCGGCCATCCGCACCTTCTTCGCCGGCTCCAAGGCGCCCACGGGCAAGGCCGTGACCAACCTGGTCTTCACGCCGGTACGCCACAACCGCGACGTGCATCAGAACGCGCTGATCAGCGGCGCCTTCGTGCTGCCCGATGACATGCGCCAGTTGCGCCTGCGCATCCGCGCCGCCGACACCAAGGGCCGCACACTGGCGGGCCTCTGGATGGCCATCGCCCTCGACGGCGTCACGGTCTTCACCGGCCAGGGCAACACGCTGCACCGGCGCGTCATCACGCTGGACGTCGAGCCCGGCCCGCACCGCATCGAGGTTTTCGTCAGCGCCAACTTCCCCGAGGACGCCTTCGAGATCCTCCACGAGCCCCTCGGCGAACGCGCCACTCCCTTCCCGATCGCCTGGTGCGATCCGGAAAAGGCCCCGGCGCTGGTCGACTTCCTGAAGGACAGCGCCGTGATCACGCGCGACGACAAGGGCTTCACGGCCACCATGGCCGACCCCGTGCGCCTGCGCTCGCTGCGCTGGGAGTTCCTCGACTACACCGGCCGCGAGCTTAGCGTCCATAAGATCTATGTGCAGGACGCCGCCGGCAAGCTGATCCTCCCCGTCAAGAGCGACTACAGCGACGCGCTCTCCAACGACACCCTCGAGGTCGCCCCCGGCGACCGCATCTCCGTCAGCTACCTCGACGAGAACACCTCGAGCGGCGAGAAGCGCGTGCTGCACCGCACCATGGGCTCGTCGTTCAACGACGCCAGAGTCAACTTCTTCTTCGAGGAGCTGCGCGAGACGCGCTACGGCAACGAGATGAACCTGCACGCCGCCTACCGCTTCCTGCCCGGCGACAACCTGATCGTCAGCGTGCTCGACCCGGACGCCGACTTCACGGCCGAGGCCGACCGCGTCAAGGTGCGCGTCACGACACGCTCGGGGCACAGCCGGACGCTGGAGCTCATCGAGCAGACGCGCCGCTTCCACAACTTCCACGTGCCCGGCGCGGGCGGCCCCGACACCGAGGGCGTGCATGGCGGCCACTTCCTGGGGCTGCTGCGCACGGTTCCGGCCGACACGCCCGACGCGCCCGCCAACGCGCTGCCAATCGTAAAGGGCGACGTGATCACGATGTCGTACTTCGACCGCGAGAACACGCGTCCCGGCGTGCCCGTCGAGCGCACGGCGCAGGTGCAGGCGGCCCAGCCCTCCGAGCCGCAACTGACGCTCTTCCACGCCACCGTCGAGCGCGAGGAGGATACCAGCCAGGATGCCAAGCTGCGCCTGGCCCAGATCCGCCGCCGCCCCGGCAACGAGCACGTCGTCAGGCTCTACCGCGAGCAGAAGATCGCCGTGCCGATGGATCAGCAGATCATGACCGAGCTCGGCTCCGTCTCCAATCCGATACCGGTCAACGTCACGATCCCGGTGCCGGTGCAGGTCACGGACGCCTCGCGTGCGCGCCACTCCGCCAGCAGGATCATGATCGAGGTGGCCGCCGCCAGCGAGCTCGAGGAGGCCGCCGCCGCGGAGCGCGACCCCGAGGTGGTCGAGGTTCCGCTGACCCTCGCCACCGGTTTCCCCGAATTCCGCGCCGTGATGCCCGGCGGACGCCAGGATCCCGGCACGGCCGGCAACTTCGTCGGCCTGATCCGCCTGCGCCTCGGCCCGCCCGATCCCTCCGCCGAGGTGGACGAGGATGCGCCGCCGGAACTCTCCGTCAACGGCAACGACACCGTCCGCCTGCGCGTCATCGGCGAGAAGGGCAAGCCCGTGATCGAGCGCTGGATGAAGATGGTCTCCACCGCGCATCTCTCCCTCATGGACAGCACCTACTCGGCCGAGCGTCTGGCCGCCCACGTCGGCGAGCGCTTCTTCGTCATGGTCGACGATCCCGACCGCGACACCGGCTCCGATCTTGATACGGTCGAGGTCGAGGTTACGGCCATGGCCCAGGGCCACACGCGGCGTCTGCGCCTGCGCGAGACCCTGCCGCACTCCGGCCGCTTCACCGGCACCCTGCGTCCGGTCATCTTCGGCCCCGGCGAGGCCATCCCCTCCGTCGCCACGGGCGGCGTGGCACAGGCAGGCGAGGAACTCGACGACCGTCTGGCCGTCAAGTACGGCGACCGGGTGCGCTTCCGCTACCTTGATGAAGTCACGCTGCCGGGCGACAAGCCCGGGGTGATCGAGGTCACAGGCCAGGTACACAAGGGCTCTGACGGCCGCGTGCGTCTCTTCAGCAAGCGCTTCCGTGATAGCGACATGGCCGTGCTGGTGCAGTTCCGCCTTGCCGAGTGCCTCTTCGAGATGGCCAAGGAGCACCGCCGCCTCAAGCAGCCCGAGCGCAGCGCCGAGGCCATCGCGGAGGGCAAGTTCATCCTCGAGGAGGCCCTGCGCAACTACCCCGGCACCAGCCACATCGTCGAGGGCGAGTACCTGCTGGCCAACCTCTACCAGGAGCTGGCCATGGAGCAGCGGACAGCCAAGAACATGGATGCCGCCGTGCCGCTCTTCACCGAGGCCTTGTCGCGCTTCTCCGCCATCCTCAGCACGTGGCCCGACAGCAAGTTCGGTGCGCGCTCGCAGTACCACAAGGCGCTCTGCCTCGAGATGCTTGGCGACTACAACCGCGCCAGCGAGGAGTATGTCAAGATGACATACCTCTATCCCGAATCGCCGCTGGTGGGCGACGCCTCGATCCGTCTGGCCACCTACTACTACACGCAGGAGAAGCGCTACGACACCGCCGGGCGCATCTACTCCAGCTTCCAGAAGCGCTTCCCGACGCACGAGAAGGCCGCACCCGCCCTCTTCATGAGCGCCCAGTGCCACATGAAGCAGGCCGAGCGCCTGATGGAGGACCACAAGAAGTCCGGCGAGAAGGGCCCCGGCCCTGTCGGCCTGGCCACCGAGGAGTACCTCGCCGCGGTCGAGGCGCTGGACACCCTGACCGAGAAGTACCGCGATAGCGCCAGCACCGGTCTCCGTGCGCAGGCCCTCTACTGGGCCGGCGACGCCAGCCTGCGCGCCAAGGTCTACGACCGTGCCTACCTCTACCTCAAGCGCACCGTCTTCGAGTATCCCGAGACGGAGTGGGCGCGCCGCGCGCGCGGCCTGCTGCTGCAGGAGGCCAAGACCTTTGAAAGACTGGAATAGCCGATGATCAACGAACGCAATCATGTCTGCCGGCGGGCGACCGCACGGATCCTGCGCGGCCTGCTGCCGGCGCTCGCGGTGCTTGCAGCCGCGGCACCGCGGCAGCTCCGCGCGCAGGAGAACTGGAGCTGGGTGATGCCCACCAGGATCTACCAGAACCTCGAGTTCTCCGAGCGCGCCGGCATCGACCGCGCCCGCGCGGCCTACCAGCGCGCGGAGGAGGCCGAGCGGCACCGCAAGCCGGTCAACGAGCTGATTCCCTACTACCGCGCGGCGGCGGCCGAGTGGAAGAAGGTGCTGCTCGAGAACGAGATGACCGCCTCGGCACCGCTGACGGCCTACCTGCTCTTCATGCAGGGGCTCAGCCTGCAGGGTGCCCGCGACCGCAACGCCGCCATCAAGGCCTACACCGAGCTGCTCGACTATTTCATCGACGAGCGCTGGATCTCGACGGCGGCCCTCTTCCACATCGGCCTCGCGCACCAGCAGAACGGTGACGACCGCCGCGCGCAGAAGACCTATCTGGAGCTGGTCGAGGATCCCGCGCACGCCAGGCACCCGCTGGCGGCACGCGCCTACCGCCGTCTCGGCGACATAAGCTGGCGCGCCAAGAAGAGCCGCGAGGCGCTGGAGTACTGGCGCTCCGTTATTACCGAGGAGTACAAGGCCATCGCGCGCAACGACTACAACGAGGTGCGCGACATCTGCGGCCAGGCACTGGCCGTCACCGGGCAGTGGGATGCCTACGAGGAGCTGCTCTTCGAGGGCATGGAGCAGGACGACCACAAGAAGCGCGCCGGCGCCGTGCATCGCGCCGCCGACTGGCTGCGCAACCGCATGTACCACTTCTGGCCCTGGTGGTACTACGACGTCTACTACCCCGAGCGCGAGCGCGAGCCCAAGCGCCGGGAGTGGCGCAAGCAGATGGCCGTGTGGTACGATAGCCACCGCGCGCTCTTCGCCGCCGCCGACCGCCAGTGGGACCATGCCGTGCTCGGCTTCCGTATCTGGCGCGAGTACAGCGGCGAGGAGGCCGCCAAGCGCGTGCCCGCCATCAACAAGCTGCTGGGCGAGCTCAAGCTCGACGAGGCCGGCAAGGCCAAGGCCGCGCGCGACTTCGCCTTCGTCCTCTGTGACAACAAGATGTTCGACGAGGCGCGCTCGATGCTGCCGCACGTCAAGAATCTCGTGGACAACCTCTGGCTAAGCTATGAGATCGAGAACCGCGCCAACCAGTTGCCCGCCGCGCAGTTGGCGCTCGAGCAGATCGTCGCCCAGAAGGATCCGGCCACCTCGCTGGCGGGCAAGAAGCGTCTGGCCTGGTTCCACAAGGAGCGCACGCGCCAGTACGACAAGGCCATCGCGCTCTATCTTGATATTTCACAGCCGCCCGGCACCCTGTGGGATCTGCAGGAGTGCTACCGCCGGGCCGGCAAGAAGGTGGAGGCCTACACGGTGCTGACCGAGCTGGCGAGCATCTTCCCATCCGAGGCCGCGCGCTCGGTCTGGATACAGGGCCAGTACCGCGAGCAGGACGGCGAGAAGGACAAGGCCATCGCCTGCTACCGCCGCCTCCTCTCGCAGCCTGAATGGAAGAAGACTTGGGAGTCGTCCCAGGCGCACCAGGCGCTGGAACGGCTGGGCATCGCCACCGGCGGTGCCGTCATTAACGAGGTCCGTTAAGCAACGATTTGGCAGAATCGGCAAGGAAGAGGGAACGAATTATGAAAAAGCTGGGAATCGCCATTCTCGCACTGGGCGCCGGGTTGCTGACGCTACAGGCCCAGGAGACGGCACCGGAGGCTGGCGCCGAGGGTGCCGCCGGCGGCACGCCGGCCCAGATCGAGGCACGTGCCAGGCGCATGGTCGACAATGCTGTCGAACTGCTGGAAAACAACGAGGAGAGCCGCGCGGTCGGCATGCTCGAGGCTGTGCCGCGCATGTTCGCCGATGCGCCCTCGCGCTTCCGCGCGCATCTGGAGCTGGGGCGCCATCTCACCGAGAAGCGCCAGTTCGACCGCGCGGCGGCCGAGCTGCGCCGCGCCCAGGGCTCCGAGGATCGCGAGCTGCAGGCCGAGGCTCTGCTGCTGCTGGGCCGCTGCCACCTGGCGCGCGGTAATTCCGGCGATGCGGCCATGGCGCTCCGGCGCGTGACGCAGGACTACCCCACCAGCCTCTTTGCCAACGACGCCTTCTACACCATCGGGCAGATCCACTTCGAGGCCGGCCGCTGGGCCCGCGCGGCGGAAGCCTTCGAAATGGTCGGCACCGCCGTGCCCGACGATGACTCGACCAACGCCTTCATCCTGGCCGAGGCCGGGCAGCGCGTCTTCGTGCATGTGGTCGATAAGGATCTGGCCGTGCTGGCCGCCCTCGGCGAGAAGCAGGATGTCGAGCTCGTCAGCCGCTCCGGCGACCGCGAGAAGGCCACGCTCGAACCCTTCGGACGCGGCGACGGCGATTTCCTCGCCTCGGTACTGACCGTGACCGAACCCTCGAAGCCCTACGATGGCAAGCTGACCGTGCAGGGCGCCGAGGAGATCACGGTGCATTATGTCGATATGAACACCGAGTCCGGCGCCGTAAAGCAGACCAAGAACGCCGTGGCGCGTATCGTTTCGACAGCCACGCTGGCCTTCATGGACGGCGCCCAGCGGCAGCGGGTGCGCGGCGTCTTCGCCGACCAGCCCGCCTTCCTGCGCCTGCGCGACCTCGATATGGATACCACGGCCGAGCCCGACACCGCCACCGTCACGGTCACGGCGCTCTACCGCGAGCGCCCCGAAGTGCCCGAAGGCTCCGACGTCGCCCCCCCCGCCCCGGCACCCGACGCCCCCTGGCTGGAGCGCGGCAAGATCACCGTTCCGCTGGTCGAGACCGGGCCGCGCAGCGGCACCTTCGTCGGGCGCATCGTGCCGCGCCTGGTGAACCTCTCCTCGAACGCGCCGATTGTCGAGCTGGCCGCCGGCGAGATCGCCGTCCAGCCGGACGACAAGCTGGTCGCCACCTTCGAGGACGTCGCGCACCTGCGCAGCTCGGAGCCCGAGACGCGCCAGACCGAGGTCATCGTCCTCGTCGGCGGCAGCACCGAGCCGCAGAGCATCATCGCGCACGCCAGCGATGCCGGCGTGCAGGCGCGCAAGCTGCTGCTCGAGGCGCAGCTCCTGCACAAGTGGGGCAACATCTTCAAGGAGGTCGGCCTCAACAAGCACGCCGCCGACAAGGCCGAGGAGGGCCTGCAGCGCGTGGACGACCTCATGGCGCTGGCGACGCGCTTCAGCCTCGAGCGCCGCATCATCGAGGAGGCCTTCGCCGTCAAGTGGGACCTGCAACTGGTGCAGGGCAACCTGAGCGATGCCATCGCCACCTGCCGCGCCCTCGTGCGCCTCTATCCGGACACGACGCTGGCCGACCGCGCCTTCATGCAGATCGGCAACGCGCGCATGCAGGACAAGAAGGATGTGCATTCCATCGGCTCCGCCATCCAGGTCTACAACGCCATTCTGGCCCTGCCCAACTCGCCGCTCAAGGCCGAGGCGCAGTACCGCATCGGCGAGGCCATCGAGCAGCAGATCAAGCTGCGCACGCGCGCCGACCAGAAGCCCGACTTCGCGCCGGCCATGGTCGCCTTCAAGCGCTGCGCCGAGGCCTATCCCGAGTCCGCCTACGCCGGCGACTCGTTCAAGCGCGTCATTGACTACTATATCCAGACGCGCGACTACGCCCGCTGCGTGGAGACGCTGGAACAGGTCTTCCAGGACTATCCCGACGCCCCGTGGCTCGACGAGATGCTCCTGAAGTGGGGTGTTGTCCACTATCGCATGGGGAACCGCGAGCAGGCGGTGCAGAAGTTCCAGCGCCTGGTGGAGGAGTATCCCGGCGGACCGGCCGCGCAGCAGGCCTCGGCCTTCCTGCGACGCTTGACCAACTGATGACGAGGAGAATACTACTATGATGGGTTATCTTTTAGATGGCGGCTGGCTGATGCTGCCGCTGCTTATCTGCTCCATCGCCCTGCTGGCGATAGTGATCGACCGCGCGCGCGCCTTCCGTGCCGCCTCGATTGACCACGAGGGCCTGCGCAAGCAGGTCAACGCGGCTGTGGCTGCCGGTCAGCTCGACCAGGCCATCACCCTTTGCGAGCAGTCGACCGGCCCGGTGGCCGCCACGCTGCTGGCCGGGCTGCTGCGCCTGAAACGCCTGCGCGCCGGTGGCCAGAAGAGTGCCGCCGAGATCGAGATCACGGTCAGCAAGGCCATGGAGGACTTCGCGCCCAAGGCCATGCACGGCCTCGAGCGGCGCCTCAATGCCATCGTGCTGATCGCCTCGATCTCGCCTCTGCTGGGCATGACCGGTACGGTGACGGGCATGATCCGCTCCTTCGGCGTCATGGCCGCCTCGGCGGGTCTCGACCCCGGAGCCGTGGCCGGCGGCATCGCCGAGGCGCTGATCACGACCGCCGCAGGTCTGCTGATCGCGGCGCCGGGCGTGGTGATCTATAACTTCTTCGTCCGCAAGATCGAGGAGTACACCATGTCCATCGAGGGTGGCATCGCCGAACTCATGGAGGCCATCGCCGAGTCGTGAAGCGTACCGGCAAGCAACGCTCAAGCGATATCGAGCTGGATCTGACCTCGTTCGGCGATATCGCCTTCCTGCTGATCATCTTCTTCGTGCTCACGGCCAGCTTGGACCGGCCGTTCGGGCGCCAGATGGAGATGCCTTCAGCGGCCTCGCCGCCACAGGGCGCGGAAAGTCCGCGTATCCCCACCATCAACATCCTCGAGGATCGTATCCTCTATACCGAGGGCGAGGGGGCCGAGCGCGAGCTGAACATGACCGAGCTGCGCGGAGAACTCTTCAAGAAGGAGTTCCCCAGGCAGGAGCCCAAGGCCCGCCTCGTTGTGCTCGAGATGGCCGATACGGTCGAGTATGAACGCTATTTCCAGGTCGTCACCATGATCGCCGAGACCGGTGGCGTGGTGGCGATGCTAAGCGACTAGGGATCCGACGATGCGTAAGCGTAGACATGCCGATATTGCTCTGTCGCTGACCTCGTTCGGCGACATCGCCTTTCTCATGATCATCTTCTTCATGCTGGTCTCCAACTTCATGAAGAAGGCCAACATGGAGATCACGCCGGCCGCCAGCAGCAGTCTCGAGAAGCAGGAGACGCCCAAGGTGAGCGTCACCATGGATGCGGATGGCGCCATCTGGTACGAGGGCAACCAGTGCAGCCCGCAGGAGCTGGCGGGGCTGCTGAAGATGCGTGCCGATGATCTGCGCGACGATCCCGTACACATAGGTATTCACAAGAGCCACCAGCGCCGCACCTTCATGCCGGTCATCGAGGCCGTCACCGAGGCGGGGCTGAAGATGGTGCTTACAGGAGAGCTTGAGGAGTAAACCCATGAACGACAACACAACCAAACCGGCGTCCGCCACAATGGGCCACCGCGATCCCGACGAGCTGCTCGTGGAGGTGCGCCGCTCCATCATGGGTTTTGCCGTGGTGGTCTCGACCGCCATCCATCTGGTGGTGATCGGATTTACCTCCTTCGGTCTCTACCGCGACTGGGGCGAGTATGGCATGTTCAGCGACGAGATGGGTTTCCATACGCCGTCGAAAATGAACCTGATCAAGAGCCGTATGCAGCGCGAGGCCGACGAGGCCGCGCGCAAGCAGGCCGCCGAGGAGCGCGCTGCTGCTGCGGCTGCCGCCGCGACCAACGCGCCCGCCGCCAAGACCGCCCCCGCCGGTGCCGCCGCCACACCCAATGCCCCCGCGCCCAAGACCACCGTCAAGCCGCCCGAGGTCGAGCCGCTGCCCCCTGCTACCGGCTTCTCGCTGGACGGTTTGAGTCTCGACTAGGCTGAGGCCCCCGCTTGGCCACGAGTGCATGATGTCTGATCGTAAACCAATCTCCAGCCCTGGCACGCCGCGCCCCAATTGGGGCACGCGTGCCAATGATGCCGTCTGCAATGCGCTGACGCGGCTGCATCTGTGGCTGGCCAAGTGGCTGACGCGGGGCATAGGCTGGCTCTGGGAACGCCAGGGGCGCCTGTCGCTTTCGTTGCGGTTCTGCATCGCCGCCGCCGGCCTGGCCATTATGGCGGCCGTGGTGGGCTGGTACCTGCCGCACCGCTTTGCCGCCCGCATGGATTTCACGCCGGCGCATTTGCGCCTGCTGGAGGTCGCCGGCGAATGGCGCCAGGCGCTGATGCTGTCGCGCTGGGCATGGGTTGTGGCGGGCCTCTCGCTGGTGGCCGCCGGTTTCGCCTGGTGGCGCCGCGCCATCTCCCTCTGGGTGCTGAAGGCCGCCTGGTCCGCCTTCGCCCTCCTGTATGCCGGCGTCTTCCGCTGGATGCTGGTCGCGCCGGCCGTGCTCCACAATGCCGACTACCGCAACTTCGACAAGCTCACGCGCAACGAGCTCTGGACCGGCACCTTCCTCAACGGCTCGCTCCTCGCCCTCTGGCCGCTGCTGATGCTGGTGGCGCTGCTGATGGTCGGCACGCGCCGCTGGTACACCGGCGCCGAACAGCGCGTCCCCGGCTGGGGCGACCGCCTGATCCGCAACCTGCGCACCGGCGGCAACGACCGGCGGCTGCGCAGCTCAACCTACTGGGCCGTGGCCATCTTCCTGATCGTCCTCGTGGGACCGGTCATCATCCGCGGCTGCGGCCGGGAGGAGCCCTACGGCATCGTCAAGGGCAGCGGCGAGGTCCAGGTGCAGATGGTCAAGATCAAGCGCACGCAGCCCCAGCACAAGCAGAAGCAGAAGAAGCTCCTCGTCAATCCCTGGAGCCCCTACATCCTCGAGCGCATGAACATTGATGACATCAAGACCATACATGAACTCGAGACCACGACGCGCGATACCTATGTTGCCGACCAGACGGGTGCCATCGGCAAGCTGGGCAAGGGCGGCGGCAAGGGCGGCGGCTGGCCCAAGGGCATGGAGGGCGCCAACGTGCGCTTCATCCGCCTGCGCTACAATGGCGGCGACTGGGACCAGGACATGGGCCGCGGCGCCGACTACAACCTGCTGATCCGCTTCAACCAGTTCACCGGCCTGCCGATCGCGCGCGATACCGAGTGGCGCGACATCGAGCGCCTGCCGCTCTTCCCCAAGAAGCGCTCGCCGCCCTTCGTCTTCATGACCGGACGCGGCAACATCAATATCAGCGACCGCGAGGCCAAGATCCTGCGCGAGTACTGCGAGATCGAGGGCGGCATGCTCTTTATAGACAACGGCGGCGGCCATTTCGGCCACAGCGTCCGCCGCATGCTCTCGCGCGTTTTCCCCGGCAAGAATCTGGTTGATATCGCCAACGACGACCCCATCTACCAGGCACCCTTCGTCTTCCCCGATGGCGCGCCGCCCTTCTGGCACCACGACGGCAACCGCGCGCTGGGCATCCGCCACGAGGGCCGCTGGGTGGTCTTCTACCACCCCGGCGACATCAACGACGCCTGGAAGGACGGGCACTCCGGTGCCGCGCCGCAGGTGGCCGACCAGGCCTACAAGCTCGGCGTGAACGTCATCTACTATGCCTTCAACCAGTACTACCGCCGCCACTACGAGCAGGACTAGTTCCGCCGTGTACCGCCGCCGACCGACCGCCGGGTGCCTGGCACTCGCGGTACTGGGGCTGGCGGTAGCGGGGTGCTGCACAGCTACCGGCACCGGCGGCACCGGCGCGGACGGCCCGTTTCTCTACCGGCATCTGGAGCGCACCACGCCCCGTCCGCTCCATATACATGCCGTGCGCTACGATCTGCGCGACCGCGACTACGAGGTGGCCTGTGTGGTCGCCACAGAGGATCCCGACGGCGACGGCCCAGCCGAGACCCGTCTTTCACACCCCGAGATTGTCGTCTCCAGCCGCAATCTGCGTGTCGCGGTCAACACTAACCCCTTCGGCCCCGTCGCCGATGCGCAGGGACGCAAGCCCAGGGGCTACGTCCACGGCTGGCCGGCCGATATAATGGGGCTGGCCATCGAGGATGGCGTGATGCGCAGCGCGCGTGGCGGCGGTTGCGGCTGCTTCTGGATCGACGGGCAGGGACACCCCGTCATCTCATACGACGAGCCGCCACCCGACGCCCGGCAGGGGGTTGGCGGGTTCAATATCGTGCTGCGCGAGGGCGCGCATACAACGAAGCCCACCGATGGCAAGAACCTTGCGCCGCGCAGTGCCGTTGGTTTCGACCGCGACCGCCGCTGGCTCTGGATCGTGGTGGTGGACGGTCGCCAGCCCGGCTACAGCGAGGGCGTCGACCTCTACGAGCTGGGCGAGATCCTGCTCGGGCTCGGCTGCAGCGAGGGGCTCAACCTTGATGGCGGTGGCAGCAGCGCCATCTTCTTCGCCGAGACCGCGGATGCGCAGGCGCGGCTGCTCAACCGCCCCTCCGGCCTCCTCACCCGCCCCGTGCCGGTGCTGCTGGGCATCCGCCGCCGGCGCTAGAAGTTCTAAAGCTCGGGAGTTCTAAAGTTCGGAAGTGCTGCTGCGGGTAGTCTCCCGCGGCCCTTGCAGTTGCGGGCTTGCAGTTCATAAGCTCCCCAGTCGCCTATACCGGCCTCTCTATTTTGCTGGTTGATCACACGACTCAGTCGTGTGATCGAGGAGTGTAAAAGGCGTGGTGATAGACGCGGCGGCCCCGCCGCGTAGCGACGCGACGGGGACGGCTCGCCCTACCTTTCTGTAGCTGTACCGTGAGCTTGTGCCGGGGTGGCGGGCGCGGGGGTTCGGTACAGGCGCAGCGAAGTGAACGGAAAAGCCGGCACGCTGGAGCCCGCCGCCTGCCTGTNNGAGACCGCGGGCTCCATAGCGCATCGGAAGCGAACGGGAGGCCGGAACATTCGCTTGCTCTTTCGCTTTTGATAAGGTGTGGAGACAAGGTGGAAGCGCGAAGCACCCTTTTACCCTCTTCTGCGATACAACTGAGTTGTGTCGCAAACTGTTCTCTCCCACGACCCCTGTGCCTTCGCGCCTTCGCGTAAGCTTTCCCTGTTGCTTTCGACAAAGTTACCGACAAAGCTCGCGACAAAGTGGCGCCTCTGACCTGTTCCAACTGGCGACCGTCGGTCGCCAGTGGCCCAAAAAAAGCGCGCAGGCATCCCTGCCTGCGCGCTTCCATCATCGCGTCCCGTGCGATTACGCCGGTTCGATCGCCTCGACCGCGCACTCGCCGGCGCAGGCGCCGCAGTCAATGCACTTGTCAGGGTCGATCTCATACTGATCGGCACCTTCGCTGATTGCCTCGACGGGGCAGACTTCCTTGCAGGCGCCGCACTGGACGCACTTATCGGTGATCTTGTAAGCCATGCTGGTTATCCTTCCTGGTCATCCGACAGGCCACCGCCGCCGAATGCGGAACGAGGCGCTAGGATCGGAAATCAGCCCCTATTATACGCTGCTGCAGCATCTCCCGCAATCACAAGATACGAGGATGGACAACAGGCACGGAAAAGCCCATACTTCACATACTGTTGGACGGCGCGCATGGCGCGCGCCGCCGCACCGGCACGATGGAGTCGCTACGATGGCCGAGAAACGTTTTGAGCTCGAAATCACCCTCGAGGAGATCACGCTGGATGCGGCACTCCGGCCGCCCAAGACCTCGCGGCATCTGCTTGGTGCCGCGCTGCACTGGCCGCGCGTGGGCACGGCCCGCCGCGATGTCTCCGTCGCCCTCGATCTGGAGAAGGGCGCCTGGCACGCGGCGGAACGCCCCTGGACGCAGCGCATCCTTACGAAGGATACGGTCCAGGGTCGCTTCGGCTTCGGTATCACCCTCACCGAGGCGCTCACGGACAAGGAGTTGAGCGCCTTCATCCGGAACCTCGCGGGGCAGTTTATCAAGTTCACCGGCGGCCAGGCCGATGATTTCCTGGCGCCGCCGCTGCTGGGTTCGCTTGCGGAACTGCCGCTCAGCTACCTGTCCAAGGCGCTGCTCAAGGAGAAGGCTCCCGGCACGCTCGCCGAGGGCGTGCTCGATCTGGAAGCCTCGCAGCTTCCGGACTCCGGCGGACAGCTCTGCTGGGAGGTGCCGCTGAGGACGCCGAAGGCGGTGGTGCGTTCCGTCCGCCGCCGCGTCGGCAAGCAGACCCGCACACAGCGCGAGACACTTCTCCCCGCCGGTGCCGCCGCCGGCCTCTGCCGCGTCGGTGTGCGGATGCTGTGAGCGGCCGCCCGTGCCGCCACCGCCCCTTCGGGGCGGCGGCAGTAGCAGTAGGCAGTGGCAGTAGGCAGTTGGAATGGGGCCGAGACACACCTTGTCACCACACCTACGTCCCCTACGTCCCATCCGTCCCATAATCGTCGGAAGCGAAAGATTAAGCGGATGGTTTAAGCGTGCCGATTAAGTTTAAGAGAGGGTTTGGAGTGGGTGCTCCGCACTTACACCTTGTCTCCACGCTTTGTNNACGCTTCGTCTCCACACTTCGTCCCAACGCTTTGTCGAAAGATAAAGATGGGGCGGTTGTGGGGTGTCTCAGACTGGAGCTCTATAGAATCGATGGATTCGAATGATTCGATTCGCCCGATTCTATCGAATCATTCGATTCCCTCGACCTCTTCCTGCTCACCGGGTGCAAGCCTTGCGCCGCAGCGGATGCAATGTTGCCCGAAAATGATTGTGTATCGGCTGCACGACGGGCAGCGCCACGATGTGCCGATGTAAAACAGCGCCAGGAGCCCAACGCCAGTTCCAATAAACCCGAGGATGTGCTTCGCGAACGCATGGCCGTGTGGTATTGACCGGTAGACCTCAACTACTATTATGTAGCTTAGGATCAGAATCCCCGATGTCCATCTGATGGTTCTGATTTTCATCATCTTGTTCCTATTTCTTCTCCCGCATCCGCTCCTCAAGCTGCCGGATATACTTTAGGGCGCCGTCCCTTTGATCCGGGGGCGCATGCCTTAGGAAGTTGCGCATGGTTCCGACGGCTCTTTCCGTCTGTCCCTGCCTTGCCTGCGTATCGGCAAGACGGTAGCTGGCCTCCGGCGAGCCGGGGCAGAGTCTGATAGCCTGCTCGAATGCCTCCTCAGCCTCCGCATACATGCGGTTCGATACGGATTCCCATGGGCCGGTCTCGGCGGCACGGAAGAATGCCTCGGCCTGCTCCGGCAGTGGCAAATCAAGCCTGGACGATAGATGGCGTGCCAGCTTGTGGCGTTCGGCGCTGAACTTCCGCACGGCAACACCAAAATCCTTCACAGGCTCACGGGCTAGACCTGCTGACCAGGTGCCTGCAATCAGTGCAATCGTTGCTATCAGACGGCGCATTCCATTATCCTCTTCCTCTCCTCTTCCCTGTCGGCAAGTCACTGTCCTCTGGCATCCCCGTGGACGTTACCGGAACCCCTCCGGCATTCCGCTGCTGGCAGTCATCGTACATGGCAAGGGCGGGTTTTTCAACCCCGTTCTTGCCATTCAGTCTGCCAACAGTCGTCATCAACATGGTGCCAGTCACTATATTAGACGCCAGCGACTGGTGTTATGTTTGAGCGGAAAGAAAATAATCGGCTAGCGACAGGGGTGCGCGGGGAGAGCATGGAGAGCGGGCGGAAGGCGGATGGATCGTCCTCGTCCTCGGTTCAGCCGACAAATTGTGGAGACAAGGTGTTGAGACAAGGTGTTGAGACAAGGTGTTGAGACAAGGTTTAAGTGCGAAGCACTCACTTAAACCCACACTTAAGCGGCACGCTTAATCCACCCGCTTAATCTTTCGCTTTCTCCAATGATGGGACAAATGGGACGAATGGGACGAATGGGACGCAGGTGTGGAGACAAAACATTAGCGCGGAGCACACACTTAATCCCGCACTTAATCCGAACTTTAGACTTCTTCTTTCGCGGCTTTCCTCTGCGTCTCCGCGCCTCTGCGCTACACTTTTCGAGGACGGAGACGCTCCATCCGCCTTCTGCCCACACCCCATGCTCCCGCTTGGCCCCCTGTCACTAGCCGATTGCCGCTGCCGCTGTCAAACGGCTTGACAGGCAGGTAACTGGAGCCGTAAGCTTAAAATGAGCTGATGGATTGACTACCGTGAGGTATGCTCAATAACACTGTTCTTCCATAGGAGAAGGATGAAAATCGGAAGAGGACTTATCCTGACAGTTGGCCTATTGATGTGCCAATGGGCCATTGCTCAGTCGCAGGAGAACGCAACGCTCCCCTATGCGACGCTCTGCCGCTTTGCGGCCATGGACTTGAAGGGCATCGCTGGGCTGACTAACCAAGAGATCCGGTTGACGATCAAGAGCAAGACTCCCGGGGTGCAACCTTCAGACATTCGGTTGCACATTGAATCCGCAACCGGCCAGATTCCCATCCCGCTGAACTCGGACGGGACTTTCTCGCTCCCCATTTCACAGGAACTGTTGCGCGAGAATCCGATGATTGTCGCCAATCAACCCAAAGGCACGATGGAACTGGAAGGATCAATAACCCTGAAAGGCGCATGCGCAGGCGGGTTGGCTGAGCCAGTGGACAACCGACAGCGGTACAACAGCATCTTCTTTCTGGAATACCTAAAGAGCCGCCTGACGAACACTGATCTTGGCGAGGTGCCGCTGAGCAATGCCGTTTCTCGAACGGAGGTTGCTGTCCGCCTCATACCCCAAGGGGATACCGAGGCGGCGACAATCGTGATCGAGTCATCAACCGGAACATTTGTTGTTCCCAAGCAGCGTGACGGGAGCTTTCTTCTCAAGCACGATCCAGCGTTGGCCAAGGAAAACCCGTGGGTCCTGATGGCCACCAATCACAACTGGAAGGTGGAAACAGAACTTCAGGAAGAGGCAGAACAAGAGGCTGGTGGGTATTGTCGCTAACGCGCCGAACCAACAGCCTCGACGTTGGGACTCGTAGATGAAGAAACTGAAATCAATTGCGACCGTGGCAATTCTGAGCCCACTCGCCGTGGTGCTGCTTTTCGGGGCGTATCTTGTCCACGTCGCTCTATTGGCGCACGGCGTGTCCGAAGAGCAGATGCGGGGATCATCGCTCCTGTTCGCTGTTGCCATGTTCCACATCTCGATTCTCGCGGCATCACTGTTTGCCATCGGGACTGCCTTGCACGGCTTCGTCGCAATTCGGACTGCCACGGCATGCCGGTAGGCATGGTGGTACATCATCAGCATTGCCGTCTTGATGGCTTTGCTCGTGCGTCCCGCCGGCACGATCATCGGCATGCTCACCGTTGTTGCCTTGCTCACGCTCAGACCATTCAAGATCATGAGGAGAGGAGTCGAGCCAGCACCTCGACCAGTACCTTCAAAGGCCGCTGCAGACGGTGCCCTGTGAAGTCCGGTCAGGTGTGTAACGTTGCGACCACGGGCATAGCCGGCTCCGGCGACCTCGACGCCGTCCGCCGGCAGGCCACCACCACCCGCGCGCTGGAGCTGCTGCTGGATCGGCTGAGATAATAATGGAGCTTGCAGTGTGGGGCAGGCATTCCTGCCTGCCCGCAGCCTGGTGCGCAGACAGGAATGTCCGCGTCACCTTGCCGACATCGTCGATATCAAGCCTCGTTTGTGTTTTGCCACGATTCCTAGGGCTTCACCCTAGGCTGGGATAGGGCGCGCCTTCGGCTCTTGCGCGCTCCATCGCTCCATCACTGCGGTTAGCCGGGACGGCGTCGCCGCACCTGTACTGGCGCGCTTCAGCGGGAGCCTCCCCGCATCTCGACGACAATCGAGGCGCACTGGCGGCAACAGCATCGACGGTGTGGCGAGGTAGGTGTGGTCGAAGGCATCGAGAGAGTCGAGCGAATCGAAAGAATCGAATCTCCCGAATCCATCGACTCATTCGATTCATTCGAAAAGCTTGGCTCGGCACGCTCCATCACTGCGGCGAGCGAGACGCTCGCCCTACATTTCGTTCGCCGTACAGTGAGCTTGTGCTGGGGCGGCGGGCGGGGTGGTTCGGTACAGACAGGAGACAGGGGACGGGAGACGGGGAGTAGCAGTAGGCAGTGGCAGTAGGCAGTTGGAATGCTCCTGGGATCATACCTTGTCCCCACATCCACGTCCCCTATGTCTCCTACGTCTCATTCGTCCCATCTTTGTCGAAAGAGGCAGAGTAAGCGGGGGGGTATTATGCGTACCGTTTAAGTGTTGGTTTAAGAGAGGGTTTAAGTGCGCCAGCCATCTCCGGCTGTACCGTTCGCCAATCATGCGCAGCATCAATACACCGCGGAGACCGCGGGATCCAAGGCGCATCTGGAGTGCACGGGGAGACGGAACTCTCGCTTGCTCTTTTGCTTTCGACAAAGTGTGGAGACAAGGTGCGGGAGATGTTTTGCCACCGGGCGGCGCAAGGGGCAGCGCAGCGCTTTTACCCTCTAAATTGCGAGCCACTGTGTGGTCGCAATAATCGTACCTGCCTACTGCCACTGCCGCCGCCCCGCAGGGGCGGCGGCCTGAACCGTGTCCCCGGCGGCAGCCCGCTACAGCCCCATCTCAGCCAGATTCTGGCGGCTGATCTTGAGGCTGAGGAACGGGTCGTTGGAGACCGTGCAGGTGTCCTGCTCGACGATGTAGTAGCGGGTGCCGGCCTTCTTGCAGGCCTTGAGCACCAGCGGCCAGTTGATGCCGCCCTCGCCAACCGCGCGCCAGGTAGGCTCGTTGTTGACCACGCCCCAGTCCTTCAGGTGTACCTGGTCGAGACGGCCCGCGAGCTTTTCAACCCAGGCGACCGGATCGTGTCCGCCACGCACCACCCAGCCGATGTCCAGCTCGGCCTGCAGCAGCTTGGTGTGGCGGTACATCAGGTCGAGGATCGTCGTGCCGCCCTTGCCGTTGCGGATGCCGAACTTCTCGAACTCGAACATGTGGTTGTGGTACTGGAGCACGATGCCGGCCTTTGCCAGCTTCCTGGCAAAACCCTCGAACTCCCTGAAGAGCTTCTTCCAGTCGTCCAGCGTCTTCTGGCTCTCGCGCGATAGCCAGGGGATGGCCACGTACCCGACGCCCCAGGCCTGGCAGTCGGCGATGACCTGCCTGATGTCGTTGCGGAAGGCATCGATGCCCACATGCGCGCCGATCGGCTCTACGCCGGCATCCAGCATGAGCTTGCGCAGTTCGGCGGGGTCGATCGGGCCGACGCCGGAAATCTGGGCTGCCTCGTAGCCAATCTGCCGCACCTTCTTGAGGGTCTTGGCCATGTCCTCGGGCGTCTTCATGAAGTCGCGCAGCGTGTAGAGCTGTGCCGCGACGATCGGTTTGCGTGCTTTTGCCGCCATTGTGCCTTCCTCGGTTGTGCCTCCGTACCGCGCTTCAGGCGCGGGGCAGAGGCGGTTTCTGCCTCATTCTGCCTTCCGGCGCAGGGCGCGCCAGGGCGCCGCTCCGCCGCCAAAATCCCTATGCGCTCTTGAGGTGGCGCACCAGCGCGCCGGGATCCTCGAGCTGCGCCTTCACCAGTTCCTCGGTGATCACGATCTCGCCGAGATCCTTGCGGCCCGGCGCCTCGTACATCAGTTCCATCATCAGGCGCTCCATGATGGCCCGCAGGCCGCGCGCGCCCGTCTTGCGCTCCAGGGCGATGCGCGCCATGGCACGCAGGGCCTCCGGCTCGAACTCAAGCGAGACCGACTCCAGCGCGAGCAGCTTCTGATACTGCTTCGTCATGCAGTTCCTGGGCTCGGTCAGGATGCGCACCAGATCGTCCTCGGTCAGGCTCGCGAGAGAGCAGGTCACGGGGATGCGCCCGACGAACTCGGGGATGATGCCGTAGCGGATCAGATCCTCCGGCTCGACTGCCAGCGCGCCATCGCGCGTGCGCGTGGCATCGTTCTGCTGCGCGTTGATGGCGCGGTAGCCCACGCTCTGGCGCCCGGTGCGCTGCTTGATAAACTCCTCGAGTCCCACGAAGGCGCCGCCGCAGATGAAGAGGATGTTGGCGGTGTCGATCTGGATATACTCCTGGTTCGGGTGCTTGCGTCCGCCGGTCGGCGGCACACGCGCCACGGTACCCTCGAGGATCTTCAGCAGCGCCTGCTGCACACCCTCGCCCGAGACGTCGCGCGTGATGGAGACGTTCTCGGTCTTGCGGGCGATCTTGTCGATCTCGTCGATATAGACTATGCCCATCTCGGCGCGCGCGACATCCATGTCGGCCGCCTGCAGCAGTGCCAGCAGGATGTTCTCGACATCCTCGCCCACGTAGCCCGCCTCGGTCAGCGTGGTGGCATCGGCGATGGCGAAGGGGACGTCGAGCATGCGCGCCAGCGTGCGCGCCAGCAGCGTCTTGCCGCTGCCGGTGGGGCCGATCAGCAGGATGTTGCTCTTCTCGATCTCGACATCCTTGAAGCGCGGATCGTCCGAGGGCTGCGCGATGCGCTTGTAGTGGTTGTGTACCGCCACGGCCAGCGTCTTCTTGGCATAGTCGTGCCCCACCACATACTGGTCGAGGAACTCCTTGATGGCGCGCGGCGTGGGCGGCGTGGGTGGCTTGGGGGGCTCACCCTTGGCCCTGCCGGCACCCTTGCCGCCCTTGCGCCCTGCGGGGCCGCCGCGGCGGTCGCGGTCCTGCTGCTCCTCGATCATGTTGCGGCAGACTTCCACGCAGTCCACGCAGATGTTGGCGTCGGGGCCCTTGATCAGGGGCACGGTCGTCTCGTCGCGTCCGCAGAAGTTGCAGTACTCGGGCGGCTCCTGGTTGTAGGGTTTCCTGGGGTTTTTGGGCGGCATGGGTGTCTTCTGTTGCTACTGGGAAGGTAACGGGGTGGGCGGCCTACGATTTCCTGGTCTTCTTCGTCGCGGCATCGGCCTTGCGCGTCAGCGTCTCATCGATCAGTCCGTAGGCGCAGGCCTCGTCGGACGACATGAAGTAGTCGCGCTCGGTGTCGCGCTGGATGTCCTTGAGGTCGCGGCCGGTGTGCGCGGCCAGGATCTCGTTGAGGCAATCCTTCAGGCGCAGAATCTCCCTGGCCTGAATGCTGATATCCGTGGCCTGCCCCTCGACCCCGCCCAGCGGCTGGTGGATCATGATGCGGGCATTCGGCAGCGCGAAACGCTTGCCCTTGCGGCCGGCCGCCAGCAGAATGGCCCCCATGCTGGCCGCCTGGCCGACACAGTAGGTGGCCACATCGCAGGCCAGGAACTGCATGGTGTCGTAGATCGCCAGACCGGCCGTGACCGAGCCGCCGGGCGAGTTGATGTAGAACGAGATGTCCTTGGTGGCGTCCTGGGCCTGGAGATAGAGCAACTGGGCGATGATCAGGCTGCTGACCTGGTCGTTGATGGGGCTGCCAAGAAAGATGATGCGGTCCTGCAGCAGACGCGAGTAGATGTCGTAGGCGCGCTCGCCACGACCGGTCTGCTCGACAACCATGGGAATCAACATGGACATGAAGGGTGATCCTGTTAGGGGTGGTGCCAAAATGATAAGTCACTATGATAGGCTCTCCCGCCGGTAGCGTCAACTACCGAACGAAAACAGTTGCCAGCGGAGCGCTTTCGGGGGATACTGCTCTCACGAGTAAAACCATGACCCCTATCGGCTACATTATCATTGCACTCCTGATCCTCGCGGCGGTGTGGATCGGCTTTACCTTCAACCGCTTCGTCCGCCTGAAGAACATGATGCGCGAGGCCTGGAGCGGCGTCGAGGTGCAGCTCAAGCGGCGGCACGATCTGATCCCGCTGCTGGCGGCCAGCGTCAAGACCTACCGCGACTACGAGGCCGCGGTGCTGGAGACCGTCACCCGTGCACGGGCCGTCGGCCAGGGCCCGGGCGACATCGCCAAGGCCAGCCAGGCCGAGACGGACGTCACGCAGTCGCTGCGGACGCTGCTGGCGGTGGCCGAGGCCTATCCCGACCTCAAGGCGAGCGGCAACTTCCAGCAGCTCAACGAGGCCCTGGTGGATACCGAGAACCAGTTGCAGTACGCGCGCCGCTACTACAACGGCGCCGTGCGCGACTACACCATCCTCTCCGAGGCCTTCCCCAGCGTCATCATCGCACGCCTCTTCCGCTTCCCGCCCAGGGAATACTTCGAGGTCGAGTCGAGCGTCGAGCGCCAGGCACCGAAGGTCGAGCTGGCTTGAAGAGAGCAATTTAAGGAGGAAAAGATGAGGCACGTTGTACGTTTTGCAGGCATAATCCTCGCGGCTCTGCTGCTGACGCCGGCCGCCGCATCCGCACATGAGCGGATCATGCACTTCGACAGCCGCGTCGAGATCCACGCCGACGCCTCGCTGACGGTCACCGAGACCATCAGGGTGTATGCCGCGGGCAAGGAGATCAAGCGTGGCATCTACCGCGACTTTCCGCAAGCCTACCGCGGGCGCTGGGGGTTGTGGCAGCGGACCGGATTCAAGGTGCTGCAGGTGCGGCGCGACGGCAATCCGGAACCGTACCATCTCAAGGCGCGCAGTAATGGCACGCGGGTCTATATCGGCCAGGGCGATGTGATGCTCGCACCGGGCGAGCACACCTACGAGCTTACCTACCATACCGACCGGCAGCTTGGATTCTTTGATGAGTATGACCAGCTCTATTGGAACGTCACCGGCAACGACTGGATCTTCCCGATCAACCGGGCAACGGCCACGGTCATCCTGCCGCCGGGCGCCACCCTGAAGGACGTCAAGGCCTATGCCGGCAAGTCCGGCTCCAGTGAACAAGACCATATAGAGTGTACTCCGGCGGAGAGCACGGCGCAGTTCGCCACCACGCGCTCCCTCGCGCCGGGCGAGGGTCTGACCATCGTCGCCATCTGGCCGAAAGGCTTTGTGGCACCCCTGACCGGGCAGGACAAGTGGCTTAACATGCTGCGGGATAATCCGGATGTCGTCATCATGCTGGCGGGGCTGCTGCTGGTTTTCGCCTACTTCATGGTTGTCTGGTCGAAGGTCGGACGTGATCCGGTGAAGGGCATCATCATTCCGCAATACGGGCCGCCGCCGGACTTCTCGCCCGCCGCCTGCCGCTATCTCGCCATGATGCGCTTCGACCACAAGGCCTTTGCGGCCAATCTGATCAGTCTGGCGACCAAGGGAGCGCTCTCTATCCAGCAGAATTCCGACAAGAGCTACTCCGTGATCAGCAGGAAATCAACCGTCGAGATGTTGCCCGACGAGAGGGTGCTCTTCAATGAACTGCTCGGTTCACGCCATAGCGTGGCGTTGAACCAGGATAACCACACCATAATCGGCAGTGCCCTGTCGGATCTCAGGAAAGCGCTGGAATCCAAGCTGCAGAAAACCCATTTCAGCACCAATTTCCGCTACTGGCTTCCCGGGTTCCTGCTCACTCTCGGCGCGGTGGCTTTCGCCATGTGGAGCTACAAGGGCGGTGATTCATTCGGGTTTGCCATCATGTTCCTCGGTTGGAGCTTCGGCTTGATATACCTGTTTGCATCGTCGGTAAAGCTCTGGCGGGCGCGTCAATGGTTCCGGGCGCTGGGCTCGTCCCTCGTCAACCTGCTCTTCCTGGGCGTTGGTATCCTGATCACCAAGGAGTTTGCCAAGGCGACTTCGAACTGGATACCGGCGCTCATGCTTCTCATTGCGCTGCTCAACGCTCTCTTCCACCGCCTGCTGAGGGCGCGTACCGAACTGGGACGCCGCATGCTCGACCACATCGAGGGTTTCCGCCTCTATCTCTCGGTGGCCGAGAAGGACCGTCTGAACCTTGAGAATCCCCCCGAGCGCACACCCGAGCTCTTCGAGCAGTTTCTGCCCTATGCCCTGGCACTGAACGTCGAGCAGCAGTGGGCCGAGCAGTTCGAGACGGTGCTGGCGCAGGCCACTGCGGTGCAGGACGGGGATGGACAGGCCAGACCCTATTCGCCTTCGTGGTACCGCGGCACCTCGTGGGAGAGTCTCGGTGCCGCGGGCTTTGCCTCCTCGTTCGGTTCCTCGCTGACCGGGGCCATCAGTTCCTCCTCCACACCTCCCGGCTCCAGCGACGGCTACAGCGGCGGTGGCGGTTCATCCGGCGGTGGCGGCGGTGGCGGCGGCGGGGGAGGGTGGTAACCCCGCTCGTCCTCGTCCTCGTTCTCGTCCTCGACGAGGCGCCAATCCAGTGGCAGGGGACAGGAGACAGGGGACAGTAGGCAGTGGCAGTAGGCAGTGGCAGTAGGCAGTTTCTTTGAACCGCCAAGACGCCAAGGTGATTTTAGATTTGTGATTTGTGATTGGTTGTGCTCCGCTCTAACACTTTGTCACGCACTTTGTCTCCACGCTTTGTCGGATACACTTCGTCTCTTCACTTTGTCTCTACGCTTTGTCGAAAGCTAGAGATGGG
>LSQX01060208.1_pt1 | contig 28346 bp, 29 predicted proteins | sample 654561 | NCBI WGS metagenome assembly LSQX01 (sample SAMN04489861, study PRJNA283612) | anaerobic digester metagenome | isolation source: 4 biogas reactors fed with cattle manure at either 37C or 55C with and... | place: Denmark: Kongens Lyngby | collected 2014
CGAGGAGTTTGAAAGAAACTACAAACTACGAGTCGCAGCATGATGAACAACGTGTACATTTTTCGCTGCGCAGGTCATCATTCTCGCCATCTCCATCTTCCCAGTTGAGTGTGAGTAGTAAGCCTGGTATAACTCGAAATCGTCACGACCCGCCTCCTTGCATTTTTCCGCAATGATATGCATGATCTCGATCTTGTCTTCGGTCGAAGTCCTTATTCCGAAGATCAGTCCTTGAAGATCCCGAAAGTCGTACTGGACCTTTCTTCGCGAGCCATCTCCAAAGTCGATCACGGAATTGCTGACCAAGGTCAGGCGATACTCATTTTCGTGAGTCCAGTCTGCCAGCTTTGTAGTGATAGCCTTTGTGAGGTTAGCCCAGTATTGATCACGCCAACTATCAGGATCAGAGAAGATATCCTCGACAAGCGGACTGACATTCCCTGTAGTATCCTTGTACCAATGGTCCAGGGTGGCGACGGTAGGCATTCCCAAGGAGCGGAAAAAGTCTATATCCGCGAACCGTTGTTCATACGCGACCTCGCAGAATTCGTGCTCGGCATATCCATACGTCGGGGTTGATGCATCTTCGCCGCTGTGCCAACTCTGCCCGGTGATCCGTTTCAGTCTGATCATTGGTATGCTAGCCTTACTCGGGTGAATTCTGAATTTCAGACAAGCCCCTTTGTGGCTATCTCCGTAATTCCCCCACATTGATGCCTGCATCGGGTCTTGTACGAAGCACGCCGTATACCAATCCGCATAGAGCAGTTGCTCAAGCTGGATAATGTGCCGCTTGGGAAATTCACAGATAATGGTCTGCAAGGCAGGTTCGCGCTTGGCTCGATTGCCATTATAGGCGTCCATTAAGTCCAACTCTGCTGCTGCAAACTCGGCCTCGGCGCTCAACTTTTCGGCTATGTCAGGTAGCTCTGGATGTTCAAGTTCCGATGCGTTGAGCCATCCAACCATATCCTTACACTGAATACGACGTTCGCTGGCGGTACGCAAGGGGTCGTCAGCCGGTCGGGGTGGCATTAACTTGTGTTCCTCCATGGCGGTAAGCACAGCATTCAATGCGTGGAGATGGAGGGCTCCAAAGTACGCCATGAGCTCGTTACGTTTTGTCGGAGATCTGCGGGTTGCAAGTATTGCTGGAAGATGCTCGATATCCTGGTGCTGAAAGAACAGCTCAAGGATTCCCTGATAGAGACCTCGAAACTGCGGAGTTGGAAGAGAGTCCGGGGCACTGAAGACGAAGCTGCGATCCTTGATGAAGGGATGGTCCGGGCTACTGAGGATCGCGTCGAAGACGGCATGCATCAGGCAAATCAAGTAATGACTCAGCAAGTTGGACCACAAGATCCCGTCGCCCTTCCAGAAGAGATTCGTGAAGCCCTCCAGAGGATCGTTGAGGTCTTTTGGGGATGCAAAGTATATCTCCTGGTTCTCCAGTTCATGAAATTCATCAAGCAAAGCCTTGGTGGAGCGAAATCGATATAAGGATTCTATCACTTTGGCTTCCTCCTACGGGGGGCTGAGATTAGCTGAGTTGCCCACAAGTAGTATAGTGAGACGGGAACGATCAGGCAACTAGACTTTCAATCTATGCCCTCGGCCCGTTACAGAAGCACTCCACTTCGCAGCGCCATCTCGCAATTCGTGGCTCCACGACACTTCATCCATCTCCGGTAACCAATCAGTGCGAATGGTGAGCAGTGCGGATACACCTGTCTTCTCTTACGCTCGCCACGACTTGTCGCACATTTCGAATTCTCTGCGGCATCTACCTATCGAGACGCCTTTGTCGTCAGTTCTTTCTCTGCCATGCACATCCGAATGAAAACAGGGCTGCCTGCTGAAGAAAAAGGTCCCCGAGAAGAATCCCGGCACGCCGCCTCCCACGCCAGTAAATATCAAGTGGAGGCACTTGGACAAGCGGCGATGCAACTGGACGTCTATCAGCCCACATTCATCATAGAGATCGAGGGCAATCGGCTCTCCAAAGACATCACGCACGATATAACCTCGTTTGTCTTCGAGGACAACGAGGAGGAGATGGATGTGATGGAGGTCTCCATCACGGACCGATATCTCCAGTTCGTGGACGGTCCGCTATTCCAGGAAGGCAATGAGGTCGTCGCCCGGTTTGGCTATGCAGACGATCTATCGGCAAGGAGAGTCGCCGTCATCAAGGAGATAGACTACGACTTCCCGGAGACCGGCGAGCCTACGATCAAAATCAAGGCTTATGACAAGGGTCACAAGCTCGCGGGCAGGCAGATCCAGCGAGTCTGGCAGAAACCCGCTCCTGGGATTCTCTACTCAGAGATCGCGGAGAAGATCGCCAGCGAGCATGGCCTTATTGCAGTTGTGACGAAGACCATCGGCAGGCACCTGCGAGTGGCGCAGGGCAACATTTCCGATGCTCAGTTTCTGAGACAACTCGCGGCCAAGAGCCGCGACAAGGACGGCAGGGGGGTGACGGATTATGTGTTCTACATTCAGGACGATGAGCTTCACTTCCATCCGAGGCATCTCGAAAAGAGGCCCGCCCTGGTCTTGGAGTACTTCACCGACCAGGAGGGAGTGTTGCGGTCGTTTACCCCGTCCACGCAGTCCCAGGGTGCCAAAGGCGCGGGGACAGAAACGAAAGCAGTCGGCGTCGATCCGCGCAGGAAGGGCCACGTCGAACACAAGGCAAACAACGCAACCACTTCCGACCGGACCTCGCTCGGCAAGAAGACATATCTCGTCGACGGCAATACCGGCGAGGGCAAGTATCGCAAAGAGGAATCTGGCAAGATCGCGCAGAGCTTTGACCGCTCCGAGAGTTTCCATGAGGAGCCTCGTCAGGAGCCAGCACAAGACAAGGCCGAGGGTCAGTTCAAGAATGCTGAGATGAGGCAGGTTGAGGCGACCGCCGTTACCATCGGCATCCCGACTCTCGTGGCCAAGCAGAACATCGAAGTCAGGGGAGTCGGCCGGAAGTTCTCCGGCACATACTACTGCACCTCTGTGCGGCACATTTTTCAGGACGGCTATTCGTGTGAACTCAAGCTCAAACGCAATGCTCTGGGCAAGGGCGCGGGAGCCAAAGCCGCCGAGGTCAAAGGTAAGAAGAACGAACACGAAGCGCCGCGACAGCCAAGGAAACGGGCTGCGGCCAACACAGGGCAGGCCGCGCAGGTCAAACGATCCCAACCGGCAAAGCCTGTGAAGCCGAAGCCCAAGATGGTGCGAGTCGACGCTAATACCGGACGAGTAATCAGCAAGTAACAGGAGGCAATACACTATGCATCTGGATCAGACACTGAAAACGATAGTCGAGAACCGCGAGATACTGGTCGCGTTCATCCTTTCGCTCATCGCAATCATCAAGCTCACTGCCTGGGGCAAGGCACAGTCGGCAGCGCTCGATACCGTTGTCGGTGTTATCGAGCAGCTTGGAGTCGGTGAGGTGAAGCACGCGGTAGCCAGAACTGAGTCCTCTCTGGCTGAAGCCGCGCAGGATGCGATCCGCGACTCGGTGGCCAAGGCGGACCCGAAGAAGACGACTAAGTGCCCGTTTCTGAAGGTCGTCAGAGAGCTTTTCAGGGGGCTTTAGCCCGTGCTTGAGTTCCAGGACGAACAGCACGAAGAACGCTACAAGGACAAGTGGTACGGCAAGTATCGCGCATTCGTTCGGGATAACAACGATCCCGAGCGACTCGGCAGATGCAAGCTCGAAATCCCTGCCGTGCTCGGGGTTGGCAAGGAGAACTGGTCTGACTGGGCGTGGCCATGCTTTCCATACGGCGGCAATGACGATGTCGGCATGTTCCTTGTCCCGGAAGAGGGCGCGAGCGTCTGGGCGGAGTTTGAGGGCGGCGACCCGCAGTATCCAATCTGGACAGGCGTCTGGCTTGCGAAGTCCAATCCGGGAGAACAGCCCGAGGAGTCGAAGCGGCTCTGCTCGAGTACTACCTGCCGGGACTGCGAAGACAAGTGCGGGCATGCCTCGGACGCGGCCGACAACAAGGAGCACGGCAAGTATCACGGTCATCCGCCTTATTACTGTCCGCGACGCAAAGTGCTCGTTAAGACTGAGACCGGCCACACCATCGTGATGGACGACAAGGACGGCGAGGAGTTCCTGAAGATCATCGACCGGGCAGGTCAGGTGCTTCACATGTATTGCCCGGTGAAAGCTGAGGTTCAAAGTGAAAATACTCGGAGGCGTGGGACGCACGATTCTGAAGCAGGCGAAAGCGACGGCCAAGCGGGTGCTGGTGCGGCAAGCCAACCGGTCGATATCGCGCGCGATATCAAAGACGGCAAAGCGTTTATTCAGGTAACCGACCTGTGCCGCCAATTCGTTCGGCTTGAGGCGTGGCAGGACAGGGAGAAGATTCACATCCAGTCATCAGATAAGACCCGCTCCCGCTGGCAGAAGATACTGATCGATACTACCAAGGGCCGCGAGAGCATTGGCATTTGGGGGCTGGGTGGCGCGCAGGAAGTGCGAATCATCTCTGCAAACGGTAGCGAGCAGATCAGGTTCAGGGACAGGACGGGAAGCAAGGTGATCATGGACGGGTCCGCAGGGCACATCGTCGTGCGCTCGACCGGAAAGGTGCTTATCAACCCATGAGGCAGGGAGAAGAGCCAGTGAGCGATAGCCAGCGGCAATGCGAGGGCCCGACGAAGTGCGGCTGGGTGGAAAGCGAAAGGCTCCTTGCCAAGACCTTCGATGCTTGGCGAACTGAGTTCCGCTCGATACTTGAGGACCACAGACGCGATATACAGGATCGCCTGGAACACATCGAGCGGGAGATCGAGAAGAAGTCGGACAAGGAGAACGTCGAACTGATTGTCCGGGGCATAAACGATGAGCTTGCACGGCACGCCGAGCAGATCAAGGAACTCAACACCGGCCTCGACACCAAGGTCGGCACCGACACAATGTGGAGAGTCGTCGGGCTGGTTGTGACCCTCGGCGGCATCGTGAGCGGCATCATAAGCGCCGTCATCAACTACTTTGGGAGGCACTAAGACATGCGACCGCAGGCAAGATTGGGTGATGCTTCCAGCCACGGCGGGACTGTCATTACGGGATCGGTTACGACACTCGCAAATGGAAGACCCGTGGCCCGGATGTGCGATCTGCATGTCTGTCCCATTCCCGGCCACGGCGTGACTCCCATTGTCTCCGGCAGTCTCGATACCGCGACGGACGGCAGGCCGAATGCAAGGATGGGCGATATGGCCGGATGCGGCGCGGTGATAGTAACTGGCAGTCTGAATGTGGGAGACAACTGAGGTGAGTGTGGATCAGGTTCAGTATTGGGACGTGTTTCCGAAGACCATCAAGGTTTCGCACGGCTCGCTCAACATGAGTGTGCCGCTGTCGGTCCGTGGTAACCCCAGAGGCAACGTATGCTTTGATTCCTCAAACTGGGCCATAGCCACCGTGAGTGAGGATGGCGTTGTATCGCTCGGCTACAACGTCGGAGCGACCGTTATCTCTTGTTACGACAGCGAGGAGCGCACAAGTGTGCGATATGTGCAGGTTGAGGTGATAAGCGTTGCAGCAGCAGTTGCAGTTGCCTAATGGCAGATTGACCATTCCTTTCTGGGATGTGCGGCCCAGGCAGATAAAGCTGCCTTACGATCAGGTCGCGAAGTCATTCGCCATTGATATCCTCGGCGTGCCGGATGGCGATGTGGTATTCACATCGACAGACCCAAGTATAGCTACGGTATCGGATGGCATGCTCACCTGCGGGGCAACGGCTGGCGCAGCAGTCATCATCGTGGAGACGGTCAGGAATGACGCTATCGTCTCTCGTCGCTATATGCAGATTGACATCGGAACCGAGGAGCAGCAGCCGGTGGCTCCGCCAGCTATACGTGAGATCGTGCCATCGGGCTATGTTGAGGAACTGCCGGATGGAGTCTGGCACTTCAAGTACTTCACGGACTGGTTTGATCAATGGGGCTGCAACATTCGGGTCCAAGGGGAGTTGGCGGTTGAACTCGATCTCGACAAGCACTACTGGCTTGCTTTTGATGTTTGGGGCGAGATAGAGAGTATGGCGGCGCACAACCACGATTGCCTGGACCTCTATTTCAACAGCGCGTGGAAGCGCAATTTCAACCCGCCATACGTAATCTACCCCGCATGGGATCAGCCGTGTGTTATCCCCAGGCGAACCGAGCGCGTCGACCTGTGGGAGTTCATCGGGAGAAGCGTCACGGTGCGCTTTGTCTGGGATACCAAAGACGCGCTTTATCAGATGTTTGACGGCTGGTATGTCGGCAACATCAGGCTCCTGTCACCGGAGGATGTGATAAATGGCAGATAACGAGACAACACTACAGCCGCTCATAGAGCAGACCAGTTCTTCGGAGAATCACTATGAGCTGATGGCGATTGCTCAAGGTCTCTGGGAATGGTTCGGTCTCAACAGAGAAAGACCATACCTGGAGGAGATGACCGATGATCTGCATGCTATTCGCGTCCTTATGGAGCAGAGCTTCTCGGTGTCAGAGCTGATGCGCCAGGAGGCTCAGCGGATACTCGCACTGCACGAACAAAGCGCCGGTGAATACCTGCGCCGCCTAGATGATGACGCGGATGCGCATCCTTTCCAGTCAGTGCCGGTTGGGACTACTATCCGCGATCTTCCCGACGGCGGTCGGTTGTTCTCGTTCTCAGATGGAGCGTTCCTGAGAGTCCTGCCGGATGGAGGACTGGTCTCTATCGGTGAGGATGGCACGGCAATGCCAGTCTCTCCGTCTCGCGCGGGCAAGGTTACACTGCCGGGCGGGATGGAGCTTGATCTGGTGAGTGACGCTATTGCAGTGACGCACGACGCGTGTGGAATCGAGGGACTTCCCCACGAGGTCGAACCGGCGCTCGCGGCGGATGGCAGATATTCGGCGGCGCTGCCGAATGGAACCCGGCTCGATGTGCTGCGAAAGGAAAAGCTCGTCATCATCATCAACCCGACCGGCACGGTGAATGTCGTCGGAATCAGCCGCATCGATGGAGTTGGCGAAGAGGTGCAGGCTCGCAGCATCTCCGGCGGATCGAAGAGCTTTCGCGCTGTAGAGAGCGGCCACGCAGGGATGATAGAGGCCGATGGCACCATCCATTTATCACTTGCGAGCGGGCTTGATCTCGTGATCCGGTTCCCACAAGGCACTGGCAGTGGTGACGGAAATGACGATGCCCCAATCTGCTTCGATTGCCAGGAGCATGAGTGATGAGCACGGACTTCCTAGGCAAGGGGCTGCGGTTCCCGTTCGCTTTCCAGAAACGCTCTGGCGGCGCTCAGGTCTCGACTGTCACGTCGATGGATCACGCGCATATTCACGAGAGCATTCTGCAGATACTGGGCACGCGCCCGGGCGAGCGGTTCATGAACCCAGAGTTCGGCTCTCGCTTGAAAGACCTTGTCTTTGAGCCGAACGATTCCGTCCTAAAGGGACTCATCCGGCACTACGTCATCGACGCAATCGAGCGATGGGAGAAGCGAGTCTACGTGACTGACGTTACCTTCGATGACTCGCCGGAAACCGTGGACCCGAATGCCATTCCCGTGCGCATCTCATATCGCGTGATAGATACGCAGGTGTCCGGGAATCTTGTTTGGCCATTCTGTCGAGAGGAACTGATCGAGTATTCCGACACCGGCCCAAGGAGAGTAGCCATTGGGTAGAGCGAGCATCTCATATAGTAATAAGGATTACGAATCCCTGCGCCAGGAACTGCTTGCGCGCGTGCCGCAGCTTACCGACCGGTGGACAGACTTCAACGAGTCCGACCTCGGAGTGGTGCTCCTCGAGCTGTTCTGCGGCGTCGGCGATATGCTCGCGTACTACCTGGACGCGCAGGCCGCCGAGGCATTTCTGCCAACGGCCCGGCAACGTCAGAACGTCATCAATCTCTGCAAACTCATTGGCTACAGGCTGGACACCCCGGTTGCCGCGACTACGACTCTGCGTTTCAGTCTGCCGTCTGCCACGGCTGAAGATGTCACCGTTCCAGCAAGGACCGTCTGTGAGGCAAAGCTCGATGACGGGGATGTGGAGTTCGAGACTACCGAGGATGCAGTGATCCCACGCGGGCAGCTCTCGGTAGATGTCGGCGCGCGGCAGGGAACGCGCAAGAGTGAAGAGTTCGCCTCAACCGGGGACAGAACACAGCGTTTCGCCTTGTCATCCACAAGCATCGCCCAGGGAAGCGCTCGGGTGAAGATCGGGGAAAGCAACTGGGAAGAGACGCGGTTCTTCATCGACAGCGACCCGGATTCGAAGCATTTTCAGGTGGAGACTGACGGGCTGGATGTTACGCGGATCATCTTCGGCGATGGAATCCACGGGGCAATCCCACCCACAGGCGAGACTGTCACTGCTGAGTATCTGGAGACTCTTGGTTCCGAAGGAAACATAGGGCGCGACCTGGTGACAGAAATTGTCAGCCCGATCTACCACGGAACACAGATCGATCTGACGGTCACCAATCCCATTGCCTCCACTGGAGGCTCCGACCGCGAGGTCCTGGAACACGCGAAACTGCAGGCTCCGGCCGAGCTGCGCTCGCTGTGGAAAGCCGTTACCAAGGACGACTACAAGGCTCTCGCCGAGGGCTTCCCAGGCGTGGCAAAGGCTCAGGTGCTCGACGCCAACGACTGCGCCAACATACGCTACTACCAGGTGAACATGGCTGTAGCGCCGGATGGAGGCGGACTGCCTTCCCCGCTCCTGAAGAATGAGCTTGCCGAATTCATCGAGAGTCGAAAGGTGATCACCATCGAGGTCAATCTCTTCGACCCGAACTACCGGCCCGTGAGTGTCGACGCCGAAGTCTATGTCTATCCTACCGAAGACGCTCAGGCCGTACGCATGCGGATCGAGTCGGCGCTTCGTGAGTTCTTCTCATTTGAGAAGATGACGTTTGGCCAGTCTGTCTATTTTTCCGATGTCGTCTCGCTCATCGACGGCGTGCGCGGGGTGAGTCATATTACGCTCTACTCTCCGCAAGCCGACATCGAGATACGCCCGGGTCAGATACCAGCACTAGGTGAGGTCCATCTGGATATGAGGACAGCGACGTTATGAGCGGCTATTTCGCGGATAAGCTCATAGACTTGCTGCCGCCGATCTACCGTGAGTGCGATGCGACCGGTGATCTGCGTGCGTTCCTGACCATTCCCGCCGAAACTCTCGATGAGATCAAGAGCCTCATCGACCGCCTGCCGGACATCTGGGATGTGAATGCTTGTGATCCCCGGTTCCTGCCGCTGCTCTCCGCGATTGTCGGCTATGGCTTCGATGCGACGCGCGATCCGGATACGCAGCGCCGGGAGATTGCCGAGATCATCGAACAATATCGGCGCAAAGGGAGTGTCCCGGCTATCTGGCGCTCACTCACCAACGTCGGTTGGAAGGGCAAGGTCGATGAGACATTTCATTCGGCGTTGCGGCTCAATAAGCGCTCCGTTGCCAACCACTCAAAGCTGCCGGGGCGCATTCACAGCCTTGGAGTCTATCGAATCGAGTGTCGGAACCTTGTTCCAGGAGTCAGAGCGGCGCTTTCTGAACACCATCCGGCCGGGATGAAGGTTTTCTTCCTGCAATGGCTGCTTTCCCAGGAGTCGATGGAGGGCGACTTCATTGCCGCATTGCGCAGAACAGTGGCTCTGCATTCTACCGGCCGCATTCATGATGTCTTCGTCGTAGGCCGGAGGCTCCTGAACTCGGACTACCGGCTGACCAAGAAACAGACTACCTGGTCTTGCTGGCACATAACGCAGCAGAGCACGCTTCGCCAGGGTTTCGAGAGCGCCGGAGTGATCATCAACCGTTGGCACGGGCGCACGCCAAGCCACAAGCTGAACGACTTTCCTCTCAGTGCGAAGCGACTGCTGCACGTTGAGCTATCAGAGCGGCGGCTCTCGTTCGTGTGCGAGGTCGAAACTCAGGAGCCTGGCACGAAGCCGGTTGTCTTCCGGCTTGTCCGCGAGCGCCTGAACCGCTCCAAGCTGAAGCACGCGACACGCTCGTGCAGAACCCTGTTCAGGCAGAAAGACCTGGCATGCACAGCTACGGACGGTCTTGAGTGCGCGGCAAACCTCTACATGGTCACTCAGTGGCCACAGGAATAGGAGAGAAATATGGCAATACACCTTTTCAAGGATGCTGAGCTTACTCAGCAGATATCGGAGGGCACACTCGAGTCCCCGGATTCGGATGTCTTCAACGGCACCGACGGCGAGTCAAAGGATCGGCAGCTCTACCTTGCCAACGAGCAGACTGCTCTTGCTTCCGATATCGATGGAGCTGTCACGACGATCACGCTTGCCGTGGCGCGCTTCGCCGACGGCGAAGTTATCATAATCGACACCGAGCAGATGCATATCACAAGCGGTGGTGGAACGACTGAGCTTATTGTGGAGCGAGGTTACGCGGGCACTAGCGGGGACAACCATTCGTCGGGTACGAAGGTCTACTCCGGTTACAACTACAGCGATCTAGCTGTACTACCAGTCGATGAAGTGGGGTCGAGCGAGGCAGCCTGGGTGAAGCTTGCCGCGAACCAGGCTGGACTTGAGTCGGCGGTGGCGGGTGCCTCCCTTGCCCTCGGCAACAAGGTCCACAACTCAATACTTGCATTCTGGCGGCGGGTGACAGTGCCCGCAGGCACGCCGGTCCAGAACAAGACCGACATCAAGCTGCGGCTCACCGGTACTGAGTCTCCCATCATCTAACGCTCTTGAGGTAGACCATTGGCATATCACAGCACAAGCGGAACAGCAAACAACACAGCGGACTTCTTCTCGAAGCTCAAGAGCTTTGTCATCGATACGGTGGGATGGACGATCCTGTCGAGCGATCTGGCGGTGACCAACCCGTTCCTGTACATAAGCTCGACGGGGGAATCGGGCAAGGAGACGATCAACCTTCTCCTGGACAAGTTCACGGCGAATGCAGACAAAATCTGCGTGCGAACGGCGCTCTGGTGGAATCCTGACACATCGAGTGCCGTGCTGCCAGCCGGAACCACGACCTACAACTACGTCTCGACCAAGGACAGCGCGACGTTCCTTTATTGGATATACGCCGACCTCGATCATATTGTGATCATCACCCGGATATCCACGAGCTACAACGGGTTCTACCTCGGCTTGCCCAAGCGCTACTGGTCCGCAAGTATGGCGCTTACCCAGGCGGATGTAAGCGCGGGCGCCAATGTGGTGGTTCCAGTGGACAATGCCTCCTACTTCAAGGCTGGGCAGTATTACCAGATCATCAACCGCGACAAGTTCGAGCGGATGCAGATCGCAGCCGTTGACACTGTGGCGATTCCAAATAGCATCACCGTTGCGTCGCTGGCAAATGCTTATGTGGCTGGCGCACGGATTGGCGAGGATGTGGCTCCCGTGATGATCCCACGCGATGTTCAGCTTATCCAGATGCATACACCCTCACGCTACAACGGCTGGACCACATCGGTTGTGGATATCTCGGTTCAGGGATCTTCGGGTGGCGCATATTCAAATGCCGTGAACGACTGCCGCTACAACCTGATCGGGATCTTCCCATACTGGGCTTCGTGTGGGACTACCAACTATTCCGAGGTGCGCGGGCAGCTTATAGAGGTGTACGAAGTCTCTTCGGCGTGGGGAGTTTCGGAGGACGTGATCGATGCTGGTGGAGGAGTCACCTACAAGTACTTCTACATCGGCAGCAAAGGCTTTGCGATCCGGGAGTAGAGAATGGCCACAAGAGAAGGCAAAAAGAACGCAGTAGAGGACAGGATCTGCATCGCATCTCCCAAGACCAGGATCGTGCGCCTGGGCGGTCAGGCGAAGAGAGCGTCCGGAAAGCTGACAAGGCGTGGCGACTCGTAGCGGCAAGGCCAACACTATCCAACCTGAGATAGGAGTAGCGTCACCTACGGTCAGGCTGTTTCGCAACGCTGGCCTTGCATCGGTCTGGAACTGGGGTGACGATGCCGATAGCGGACAGACCGGAACGCCGGTTGTTAGTGACATCGATTGCATGTTCGTTGTGGTGGCGGAAGCATCACTTCTGGTCGACTCGGCTCTCGCCGTGACAGGCACGCGCATTGTTGCCACTGACACGTACCTCGTGCTAACAGCGACTGTCGGTGTCTCTATAGATCAGCGACTCGCCATATACGAAGTGACAACATTCGCGAGGGAATGCGATCTGCAGGCTATCGCCATACATGCTGCGGATACACTCTTTGACGAGCGCGTGGGCGTATCCAACAGCTTGACCAGGATATTCGATGTTGGCGCGGAGGTCACCAGCGTGCTGGCAGAGCGGACCGATCTTTTGCTGGTTACTTGCGCGCGCCGGAGGGTCGACGCCGATCTCCTGATCTCCGTGCCGAACCCTACGTTGCTTTCATCTGACACTCTGGTTGCCGTCAGCGGAGCGGTATCAGCGTGGGGAGATCAGATCATTACCGTCTGTGGTTCCGTCGAGCCACTCGCCGACTGCCTGCAGAGCGTCTGGGGCAATCTTGAGCGGCAAGCGGACGTTGGCCTTGTCGTGGGCGAGAGGATCAGTTGCGAATTGGACCAGGCATGGCGTGTTTATAGCATCGCTGCCATCAACTGCGACATGGCTACAGCCGTCGCGTGCCTGGTGGCTCTTAGGGCCGATGTGGAGATGCGAATAGGCGGGAGACTTACGCCGGATGTGGACTTGATGCAGAGGATCTACGGACTTCTCATAGCGGAAAGCCACATTATTCAAGTTTGAGAGGAGAAACACATGTCCCTTGGACTCATAACGAGAAGCGGCCGGGTTCTCACGGCCAGGCTTCTGAAAGGCGATCCCATCGATGGGATAACACACTGCGCCATAGGCGACGGCGACGAGACGTTCGTTGACCCAATGAACCCACCTGATGTAAGCGTGGACCAGACATCGCTCAAGCACGAGCGCGCCAGGAAGCGGTGCTATAAGGTCACGTTTCTGGAGGAGGATACTGAAGGCGTGCTGGAGGTGAACGGCATCCGCTATTCCGAGACCGGGCTTGAGACACAGACCATAGGAGTCTTCTTCCGGTTCGAGGAGACGGAGGCGAACGGGATCACCATCCGCGAGTACGGCTTCTTCGGTGGCAACGTCGAGTATGTCGACAGCGACCAGTCCGACTACGCCGAGGGCGGTTTATATGACGCGGCGACCAACCCGTCCGGCCAGGTGAAGACGCCCGGCTATCTCTACGAAGTGAAAAACATCCCCGACTTCAACAAGACCTCCGACACGCGGGTCGAGCTGGTCGGGGTTATCAAGATATAGGAGGCGATCATGTCCATATCCAGAGACACATTCGATCTCGCGAAGAACTACAAGCGGGTGCGCTATCATCAGGACCGCGACCTGCTGGACTCGGAACTCAACGAGGCCCAGGATATCGTTATCAGTGAGCAGAAGAAGGTCGCCGACCTGCTCTTCAAGGAAGGCGCGATCATCTCCGGCTTTCTCGTGTCGGTCGCGGGCAGCGTCGTCACGGTCTCCACCGGGATCACCTACATCGATGGTCATATCGAGAGCATCCCCGGAGCGGTGTTGGCCTACGATCCCGCGAAAACCTCCGGCTTCGACTATGTCTATATCGAACTGCTCAAGTACAACTACGGACACAACCAGGACGCGGGGCTCATAAACCCGGCGACAGGTGAGCCGACAGCGGAGCGGGAGAAGTGGGTCCTCTCGCTCAAGGACCACGACACGAGCGGTGAAAACCTGCCCAACAATGTTACGCAGCGCAGAGTGGTCCCAATCTACAAGTTTGACCGGGGAACGGGCGATGTGGCGGCAACCGTGCAGGAGAAGTCCAGCATCTACCTTAGCGATTTCCTCGGCACTCTTCCTGGCAGCCGCATAACGGTCGCATCCATCACCGAGGACCAGCTTTCGTTTGCCGCCGCCGAGGGTCTTAACTCCCTGCTCAATAACCTGGCCGAAAGGACATACGACCAGGCGGGCAGCTACCTCGTCAAGGGATTCGACAGCTTCATCGGCGGCAACGATGGTGCGAGCGTGCGGGTCATCACGAACGCGGGCCGGGCATATATCCAGGGGTACCGTCTCCAGAAGGACCTGCCGACGACGACCGTGGTCCCCAAGTCGGTCGCGACAAAGAGCGTGCGGGGAGAACAGAAGACGTTCGTCACCGGCCAGCGCAGCTATGCGCTGAACTGCACACCGCTGAAAGAGACTACCCAGGTCGAGGCGATTGTGGAGATAGTCTCGAACATCACCCGCGGGTCGGTCGGCGGTGGTGAGGATCTGCTCGTGCCGAACCCGGTTGTGGACATTATCGAGGTGAGCCAGGGCGCGACTGTTTTCGCCGAGGGTGTTGACTGGCAGCAGAGCGGCAACTATGTCGACTGGCTGGGCAGTGGTAGTGAACCCGCTATCGGGACAACCTATACCGTTCGCTGGACTTATGTGAAGCAGATGGTCAAGGGCACGGACTACGTCGACGGCGGGTGGTTCGGCAGGAGCGGGTATCCCTCCGCTGGAGAGTATTTCTATGTAGTGACGGCGCTCTCGGCATCCGGCGAGACCGAATATATCAGCGGTCGCGTCGTCTCGCGCCAGACTGCCGCTGGAGAGGCTAACCTTATTACATGGAGGCCGATAAGCGGCGCGACAGGCTACCGCATATACCGGGCGTCTCCCAACACTGGTCGCACGAGCTTCAAGAGGCTCAAAGAGGTTGGTTCGGGTGTCACTTCTTACATCGACGACGGCGCGGATGAGACCACGACCAGCTCGCCGCCAGCCTCCAACTCCAGTGGACTCTCCCAGCCAGTCCCCGAGATGGCCCCGGGGAACAGGAGTATCATCAACTTCGGCAGAAGCGGAGTCGGCAGTGATCCTGTCAGCGGCTCGAACTGCAGCATTGACTACGACTACTACCTGGGCCGGAAAGATATCATCTATGCCGCAGCCAGGGAACTCAAGCGCATCGAAGGCGCGCCCTCGGACTTTCCAAAGCTCCCGATAGTGCCGGAGGGGAGCCTCGCGCTCTGTAGTGTCGACTGCCCGGCGGACTCGGTCGCGATGACGATCCGGAACTTTGGTCTCACACGGATCACTATGTCCCAGATCCACCAGGTGATCCAAGATGTGGAAGACCTCAAATACAATGACGCGCAGTACCAGATGAACAACGAGCTGCAGAACCGGGATGCTCAGACCAAGAAGGGCATCTACTCCGATGACTTCTCCAACGAAGCCCAGTCGGACATGTTCCACTCCGAGTGGAGCGCGCGCGTCGATGGTATTCGTAAGTTCGTCGCACCTGCCCGTGCCGCGACTTCACGTGTTCTGCAGGTCAATCCTGCCGCAAGCAGCGCACTTTTTGCGGGCAGCCTCGCTCTCCTGCCTGGCACCGAAAAGGTGCTTGTTCAGCAGCTCGACTGGTCTGAGGAGAAGAACATCAATCCCTATGCCGTGTTCGAAAAGCCTCCGGCGACAGTCGAGGTAACTCCGAACATTGGCCGCAGGGGACAGACCGGTATCGCAGTCACTGGATCGAACTTCACTCCCAGCGCGGAGCATATTACCATTCGCTGCGACGGCCAGGTGGTCGCGACGGACGTTCACGCCGACGCCGCCGGGCGGGTGGTGTCATCGTTCGTCATCCCGGAAAGCGCCAGCAACGGCAGCAGGATCGTCGAAGTCACCGATGGCACGTATTCCGCTCAGGCCAGTCTGCAAATCAACGACCCGCTGGTCGTGACCCGGGTCGAACGGGTCGAAGTGACCAATACCATAATCCAGCAGCAGACCATCATCCAGGAGCGGATCATTCGTGTTCCAGTAGTCCGGACAGTATGGCGATGGTGGTGGGGCTGGAACAGGTGGGACCCGCTGGCGCAGACTTTCAGTTTCACCGAGAACAAGATCATCTCCGCGATGGGGCTGTTCTTCACGAGGAAAGACTTGTCTGTTCCCGTGACCGTTCAGATCCGGGGCGTCACCACGGGCTTGCCTAACGATGTCATATACGCCCAGCAGGTCGTCTCGCCGGGCGAGATAAACCTCAATACCGAGACCAAGGTCGTCTTCAACGATCCGTTCAACGCGGAGGCGAACACCAGCTACGCGGTCGTGATCCTGACAGACAGCACCAACTACCGCGTGCGCGTGGCGACACTTGGGCAGTTGGGCCAGAACGGAGTCATTACGAAGCAGACTTACACAACCGGCGTGCTGCTTGAAAGCTCGAACGCCGAGACGTGGACACCTCTGAACGGCTCCGACCTTGCTATGAAGATATACGGCTACGACTTCGCGGCAAGCGGAGAAGTGCGGTTCCAGCCGATCACCGGCGTGCAGTTTTCCGATCTGAACCTCGATGAGTATTCCGCGATCCCGCAGGGCACCGCTTTGACCTGGGACTACTCGACCGATGGCGGCGCGACGTGGGACGCGATAGTGCCCGCCGAGGAAGAGAGGCTGCCGAATATCGCGGCCCAGGTGCTGCTACGCGCCAGGTTCGCGAGCAGTGTGGTGAACGACTCACCCGCGCTGAACTACAAGGATGTGAACCTCATTGGCTACTTGAACAACCCCGATGGCACATACATCTCACGTGAGAACGAGCTGACGCAGGGGGTCGAGTCCACAAAGGTCTATGCTCAGATGAACATCCCGAGTGGCTGCTCTCTGAACTGGTTCGCGTCGAACGACGGCGGCACTACCTGGGAGCCGATGACACTCGATTCGACAAGGGAGATAGACCAGACCTGGACGGAATACGTCCTACTCTGCACATTCACCAACCCGGCCGGAAACCGCGTGCGCTACAAGGCAGTGATGACCGGCAACAACCTGATCTATCCGCGCATCCACTCCCTGGGCGCGACGCTGAGCTAAGGAGATCGCGGGAATGATAACGAGACGAAGCGGCGGGATGACCGAGTTCATCCCGTCGCCCTCCGAGAAACGGGATGGTGTCATCCGAAACCACGTGCTCGATCTGCTCGCGAACCTCGATGAGCGACTGCGGCGCATTGAAGAAACGGCTGGTCTGCCGACCGACCTGGCCTGCGAATTCGCGCTTGCTATGAACCGCATTCGCCAGGAAGAACAACACATCCAGCGGCTCAATGACGAACTGATCAGTGCTGGCATCAGCCTTCCAGGCTCGTAGATTCCACGATCTGCTGAAAGCCGTTGAGCAAGTCCGGATGCGAGTTTGAGAGGAACCGAACGACTCGTCCATTGTCCAGCAACTTGGAGAGGTAGCCGCGGACTACCACCAGGTTCAGGAAGTTCTTCCCATAGCTATCCTCGTGCGCATGCAGGTCGCGTTGCAAAGTCTCCATCTCCCTCTCCATTCGGGCAACATCATCGGCGCTGAGCATCTGAGTCTTCTTTGCCTGTCCAGTCTCGGCAAGTTGGTCTTTCGGCGTGGCGGCGATAAGGGCTTCGCAGTAAACGGAACTGAAGTTGCTGACCATAAGCATCATTTCGACGATCTCAACTTGCCTCAAGGGTTTGACCCTCTTGAGCTGCCTTATCGTCAATGCGCCAGCAGTCATATCTTTGAGCATGTCCACCGCTTCTGGACAGATACCACTCAGGAGGTTTCGCTTCCGTCGAATCAGACCCACGTCCACTTTCAGCGCGCTCGCGATTCTCTCTTCGCTCACGCCACGCTCGATGGCGTTCAGAATCATGAAGTGTTCCTGGATGGGGGTGACCTGATTCACCTTGTTGTTGTAGGTGTAGGTCTCGTCATCCGTGGACAGCAAGCAGAATACTTCGCTCTGACCGATTTCCTTGAGAGCCTCAATGCGCATGTGCCCGTCGAGCAGAAGGTACCTTGCGTCGGGTTCCTCGCCCAGCGGGTGAACCACTGGCGGTTCTATGATGCCTACTTCCTGTATCGATGCCACGATAGTCGCGTATTTGCGGCTAGCTCGCAGCTTATCATCCAGCTTTCGCGATGGCAAAATGTCGGCAATCCTCACTGTCTTGCCGCTCATTTCGAATCCTATCTTCAGCCCTACTATGCCGTTGCCGGTAATGCTATCCATTCGTTTCCTCTTCCCTTATCTTCTGGGCCAGATACTCCGGTAGGCTCTCAAGTCCTTCGGCCCGGAGTAGATTGACGAAGTTCTCATCGCCAAAGAGCGCTTTCAAAGCATTGACTGAGAAGAAAAGCCTGGTCTCACATAATTCCGCCTTCTTCAAAGCCTGTCGCTGCTTTTGCTGTTCGCGACGGAATGCGCGCACTATTGCGTCGCCGGTCATACGTGCTTGTCTGGTGCCTGGTGCTCTCACCTTTCCAAATGCCTTTCGACTATCGGCTATGAGCCTCGCCCGAGTGAGGTCGCCGGATGATATCTGCCCCTGTTCGAACGCCTCAAGCAGCGCCCTCTGCACATCACCGTGTTCGCTTCTCGCGATGATAGCGGCTGTCGGCACCGCGATTCTGCCCATTTCGACCGCTGAAAGCAGTCGCTCCTCGCCATGATCGTAGAGGTGCAGAAACTCATATACGTGACATTCAAGTATGCCAGTCTTTCTGGCTATATCAGGCTCGCTATAGCCTCGTTCGCGAAGAAGCGCAAGCTGGCGCACTTTCTCCATGGTGGTGGGCTTTCGTCTTGCGATGTTCTCCACCAAGCTCATCAGAAGCGCGTCTTCAGTGGAGATATCTTTGACAATGGCCGGCACCATTGTCTGGCCAAGCTGACGGCACGCGTCCAACCTGCCCTGACCGCATACAAGATCGTATGCATCGCCTCTACGTCGGCAGACTGTAATGGGCCTCTTCAATCCCACGTCGGATATGTTGGTTATGATCTCGCGGTACTTCTTGCGGTTGCGCGAGCGAGGGTTGAGAACCCTGATGCTTTCTATCGGAATCATCTGAACGTCGGGCGCGTCGGCGTCGACAGTCTCGACCTGCGCAGGGATGTCGAGAGCCCTGCTGGGCAGTGCAAGCAGTGGAGGTCCGGGCTCGACCAGCGCCGTTGACACGGGTGATGCAGCCTCGTGCTGAAGCCTATTGCTGTCTATCATCAAGCCACCTCCCTGATGTGTACCCGCCGCGACATATCGATCAGGTAGTCAAGGTCGTCGAACCGGTAGGAATCGAAGAAAAGACCGTTGACCTCGGCGAGCCTGAGCTTCTCGCCTGATATGTCGGTTGCGGGCAGGACATAGTAGTCGAGCGGCCTGGCGTTGTTCGTGTCCATCCTGACGGCCACCGTCACATCGGGGTTAAGCGCCGTGTCCAGGCGAATGATCCACCGATAGGCTCCGCTTACCTGCTGTATGCATCGGGCTATGACCACCGAAGCTGTGAATTCATCGTTCACGGTTAGCAGGTCGGTCTCTTCGTCGTGGGTGACGGATGCGCCGACCGAGTGTATGCCGCCCATGATCTGGTCGACAACCATCGGGTGGAGCTTGCGAAGCTGTTTGTTTATCTCCAGATAGGTGTAGTCATGCTCAGGAATGTATCCGACCATCCGATAGGCTCTGACCAAGCTTCCGAAGCGGCTGCGGAATATGGAGCTTGATGGTCCTTCGTATTCATCAATGATGAGCGCGGAAAGCCGTCCGCGCTCGTTGTAGACCATCTTCAGCCACTCGATAAGGTCTTCATTCGAGAGCTTGCGGGAGCGCTCGGCGATTATGTGCTGTGCCCGCACAAACAGATCCGTATCGACTATCGGCTCAAACGCTCCGTTGGAACGAATGAACATGTCCGGGCTGTTATGCACCCGCTTTTTCTTGAGCTTGAAGCTGATCCGGTTGTAGACGTTGTTGCCGATATACTTCTCATTGGTAAGCACCTCATGTACAGTCGCCCGGTTCCACGGACGTCCCCAGTCGGTTCGGATTCTCCGGACGTTCAGCTCATCGGCAATCTCGCGCTCCGTCTTGCCATCGACCACGAATTGCAGATACATCCAGCGGACGTTGTCGGTTTCCTCTGGTGGCCCGGGCTGGAGTATCACCCGGTCGGTCTGGATGCTCTTGTGTTCCCCCATCGCGAGCATACCCTTGACGTTTCCATTCTGATCTACCAGCACCCGGCGCAGGCCGTAACCGGCCGTCCCGCCTTGTCGGTAGCCAAGTTGTATCAGCCTGCACTGGCCCTTGAAGACCTTGGCCGATAGCTCACGGCTGTATTCACCTGCCATGGCTCGCTTGACGCCCTTAACGATGGTCGAGACGGGGCTGCCGTCATTGGAGAACTGCTCGGCGCAGTAGTGGACGTCGACACCGGCGCGCCTGCACACATACTCGTAGTAAGCGCTCTCATCGGCATCCTGGAAGCGCCCCCAGCGGCTGACATCGTAGACCAGTATCGCGCTGAAGTCCCGTGAGGGAGCACTCACGTCATTGATCAGGAGCTTCAACGAGTCGCGGCCGTCGAGCCGCAGACCGCTCTTTCCCTCGTCGGTGTAGGTGCGGATTACCTCCATGTTGTTCTTCGCGGCGTATTCCATGATCACGTCGCATTGGTTTTCTGTCGAGTATTGCTGATGCTCGGTGGACATCCGCGCATATATCACCGCCCGTGCTTTTGGGGGTGAGTCGGGGTTCATATCTAGCCCCGGAACTGTCTTTTCCATCGTCTCCTCCTTTCGATATTGTGTCGTCTCATCCCTGGTGGCATACACGGATTGCTCCGTTTGCGGGGGAAACGGGTCTTGTCGGATGCCGCAACGGCGCGTCGGATTTGTTGTGCCATCCGGCAAGCCGGGTGGTCGTCATCCGCCGGTGGCTCGTTGCAGGCACGAAGCTCGACACCAGCCCGACGGCATAGATGCTCATAGTAGGTTCCCGCGTCCAGGAATCGGCCCCAGCGGCTCCAGTCGTATACGAGGATCACGTCGAAATCGCGGTCCGGGCTCGTGGCCTCAGCAAGCAAACGTTTCATCGCATCCCGACCGTCGAGACTTGCTCCGCTCTTTCCAGCATCTTCGTAGACCCGGACTACCTCCATATCATGCCGGGCGGCATATTCACGTACGCTCTCGCACTGATCTTGGATAGATAGCACGGAATCCGGTCTATTTGTGCGGGCATAGATCACCACGCGAACACGCCTCGGGCTGTCGTTATCGACACCGGTCTTATCTGCATTCATAGGCATTCCTTTCCGCCCCAGCCCGCTCGCGTATGCTTATCGGCTCTTGGGACTTCATCACAATGAATGCTCAGATTCTCGGAAAGATCAAGTCTTGCCCGGAATAGCCCGAGGCAGCCAGGCGACGGTGCCTGGATCGACCGCGAGCAATGCAGGTAAGAACACGGTTTCTGTTCGTCTTCACGATGTATCTCTTGACTTCCAAGCTCGTTTGAGGCACCAATTGGTTGCGAGCAGAACATCTGTTCTGTTCAGCAATAAGCGGAGGTAGCGCCGATTGAAACTGCAGGAACTCAGATTCGGAGTTGAGCTTGAAACCGTGAAGCGCGAACGCGGAACTGTCGCGAGAGCCATCCAGAGCGTGGTCGGAGGCGAGGTGAGCCACGTGGCGGGATCCTCGTCCTACGATCCCTGGGAGGTAAGAGACGACAAGAACCGTGTGTGGAAAGTGGTGGCGGATTCCTCGCTCGGCAATGTCGCTGCGCACTTGCGTGCCGAGATAGTTACCCCGGTCCTATGCTACGAGGACATCTCTGATCTACAAGAGGTGGTGCGCGCCGTGCGGAAGTGCGGGGCACAGGTCGACGAAAAGTGTGGCCTCCACATCCATGTTGGGACGGAGGAGTTCGGCGGCAAGGCGCTCACCAACCTTGCCAAGACATTCTACAAATACGAACCGCTCATTATCGCTGCGCTGGGTGTGAGCGAACAGCGGATGCGCCAATACACAAAGCCGCTGAGTGACGAGTTCATAGCGCGGCTCGGAAAGCTCAGGACAAGGACTCGCGACCAAGTCAACAAAGCCTGGTACGGTCACCTGAACAACCACCCAACACGCTACTGCTCCTCGAGGTACGTGACGATGAACCTCAACAGTGTGTTCTACCGAGGCACTGTCGAGTTCCGCCTGTTCGAAGGAACGCTCCACGCTGGCAAGGTCAAAGCTGCAATCCAGTTCGTCCTCGCGATCTGCGCCAAGGCCCTCAACAGCCGGGGAGCGTCCAGCAGGAAGCGCGACTTTAACCCGGAGACGGCCAAATACGATTTCCGAGTCTTCCTGATCCACCTCGGTTTGATAGGCGACGAGTTCAAGACCGCTCGGAAGCACCTGCTGCATGCAATGCCGGGTGACGCTGCATTCAAACGCGGCAGGAAGAAAGCCAAGGTCGCCGCGTCAAGCGCCGAGACGGAGGAGGTGTCCTGTGGAGCAGACTAAAGTCCCCGTTCCCGCTGGCGTGCTGGAGGGTCTGGAGGCCGTCAGGCTCTCCGGCAAGACAAATATGTTCGACCTGCCGGAAGTGGTCGGGATCGCGGCCGAGATGGACTTCTTCGACACAGCGATGTGGATCGAAAGCAACAGGTCGCTCTACTGCCGGGGGCTAATCCAGGGCTTTGACCCTGCAGACGAAAGGAGTGATGACTGACATGTGCGGACAACTCGGCTTGATATATGGCGAGAAAGACAGACGCCCTGAAGATCGGAGTTACCTGAAGTGGCTGTTCATGTATCTGCTGCTACTGAGTGAGAAGCGTGGGCCCTATGCGACCGGAGTCTCCTGGCTCAAGCAGGACGGCAGCCACAGCATCCTGAAACGTCCGGCGCGCGCGTTGGATTTCGTCAAGGAAAAGCAGTTCGTCGAGGTGCTTTCGGAAGTCGACGACACCACGACATGGCTCGCTGGGCACACACGCTGGCCTACCAAGGGCAGCCATCTGAATAACAAGAATAACCACCCTATTCTGGTCGGCAAACGCCTACTCGGGACCCACAACGGAGTGATCCTCAATGCTGACGCTCTCTTCAAACGCTTTGACTTGCCGCGACTCGCGGAGGTCGACAGCGAGATCATATTCAGAATGGCCGATGACACTCTGCGCGATGGTTGCATCGACGTCCCTGCATTCAAAGAACGCCTTGCCCTTTGCCGAGGACAGATAAGCGCGGTACTGGCGTCAAAGCTCGATCCGAAGACGGTGCTTGTCATCAAGGGCAACAAGCCTCTCGAATTGCGCTACCACGAAGAGCACCAGGTCATCATCTATGCTTCCGACCCCGTGTTTCTCAATGTAGCGCTCGACAACGTTCCAGGGTGGCGGAAGATCGACACGCCGCCGATGAGCATTTTGACTTTCAACTGCGGCGGTCTGCTCAACTATGAGAGCACAATCTTCACGCTGGCAGGAGGAAGAGGCAGAGGCGGTTTCGAGCGTTACGTGGGACCCAAGGAGGACTAGCGGCGATGGAGACACACGAGAAGACAAAGACAAATGCTCTGCTGAGATTGGTGGTCTATGGCACGCTCAAACGAGGCTATTGGAATCACGAGTGTTTCTGCCGAAAGGCAGTATCCATTAAGGAGGCGATAATTCGCGGTCGGCTCTACGAGTTGCCGTCAGGCATTCCGGCGTTGCGAGTGCCTGACAGTGACATTGTTGCCGTAGGGACCTGTGACCCACTGGCCGATGCTGCTACCCAGGAACGGCTTGCCGGGGGAGTTGTGCAGGCATTGGACAGCGGGCGTGCCGACGAATACTGGGATTGGATTCACGGGGAGTTGATGACGTTCGACAACCCCGGGACGCGTCTTCCGAGAATCGACAGGCTGGAGGGCTTCTGCCCCGGCCATCGCAGTCTGTATCACCGGGTGCTCGTACCCGTTGTTTGCGGCACGACAACGGTCCCGGCATGGTGTTATGTGGCAGACGAAGCCCTGCTCAGCACTGCAACACCGACTGGCAAAACAAGCTGGCCATAGCGCGGGGTTCTGGGGGGGCGAAACGAAGACGCTGCCATCCAATTCGGCGTGGCAAGGTTCTCTTCACTCCGCTTGGATACTATGGACTCTTCCGCACCATTGGAGGCAATTCATCATTGGTAGAGAACAAACCTGCAGCCCGGATAAGTGAGGATACATTATGGTCCAGTTTGGCAATCCCAGGTCTGGTCTGGAAGCTGGCAGGACGCCCGGTGCTGCGGTGTTCGGAACAGGCAATGGAAAGCGGAGAGGCTGTATCGAGTGGCTCTTCAAGTGCCTGTTGTTTCTTGGGGAGATTGCGGCTCAGGCAACGGACTATCGCTCTGAGTTGACTCTTGATCCCAGCCGCAGGCGGACGTTAGTATCAGTCATACGAGATCATAATCAGTCAGCCCCTCTAGGTGACAGAAGCTCTGCTTTTCTGCTATAATGCGCACGGCTGGCGGCTAGGCACAAATAGGGTTGGTCTTATGGGTTTCTACGTGCCCCAAAGCCGCTCGCGCACCTGACTTCCAATGCGAGGTTACGGAGTAGTAAGAGATGGAAGACCGTTGGTTGTCCGTTAGTGAGATTTCTGAGTATCTCGGCGTTGTTCGAGAGAGCGTCTATCGCTGGCTTGCAAAGGGCAGCATGCCGGGGCACAAGCTCGGGCGACACTGGAAGTTCCGCAAGGAAGAGGTAGACGAATGGGTCAGGTCCGGTGGAGCGAATGACAGAGAATCCAAAGATGATCTGAGCCCTCAATGTGATTAGTCCATACGATGTCGTTGAGCAGGTTCGTTAATGGGAGGTACCCTTGAAGTCAGAAACAGAAGATGTCGCGATCAGTATATCCAACCAGTTCGTGGCAGATAATGATCGCTTCAAGATGCGCGAGGCCCTGGACCATATGGTCGACTCGGCACACTTGGATGTCTGCACGGCATTTCTGGATGCGTACGGTGTTTCGGCTATAGGCAGCGCTGCCGAGAATGGTGAACTGCGGCTGCTCGTAGGATTTGACCTCTCGGATATGCCAGTTGCTCAGGACGTCGTATCATTCCAGATGGCGGAGGAGTGGAAAGCTTCAGGGGAGGACCCGGTACACCGGCTGGCTGATGATGAGTCGGTCAAGAATGCCGTCCGGGCTCTGCAGTTGCCAAGCTTCCAAGCTGCAAAGGCCGCTCTTCGGACACACTCGAAACTGTATGTCACTCAGGATATCGGTGTCGTCGGAAGCAGTAACCTCACGCGTTCTGGCATCGAAGGCCAAAGAGAACTGAATCTGTTCCAGCATGAACCAGAGGCGGTTGCGCGGTTGCGCGAGTGGTTCGCGTCTATGTGGGGTGAGGCGAAAACGCAGGAGAGGGCAGACTTCAAGCAGGAGCTCATCAAGTGGTTGGAGACTACCCGCCTGAAGCGGTTTGCACCATTCCACCCCTATGCAAAAGCAATCTTTGAGCGTTACAGACATAGATTCGTGTCTCTCGCTGCATCTGCCTCGGACGTGAACCTGGCGGTGTTTCAGGAAGAAGGCCGCGACACTGCATTGAGCGTACTGGCAGAATTGAAGTGTTGCATTATCGCGGACGCCGTCGGTCTCGGCAAGACATATGTAGCATTGGGAGCAATGCAGCGACGGGCAAAAGCCAGACCCAGAAACCAGCGCAAGATTCTAGTGATCTGTCCAGCCCAACTCGAATCGGTGTGGGAACGCGCGAGTCGCGACCAAGGCATAGCCCTGATCACCGAGAGCATGGAAACCTTGGGCAACACATCGGGTTCAGGTTTCGAGGCCAGGCTGCGCGACCTCGAGAACTATGCGCTGGTCATCGTCGACGAGGCCCACAACTTCCGCAATCCCAATGCCAACAGGTTCCAGAATCTGATGGAAGTGCTGCAAGGCGGCCCACAGGACAAGGAAGTCTTGTTGCTCACGGCCACTCCGATCAACAACAGCATCCGCGATCTGTTCAGCCTCTACCGCCTTATGACGCGCGATAGAGATGACTTCTTCCAGACCACCAACCTGCGCCTCCGCAGCCTGCGTGACTTCTTCAAGCAAGTGGAGAAGATGGGGGTCAGCACTACCGACCTCCTGCTGGAGACAATGGTCTGCCGAAGCCGACTCGATATCCGCCGCAGGCAGGATAAGGGCGAGGTCATTGTCATCAACGAGAAAGAAGTCCGATTCCCCAACAGGCATATGGCCGCGCTGGAGTATGGGCTGTCCGTATCGGGCGACACTGTCAAGTATGATGAACTTGCAGCCACGATTGAAGGCCTTACCCTCGGAGCATACAACGTCGAGCAGTATTCGGTCTCCCCAGACGCTCAGAAGAACCAGACGTTCCTGAGGCTACAGACGCTGTTCCGCATACTGCTCCTAAAGCGGCTGGAAAGCAGCGTGGTATCATTCATCTCCACGGCGGAGAACCTGCTGCGATTCAGCGACAAGGTAGTTGAGGCGCTCCGCGAAGGCCGGCGGCTCACCAACGATGAATACCGCAAGATGCAACTCGACTTCACAAGGCAGCTTGAAGACGATGATGAGGGCGACGGTTCTTCTTATCTGGAGGAGTTGAAGGAGAGGGATCCGAACGACTACGACATCGACCGCCTCGCGGCCGACGTTGCGGCGGATCACCAGCTACTCGATCCGCTGATCGACAAGGTCAGGTCGCTCGTAGGCGCGAGGGATGGGAAGATTGCTCGTCTGAAGGAAGAACTCAAGAAGCTCCTTCCCGACCAGAAAGCACTCATCTTCACATTCTATGCCGATACCGCTGACTACATCTTTGAACAGCTTACCTCGGACAAGGACTTCATGCAGGCTGTAGGCGAGGTGAGAATCGAGGAGATAGTCGGCGGGACCAAGCCAGCCATCAAGACGAGGGTAGTTGAAGACTTTGCCCCGCTTGCGAACAATGCTGACAGGAAACCGGCTCATCCAATTCAGGTTCTCATATCGACCGACGTTCTTTCCGAGGGACAGAACCTACAGGACTGCGGATACCTCATCAACTATGACCTGCACTTCAACCCAGTCCGTATGATCCAACGGAATGGTCGTATAGACCGCCTCTTCTCCCCACACGAGGATATTACTATTGCTAACTTCTTCCCGGAGGGTGGGCTTGAAGAGCAACTGAAGATAGTCGAGCGGTTGCAGAAGAAGATCGAGCAGATTCAGGACACCCTGCCGACGGACTCAAGCGTCATCGGCGAAACCGTTCGCGTGTTCAGCCTGGAGGAACTGCGAAGGACCAGGGCGGGTGACGTATCGGTTATCGACCAGATCGACTCGGAGAACCCGGTCAACCGCTTCCACGATATGCTCAATGAGGTCATCAACATGCTGCAGGACTTCGGCATCGAGGAAGTCGGCAAAATTCCGTTCGGGTGTCAGAGCAACAAGAAATCCACGCACAGGGGAGTGTTCGTCTGCGTGATCGCAGGAAAACGTGATGAGCACAAAAACTGCTGGTGGCTCTACTATCCGCTCGACAAGCAATCGCCGGACCTGTTCCCCGAACCTGTCCAGGAGCCCAGCCGGATCATTGACCTGATACGCAGCCCAAAGCCGCCTTCGGAAGACCAGAGCGTACCGGACATATCACCACGAGACATCAAGTGGGAGATCATTCTCGACGCCAAGAAACGGTGCAGAGAAATGCTAATCGCGCAGGCCCGCAACGAGGCGCAGGGACAGGTCTGGGCTACAGGTCATATCAACAAGAAGATCAAGACATTCTTTGCAGTTCGGCCAGATACGTTGCCGAGTGACATTTCCCTGCGGCTTGGCCGATACTCCCTGGAGAAGCACAAGGTCGAGGCCGAGGAGACAATGAAGGCTGCGCAGGAAAGCAGGGATACGACGGCGTTCGTGAATTGGCTCGATGAGAAGCTTCCGCCTATCACACTTGCGAGCGACAACCCGGAGACCATGCCTCTCGAGGTTGTGAGTTACCTTGAGCTGATCCCCGAAACGGAGGCAGCCGAATGAGCCTCGACTTGCTCAATCTTCTCTCCGGTGACGACCAGCAGTTCGCGCAGGGGCTCGTCCAGCTTGGTTGGTATGACTACGCGCCGGTGCTTACGGACTACTGCTTGATGGGCAAGGCACGAGCGTGTCTTGATCCGCAGTTGAAAGCTGCCGGAGAGGTGCGAGGAACAGATGCCTGGGTCTATCGCCTGGACGTCCCCACCGGGAGATGGCAGGATGCTGTCGCGGTGGTGGAGAGTCACCTCAAGCAAGACCCGCAGTTCGCGGTTGTCTTTTGCAACGTAGCCGGGGCGCTTCTGATACTCGTTCCATCGAACCCGGACAAGGCGTTCGGGCGCGCAAAGAGCGGCCTTGCCGTCGACCGTATCTACCTGGACACCCGCCAGCCGTCGAATTTCGAGGCCGAGACGATCAAGAAGCTCAAGGAAGCCCCGAAGAAGCATTT
>LSQX01041983.1_pt2 | contig 28339 bp, 27 predicted proteins | sample 654561 | NCBI WGS metagenome assembly LSQX01 (sample SAMN04489861, study PRJNA283612) | anaerobic digester metagenome | isolation source: 4 biogas reactors fed with cattle manure at either 37C or 55C with and... | place: Denmark: Kongens Lyngby | collected 2014
GAAACCATTCTGCCAGCTCCATCTAATGTTATTGTTTTTTTACCGGTGACGTCTTTTTCATCATAAGGAACAATCTCGGTTAGTTTGGCTGGAATCTCAGTTTCATCTTGTCCTTCATCTCCAATGGTAAAGGTCATAACTAAGTTTTTACCATTCATTAACCTAACCCTGTCGCCTTTTTCATACCCAGAAAAGTCCATAATAACTTCTGCCCTTTCTCCTGGGGAAATAAATAGACTAGTCATAGATACAGGTTCTTCTAAGAAACCTCCATCAGAAGCAATTTGATGAAATTCATCTCCCCCCTCTAATCGAAGGTCATAATTTCTGGCATTGGATCCATTTAGAATTCGAAATCTCATCTTAATTTGATCCACGTCTAGATTTGGCGTTATGGCCCCATTAACGAGCTGAGTATCTCCTAACATCCCATCCATCATCATGGACGTTCCATAATAAAAAGAACCATCTTGATTGAAACTTCGATCTTGCAAAATTAAAGGGATATCATTCACACCATATTCTTTAGGAATATTTAACTCCTCAGATACATCATCTTCCACAATCATCATACCAGCTAAGCCATGATAAACTTGGGTGGCTGTGGTCCCCATAACATGAGGATGAAACCAAAGAGTGGCTGCTGGTTGTTCAATAGTAAAACTTGGATTCCAAGTCTCTCCTTTTTCAATAACTTGACGAGGACCTCCATCTTTAGGACCCTCTACTTCAAGTCCATGCCAATGAACTGAAGTAGAATCAGACAATTCATTATTCACATGCATATTCACCTGATCCCCTTTCTTAACCTTTATCACAGGCCCTAGAAAAGTGCCATTATAACCCATGGTAGGTGTTATAGAATTCTCATAGAAATCAGTGAATCCTTCCGTGGCATTAAGGGTAAAATCAGCTACTCCCTCTTCTGAATTTTCATCTTCTAAAAGAACAGGGATGGGTAATTTACCAAAAGATTCTACTTGAGGTTTTATAAAACCACCGTCCGTATTATTATTCTCTAAAACAGTCTCATTATTAATCAAACTTTTTGCAATAACTCCACTTAAGATTAGGACTAATCCTAATACAATCAAACTAATGCTGATTTTATTTCTATTTTTCATAACTCTCCTTTACTTTACCTCTCTTCTATTTTCTAATATCTATTAGAAAGAGTTCCGACGCATTGTCAGCAATTGTTTTTTCATATTAGTGAAATTGTAATTACAATTGATATCCTGATGTCCTATACATTTCTCCACATTTTAATCATAGACCAAAACTGTGGCGAATTTATGGCGGATTATTGACTATAGTCGTAAATTAACGTCAGTTTTACACCCACTTCACTAGATATTCATTTCAAGTTATATCCTTACCTTATAATGGAAGTACATTATATTTAAATCTAATAGTAGCATGCACCATTGCTTTTAAATCATATAAGGAGGGCATCATGGACCATTCAAATCATAAAGAACATAATAATCATAGCCACCACAAAGATTCTTCTAAAGATCATAAGAACCACCACCAAATGATGATTGAAGATTTTAAAAAACGATTTTTCGTTAGTTTAATGATCACCGTACCCATTCTAATTCTCTCCCCTTTAATCCAATCACTTTTAGGCTTTGAACTAAACTTTCCTGGAGATACTTATCTTTTGTTAGCCCTCTCTACCCTAATATATTTTTATGGTGGTAAGCCCTTTTTAGTAGGCGCCAAGGATGAGCTTAAAGAAAAATCCCCTGCCATGATGACTTTAATCGCCTTTGCCATAACAGTGGCTTATGTGTACAGCACCCTGACCATCTTTGTCTTAGAAGGAGATGGATTCTTTTGGGAACTGGCCACCTTAATCGTTATTATGCTACTTGGTCATTGGATTGAGATGAGATCTGTCATGGGAGCTTCAAAAGCTTTGGATGAGCTGATTAAATTAATGCCAGAAGAAGCCAATGTAATCTTAGAAAATGGAGAAACTAAAACCGTATCCGTGGAAGAAATTGAAAAAGGAAGTTCAATTTTTGTTAGACCTGGTGAGAAAATCCCCCTGGATGGAACCGTATTTGAGGGACACTCAGAAGTTAACGAATCCATGGTGACAGGAGAATCAGTCCCTGTGGAGAAAAAACAAGGAGACACTCTAATAGGTGGATCTATTAACGGAGAAGGAATCCTAAAATTCACTGTAGACCATATTGGAGAAGATACTTTTATCTCTCAAATGGTGAAGATGGTTAAGGATGCCCAAGAGTCCAAGTCTAAAACTCAAAAGTTAGCCGACGTAGCAGCAAAATGGCTGTTCTATATTGCTCTTTTTGCTGGAATTCTTACTTTTACTGTATGGTTATCCATAGGAAAAGATTTAGATTTCGCCATCACCCGAGCCGTCACCGTAATCATCATTTCTTGTCCCCATGCTCTAGGTCTGGCTATGCCTTTAGTTACTGCCGTTTCGACTAGCATTGGAGCTAAAAAAGGCTTACTCATTCGAAACCGAGGCACCTTTGAGAATGCAAGAAAGATTACCCATGTGATTTTTGATAAAACAGGAACCCTAACTTTAGGAGAATTTGGGATCACTGATTATCATCCTATAGATATCTCAGAAGATGAACTACTTTCACTAGTTTATGCTCTAGAAATAAATTCAGAGCATCCCATTGCCAAAGGGATTGTAAATGAAGGCCAAAAGAGAGAACTAGAAATTAAAACTGTGGAGAATTATAGTACCTTACCTGGAAAAGGTCTTGAAGGCACTATAGATGGTGCTGATCTTAAGGTGGTAAGTCCTGGATACTTAAGAGATGCCGGAATTTCATTCCCAGAAAAAGAATATGAAATCCTAGCTCAAGAAGGAAAGACCGTGGTCTTTGCGCTTAAACATGAAAAACTTATAGGCTACTTAGCCTTATCTGACATCATCCGAGAAGAAGCTAAGGAAGCCATGAAAAATCTAAAAGAGATGAATATTACTCCCATTATGCTAACAGGAGACAATCACAAAGTAGCACAGTATGTGGGAAAAAAAGTAGGTATTGACGAGATTTTCTCTGAAGTTCTTCCTGAACAAAAATCTGAGAAAGTGAAAAGTCTTATGACAACAAACACCGTCGTTGCCATGACAGGAGATGGGATTAATGATGCTCCGGCTTTAGCCATAGCTGACGTAGGTATTGCCATTGGAGCAGGGACAGACGTGGCTATTGAATCAGCGGATGTCATTCTTGTGAAAAGTAATCCTAATGACGTGGTAAATATCATTAACCTTTCTAAAGCTACTTACAAAAAAATGGTTCAGAATTTATTCTGGGCTACAGGATATAATGCCCTGGCCCTTCCTCTTGCCGCTGGTGTACTTTATAATCAAGGTATTATGATCAGCCCAGCTCTAGGGGCAGGTCTCATGTCTTTAAGCACAGTGATTGTCGCCATTAATGCCAGACTTCTTAAACTAGACTAACTTCCTTAATACATTAGTACAAAACATTAAGACAAAAAAAGGATATTCTCTTGCAAAATAATTGCAATAGAATATCCTTTTCCATTAGTAGATTATTCCTTATTTTTTTATACCCAAGGGAACTTTCCTTACCGATAAATCATAAAACCTTCAAAGCCTTCATTAAAGAGTCTAGCCATAAGGATCTCTGCATTTTCTTTTTTTCGAAATGCTCCCACTTGGACTCGATAAAGTTTATCGCCTTCTTCCTTATCTACTGGTTTATCCATGGACTGCTCCAATGAAGTGACCTGTTTCTTAGGAATATTATAAAAAGCGACTAGGCCCTTAACATAAGCTCTGGCGATTTCTTCATGATGGGTGGTTATCCATTTAGCTAAAACTAGATGATCATGAAAGTTGGTTTCCATTAATAAAGGAGTCATCTTGTTTTCATACGGCACCCTAATCTCTCCAAATCCTCTACCCTGAAATGCCGCCATGCCATTGACTAGACTCTCACTTCGATTAGACTTTATAGGAGCGATTTTATTTAGTTCATCCACTAATATTTCACCAAGCTTTTTACTCTCAGAAGATTTAGGATGATAAAGAGCTACTGCCCCTGAGGCTTTTCCTGCCCCTCCAGCATTGGAGTGAATGGCCAAATAGAGAGAAGCCCCTAATTCTTTAGCCTCCTTTGGTCTCTCTTTAGATCCAATACCTAAGCTCAAGGTAGATAGAGAAACAGAACAATCATATTCTGTTTTTAAAACTTTCGCTATGATTTGACACACCACTACCATCTCTTTTTCCTCATTGGTGTTCATCCCAGCATAACCATTATGTGGTTGCTTGCTAGGCGACAGATAAATATTGACTCTACTCAAAATAATACCACCCCTTAAATTTAATTTTCCTTCTATAACCATCTATGCTTAAGTGACTAAGAATGGCAAAATATAACGCTTTATTTGCAAAATTGAACTAGATGAAAAGTTTTTTTAAAATTCACGGGGACGGTACTTGAATTATATTTTAACCTGTGTTAGTATACATAAAGAAGGCGGTGAATCCTATGGCAAGAAAAGCCAGAGTAAAAGATCCCTTTGGTACATTCCATATCACGCAATCGTCAGGACCTCATCGAAAGCTCTTTGAAACCATTGAGGACAAACAAGTTTTCATGGAAATCTTAAGAAGATGTCAAGTGAAGTTTCAGTTTAAGCTTTATGCCTACTGTCTCCTCTCAGACCAAGACTATCATCTTGTGATTAATCCTAGCGGCAATGATTTGTCAAAAATCATGAAAAGCATCAACATTGCTTATGCCATGCATGTGGATTCCAAAGAACCTCTTTTCAAAGATCGCTATAAAAGCGATAAGATGAACGATCTTAATGAAGCCCAAGATTTTATTAGTAAGCTTCATAGACCAGGTCAAAACTTAAATCCTTATAATAGTTTTTGTATCTACGACGCTAAGAATCCCCTTAAATTAGATTGGGTTTCTAAGCTAGATACCTCTAAAGAACTTATGATGGCTAAACCGGATGAGAATTCCATAAATTCCATGGAAGAAGCTTCCTTAAAACTTCAGCAAATAACCCTAGAGAAAGACCTCTCCTTAAAAGAGCTCTTAAAGCAGAAAGATCTTCGAAATGAACTTATCGTTTCCTTTCGAAAGAATTCTAATCTCTCCTTAAAGGATTTGGGAATCCTTTTTGGTAACCTTTCAGAATCAACAATTTGTAAGATTCTAAATACCCAGTGCCAATAGATTTTTGAACAAAAGCATCAAATCCTTGGCCATAGCCCCTTATACAAAATGAACCTTAGGAGGTCGTACCATGTCATTTGGATTTCAATTAGACTTTAAAAAAGATTTTAGCCTAAACCCAAAAAACGCTTTGGATTTAGACGTCATTTATGATGTACTTATCATCGGCGGAGGTCCTTCAGGACTAAATGCTGCTCTATATGCTAAACGAAAAGGACTAAACGTGGGTATCATTACCCAGCGTAAAGGCGGACAACTCTTAGATACCTCCACAGTAGACAACTACTTAGGGATGAAAGAAATGTCCGGAGAAGCCATGGTGGATGAATTCATCGATCATGTCAATCGACTAGAGATTCCCATTAAAGACGATGCAGAAGTCATTAGCTATCTTAGAGACGGCGAAGATCATCTGTTAACCCTTTACTCTGGTGAAATCTTTAGAGCTAAAACCATCATCATCGCCACCGGCTCCAACCCAAGGCACTTAGGTGTTAAAGGGGAGGATACCTATGCTGGAAAAGGTGTGGCCTATTGTGCCATATGTGATGCTCCACTGTTTAAGAACAAGGATGTGTTTATTGCAGGAGGCGGAAATAGTGCTGTAGAATCTGCTCTAGATCTAGCCAAAGTAGCCAAGTCCGTCACTTTAATTCATCGAAGCCAATTTAGAGCAGACCACATTTTAGTGGAAAAACTCTACGCTGAACCTAAAATCACCATCCATCTAGAGACCCAGATTTTAGAAGTCTTTGGAGAAACGGCCATGAAAGGCATCCGGGTTTTAGATAAGAAAACCACAAAAACCCATGAACTTTTCGCCGATGGATTATTTATTGAAATCGGACATGTGCCTAACTTAGGACCTTTTGAAGATAAGTTAGCCCTAAATGAAAACAATGAAATCATTGTAGATGAAAAAAATCATACTAGTTTAGATGGTGTTTTTGCAGCGGGAGACGTAACTAACGTTCCCTATAAGCAGATTATCATCGCCACCAGTGATGGAGCAAAAGCTGCTCTATCCGCCAACGAATACTTAAATAAAATGGACAGCATTAAAACTGTCGTTAACCTATAGATAGAACTTGAACTCTTAGGACCTGTTGTATTTCTGTATTGCCCAACCTATTTGGAGGTTATTTATAATGAAAATGTTTAATGAAGAAATTCAAGCACAATTAAGAGAGGTCTTCGAAGATCTTAAAGACAACGTGACCATCGCTCTATTTACAAAAGAAGGCGAATGTCCTACTTGTGAAGAAACTCTAAACTATATGCAAGAAGTGGAAGAACTTAGCGATAAGATTTCCCTTAAAACTTATGATATTAACAAAGATAGCGAACTAGCAAAGGAATATAACGTAGTTATGGTTCCAAGTATCGTTTTACTAAATGCTAAAGGCGAATACCATGGGGTTAAGTTTAACGGAATCCCAGCTGGTCACGAAATCAACTCCTTCATCCCTGGATTACTTGAAGTATCCGGACATAGCAGTGAAATGCCTAAAGAATTAGAAGAAAGAATCATGGCTATTGATAAGCCTACTAATATTAAAGTATTTATTACTTTAAGCTGTCCTCATTGTGCAGGTGCGGTTCAAAAAGCTCATAAACTTGCTTTAATGAATCCTTTTATCGACGCTGAAATGATTGAAGCAGAAACATTTGGAGAATTATCCATGAAGCATAACGTTTCAGGAGTTCCAAAGATTGTTATCAATGACAAGCATGACCTAGTTGGAAACCAACCAATCCAAGAATTCTTAAATGTTATCGAGAACGCATCTTAAGCAATACTTAACGGTTAAAACAGGACGGCCATCATACCGTCCTGTTTTTTCAACCTAGATAAAGGAGATCCTTATGGAAAACAAGATGGTGGACAAATCCAAACAAAGGAGAGTACGAGCCTTGAAAATTCTTATTGGAATTATCCTAGGAGGTACTGCAGGTTATCTCTATTATTACTTCATTGGTTGTGATGGGACCTGCCCTATTTCCTCAAATCCTATTCGGTCCATATTATACGGCAGTGTCATGGGAACATTACTCGGATCAGCTTTTTAGGATCCTAGTAATGACACCAACTTCATATTAAAATTCAAATGAGCAGTTAAGATTTACCATCTTAGCTGCTCATTTTTAGGTTTAATATACGTTTAGATGAATACTCTTTAATCTTAGGAACTAAACCCTCTATTTGAAGAAATCTTTTAGAGCATCTCCTAAAGCAGAGTTAATAGGTTCATCATTTTCTTTGTTTATTTTATTAAGGAATTGCTTAACTTCGCCTTTTTTCATGGCGTTTCCTTCTTTCTCACGTCGCTTTTGGAAAGAGGTGAGTTTTTCTCTATACCCACAAGAACACTTAAAGTACTTGCCTTCTCCTTCTCCCACCAGCTCCATCTTCTTCTTACAATCTGGACACCTAGCATTAGAGGTTTGGCTTAAGGTTTTTTTATAGCCACATTCTCGGTCTTGACAAACCAACATGGTAGAATTCTTTCCATTTACGGACAGAAGGAATTTTCCACAATCAGGACACTTAGTCCCCGTCACATTATCATGACGAAAAGTCTCTTTAGAAGATTTAATCTCCGTGATAATCTTTTTTGTGTAATCCTCCATCTCTTTGATAAAGGCTTCTTCCTTAAGCTTTCCATTCTTAATTTCTTCAAGCTTACTCTCCCACCGAGCAGTCATCTCTGGCGAGGTTAGATCTTTCGGGGCTAACTTTAAAAGTTGTCTTCCTTTTTCAGTCATATGAATTTCTTTCCCTCTTTTATTTAGCACAAAAGAAGAGAATAATTTTTCTATAATATCTGCTCGGGTGGCTACTGTACCTAAACCGCTGGTCTCTTTTAGAATCTTCTCTAATCGTGCATCTTGGGTATCCATGTATTTCCCTGGATTTTCCATGGCACTAAGTATGGTGGCATCTGTAAAGTAAGCTGGGGCTGAGGTCATCCCTTCTTCAAGAAGGATTCTCTCTGGTTTTATTTTGTCTCCCTTTTTAAAAGGTTTTCCTTGTGCACCAGTATCTTCATCCACTTCTTTTGTTAAAGCTCTATACCCTAAACTCAGGGACTTCGTCTTTTTCATGTGGAATTTTTCTCCATCTAAAACTCCTTTAACTTCTACTTCTTCATAAGTATAGGGGTCCATTAATACGCTTAAAAATCTCTTCACGACTAAAAGATAAATCTTTCTCTCCTTGTCCGTTAGGGTTGACAGGACACAGGACTCCTCTGTGGGGATAATGGCGTGGTGATCTGAAACCTTCTCATTATTTACAAAGCTTCTCTTTCCTTTAATCCCTTTACGTATAATTTCTCGTCCAAAGTTTGTTAAGTCCCCCTTAGCGGAAGCCTTCACCCGGTCTGCCAGGGTTTCAACGATGTCTTGAGAAATGTATCGGGAATCTGTCCTTGGATAAGTCAGCACTTTATGACGCTCATAGAGATATTGCATGGTGTTTAGAGTATCCTTAGGGCTCATACCATAAAGGTTACTGGCATCTCTTTGAAGTTCAGTCAAATCGTAAAGTAGCGGTGCATCCTTACGTTTTTCTTTTTTGTTAACTTCCGTCACTTGGAAATCTTTTCCCTTAAGTTTCTCTTCAATTTTCATGGCTTGGCTCTTCTCGTTAAAACGACCACCTTCATGAATAAAGGTTTCGCCTTGAACTTTTAGTTTTAAGGTATAAAAGGGTTGGGGTACAAATCCCCTGATGGCATCTTCTCTGGTTTTCACCATAGCTAGGGTGGGGGTTTGAACTCGACCTAAAGAAAGCTGAGCATTATGCTTAATCGTCAAAGCTCTAGTAGCATTTATTCCCACAATCCAGTCGGCAATACTACGGGCTTCCGCTGCCTTAAATAGATTTTCATACCCTCTGGCGTCCTTAAGATTACGAAACCCTTCTTTAATGGCTTTCTCCGTAACAGAGGAAATCCAAAGTCTCTTCATGGGTTTACGAACTCCAGCCTTTAAAATAATCCAGCGAGCCACCAGTTCCCCTTCTCTTCCTGCGTCCGTGGCAATGACAATACTTGACACATCCTTACGATGGAGAAGGTGATTCACTGTCTTAAACTGTTTCCCTGTCTTGTTAATTACTGTAAGCTTTGTTTTCTCAGGAATCATGGGGAGATGACTCATATTCCATTCTTTATATTCTGGTTTGTATTCTTCTGGTGCTGCTAAGGTAACAAGGTGACCTAAAGCCCAAGTTACAATATACTCATTTCCTTCTGCATAACCATCTTTAAATGATTTAGCCCCTAAGGCCTTGGCTATGTCTTTTCCCACTGATGGTTTTTCTGCTAATACTACTATTTTACTCATTTTACTTCCTCTCTAAAGTCACATCGATATGACAAATTCTAACTATTATCTTCCTGATTATACCATGAACTAACTTATTCATAAAAATCAGCTCTTTCTTTGTACCCTCGCCTATAATACTAAAATGATATAATAAAAAATCGACGAATCTCCCATTTACCTTCAAATTATCAATAGATGCTCTTTGAATTACGAATTGCACGTATTTTTTTACGAATTCCATCAAATATCATATTTCTCAACTTCTTCCTTGATTTAACGCTGAGATATGGTATACTTTAATAGTCCTGAATAAGGGCAACAAAATAACAGTAGATCATAAAGAGTTCCATATTCGCCTTAGCGAAGCAAAGAATTTTTAAGACAAGCTGTATCTAAGGAGGAAAATGATATGGAAGATAAGACTTTAACATGCAGAGACTGCGGAAATGAATTCGTATTCACTACTGGTGAGCAAGAATTCTACAAGGAAAAAGGTTTCGAAAACGAACCTGTAAGATGTCCTGATTGCAGAAGAGCAAGAAAGAACGAAAGATTTAACAGAGGCTAATCCCTATGTTAAGTGAGCAGCTGCCTAGCAGTTGCTCTTTTTTACGTTCAAATTTAATTCTAATACTATTTTCTTTTTCATTTTTTCCAAAATAAAGGATCAATTGAAATAAGCCTAAAGAGCTTAAAAACAATTCTGGTATTTTAATCCATTTCGTGCTATACTAAATAAGTCCTTTAGGGGATGAATAAATACAGTTACGGACAAAGATTTTAATTCGCCTTAGCGACAAGAGTTTTAGGTTTTAACTGTTTCTAAGGAGGAAAATGATATGGAAGATAAGAAGATTATCTGTAGAGACTGCAACAACGAATTTTTATTCACAACAGGTGAGCAAGAATTCTACAAGGAAAAAGGGTTCGAAAACGAGCCAGTAAGATGTCCTGATTGCAGAAGAGCAAGAAAGAACGAAAGATTTAACAGAGGCTAATCCCTATGTTAAGTGAGCAGCTGCCTAGCAGTTGCTCTTTTTTTGCGCCCATTTTCTAATCTTCCTATCTAATGTATAATTCTAAGTTATTAATCTTCTATTTCTTAAGGAAATTTAAGATTTCAACCTATCTTATGGTTAATTTAACAAAAATCACGTATAATCAAATATAGAATAATACGATGGATTTTAAGAGATCATCTCATCAAAGTTCCATCTACGGAGGATTATAATGATTAAAATAATGGCTGATTCCACCTGCGATCTTTCTCAAGAAATTCTTGACCAATATGATATCCACATAGCCCCACTTACTGTAACTATGGATGGTAAAACTTATAAGGATCGAGTTGACATCACTGCCGATGAATTTTATAGCATGATGGAAAAATTAGATGCACCACCAACTACAGGTATGCCTAGTCCTACCTCCTATTTAGAAATTATGAATGATGCTGTTGCAAAGGGCCATAACGAGATTCTTTGTATTTGCATGTCCAGTGGAACCAGTGGCGCATATCAATCCGCCGTTCTAGCAAAAGATTATTTCTATGAAGAAAATAAAGACTCTACTGTCAAGATTCATGTGGTGGATTCCAAATCAATGAGCCACGGTAGTGGCTGGTTAATCATGAAGAGTGCTCGCTTAAGAGATCAAGGCGCTACCTTTGAAGAACTTATTGAGTTTAATGAATCCTATAAAATAAATGTGAAACATTTTCTAACCGTAGATGATTTAGACCATCTTATTCGAAGTGGTCGACTTTCTGGCGTCAGTGCCGTCATTGGTAAAATGCTCAAACTAAAACCCATCATGTCCATGAGAGATGGTAAAGGAGCGATCGTAGCTAAGGAAAGAGGACGACGTAAAGTCCTTACCCACTACATTCGAGAATTCCTTCGAAGAAATGATGAAAACCTTACTGATTTCGTCATCATGGGTTACACCACCGATAAAAGCTACGCAGATAACCTTAAAGCTAAGTTCTTAGAAGAAACTGGGTTTAAAGGAGATATTTATATCATGCAGATGGGCGTAGCTGTAGGAACCCATGTGGGTCCTGGTGGCCTATCCCTCTACTTTGCTGAAACTGGCAACCATAAAGATAACCTAATTTTAAATGAATTTGAAGCCATGGTGGAACGAAAAAACAGATTCTTGGCCAAGTACGCGAATAAAAGCAAATAAAACTAAAAACTAATAACTACAAAGCAAGGGTAGAGCACCATAATTATAGTGTTCTACCCTTGTTTTTTTGATTTTGAAAATCCAAGTTCTAAGAGAATATAACCCAAGTTAGGATATAACCCGTTATCACCGCCGTTAAAGTAAATGGAATTCCAATTTTTGTGAAATCACTGGTTTTAACTGTGTAACCTTGCTTAGTTAAAATCCCAATTCCTGCAATATTTGCTGAAGCCCCAATAGGAGTTAAGTTCCCCCCTAAGGTAGCTCCAATAATCAGCCCAAAATATAAAAGTGTAGGATCTCCGCCAAGTAAGGATGCTAATCCTCCAATTACTGGTAACATGGTGGCTGTATAGATAATATTATCGATAAAAGCAGAGATAAACACGGAGAACCAAACAATCAGAGTATAGACTAAAAATAGATTATCGCCTGAAATTCGTAGAAATAGTGCAGCAATATCTTCAATGACACCTACGGAGGTCAGTCCACCTACAACTACAAAAAGTCCCGCTAAAAGAGTTAAGGTGACTTCATCAATTTCCTGTATCGCATTTTTTACCAACTTCATGTCTTTATTAATAAAATAAGCCTTGAATAGCCCTACTAAGAAAAGAGCCATACAGATTATTCCATTGATCGTTTTAGGTGTGTTCGGAATAAAAGAAGCCCCGATCAAAAGCACCACCATGAAAATTAAAAGAAAAGATGGAAAGTAGTCTTCTACAATGGTCTTATCAAGAGCCGCCACTGGCTGCTTCTCTTTTCGAAATATAACAAATAGAATTAGAGTAGCCATAATGGATCCAATCTGAACAATAAAAAATAGTCCTATCTTTCCATTGTAGATAAAGAAATCAAAAAAGTTCATGTCCAGATGGCCTGCTAATAGGATGGATGTGGTGTCCCCCACTAAAGTGGCTGCTCCTTGCAGGTTTGAAGCTACTGAAATGGCAATAATACTACTAACAGGAGAAATCTTTAATTTCTTACAGATGGTTAGAGCCACTGGTGCCACCATGAGAACCGTAGCCACGTTGTCTACAAATGCAGAGATAATCCCTGCAAATAGGGATAAGGAGATAATAGCCCACATGACATTAGGGGTCTTACTAATAATCATATCCGCTAAAAGTGCCGGCATTTTTGAATCAATAAATAAAGAAACTAATCCCATGGTGCCTGCAATCATAAAGATAACATTCCAATCGATGGTGCTAAGGACATTTTCCATAGGCATGATGCCAAGAATTACAAAAAGCGTAGCTGAAGCCAAAGCAATCTTCGCTCGGTGTCTGGGCAAACTAAGTAATAGAACATAGGTTAGAATAAAAATAATGATAGCTGCAATTTTCATTTTCTGGTCTCCTCCAAGGGGTCTATTTTTTCGTAATGCACTTTGTCTTTTCAAAAAGTAATTATTTTATCTGATTTCTTGATTTTTCTCCATAAAAAAAGACCATTTACCGCAAAAAAATCACAGTAAAAGTCTCGCTTTCATTTCTCGTTTGATTGAACCGCCGGATCTACTCGATCGTCATGACGACAGTTCACACCGTTGCTTATGGTTACAAAGCAAGGCAAGCTACTCCCTAATACCTTATTAGTTTACGGGATGGTGGGTATTATTACAAGAAGTATTTTCAGTTATCGCCAAGTATTTTACGTTTTAAATGAAAATTCATGGCTTCGCCACAGGACTTTCAAAGTTTCAGCTCTGATTTATGATACAATTAGATATAAGTCATATTGAAATTTTCAGTCTTATTAAGAGTAAAATCCACTGAAAAATATAAAAAACTGTGACATGATGGAGTGTAACCATGCAAAAAGATTTAAAAATTAAAGTCCCTCGTTATAAGCAAATTGCTCTAGATCTAGCCTCAAGAATTGGTAATGGAGAATTAAAAGAAGGCTCTAAGGTTTTTGGTCGTTCTTCTTTAGCTGGAGAATATAATGTCTCACCAGAAACTATACGAAGAGCCGTTATTTTATTAGAAGATATGGAAGTGGTGGAGTCCTCTGCCGGCAGTGGCGTCCTTATTACTTCTCGGAAAAATGCCCATAAATTTGTAGATAGTTACCAAAGTAAAGAGAGTATTTCCTCCCTTCGAGAAGAGATACTAGTCCTCTTAGATCAGAAAAAATCCATTGAACATGAAATCATGGGAATTATTGATAAAATTATAGATTACTCTGATCGTCTTAAGAGTACTAATCCCATGAACCCCATGGAAATCCCACTAATGGAAAACTCTAAACTAGTTGGAAAGAGTATCTCTGAGAGTAAATTTTGGCAAAACACAGGAGCTACCATTGTTGGTATTAGGCGAGGTAAAGATATTATTTTCTCTCCTGGACCCCACATGGAGTTTGAACGTGGAGATAAGATTTTAGCAGTAGGAGACCAAGAAATTATACAAAGAGCAAAAGAATATATGAAAAATATTTAGAAGGAGGAATTTGAAATGATGATTGCTACTTGGAAAGGGAAAGAAATTGCCCGAAGTAATGATACTGTAGTGGTGGAAAATAATCACTACTTTCCTGAAGCCGATGTTCACATGGAACTTCTTGAACCTACGGACTTGATAACGACTTGCCCTTGGAAAGGAAAGTCTAACTACTACAACATCACGGTAAATGATGATGTAAACAAAAATGCTGCTTGGACCTACAAAGATCCTAAGGATGCTGCTAGAGAGATTAAAAACCGTATTGCCTTTATGAATGGGGTCAAAGTAAGCAAAGAGTAGAGTCTAACTTTAATGAAATCAAAAGTAAATGTAGCCTTTAAGAGTGTTTTATCAACTCTTAAAGGCTACATTTTTTTAGTTCTTATCTTAAACTAAACATATTTTGACTTACGGGCTTTACCTCATCAAGGTAATGCGATTACGTAAATTGATGCTATGTGTTTAAATACTCTTTTGTAAAACCATATTTCCCCATCATTTCTACAAAACGGACTCGCATGGTTCTTGTCATGGTTAACGTTCCTTTTTCATTCTTTTCGATTAAAGTTAAAACTTGATTCTCTTCATCTCCCATAGGAAGAACCATTTTGCCATTATTTTTTAGCTGACTTAGTAATTCTAAGGGCAGAGATTTCACTGCACAAGTCACCATAATCCGATCATAAGGTGCATGAGTACTCCATCCATAACTACCGTCTCCAACTCTATAATGAATATTTTTTAACTCTAAACTATCAAGAACCTCTTTCGCTCCTTCAGACAATTCAGGAAATCTCTCCACAGTGTAAACTTCTCCCGTAAAATGAGCTAGAAACGCTGTTTGATATCCCGATCCAGTTCCAATTTCTAGCACTTTAGAATTCCTTCTTGGCGCTAACATCTTAGTCATCTCCACCACTAAACTTGGTTGAGAGATGGTTTGTGCAAATCCTATGGGCAGAGGTGAGTCTCCTTGGGCTAAAATTTTATATTCATCTTTCAAAAAGAGTGCACGATCTAAAGTTTTAAAAAACACATCCACATCTTGATCTTTCATTTTTATTTCCCCCTTGTTAAAAAACATATCTTCTATCTCAAATATAGTCTAATTAATCAAAAAATTCAATTATTTCATTTATTGTTTAAACATTGCCCATATGGATTTCTAACTTATTCCTTATAATAAGAAAAGATTAAACCATTAAGGAGGTAATCATGACTAATCATAAAGACCATAAGGACCATAAAGAAAACCCAGACCATACTAAATTTTACGAAGCTCCTGAATCAGGTACCGTCGTTCAAGAAACTGATCCCTCTAGTCCAAAAGACAAAGCTAAAGACAACGCCAAAGACTCTGTGGGCGAAGCTCCAGAATCAGGCACTATGCGTGAAAAGTAATTAAAAAATACCCAAAGAGAAGGTAATCCTATTTGAAGTTCCCTATGGCAAAGGATATTTCAAGAGAAGGACGACTTAAACAGCTTAAGGAATGATTCCCTTATTAAATAGGGATCATTCTTTTTTAATTTCTCTGTTTTCATTTTAATATTCTTATGTGAGGGGAAATAAAGCAATTCGTCTCTGTGCTTTAATAAAAAGCATCCTATTAAGTTCCTTTATACTAAATTTACATGACTATTACCTTACAGCTACAGCGAATTTCCTAATATCATACAGGGGTTCTACAATACTTCTTGATTTTGTATATTCATAGTTTGGATAAATTGTTGAACTACCTCTCTTCTTATTATAAGGATCAGAGATGTAGAACTCTTTAGTATTCTTATTGTATCCAGTTAATAATAATGCATGGTTATTTCTAAGCCAAGATTCGGTGTTTCCTTCAATATTATAATTTTTATAGTATGCTTTCTCCCAATATAGAGTGACATACACAACAACGGGATTCCCATTATCTAATTCCATGATGATATCATCTATAGATTTCCCTTCCATGTTTACAATATTTCCGTACTTCGCTCCATATTGTGCTAGTGGACTAGGATTTATCGTGGTTCTTAAAGTCTCAGACGGTTTATAAGGAGAACCTACATAACCTTTTCGAGGATTTGAAGGATGTTTGGGCATATTATCCAAAAACTGTTTTGTCGTAACATTTTTTGCATAACCTTTTCCTTTTAACCCCATGAGTAATGCTACTCCTTCACAACCAACAGGAGCATATAATGGTTCGACTTGGGATATATAGGGCACTTTAGTATTTTTGTTTGAAATAGTGTTTTCACTATAATCTTCAACAATTGCAATTCCTTTGGTTCCATTATATTCTAGCTCAACAGTTTCTCCTGTTATTTTAATTACTTTAGCCACCTTCCCTGCAGGAATGGCGATATTTCCGCTGAGGTTGGTGTTTCTCAGCGCCATGACATAGTCATTATTCTTAAACACAGAAACATCTTTAGGTGGAAATGTTTGGATCTTCCCTGTTTTTATTATTTCTTCTATGTTCTTGTAAACCAGGGGAGAAATCGCACTTTCTCCACCTACCACTAATACTTTCTTAATATCTTCGCGATTTTTGGTCAAATAGCTTATGGTATCATTAGGCAATTCTTTACTACCCGTTAAGATCACAGGAGCATCTAGCCCAATAGCTAAGGGTGCTATTGACAGCGCATCCGGGAAATTCTCACCTGAAGCAACGATTATGAAGTCTTTTCGCAAAGTATCTGCAATCAAGGTAGAAGTCTGGTATCTGTTCTCTCCAGCTATAACCGTTGTCTTGGCAGGTATTAATTCTGCATTTATGGCAGCTTTACCACCTATAACATAATTCTGTAGACTATCTTGTAATAGTATTTGGTTTTGAGCGGTGAATTCTTTGCCCATAAGCACCAGGTTAGCATTTACGGATTTCGCAAATGATGCTGAAGCTAATGCGTCAGGAAAATTTTCTCCTGATGCAAATACTATATTTTCTTTCCTACTATGTTGTACAATCTCAAAAGAAGTTTCATACCTATCTTTTCCTGATATTCTAGTAATCTTCTCAGGTAATATTCCAATATTCTCCAATTCCTCTTCAACTATACTAGGAACAGCTGAAGTGCCACCTAATATTATGGCTTGTGTAGCTTCTAATCTTATGATTTCGTTTAAAACATTTGTAGACGTGGTATTATCAATAAGCAGTATGGGATATTTCCCCTGGGTTAATACTGAGCCTGATAAAGCATCTGAATAACCTTTGCTATCCACTAGAATAACAACATCTGACTTCTCTCTTAAAAACTTTGAGAGCTCTACCGATGTCTCTATTCTATTATTACCAAAAACCCGCTTTGCTAACGCACCTGATGATATCAATGCATTTAGTCCTGTGTTCTCCGCAAATATATCCTCTTCTATTATCACTTCTTCGACAATAATATCTTCGCTTTCATCCACAACAACTTCTAACTCATCCACCTCTAAAACTCTAATCTCATTTACTTCTGCTGCCTCAATATCATCTGTTACAGATGTCTCAATATCATCCGCTTCTGAATTATTTATCTCATCAGCTTCAGACTTATCTATCTCATTTGCTTGATCTTGTGTGACCTCAACGGCTGATTCATCAACACCCTCTTTTGCAAGGGTTATGGTGGGCGTCAACAATAAGCTACAAGCAATTAAAAGTGATAGCATTCTATTTCTCATATGGTTCTTCCCCCTTATTCTCAATGATATATTTTGCACTAATTATTACGACAATAGGCATGAAAAGCCACCTAACCCCTGTTATCTTTTCTCTAATTACATCACAATCAGGTCTAAAGCTTAATCCCATTTATCTTAACATAAAGAAATAGAATATTAAGTTGAGCTAAGTGTGAAGTTATTCTTAGGGTATTCAAAAATACCCTACGGAAGAAGATACCTTTTTAGGCTATCTATTCTGTAGGGTATCTTTTATTTTTCACAAGGTATTTTTTCCCCCTAGAACACTAATATTCTAAGGGAATTTATTTACTAAATAGATTTACGATTGTAGTTAGGTTTTCGTCCACTTTGATTCTGGCTTTTTCCTTTAGCCCCACTGTAATTTTGTCCTCTTCCACCTTGGGCACCTCTACCATAACTCTTTCTTGATTTCTGGCTATCTAGTTCTTCTTTAGAGATTTCTTCATAAACTAAGGGATACTTTATATTCTCTGCCACAGGTACTTTTTTCTCAATAAGTTTTTCAATATCCCGTAGAAGATGTTTTTCTGGCTCATCACAAAATGAGATGGCAACTCCTCCAAGGCCTTTACGACCTGTTCTACCAATACGATGAACATAAGTCTCTGGAACTTCAGGTAGATCATAAATAATAACATGGGACAAATCATCCACATCAATTCCTCTAGCGGCAATATCTGTAGCTACAAGAATCTTCGTTACTCTTTCTTTAAAGTTTTTCAGCGCTAACTGACGATTATTTTGTGATTTGTTACCATGAATAGCTTGAGCTTGTAAATCATGCTTAATCAGCTCTTTTACAATCTTGTCAGCACCATGCTTCGTTCTTGAAAAGACTAAAGCAGATTCCACGTCATCTTCACGGAGAAGATCCATTAATAGCTTTACCTTATTTTTCTTGTTAACAAAATAAACAGATTGCTGGATAACATCCACTGTAGATGAAACCGGCGTAACATTTACTTTCACAGGATTGTTTAAAATAGTGGCAGAAAGTTTTTCAATTTCGGAGGGCATAGTAGCAGAGAAGAACATGGATTGTCTTTTTTGAGGAAGTTCTTTAATAATCTTTCTCACATCATGAATCATTCCCATGTCTAGCATCATATCAGCCTCATCTAAAACAAAGAATTCTACGTCTCTAAGTTTAATGAATTTTTGGTTGATTAAGTCTAATAATCTACCTGGTGTGGCCACTAAAATGTCAATACCCTGGCTTAGGGAAGCGGTTTGAGGATTTTGAGATACTCCGCCAAAAATAGCTAGGGTTTTTACGTTAAGAAATTGGCTGTACTCTTTAAAACTATCTGCTATTTGAATAGCTAGCTCTCGAGTAGGAGCTAAGACAAGACTCTTAATCTTACGTTGACGGCCTTTTGTTTCTCCGTGGCTAAGACTCTCGATAATAGGCAAGGCAAAAGCCGCAGTCTTTCCAGTCCCGGTTTGTGCACATCCTAAGAGATCCTTCCCTTCAAGTAGTGGGGCGATAGCCCTCTCTTGGATTGGGGTGGCGGTAACATACCCAGCCTTAGCTAGAGCGGATTTAATTTTAGGATTAAGGTCTAAATTTTGAAATAACATATATACTCCTTCTGGCATGAACTTCATGCATTTTTAGTTCAACGATTTTATCTGTTCTGGTATAAAGCTTAAAAATGGACTCAAAAAAAAGGAGCGCTTAAAAAATATGCGCATCCTTCATACTTCCATCTCAATTTAAACTTTGACCAAAAAATCATAAATTCTCGTTAGAAAACAATGCATTGGTCACTACCTTAAAAAGTTGCTTCGTACACTATACCATAGATTTTGAAAATAAGCGATTTTTTAACTTATTTTTTCCCCTTAAGCGATGGGCCTAGCCCCTTCTACATCCATAATATACCAACAAGCTCGCTTTCCAGTCCTTATGATTTTAACCTGGCCAAAGATCTCTTCCATTTCTTCTTTTGCCACCTGAATAAAGTTGAAATAATCCCCTTTTTCCATGTATTCTACCACGCTGGTCAATAGAGCTCTCTCTGCATTATAATCATGAATAATGATTTTTCTACGTGAGACCCTTCTCATTTCCTCATACAAAATCCGCCTCTGCTCTTTCTTCATGCCGTGGAGCACATAGGAGCTGATAACTAAGTCAAAACTATGGTCTTTAAAGGGAAGGATTCCCATCTTAGTCATATGCACATAGCGGATATTCTCTCCCTTGGTTTTCCATAAAGCGACTTTTAACATCTCTTTGGCAGGATCTATGGCGGTGACTCGATAATGACTTTTTGCCAGTACCATAGCCAAGGCTCCTGTGCCACAACCCACATCCAAAATACTCATGGGTGGCCTGATATTAAGCTTATTTAATAGTCCTGGGACAAAATCATACATTTTAAGCTGCATAGGAAAGAAAATGCCATATACCGGTGCAATAAAATCAAAAAGTTCTTTCTTTTGTCTTTTTGCCATAATTGTCATCTCCTTTTACGGGGAATGAGAATAGGATTAGTTCTAAGAGATTAAAGACATTTCTCAATGAAAAGACTAATCTTAAACTTATATTTTCCTAGCCGTGATGATGATCATGACCCTCATGGTTATGATCTCCTTCACATAAGGATCCCTTTGATTCTAATGTACCTTCAGCACATGCTCTAGCTGCGTCAAAAGTCTCCCCTTCAGCACCACAAATAACTTCTATGTTATTTTCCTTAAGCTTAACCATGGCTTTTTGCCCCATACCCCCAACAATAAGCACATCCACATTCTCTTTTACTAGTTGATGAATTCCTGCTTCATGACCATCGTTAGTCAACGTCTTTAGAGGTTTAACATCTTTTCCTTCACTCTCAAAAATATCAAAGCCTTGGCTTTTCCCAAAATGTCCTGACACAATTCCTTGATTACTGGCTACTGCAATTTTCATATTATCAAATCTCCTCTTTCTCTCATTTCTAATACCTCAAGAAGAAAATTCTCCTTGGCATGAAGCACATCTAATTAAGTTGGCGCTAAAAAATTAATATTATCTTTATTTTACTCTTCTCAAAATCCTTGTCAACAAAGGGTATTTAGATTATCTACCTCTAAGTCATCTGACCTTTAATAATTTTCTTAGAAAAAATCTAAAATGTAATCTGATTTTGTTTGTTGTAAAGCGTATGGTATCCAAAATACAAGGCACTAAACACAGATAGACAGACCACTGTTAAAATAGCAATCATGATGGCAATCTGATAAAGGATGGCGGTCATAGGTAAGGTTCCTGATAGGATTTGTCCAGTCATCATGCCAGGTAAAGAGATAATTCCCATGCCCATCATGGAGTTTAGAGTTGGTAGCAAAGCCGTTTCTAAAGCATTGTTCACAAAAGGCAAAAGGATCTTTTGTGGACTAACCCCCACATAAAGCAGGGATTCAATTCTATTTCGTTGAGCTTTCAGGTCTTGGCTAAAAGTTCTAAGCGCCAAAGTTAACCCTGTCATGGCATTACCAAAAATCATTCCACTTAGAGGAATGGTGTATTGCGGATTAAAAAAATTCGTACCCACCACAATTTGTACAAAGAATAAAACCACTAAAGTTCCTGCTCCTGACAAAGAAAGAGCAATGGCTAATTTAAACTTGGAATTTAATTCTTTATTTTTCCCAAGAACTCGAGCAGTGGCAAAGGCCGTCATGGCAATGATGTAAGCTACCGTAAATAAAGGGTGAGGATTTTTTAAAATGTATGTTAGAACCAGTCCAGCTAAATAGAGCTGAACACTCATCCTAAAGGAAGCATAAATAAGCAATCTAGTTTGATCAATTTTTGCTTTCTTCATTATGGCCAGTACGACTAAAAGCAGAAGATAAATTAAAGAAAATTGAAAGATATTAAGTTTAATGATATCCATAATTTATCCCCTCCCTCTAATCACAATAGATTCATCTGCATAAGGTCCTATGGAAGACTCATCATGGCTAACAATTAGTAAGGTTATGCCTTGTTCCTTGCAAAAAGGGATTAAAGACTCCATTAGAGCGATCGCTGTCTTTTGGTCTAGAGCTGAAGTTGGCTCATCCATCATTAATACTTCAGGGTGAAAAGATAAGCAAATAGCAATATAAATTCGCTGCCTCTCCCCTCCTGACAAAGTTAAACTACTTGATTCTAAAGAAAAGTTTGCTTGGCATATTTTAAGATATTTAATCATGGTCTCATCATCTAAATTTTCCAGCCCTCGGTATTCATAATATTTATGAAAGTTCTCCCGAATATTTCCATCAAAGAGATAGACATTTTGGCCAATTAAGATAACTTTTCGCCTAAGTTCAAGGGTATCCATATCTTTAAGATTTTCACCCTTATAGATAATCTCTCCTTGGCTAGGACTTAGACTTGCATTTAACAGTTTTAATAGAGTGCTTTTCCCTGAACCACTTTCCCCTGTAATTAAGGTTATCTTACTCTCTTTAATTACAATATCTTCATAGGTCAAAATGTCTTTAAAGTTCAGGTTTTCTAGTTTGAATAATGTGTCCATCAAGTCCTCACTTCTCATCATCACGATTTTTTATTTTGTAATTAGTCTTCTTCAGGTAGTATTCCAGCTGCAGTTCGATCAATCTCTTCATCCATCTCCTGGTCTTCTATGGTAACTTTAGGCATTCTTCGTTTATCCCGGTAAATTACAGGGGATGTGGCAAAAAACAAATCATTTTCAAAAGCTGTTCTTTCCATTAAAGTAAGCTCTTTAGCGATGGCTGTGACATTTCGTCTAAATTCAGGTGAGTGAATCTCTTCCACTTCCATACCTTGACTCTTTTTAACATAGGAATAATTTTTCCATAAACTATGGGTAATCTTCTTCACCGTAGAAGGCTTTCGCAATATCTGTAAAATCTCTTTTCTGATTCCAGCAATCAATTCCTCATCCACATCTTTAGGAAGATTGGCTAAGGTTCTTCCCATTTCCCGAGCAAATTCATTATCGATTTCTTGGCAAAGAAACTTAAGAATATACCAACTATGGTAGAGATCATCTTTCGTTTTTAGGGGAAGATGCTTAAACCAATGAAAGGCCAGAAGTCTTCGTCTTGCATCCCACCACTTTATAGGGCTTTGCACATCTGCTGCAGGAATTAGAAACAATTCTTCTTCTAGCATAGCCGCACCAAAGATTCCGGGAGGATTTCCTCTTTTTTGTTTTTTTAGAGAAGTCCTGTATACGCCGCAGGTAGGGCTTCCGTCCATATAGATGTAAGCGGACGCCCCCGCCCTCTTAAGGGTCTCTAGGCAAGAGATAGACCCCAGCATCAAGTCTTCAGTTACGTCCATGCCTTTTCGATTCTTTATCTTCGCTTCTCCTCTCCACACATCATGACCATCTCCTCCTGACATGTGGATAGGATCTCTTGGCACACCTAAACCCGCCATGGTTTCTGGACAAACTGGACACCACATAAAGTCCGTTTTTTCTCGACCTATATTTTGTAGCATATCCCAACCTTTAGCATTATATCGAACAGGGCTACCCATACAACATGCGCTGATTCCTATGGTGATTTTGTCACTGATGATAATATTCTTCTTTTCCATTTTTCTCCCCCTCTTATCACGTTATTTATCCTTTAGCCAACGATAGTATTGCTTTTACGCTTTGCGTTATCCATTATTTTTCACTTAGCTTTTCTTTTGGCTTTTAAAAATGCTTTTTGATGACGCATATCATCATATTCTTTTCGAATGAGTTCTAGTTCTTTTTCATTGGTATACTCTTCTGCTAATAGTTCATAAAGATATTTTCCTTGGGCAAGGATAATTTCTTTATTTTCATCGTCAGCCTTCTCAAGAATATGACGAAAAGCTTTAATTACAGTGACCATTACAAAGACATCTTCTTTTCCATAATGGATGATTTGATGAAAAGCTTGAGTTAAAAGTTGATCCATATGATAGTTTTCTCGATACAAAGCCCCAAAACCTTCATGGTCATCTTTCATTTTGATATACCCTTCTTTCATATGGGCTAAATCTCTAATGAGAAGTCCATTTTTTTGTATACAGGTAATGGCAGTATTTGGATCGTTTATCCCTGGAGAGAGGGCCTTAAGGGCCACCTCCACCATTTTTTGTATGGAAAAATTAAAGTCTTGGGTTTCAGTTCTTCTGTCCCCAATCATAATCGCTTCTTTAATCTCATCTTCCATATGTTCACCAAGTTCGCTTCTATGGTCATAATAAATTCCCACTATGGGGCTTTCATCTGTTAGAAACTGGCCGGCAATCCGGTCTAAAACTAAAATTGTCTTCGTGGATATAGCTATTTTATGGAGCCAGTCGTAATCAATTTCTTGTATGTATCCACTAGATGGACTATTCACAAAAAGTTGTAGCTCCATGTCTTTCATTTTTTCTTCTTCCACGGTGACATAGTTTTCTATACTATTTTGATAATCCTGGATATCGCTGCTAGCTTTATCATAAAGCCGATCAATTAAATTACTGGCTTGAATATAGGTTCCCACATTATTAATATAAATGATGAAATTTACAATTCCTATAATGATATAAATTACACCGATGGTACCTGCTAGAATCTTAAATTCAGATAGGATATCGCGAATAAACAGTAGTGAAATGATGGTATAGATAAATCCACTAACAAAAATACCAAATGATTTCATGGTACTCTTTTCTGTGAGAAAATTTTCCACCACTCGAGGAGAAAACTGCGAAGTATACATAGTTAGTACCACCATGGTGGTGGAGAAAGTAAAAGTCATAATAGTAATAAACGCTGTAGCAATAATACTTAGCACCGACTTCGCTAAGTCAGGAGTCGTCAGAAGTATACTAGGCAGATAAGGATTAAAATCGATAATAAGCTTTGAATCCACTAAGATGACCAAAATGGCCATGATAATAGCCACCATGCTGTAGAGCACAGGATAAATCCAAATACTTCTTTTAATTTTGTAAAAGACTTTCTTAAATGATTTAACTCCCATGTTATACGCTCCCTTCTCTATACTTCTCCATGCCGCTTTCCACTATCTTTGGACATTTGCCTTAATTGCTCAACTTGGTCGTCTCGTCCTAAAACAATCATTCGGTCACCTTCTCTAAGAATAGCTTCCGGACCAGGATTAAAGACCATTTCTTTATCCTTATCTGCAATTTGATTTAGAGCCAACACAATAAGTCCTGTTTGATTGGGTATGCTCGCCTCCATTAATGATTTATCACAAATTGAAGACCCTTTTCCAATGACCACATCCTCTAAACTTAAAACCATGTCTTCCGCATGAGTAATCGCATCTAAAAACGAAACCACTTAAGGTTTTAAAACTAAAGAAGCCATGCGGATCCCACCAATTTCATTGGGTGACACTGCATTATCTGCACCAGCTTTAATAAGTTTTTCATGAGCATGTTCATCAATGGACCTAGCAACAATATGAAGCTTTTCATTCATTTGACGAGCGGTAAGTACCGTATAAACATTTTCAGAATCTTTACCTAGAGAGGCAATTAGTCTTTTTGCCTTTAAAATTCCTGCTTTTTCTAAAATCTGATCCATGGTGGCATCTCCATGGACATAATTAACATTTTCTTCCTTAAGTCTTTCACAAAGCTCGGCATCTTTATCAATCACCACAAAAGGAACTTCCTGCTTTTTGAACTGATTAATGACGAAAATCCCTGTTTCACCAGCACCACATATTATGTAATGATTTTCTAGACTTGTTATGGCATTATCCATTCTTCTCTTCCTCCAGACTTCTTTAACTTCTCCCTCTAGGAAAAATGATACGATATTTGACACCAAATACCCCACGGTTCCAATACTCATGATAATAAGAAGCATGGAAAACAACTTGGCTTCAGAGGTCATATCCGCTACTTCTTTGTATCCCACGGTGGAGATAGTGATTACCGTCATATACATGGCGTCAACTAGAGCTAGATCTAACAGCACCATATAGCCTAACGTTCCTGCCACCACTAATCCTAAGACCAGCATGATTAATGTCATCACTTTCTTTTTACTATCCATACTTCACTTCCTCTTCTTGCCTATCGATTTAGCCTAGAATTCTACTCTCATTGATTTTCCCGGTTATTTCGGAGAAAACGTAAAGGAATAATGCATATTCTCACCTAATTTAACATCCGGTTCCTTCTCTATGGAAAAAGCCAAATCGATTCCTTTTTCTTTGCAGGTTAGCTCAAAGTGGCAAGCCGCAATACCCATGTCAATTCTTTGAATATTATAGGGAAAAGATTTGCTATACCCAGGAGTTTCTTCTAGGTAGAAGTGAAAGACGTTGTCTAGATAGAGAACTCTCCAAGGTTGCTTATTTGAAGCGGATGGCCCTAGTCTTACCATCTCTAAAGCTTCACCAAATAATGGAAGAGTTGTTTTATCTAAAGCTGTAGCAAAGTCTCCTCTAAAGAATAGTTCCCCATATGGTTTTCTCTGATTTCCTTTGGCTATGAACCGGACGAGTTTATCCGCCATAGTTTTCTTTTCCTTAGGATATCCCACTGGGGTGATCGCCGGAAACAGCTCTCCTTCTTCTATGTCCATAGCCTTTTTAAAATCTTCTCTTTTAAAGGTTCCTCCCAGCCAACAAGTTCCTATATTTAGAGATGTTAAAAATAACATGATTTTTTCTAATTCATATCCCAAAGCTTCCAATGCATAAGGTTCATCTTTTATGGATGCGCCAATATAATTCACTCGGCCCTTAATAATTCCATAGGTCCCTAGAGAAGCTTCTTTCTCATCACTTAGGGTCTCTAGAAATGCATACTTTACTGTATTCCCAAAAGGACTAGATAATTTATCCAACTCTTCCTTAATTACTTTCAAGTGATTTTCTGACAAATTCTCATCTTCAAAAGTTCTAACTGATTTTCTCTCCAAAACTAATTCTGTAATATTTGAAATAAATTGCATCATTACACATCTTCCTCTCATTATAAAAACATTCTAAGCAAACTAACCACATTATAAAATGATCTGTTTTTTTAAAATAGAAAATTCTTACTTATATTTAATTATACCTTATCTCCACTTACAATAGTATTTCTCTTGAGTGCTCACCCAATAGTTATCCCTCAATTAACAATTCCTCATCATACTTTAGCTCTAAATTTTTGGTAGTTGAGGTGTTCTTCTGATTTGAAAAATAGGTTGTAATTTGTCATCGATTCTCATTGTGCTTTAATAAAATTTCATCCATACTATAAGTATTGAAAATACAATTAAATTCACTAATATATTCAGTAAATCCTTACTTTAGGAGGTAACTATGCAAGAAATTATAAAACTCAATCCTATATTTCAAGAGCGTATCTGGGGTGGAACAAAATTAAAGGACTACTTCAATTATTCTATCCCCAGTGATCACACTGGAGAATGTTGGGCAATTTCCGCTCATAAAAATGGAGATTGTACCGTGGCTAATGGACCACTAAAAGGTCAGACTCTCTCTTCAGTCTACGAAGGCCATCGAGAACTTTTCGCAAGAAGTGAATCTCCTGTATTTCCACTTTTAACAAAGATTTTAGATGCTAGTGAGAATCTAAGTGTGCAAGTTCATCCAGACGATAGCTATGCTATGCAAAATGAAAATGACCTGGGCAAAACAGAATGTTGGTATGTGATTGACTGCGAAGAAGGAGCTGAAATCATCTATGGTCATAATGCCTCTTCAAGAGATGACCTCATCAAAATGATTGACGAAGGAAACTGGGAATATCTACTTAATCGGGTTAAAGTTAAGCCAGGAGATTTCTTTTATGTCTCTGCAGGCACTATCCATGCTTTAGGGGCCGGAACTTTAATCCTTGAAACCCAGCAATCTTCTGACACCACATACCGAGTATATGATTATGACCGGTCTGATGAGAAGGGTCAACAAAGAGACCTGCACATTGATGAAGCTAAAAAAGTTCTTTCTGTAGATACCCATGATAGTTGCGTCAATGAAATCGTCGAAATCCAGGGAAATCTAACCACCACCCAATTTGTATCTACCCGTTTTTTCACTGTCGAAAAATGGGAAACTAAAGGCACCGCCATTAAAGCAATTGAGAACTTTACTTTAGTAAGTGTGATTGAAGGTGCTGGGCAAGTCAATGACTTAGATATTACTAAAGGAGACCATTTCATTTTAACGTCTATCTGTGACACGGCGAAGTTCACAGGAGACCTAACCATGATTATCTCTTATCTTTAAACCTAAACTTGCCTGAATAAATAATGAAAAAGGTAGGATGGTAAAGCTAACTTCAAGCTTTACTATCCTACCTTATTTTGCCTTTAAAATAATCAAATCTCCCTCAATAGTCATTTGGGTAAATCCAAAGACTTCTTTAATGTAGATTAATGCTTTTTCATGATATATAAACACATGAGTTGGATCATTTTTATAATTCCATCCCTCAAATTTTATGTGGTC
>LSQX01243896.1_pt1 | contig 28337 bp, 31 predicted proteins | sample 654561 | NCBI WGS metagenome assembly LSQX01 (sample SAMN04489861, study PRJNA283612) | anaerobic digester metagenome | isolation source: 4 biogas reactors fed with cattle manure at either 37C or 55C with and... | place: Denmark: Kongens Lyngby | collected 2014
AGTACTACCGCGAATCGCAGGAGACCTTGCATTACGCCGCCCTCCTTCTCACGGGAGATAATAAAACAAAAGATGCTTTGTGCTGTAAATCTTCGCTGGACCTGCTGGATCAGATCAAGCCGCAGGGAAGCACCGCCGCACAACAGTTCGATATCTTAGCTACAAACAACCTCGCCCTGAAGTGCCGGCAGCTTTTTCTATAAGCGCGCCGGAACAGGCAGCGCCTCCTGATGCAGGAAATCCTCGTTTTTTTGTCGTAAACTAGCAGAAGAACAACCTAGGGGTCGGATCGTTTAAATGGCGAATCCCGGCCACCACGGTTCGCATTTTCTTGCCGCCGCAAGGAGGATATTCCTTGTTTTCTCCCGGAGAAACGCTCAAAATGGTTGCCAACAACCCCCTTTACCGGGGCACCATGGAAAGCAGGGTTGTGGCGGTAAACCGCACCAGTATGATCGTGACCATGCCTTCCCGCGATGGAAAACCCGTTTTTTTGCCGGTAGGCACGATCGTGAGGGTACAGCGCGGCGATGCGGCGCTTGAACCCCCCTTTCAGGCAGAGGTTCTAGCCCGCGAATTTAAACCTGTAGCGCTGCTTACCATTACCCTGCCGCAAGCCATCTCTCGCGGTGGACGGAGCGAACCCGGCGGCAGGGGAACCAGGGTGATTGCCGTCACCAGCGGCAAGGGAGGTGTCGGAAAAACCACCCTGGCCATTAACCTCGCCATCGCGCTCAGCCGCCTGCAACTGAGAATCTGCCTGATCGATGTGGACCTGGGGACGGCAAACGTGGATTTTCTGCTGCGCCTGAATGCCTCTTACAATCTCTCCCACCTGCTCAAAGGCGAGAAAGAGCTAAAGGATATTATCGTGGAAGGACCGGAAGGCTTGCGGATTATTCCCGGTGCTGTTGGCCTGGCTGACCTGGCCAATTTGTCGGATTGGCAGTATACACGCCTGATCCACGCCTTTAACCAGCTAGAGCAGGAATGCGATCTGCTCATTCTCGATACAGGAGCCGGGATTGCCGCCAATGTGACCAACTTCCTGGTGGCCGCCGATACCGTGCTGGTGGTTACCACCCCCGACCCGCACGCCATCCTGGACGCCTACGCCCTGATCAAGACCCTGTGCAGCCTGAAGCAAAATCCGAATATCAAGTTGATCATTAACCGTGTGGAAAGCTATGAAGAGGAAAACCAGGTCAAGCGAAACCTTCTAAATTCCTGCCGCTCCTTTCTCCAGCAGCCCATCGAATACCTGGGCTGGGTCACGGAAAGCGCCCATGTGACCCGGTCGATCCGGGATATCACCCCGTTCGTGATCAGCTATCCCCGGTCCGAAGCGGCACTCTGCGTTGCGGCCATTGCCCGCAAATTGGCCGCGGTAAAGCCGGAGGCAGAACGGGAAAAAGAAAAAGGGCTGCGTCGCTTTATCGATGATCTGTTTGGTCTGCTGAAAAAGAGCGCACTGCCGTAAAGCGAGCAGAAACGGGATCTGCCGGAGCTGTTAAGGCTAGCCGGGCGCAGATCGGGGGCGAAACTGCAGGTACAGTATCACCCCCAGCTCTTCCGTCTCTACCAATGCAAAGTTTTCGCTAGGCCGTTTCTTCGGCCGGCTCCCCGCTCATGGCCACCTCCTGGCCGGCGGCGGCGATATCGTCGAGGGCGATCTGCTCTTCGCTTGTCAGGATCTTATCCAGATTCAGGATGATCAATAACCGGTCTTCGACTTTACCAACGCCGAGAATAAAGTGGGTTCGCGTTCCGGCAACCCGATCCGGGGGCGCCTGGATCTGCCTGTCCGGGATACGGAGCACCTCGCTGACCGAATCGACGATCAAGCCGACCAGGCTGGAGGCAACTTCAGCGATAATGATCCGGCTGTTATTGGTCCGCTCGACCTCCATCATGCCAAAGCGTTTGCGCAAATCGATGACCGGGATCACCTCGCCGCGCAAATTGATCACCCCTTCAACAAAATCGAGGCAGTGCGGCAGCGGTGTGATCTTCATCATCTTCAGCACTTCGCGAACGTCGGTTATCTTGCAGGCAAACTCTTCCTGCCCGAGAGCGAAAACTACCAGTTGGGTTTCAGTTTCCGTGTTTTTCACTTCCACTTCGCTTCAGACCTCCCTTCTTTGATTAAATTTGGTATTTCATTTAACCTTTAAACGGCTAATTTCTTGACCCTGGCGCCTGTCTACTTCCATGATGAAGGCATAGATGGCGGCCACCGCCTCGTAAAGTTCTACCGGGATCGCCTCACCGGGTCTTAAACCACTCAAGATTTCAGCCAGGGACCGGTCCTCAATAACCGGAATCCGGTTTTCGCGGGCCAGAGCAATGCTCCGCTCCGCCAGCCAACCCCGCCCCACCGCCGTAATCACCGGGGCGCTGTCCTGGGCGGGGCGATAGCGCAGGGCAACCGCTTTTTGCAGATTGCTGTGATTTTTTTTCTTCCCCTCCACGTTTAAACGCTCCTTAAAATTTCCCACAACCCGGCCGGCTCCATGGGGCCAGATAATACAGCCCTCTCTCCTGGCACTTTAGCAGCGGAGCTATTACGGGGAGAGAGGCTGCACCCTCTCCTTCAAGCCCTGGCATTAATGCTGAGGCCGCCTTTGTGTAAAAGGGACGCCGCTTTTTGCCGCACGGGCATGACCGACCAGCGCAGCAGCGGCGGGTCGCTTTCCCGGGGCGAGACGGCGGCGATCCGGGCCGCTTCACTTTCAAGGACTTTGCCGATTGCCGCCGATTCAACCAGGAAATGGCAGCCCAGCTCTTTTCCCTTTTGCATAAAGCGAACGGCGATTAAACCGCAGTGTTTTGTTTCCACAAACAGCTCGCAGAGCACCCGCTCTGCCTCCTGTTCCGCCGCGGTGCCCGCCTGGCTTCCTCGACGGCCGGGACGGTAGATCAGTGCCGGCGCGGCCGGGTTGCCCGCCGTTGACCCCGGGAACCAGCAGAACAGCTCCGGGGCTGCCCTTTCCCCGGCAGGCAGATCTCCGGCCGTTGCCGCGGGAAAACGGGCGGCGATACGGTAATGGTGGCGCCCCTCTTTTAAGCCGGCATATTCCAGTAAAAGTCTTTCTCCGGGAGTTACGGCGGCATCGAGCACCGCGGTAAAGCTCCCTTCTGGCCGCTGCAGCAATACGCGGTCTCCTTTCAGGGCTGCGACCTGCGCGATCATGGTTGCCGGGCGGCCTTCCGGTGATGCGCCTGCAGATTCACCGCTGCGTAGAAAGAATCCCAAGGCGCGCAGAAACGCGCCGGTGATGCTCTCCAGCATCGCCTTTCCTCCCCTGATAGTGCCCCCTCACCCCTGGCCCTCCTTCCCCGAAGGGGGAGAGGGGAATGTAGGTAAAAGCTCCGCTACAGCTTCTTTAGTAAAAAAAGTAAAGATTCATTGCACTGTTGGCACTAGCGCCAGCGGACCTGGACTTCTTCTGGCCTCCGGCCTCTGACCCCTGATTTTCAATACGTGCCGAGATCCTCCCGTGTGAGCCGTCGCATGCCTTAAGGGTGAACCTTAGGCAGCGGGTTCAGTACTTAGTAGACCGTCACGCCGAGCAGGTCAAGCAAAATGGAGACCACCCGGCGCTGGTAGTCCACCCGCTGCGCCAGGGGCAACTGCCGGCATGTTTCCACGAGCAGGCATTCCGCACCCATTTTGGAGGCCGCGGCCAGGGAACTGCCCGCGGCCAGGCCCTGCAGAGGCAGGAAGTGGTGCTCCGGCTGGGTCACGGAGCAGTTCAGCCTCTCCAGCAGCGCCTCAATGAGCTCGGTATGCTCAGCCCCGCGGGGGACAATAATGGTCTGGCCGAGGGCCCCCGGCTGGAGCCGTTCAAAGGCTTGCGCCTCGTGCAGATCGAGAACCCAGTCCGGTTCAAATTCAAGCATCACCCGGTGGATGGCTGCGGCAAGCTGCCAGCTCAAGCTGCCGTTCTCGTCTCCGGGAAAGGAGCGGTTCAGGTCCACGCCGTCGGCACCGCAGCGCTGCTCCCGCGTGATGGCCGTGACATTGGCCCGGGGAATCACCACCAGGGTGCCCCGGTCAATCAACCAGGAGGCAATTTCAGCGGCGGCCAGGTAGCCTGCAGGTTCATCGCCGTGGATCCCGCCGATCACCATCACCACGGGACCGTCCGCCGCGGCGCTCGTAATCGATACAACCGTTTCCCCGGGGCTTCCCGCCAGCAGGAGCTGCTCGGCCCTGCTATTAACCGGCTGCCGCACCGTAAAAAGGTCTACCGCAACAGGCTCTTCACGGGCAGCCGCAGGCCGGGACAAATTCCTGCTCTCCTCCCGGAAAAAAGCCACGAACAGCAGCACCGTTAAAAAAACAACCACCGGTGTGAGCAATATTTTCCGCAGCATTTCATTCCCGCCTCTACGGCCTCAAAACTCCGGGCTCAGCCTCCGACTTCCGACTTCTGGCTTCAGACTTCCGGTACACCGCCACGCTCATCCTTTCCAGGCCGAAAGGCTGCAAATTATTGATGATCTCCGCGCAGCCGGTGACCAGGTAACCGCCGGGGGTGATCAGCTTCGCAATCTGTTCCACGATCCAGGCCTGTACCCCGGGCTTTAAATAGATAAAGACATTGCGGCACAGCACCAGATCCATCGGCGGCATTTCCCGGTAAATGGGAGTTAAAAAATTGTGCTTTTGAAAGGAAACAGCCTCTTTGATCCGGTTGCAGATGTAGTAACCGCCGTCCCTTGCTTCGAAATATTTTTTAAGCAGCGGCAGCGGCACCTTTTCCACCTGGTGCCAGGTGTAAAAACCCTTTCGGGCCATGGCCAGCGCCTTGTCGTCAATATCGCTGGCCAAAAGGCGCGCCCGGTCGAGGGCGCCGAGTTCATTTAAAATAATGGCCACGCTGTATGGTTCCTCACCGCGGGAGCAGCCCATGCTCCAGATATTGATGCGCTCATGCCGCTGCAGCAGCTCCAGCAGGACGGTATGGCGCAGGTAATCGTAAACTTTCTCATCCCGGAAAAAATGAGAGGTATTGATCGGGATAAAATCTAAAAACTTATGCAGCACTTCCCGGTCTTCCCGCAGCCTGGCGAGAAATGTAGGTAAATCGCCGTATCCCTCCCGCTCGATGAGCTGGCGAATTCTTCTTTCCATCTGGCGATCTTTGTAACAGTCCAGATCCAGCCCGCTGAGCTGTTTGAATGCCGCTTTGAATTGCTTGAAATCCCAGGCTGCGTCCATCCTCGTCTGCTCCTATCCTTCTGATGGTATCCCGTTTGGTAGGGGCATGGCCATCTATCATGAAAATAGACTAATCACCCTACTGCCCTTCCCGGGAGAGGCAGAGCACATGGCGCGTAATTTCCGCCGCCATATCCTTCAAGGGCACCACCGCGCTGCAGGCGGCCTGCTGCATCACCGCCTCGGGCATGCTCGGAATTACCGCGGTGGCCGGATCCTGGACCAGGATCACCGTATCCTCCTTGCTCTGCTTCAGACGCGCCGCCCCGGCCGCTCCGTCCCGGCCCATCCCGGTCAAGATGACCGCGATCACCGGGCGTGGATAATCGCACAGCGATTCAAACATCACGTCCACAGAAGGACGGACAAAATTTACCTTCGGCCCCGCGTCAAGAACAATCTTATCCCCGCGCAGCTTTATATGATAACCGCCCGGGGCTACCAGGGCTTGTCCTTCGAGCAGCGGAGCCCCTTCAAAGGCCTCCTGGACCTGCAGCCGGGAAAGGGAGTCCAGCCGGTTGGCAAAGGTCATGGTAAAGCCGGGAGGCATATGCAGGCATAAGAGTACCGCCGCCGGCAAATCAGCCGGAAAGGCGCTAAAAATCGTTTCCAGGGCTTTTGGCCCCCCCGTTGACGCCCCGATCGCCACCACTACTCGTGCCGCCTGCTCCGGCCTCTCCACGGTCCTTTTGGGCGCCGGCGGCTGGAACGGGCTGGATGTCACGATCATTTCCGTCCGCGCCGAGGCAGCGGCGCGAATTTTATCGGGCAAAATGGCGCGCAGCTCAGCCATTGTATCCTCCACCGAGGCCATGACCGGCTTGGCGATAAAATCCACCGCGCCGGCGGATAGGGCTTTCATGGTCGCTTCGCTGCCTTCCTGCGTGTAGCTGCTCACCATGATGACCGGCAGCGGATTGAGGGCCATGATTTTCCGCAGGGTATCAAGGCCGCCCATACGGGGCATCTCCAGGTCCATGGTGATAACCTGCGGTTGCGCCGTCTCGATTTTCGCCAGGGCTTCCAGCCCGTTGCCCGCTGTAGCCACCACTTCCATGTCCGGTTGTTCACTGATGATATCGCCGATGATGCGGCGCATTAATGTGGAATCTTCAACCACCAGCACTCTTATCTTTTTCATCACAAAATCTTAGCTCCTTTGCCGGCCGTGGTAATGATCACCGTACCGTTCTCAGCCAGCAGTTTCATGGTGCGGCCATAGTTGCCGCCCACCTCTGCCGACCGCAGGGGAATGCCCAGCTTTTGCAGGGTGAAGCGTACGGCAATGACATTTTTTTCTCCAATGCCGCCTGCTGCCTGCCGGCTGAACAGGCTGGCGCCTCCGGCTATTTTGGCCGTGATGTCTGCTTTCCTCGCCCCCCGGGCAATCATACCCTGCAGCAGCAGCGGAATCGCGGTATCGGCAAACTTGGCCGGGTTAAAACTATTGTCACCCGGTTTGTAAAACAAGCTGCTATCATGAAGGAGTATATGTGCCAGGCCCGCCACTTTTCTCCCGGGGTCATAAAGGGCGATACCGACGCACGAACCTAAGCCGTAGGTGACCAGCATCCCGTGTTCTTTGATGATCGCGTAATCAGCGATTTTTACCTTTACCGTTACCATCAACTGCCCCCTAAATGCTGCAATAACCGATCAAGGGAAGCACGGTACGGCCAGATCAAGACACTTCCCTCGATATCTTCACCCTCCACCTCAATGGTGGTGTGCAGGATGATCAGGCTGTCATCCAAGATATTGGTTTCCGCAATCACCGTGCCAAGGATGGCGCCGGCCATGTCGATCCCCAACCGGGGCGGCGAGGCATTAAATGTTAAGGCGGTGATGGAAGAAAGGGCGCTTAAATAAGAGCCGGTCATGATGTTGCCCAGCTCCACTAGCAGCGAGCGAGCCATCTCGTCCATCGCTAAAGTGCTGCCGGGCAGCAGGCGAGCCACAATCTTTTCAGCCGCTTTTAAAGGAAGCACGAACAGCAATACCAGGCTGAAAAGACTGCAACCAGCCTCGCAATAAGTGACGGTAACCATCTCTTCAGGATGGCCGAAGGATTCCGGCACATCCTGTAAAGGGGCCACCTCTACCTGGGGCACGCACATCGTCACCTTTTGATCATTGAGCATCACTGACAAGGCGGTAACGGCGTTGCCCACACCGATGTTCGCCAGTTCTTTTAAAAGGTCCAGTTCGGCTGAACCGCTATTCCCCGTCCCTTTCAAGATTTCACCTCTCAAATGAAAAGTTGCAGCAACTCATTGCTTCAAATGTAAACTGCTTCCAATGCAACTGTCATTGGCTTTACCCACGGGAGCATTTAACCGACTACTTTCACCAGCGCTTCCGCGATTCGATCCGGCTGGAACGGTTTCACCACAAAATCTTTGGCCCCGGCATTTAAAGCTTCAATGACCAGCGCTTTCTGTCCCATGGCGCTTACCACAATGATGTTGGCGTTGCGATCGTAGGCCATGATCTCCTTGATGGCGGTAATCCCATCCATGTTGGGCATGGTGATATCCATGGTCACCAGGGTGGGCTTATGCTTTTTATACAGTTCGATGGCCTGAAAACCGTCTTCACCTTCGGCGACGACCTCGAAATTGTTCTTTTCGAGGATGTTTTTAATCGTCATCCGCATGAACGCGGTGTCGTCGACAACCAGCACACTTTTACGCATGTTTATCCCTCCCGTTCTCCAAAAGGCCGGCAACATCGATAATCAGCGAGACGGTGCCGTCTCCTAAAATTGTAGCTCCGGCAATCCCCTTCACTCCTTCAAATAGTTTTCCGATCGACTTGATCATGACCTCCTGCTGGCCTACCAGTTCATCGACAATCAGACCGGCAACCCGCGCCCCGGTATCCGCGATCACGACCGCATACTCCTCCGGCACTGTTTCAGCCCCGCCAAATCCGAGCAGGTCGCTTAAATAATAGAGCGGGATCACCTCGTTGCGCAGGTTCACGACCAGGCTGCCCTGGATCGTTTTAATCGCTGTTGGCTCGATGTAGGTATTTTCGCGCACCAGCTCAATGGGCACAGCGTAGATCCGGCCGCCGGAGCGCACCATTAATGCCTTGATGATGGCCAGGGTTAAAGGCAGCCGCAGCACAAAACGGGTAAACCGGCCGGGCTCACTTTGCACCACGATGGTGCCATGCAGCGCTTCAATGCATTTTTTAACCGCATCCATGCCTACGCCGCGCCCGGAAATCTCCGTAATTTGCCGGGAGGTGCTGAAGCCATTCTGGAAAATCAAGGAATAAACTTCTTCCCCTTTCAGCCGTGCCGCTTCTTCCGCGGTGATCAATCCCACTTCCAGCGCCCGCTGCACGACCAGGGAGGGGTCAATCCCGGCCCCGTCGTCTTCCACGGTGATCACAACCTGGTTTCCTTCATGGCGCGCCTTCAACTGCACTGTGCCCACCGGGTCCTTCCCCGCCGCTTCGCGCACTGCCGCCTCCTCAATGCCGTGGTCCACGGCATTGCGCAGCAGGTGCACCAGCGGATCGGAAAGGCGGTTCACAATGGAGCGGTCCAGCTCGGTGCTCTCCCCGCTGATCTCCAGCCGCACCTCTTTTTTCATCTCCCGGCTCAAGTCGCGCACCATCCGCGGAAAGCGGTCAAAAACCTGCTTGATCGGCACCATGCGCAGGGCCATGGCGGTATCCTGCAAATTGGCAATCGTCCGGTTAAGCTTGTCGATGGAATCGTCCAGCTCTTCGGAGTAGCCGCGCCCGATCTCCCCGATCCGGGTCCGGGTTACTACCAGTTCGCCAACCAGGTTGACCAGTTCATCCAGTTTTTGCGTTTCCACGCGCACCATTTTCTCCGCAGTCCGCTCCGCGTGGGCCGCCTGTTCCTCCTGCCCGGTCTCTCCGGCAGAGGCTCCTTTCGTCGCCGCCGATGCCGCCCCCATCGCTTCCAGCCAGGGAGAGAAGGTGACCTGCTCCACGTCGGTAATCTTTAACAGCTCTTTTTTCAGCAGTTCCGCCTTGGCAGCCTCGCTGAGAATGATTCCCACCATGAACTCCCGGTCAAATTTATCGTCTTCGAGATCCTGCTGCGGCGGCACGGTCAAGATCACTTCACCCTGCTCTTCCATTGCGCGCAACACCATGTAGCTGCGCACTGACTGCATCACTGTCCCCTGGCGAAGCGAAATTTTAAACAAGTAAGGGTTCTCCCCCCTTTCCAGGGCCTGGCGCACCATTTCCCGCTCCATCTCCCCCATGAACTTCTCCACGGAGGCAAACTCTAGCGGGGCGGCCGGCTCTGCCGCGGCCTCTGCACCGGCCGCCTGGGCGCTCTGCTGAAAACTCTTGATTTTTTCCAGCAGCTTTTCGATCTTCTTGCCATCGTGCGGCAGGGGCTCTTCCGGGTTCGCCAGGGCGGTCTGCAGGCAATCAACCGCTTCAAAAACCAGGTCAAGCACAGCGGCCGTAACTTCCAGTCTCCCGGCCTTTAAATCTTCAAGAAAATTCTCGAGACCGTGGGCGATATCGGTAACCTGCCGGTAACCCATGGTTCCTGCCATCCCCTTCAGGCTGTGCACGACCCGAAACGCCTCCAGGAGGTTTTCCCGGTCCGAAGGCTGCCTTTCGAGGCTAAGCAGGCACTGATTCAAAATCTGCATATATTCATTGGCCTCCGCCTGGAAGAGTTCCGCGTATTCCGAAGTATCCACCGCTTCCAACCTCCTTGCTCAAAGCTATTCCGGCACCGCATCAAGCTGCATCCTGCTGATGCGCACCCCCAGATACTCATTGACCAGCACCACTTCCCCGTAAGCGACCAGTTTGCCGTTTACCAGCAGCTCAACCGGATCGCCAACATGCCCGTCCAGATCGAGCACATCCCCTTTGCCAAGCGCGAAAAGCTTGCCAAGCGGCACCCTGGCCCGGCTTAAAATTACCGTAATATCGATCGGCAGATCTTTGACCAGGTTCAGCTTTTCCAGGGTCTGGCCGTCTTGTGGAGCTTTTCCCAGGTGCGGCAGCGGCGGTGGTTCCTCCTCCGCCAAAACAAACGAATCGATTTCGCGCTCACCGGGAAGGGGGCTTTCTTCGCCGCGCAAAGGCGCTTCTTCCAGCCCGACCCCAAGCTGCTCTTCCCCGGCTTCCGGCGCCGCAGCCGCAATGAGGTGCTCATCCCCGGCCGGTGCGGCGCTCTCCTCCCCGAGCAAATAAAGGGCCATTTTTTTAGCTGCCTCCAGGGGGATGAGCTGGATCAGGCTGCTGTCAATCAGGTCGGCCACGCTGATGCGGAAGGCGACCTGCACCACCTCGTCCTCCTCGTTCAAATCTCCAAGGATGAGGGTCTCCTCCCCCAGGTCGCGCCTTTCGATCCGCGGAGGCGAAATATCAATGCGCCGGGCGAACATCTCCGACATGGAGGTGGCCATGAAACCCATCATCTGGTTCATCGCCTCTTGCAGGGCGCTCAGTTCCAGCTCCTGCAGCGGCTGATCCGTGTCCGTGGGAGGGCGCCCGAGCATGAGGGCGGCAATGGTGCGGGCATCATTTTCCTTGATCAGCAGGATATTGTCGCCTTCCAGCCCGGCCCGGTAGTTCACTGACACTACCAGGCAGGGCACCGGTAATTTTTGCTTCACCGCGGCGATGCTGAGGATTTCCAGGCGGGGTGTGGTGATCTCCACCCGTTTATCCAGGAGCGCCGACAGTGCGGTCGCCGAAGCACCCAGGGAGATATTGCCGACCTCGGCGATGGTGTCCTTTTCCAGGGAGTTAAGCTCTGCCATGTCGTTTACATAAAACCTCCTTCGAGCCGGCGTAAAAGTTCGGCCTCCGTTTCGATCCAGCCGCTAATTAGCGTAAATTCTTTACCCGCTCTTCGGGCTTAACAATGGCGGTGATGTTGACCCCGAAATTTTCACCGATCGTGATCACCTCGCCGCGTGCAAAGGGCTTGCCGTTAACTAATAGCTCCACCGGCTCAGTAACCATCCGGTCGAGTTCAATCACCGCGCCGGTATGCAGATTCAGCAGTTCACCGATCGTGCGCTGCGCATTGCCAAGGCGAACCGAGATCTCCAGGGGGAAATCGAGCACCAGCTTCAATTTTAGATCGGCTTGCTCCTGGTTTTTCTCTTCCTGGTCATCCTGGAGCAGGGCGGCCAGTTCCTCCGGCGATAAAAGATGGTCATTATTCATGGTTCGGCGCGCCTCCCGTTGTGATCCAGCCGGTAATCTGCACCCCTAAATGGCTGCCGCGCACTCCCGGCTGGACTTTGAATACCGGATGCCCTTCCACCAGCACATCCAGCGGTTCACCCTGGCGGCGCTGCAGCGGCAGCACATCGCCTTCCCGCAGTTGCATGAAATCTTCCAATGTGATCTGCGCAGTACCCAGGACTACCGCCACTTCCACCTCGGCCGCCGTTAAGCGTTCAGCAACGTTGCCGGGGCTGCCCGTCGAATGATGCTGGAACTGATCAAACCACTGCTGGGCCGTCAGGCTGGGCAGCACTTTTTCCAGGGTCATGTAAGGGAAGCAGAGATTGATAAATCCCTGCACATTCTGCACATAAATCGACAGCGTCACCAGGGCCACAATTTCACTGGAGGCAATGACCTGGTTGAACTGCGGGTTGGTGTCCATGCTCTCGATTTGCGGTGAGAGCTCCGCAATTCCTTTCCATACGTAACGGAGGTTGTCCAGGAATTTTTCATTAACCTGCCGCATCACCGTCAGTTCAATCTCGGTAAGTTCCCGGATTTTAGACGGAGGCCGCCCCTCGCCGCCGAAGAGCAGATCGATCATGGTGAAGACAAAAGCCGGGTTTGTTTCGAGCATGGCAACCCCCATCTCCGGGGAAGCATTAAAAATGGTCATCAAGGTCGGCACGGGCAGGGAAAGGATGAATTCCTCGTAGGTGACCTGGGCTACGGAAACTACCTGCAGCTTGACCGGCACCCTGATAAAGGCGGTTAAAAAGTTACCCATGATCCGGGCATAGTTGTCATGGATGATCTTCAGGGTGCGGAGCTGTTCCTGGGAAAACTTGGTCGGACGCCGGAAATCATATTTCTGGTACTTTTCCTTTTCCGGCTTAGCTTTCGTATCGATGGTCCCCGCTGTGATGGCGCTGATCAGGGAATCGATTTCCGATTGTGTTAGCGTGTCTCTGGGCACTGGTAACGCCTCACCTCCTTGTGTAATCTGGCCGCCGGTTACAGAGGTGCCGGCACGCTGCTTAAGCCCGCACCTGCAGGGTCAGCGCCTGCAGCTCGTCGGCGGCAGTCATGCCCCGCGCATTGGCCTGCAGGGCTCGCTGCGCCATGATCAGTTGAATCATCTCCAGCCCCAGGTCCACATTGGAACCTTCAAGGCAATACTGGCGCAAGCTGCCAAAACCGTTCAGGCCCGGCGTTCCGGCCAGAGGTTCCCCGGAAGCTTCCGTGGGCAAAAACTGGCCGCTCCTTGTCTTTTGCAGGCCCGCGGTATTTACAAAACGGTAGAGCGGTATCACTCCTAAAGTGACGGTCTCCCCGGCTTCATTTTGCGCCGTAACCACCCCTGTAGGAGCAATCTCCACTGTTTCGCCGCGATAGCCGGCCAGGCTAAAAGGCAGATCCAGGATATCGCCCTGGCCGGTCACCAGGCGCCCGGCCCTGTCCAGGTAAAAGGAGCCGTGGCGGGTATAGGCGGCGGTGCCGTCTTGCCGAAAAACGCGGAAAAAGCCTTGACCATCGATGGCCAGGTCAAAAGGCCTGCCCCCTTCCACGATCGACCCCTGCTCGAAAAACGGCACCAGCTCCGCCGCCCGGGCTCCGGACCCGCCCTGCGGGGGCGGCGTCTCCGGCGCGGCGGCAGTGGGCATGCGCTTCTCCTGCAAGCGGTAGTAGAGCAGGTCGTTAAAGGATACTTCAGCCCGTTTGAACGCGGGCGTATTCACATTGGCCAGGTTATCCGCTGTTTGCTCCAGCGAACGCAGGTGAGCGGTAATGCCGGAGTAGAAGTTGGCATAAGCTCGAATCATGTTAACAACCCCTTATAATTTAAGGATAGATTTTTTCTTCTCCCGGACTAAGTTGTTTTAGTTCCCGGGGCTCCAACTTGACCTGCGCTGTTACGCCAGCTCAAGGCATGCGCGACTTTGGACGAGTGACTAGAAGTGCCGGTGAACCAAGGCCTGGAGCCGGGCCGGCCTGCATGGATGCAGGCCGCCGAGACAGGAGCGCAGGACGCGCGACTGTCGAGGGNNAGCCCAGGCGGAAGGCCGCCGGTGAACCGCTGCACTTCTTCACGAGCCAACCGGAGCGCAGGACTTGAGCTGGCGAAACGGCAAAACATTCAAACAATCTCCGGTTAACCATGATTATGGGCCTATAATCTAAAATCGTCAATTACCAGCCTAACCTGATCTAAGCTAAAACTCCCAGATCATTGGCCGCCTTCTGCAGGAGCGAGTCGCAGGTAATCATTGCCTTCTGGGCCGCCTCATAGCTGCGCCGCACCTGCAGCAGGGCTGTCATCTCCCGCAGCAGGTCGGTATTGGAGCTCTCCACGAAGCGCGCCCAGACCTGTACCTCCTCTGCCGCAACCGGTTCGCCCGCGAAGCGGAAATAATTGTCTCCAACCTTAACCGGGATCTCGCCATCGGCAGGGGCAACCAGACGCAGGCGTCCCCTGTACTCCTCACCGGCATAAATGGAGCCGTCGGGATGAATATCCACTTCTTCCGTTCCCAGAAATAGGGGACCCCCTTCGCCCCAGACCCGGTAGCCCGCCGCCGTGGCCAGGTATCCATCGCGGTCAAGGAAAAAGCGGCCATCGCGGGTGTAGAGAAAGCCTTCTGCCGTTTCGACCTGGAAAAAGCCCCTTCCTTCCAGGGCCAGGTCGAGACTGCGGCCGGTATAATTTAGGTTTCCGGGAGCAAAGCTGGTATAGCTCTCCGCCACGGCGACGCTATGGGCGGCGCTGCCGGTAACGGCCAGTCCCTGCGGCCTGGCCGGATCCTTCCGGACGCCTCCGGTTTGCACCAGCATCCATTCGGCAAAGCTTGTCTGCACCGCCTCGTCGCGTTTGAAGCCGGCGCTGTTTAAGTTGGCCAGGTTGTTGCCGATTAACGCGAGGCGGGCCTGCTGGACGAGCATCGCTCCTTCGGCTATATATAATCCACGCAAAGCTGTCACTCCTTTCGAAAAAGCACTGTCTGCCTCAGCCGGTGAAGACTCAATTTAATTAGCTGCCAAGTTCCCTCTTCCGGGAGGCTGCTTTCATTTTCTCCTGCAGGTTGATGATCAGCTCCACCTCTCCCCGGCCGAGGCGGGTCCGGGTGGCAATGTCATCAATTTCTTTCCCCTCCCGCCAGAGGGCAATCACGTTGCTCCTTGCAGCGCGCCTGTTTATGCCCGGCTGTTTTCCGCCGTAAGCCCTACCGCCGGGGTAAAGGAGCGGTTGTTCCGCTGCGGCTGCAAGTGGCATCGCCATCTCATCGTTCTTATCCGCCGGCGAAGAGTCAATACGGGCGCCGGAAAGCTTTTGAAGCTCTTCCTCCAGATTGGCTACCCTTTTTTCAAGGACCTCGGCGGCTGCCGGCAGGCTCTCTGCACCCAGTTCCCTTTGTAATAACCAATCGAACGGCGGCCGCCCGCGCAACAGGCGGTCCAGAAACCGGTAGCCGAGAGCACCGAAAAGCAACCCGATTAAGAATAGCTCCATCGCCCGATTACCTCCTCACCCTGCGAAAACAGCCTCTCTTGAGCTTTCATTACGAGAGCTTCCCTCCTCTAGGGGAGAGGAAACTGTTTCTCCCAAAATTCCTGCTTTTCGACTTCCGACCTCTGACTTCCATTCTGGGAGCGCGTTCCGCTTCGGTCGTTCCGCGGAACAAAGGCTTCCTCACTCAAGAGGTCCGGCCTTGCCAGGAAATGACCGCTCCCTCGCTTCTCCGTTTACCACCTCCTCTCATCGCTCCAACCTCCAACTTCCAACCTCTAACTTCCATCATCCAGGAGCACCCGCAACCGCTGGATGGCGCGGGCGTGGAGCTGGGATACCCTTACGGCCGAGATCTGCAGGCAGGCGGCGATCTCTTTTTGCGAAAGTCCTTCCCGGTAATAGAGGTTGAGCACCAGCTTTTCCCGGGCGGGAAGCCTTTCCAAAGCCGCCGCCAGCTGCCGCTGCTTCTCCTTTTTCAGCAAAAGCGCCTCCGGTGTCTCCGCCGGTCCGGCAACCATCTCCTCCAGGCACAGGCTTTCCTCGCCATCAGCGCCAAACAGCAGCTGATCCAGGGAAACGGCAGCCAGCAGGTTGTAGTAAGCCCACAACTGGTCCAGTAAAGACGGGGGCCAGTTTAATGCCGCAGCGATCTCGCCCTGTTCAGGCTCCCGCTGCAGATCGCGGCGGAGCTGCGCGGTCGCCTCCTGCAGGCGGCGGAGACTGGCGAAGAGGGAGCGAGGCGCCGGTGTGACCCGCCGCAGCTCATCGATCATCGCTCCCTTAATCCTCGCGGCGGCATAAGCGGCAAAGCTTGTGCCACGGGAAGGATCATAACGTTCCCATGCTTCCAGCAGCCCGATGATCCCGCTGCCGATCAGATCCGCCTCGTCGAGAGCAGGAGGCAGGGCCATGCTCAACCGGCCGGCTATTTTTTTCACCAGCGGCAGGTATTCGAGAACCACCTGCTCCCCCCGACTTGCCGGGGCATGCCCGCGGTAGCACTCTGCAACCATTTTCCCGATCCCGTTCAAAGCCGTTCAACCTCCTTTCATGCTCACACCTTGCGCCGCATTACCCTGAAAATATGGCGGATAATACGTTCCTGCAGGCCCTGGCTCAGGTTGGTGAAAGCCACTCCGACGCGGTAGCGCTGCCACTTGCCGATGGTCAGGGGGACAACCCTGACGATCAGGTCTTCCAGCAGGAAATAGCTGCGGCAGCGCTCATCCAGGCAGAGTTTAAGCAGCAGCCGCTCCTGCCGCTCCAGCGGCTCCGGGGTAACCATGCGCAGCCCTCCTCCGGAAAGGTCCAGGGAGATACCCTGCTTGGGGGGCAGTATTCCCTGCAGCTCTCCGAGCAGGCCCTTGCCCCAGCGATCATCTTCAAGGGGAATTTTATCCCCGCCGCACACCCGCTGTGCCAGCTCCCGCATCGCTTCATCGAGGAACCAGAAATAGACATGCAGGTGGCACGGCACCCGGACATGGCTGCGCCGCTGATGGCGATGAATCAATTTCGGCAGCTCGAAGGTATACTCCAGGCTTTCTCCTTTCCCCGCGATGCCGGTCAGGCGCGTGCTGAAATAGTAAACGGCATCGTAACCGAGCAGGGTAACCTGAAGCTCGGCCCCGGCTTCGATCTTCATTTTTCTATTGCCGGCCACCGCTTCTCCGGTGGTAAAAGTGGAGCTACCTACCTGCTTGATCTGCGCGGCATAATAGATCTGCTCCTGCTCGTCGAGCAATTGCAGGCGGGCTCCCGGGGCCAGCAATTCCCGATCAGCCAAAGATCCGGCCCCCCGTTCCAGTAATCGCTGCACAGAAGCTCCTTTTCACCTATTTAGCCTCCCGGGTGTTGATAAAAACTGCTTCAGGCGGTTGATAAAACCGCTATCCTCCTTTGCGCCGGATGGAGATCCTCCCCCTAAGCCGGTTACCAGGCGCCAGCTAATCCGGGAAAGGGAGAGGGCTGCGGGGCAGCGCGGGTGGCTTAGCACAAAGGGGGTTAAATTATGGGCCGCCTGGCCGACCATTGGATCAAAGCGCATCTCTCCCAGGTAAACCAGTTCCAGCTTGGGCAAAAAGCGCCCGGCTACCCGTTCCAGGCGGGCAAAGGCCTGCTCCCCCTGCGGCATTGTTTTCGTAAAATTGATCACGACAAAAATTCGCTCGCGGATGGCCTGTTCGGAGATTACCTTGAGCACGCCGTAGGCATCGGTCAGCGCCGCCGGTTCGGGGGTCGTGAGAAGAATGAAATCGTCGGCCGCCGCGATAAAGCTGAGCACGCTGCGATGCAAGCCGGCGGCAGTGTCGATGAGGAGCACATCCCCCTCCTCCTCCAGGCTCCTTAACTGGTCCAGCAGGAAGCGCCGCTGCTCCCGGTCCAGGTTGGCCAGCTCAAACACTCCGGAACCGCCGGGCACAATCTTCAGGCCAAGGGGGCCCCGCACGATGATCTCGCTTATCTCGCGGGCCCCGGAAAGCACGTCCGCAAGGTTATAGCGCGGCACCACGTTTAAGAGCAGATCCACGTTGGCCAGGCCCAAATCGGCATCGAAAACCACGACCCGGTAATTCATTTTGGCGAGCAGCAAGCCCAGGTTTAAAACCAGGTTGGTCTTGCCCACCCCGCCTTTGCCGCTGGCCACGGTAATGACGCGGCAATGGCCGCTGGCCTGCCGAACAGTTGCGGCTCGCCGCTGCCGCTCGAAACGCCCGGCCAGATCGCGCAATTTCTGTGCCTGATCAATCGCCATCAGTCTGCCCCCCATAACAGGCCCGCCAGATCCACTGTGGAGGCAGGCTTAATATCTTCCGGAACGCGCTGCCCGTTAGTCAGGTAGGCAAGCGGCAGCTTCGTGTAATAAGCGCTGTTAAATACCGCCCCATGCACCGAAGCTTCATCCAGCTTGGTTATGATCAGGCGGTTGTATTGCATGCGGCTAAAATAGTCGGCAATGTGACGGATATCCTGCTGCCGGGTGGTAGCGCTGATCACCAGGTAGACATCGGCGGGCAAAAGCAGTTCAATATAACCGGCCAGCTCCTCCATCTGCTCGTCGTTGCCGGTAGCCCGTCCCGCCGTATCGACCAGGATCCGCTCGCAGCCTTCCAGGCGCAGCATGGCGCCCATCAGGTCGCGCGGCGAATAGACCACTTCCAGCGGTAGATCCATGATTTCGGTATAGGCACGCAACTGATCCACGGCCCCGATGCGGAAATGATCGATCGTCAAGATGCCTACCTTTTGCTGCTCCTCCAGGGCAAAACGGGCCGCCAGCTTGGCCAGCGTGGTCGTCTTCCCCACCCCGGTGGGGCCGATGAAAATTTGGGTACGCTGTTTTGGAGCCGTATCAAAGCTGAACCGGCGTGCCAGTTGTTCGCGCAATAACTGCGCCACCCGGGACTGGCTGACGCGTCCCGGTCCCGCAATTTCGGCTTCCACCGCCCGGATCAGTTCCTGTAGCAGCACGCCGTCGAGGTCCTGGTGCTCCAGGTAGCGGTACCAGTAGGCGACCGGCGTCTTCACCGCGCTCCCATCCGGAGCTCCAAGCGGGTTCGTTCCCGCCGTGGACGCGGAGATCTGCATCACGTAGGATTTCAGCGCTTCAAGCTCCGCCGCCACCTTTTCCGCCCGCCTGTTCCCGGCGAGGACGCTGCTTAACGCCTGGCCCAGCTCCGCTTTTTCTTCTTTGTCCGTATCGAGGGCGGCCAGGATCTCCAGCTGCCGGGGTAAAAAGAAGCCACGCAGCCCCCGGCGGCGCACCGGGCGGGTCTGCAGGATCACGGCTTCCGGGCCGAGCTCCTTCCTGATGCGCTGCAGCCCCTCGGTAATATTGGCTGCCACGTACCTCCTAATCTTCATCCCCTTTGATCACCCCCACCGCCTCCACATTCACTTCCGGCAAAATTTCATTGATCGAGACCACCGCCAGCTGGGGGAAGAACCGCTCCAGGAGGCGGCGCAGCGGCAGCCGGATCGCCGGAGAGGTCAGCACTACCGGGCTGATGCCCTTCTGATCGAGGGTTTCCAGCATCCGGCCCAGCGCTTCAACCAGCCGGTGTGTCCGCACCGGGTCCATTACCGGGATTGTTCCCTGCCGCGTCACCTGCAGCGCATCGGCCACCGCCTTTTCGAGGGCCGGATCCAGGGTGATGGCATGGATCATCCCGGAGCTGCCCGCAAGCTGGTAGGTGATCGTGCGCTTCAGCCCCTGCCGCACCGCTTCTGTCAACTGATCGAGGTCCCTGGTAATGCGCCCCTGGTCCGCGAGCACCTCCAGGATGGTTACCTGGTCGTGCAGCGGCACCTTTTCTCTAAGCAGATTCTGCATCACTTTCTGGATCTCGCCCAGGGTCAGCACCTCGGGGGTCAGCTCTTCGACCACCGCCGGGTGGGTTTCCTTGATCATCTCCAGCATCTCCTTGACGTGCTGGCGTCCCAGCAGCTCGTGGGCGTGGCTCTTGATCACCTCGGTAAGATGGGTAATCAACACAGTGGCCGCATCGACCACCGTGCAGCCCAGCATCTCCGCCTTTTCCTTAAATTCTTCCGTTACCCACAGGGCGGGCAGGTTAAAGGTCGGCTCCCTGGTTTCGATCCCCTCCAGGGCCGCCGGCAGCTCCCCCTCCGGGTTGAGCGCCAGGTAGAGGCCGGGGCGCACCTGCCCCCTGGCCACCGTGTTGCCCTTCAGCTTAAAAAGATAATCATTGGGTCCCAGGTGCAGGTTGTCGCGCACGCGGATCGGGTGAATAATGATCCCCAGTTCGTTCACCGCCCGCCGGCGCGCCGCGGTGATGCGCTCGAGCAGGTTCCCGCTGCGCGTTTCATCGGTGAGGCTGACCAGGTTATAGCCGATCTCGATCTCCAGCAGATCCACCCTGATCAGGGAGCGGAAGTCCTCCGACTCGGTGATGGAGCCTGTTACCGGTGCGGCGCTCACCTCCTGCTCCCGCGCCGCCCTCCTTTTTTGTTCGCGCGTGAGGTAGAAGGAGAGGACCCCTAAGGCGGCGGCCAGCAGGAAAAAGGGCAGCGGCGGGAGCCCCGGCACAATGCCGAGGGCGAAAAGCAAGACTGCGGTAACCATGATCACCTTGGGAAAAGCGAGAAGCTGCCCCGTCAGCTCCTCGCCGAAAGAGGCCTCGGCCGTGGAGCGAGTCACCAGCATGCCGGCGGAAACAGAGATCAGGAGCGCCGGAATCTGAGCCACCAGCCCGTCTCCCACGGTCAGGAGGGTATAAACCTGCGCCGCTTCCGCGGCGTTCATGCCCCGCTGCAGGATCCCGATGGCCAGGCCGCCGATGATATTGATGAGCACAATTATGATTCCGGCAATGGCGTCGCCGCGCACAAACTTGCTCGCGCCGTCCATGGCGCCGTAAAAATCGGCTTCCTTCTGCAGCTCCCGGCGCCTGCGGCGGGCCATTTCCTCGTCGATCAGGCCGGCATTGAAGTCGGCGTCAATGCTCATCTGCTTGCCGGGCAGGGCGTCCAGGGTAAAGCGGGCCGCCACCTCGGCGATGCGCCCGGCACCGTTGGTGATCACCACGAACTGGACCACCGTAATGATAATGAAAATGACCATGCCGACGATATAATTGCCGCCGACCACGAACTGGCCGAAAGCGGCGATCACTCGACCCGCCTCAGCCTCGGAGAGGATCAGCCGGGTCGAAGTGACGTTCAGCGCCAGGCGGAACAAAGTGGCGGTAAGCAAAACCGAGGGGAAAATGTTCAGTTCCCGGGTATCGGTGGTAAAGAGGGTTGTCAGCAGCACCACCAGGGAAAAGGCAATATTCAGGGTGAGCAGGATATCGAGCAGCGCCGGGGGGATGGGGATGATCATCATGGCCACGATGGCCACGAAGGCGACCGCCGCCATGATGTCGGTGTTGCCCAGGATCAGCCTGCCAAGATTTTCGGTTTTCAACTGTGATCTTACCGCCATCGTAAATTCCTTTCTAAAAAAATCTGACTATCCAAGGTTTGCGTTTGTGTATTCCGGCATAATTACCAGTCGCTTTATCTGTTAGCGCTTCCGGCAAAAAGTTTTACTTTGCACAACAACCATATAATTCGCTTAAGCAACAGTATAGGCGTTTGCGGTTCCCGGCGAATTGTCTTGCGCCGAGCGGCTGAAAGGGCCGGCGAGCCAAGACCTGGAGCAGGGCCGGCCTGCATGGACGCAGGCCGCCGAGACAGGAGCCATGGATGGCGACTGTCGAGGGCAGCCCAGGCGGAAGGCCGCAGGCGAGCCGCTGCCCTTTCCCGCGAGAAGCCCGACAATAAGCCGGGAACCGCAAACGGGCAATATCTTAAAGGTTTATTCAAAGAACGACCAGTCAGTCATATACGATTGTCTGCAAGTGCCTCCGGCAATAAACCGGGAAACGCAAACGGGAACCTGATTATGTTATTTGCTGGTATACTGCATTTTTTAAACATTAACCAACGTTCCGGCGGCGCAGCCTGTAAACGGCAGCCAGGATTTCAGCCACGGCCTGGTAGAGCTCCACCGGGATCTCATCGCCCACTTCCGTATGCCGCCAGAGCATTTGCGCCACCGGCGGGTTCTCGACCACGGCAATATCGTGTTCCCGGGCAATCTCCCGGATGCGCTCCGCCACTACTCCCGCGCCCTTGGCCACCACCCGCGGGGCGCTGTCCACGCCTTCGCGGTAGAGCAGCGCCACGGCCAGCTCGGTGGGGTTGGTGATCACCACATCCGCCTTGGGCACCTCCTGCAGCATCCGCTGCCGGGCGATGGCGCGCTGCCGTTCCCGGATCCGGGAACGGACCAGGGGATCTCCCTCGAGATGTTTATACTCTTCCTTGATCTCCTGGCGGCTCATTTTCAGGCTGGCCTTATACTCGTAGCGCTGGAATAGATAATCGCAAAAGGCCAGGACCAGGAAAGCCAGCCCGACCCGCAGCCCGAGCCCGGTCATGAGCTCCCAGAAGAGCTGCGCGCTCTGCTCGCTGCTCTGGCCGATGAGCACCAGCATTTCGTTAAGCCTGCCCCGGATGAAGAAGAAGGCCACGGTACCGATAATGGCAAGCTTTAAAATGGACTTGACCAGCTCAAAGAGGGCTCGCTTCGAAAAGATTCGCTTCAGCCCCTCAATGGGATTAAGCCTGTTCAGCCGGGGCGCCAGCTGCTCCGTCGTAAAGAGGAAGCCCACCTGGGAAAAGTTCGCCGCCAGTCCCAAAACCAGCGCCACGATAAAAATGGGCGCCGTCAATTGAAAATAGCGCTGCATGGCTTCGCGGTAGACAAGCTGTGCACCGGCCATGTCCAGCGGGAAAATGAACATCTCCCCGATGAAGCGGAGGAATACGCCCTGGAAGCCCCGGAAGACCAGGCCGCTCATCAACAGAAAGAGCAGCATTACCCCGGCAATATTGATGGCGGCATTGAGCTCAAAGCTTTTAAATACCTGGCCCTTGCGGCGCGCTTCCCGCAATCGGTGCGGCGTCGGTTCTTCGGTTCTATCCCCCGCTTCGTAAAAGAAGAACATGGCTCACCACCCTTGCAAAAAGAGGTTAATACTCTCGCCGAACCGCCCCGGCAGTCTCTCCCAAACGGCACCCATGAACGGCACCAGCAGCGCCAGGATCAGCAGCGACAGCGCAATCTTCAAGGGCAGCCCCTCGATAAAGACGTGTACCTGCGGCACGGTCTTGGCGATTAAGCCGAGGGCTACATCCACGATCAAGAGGATGACCACCACCGGCGCCACGATCTGAAAGGCCAGGGAGAACAGGTCGGCAAAGAAACGCACCGCCCCTCCGGTCAGCTCCGGGGCAAAAAGCCCGGCGCCAAGCGGGATGACCCGGTAGCTTTCCAGCAGGGCCCGCAAAAAATAGTGGTGCCCGTTCAGGGTCAGGTAAAAGACCAGCGCCAGCAGGTAATAGAGCTGGCCCGTAAATGTTACCTGGCTGCCGAACTGGGGATCGAAAACCCCCGACAGCATCAGCCCTGACTGCAAGTCCACCATCTGGCCCGCCATGAGAAAGAGCGAGAAGAAAAGCAGCGTCAGGTAGCCGAGCGCCAGCCCGGTTAAGATCTCCTTGACCAGGATGATCACCACGGCCAGCGGCTCTCCAAGACTGAACTCCGGCCACCCTTCCCGGGAAAGGAAGAGCAGCAGCGCCAGGACCAGCGAAAGCCAGAGGCGCACGGTGAAAGGGACGCCCCGCCAGCTGAAAAAAGGGAAGAGAAATACGATCCCCATCAGGCGGGCCCAGATCAGGAGCAGAGGCAGCCAGCTTTCCAAATCGTGCAGATCGAACGGCATTGTTTAAGACCTCCGTCACGGCACCCTTTCACCACCGCTTCAGGATTGATGCACCGGAAGGCTGCGTGGCCGCCCCTTAAAACAGGAGCAGCCCTTCCCCCCACAGCTTCAGGGTGAATTCCACCGCCATTTTCATGATCCAGCCCCCGAAGATCATCACCGCCAGCAGCACCGCCACGATCTTTGGCACAAAAGCCAGGGTCGGCTCCTGGATCTGGGTGGTAGCCTGCAATATGCTTACGGTGAGGCCCACGGCCAGCCCGGAGATCAGGATCGGCGCCACCATGAGCAGGATGGTGATGATTCCCTCCCGTACCAGGTCCAGCAAGCCATCGGGGGTCATTAGATCTCTCCTTATCTTAATCAGCCGAAAATCCGGCTTTTATAGCGTTTATTTGATCACCTGCTGTGTTCGTGGCTCCCAATAAGCCGGACTAATTTCCAGTCAAGTGCCTCAATGATTTTCACCTGAATCGTGACTCTTAAGGCGCATGTCTTGCGTCGAGCGGATGAAAGGGCCGGCGAGCCAAGGCCTGGAGCCGGGCCGGCCTGCATGGAGGCAGGCNNAGGCGGAAGGCCGCAGGCGAGCCGCAGCCCTTTCCCGCGAGTAGCCCGACATGAGCCTTAAGAGTCACGATGCTTCCCGGTATTCAGCTAAAGCTTAACAAGAGCGATTTAACCACCAGGTGCCAGCCGTCCACCAGGATAAAGAGCAGGAGCTTGAACGGCATGGACACGATCACCGGCGGCAGCATGAACATCCCCATGGACATGAGGGTGCTCGCCACCACCATATCGATAATCAAAAACGGCAAGTATAACATAAACCCCATCTGAAAAGCGGTTTTCAGCTCGCTGATCACGAAGGAAGGCACCAGCACGTGCAGCGGCACGTCGTCCCGCGTTTCAGGAGGGTCCAGGTTGGCCATCTCAAAAAATAGGGCCAGGTCTTTTTCCCGGGTGTGGTTGAGCATGAATTCCCGCAGGGGTGCCTCCCCCCGTTCAAAGGCCTCTTCCTGGCTGATCTCTCCCTGCATGTAAGGCTGGATGGCCTCGCTGTTCACCTGGGCAAAGACCGGCTGCATCACGAAATAGGTCAGGAAAAGGGCGAGCCCGATCAGCACCTGGTTCGGCGGAATCTGCTGCGTGGCCATGGCGTTCCGCGTAAAGGAAAGCACCACCACGATGCGGGTAAAGGAGGTCATCAGCACCACGAAAGCCGGCGCCAGCGTCAGCAAGGCGATGAGCAGCAGCAGTTGCAGGGTGCCGACCAGGCTTCCCGGATCGTCTTCGCCGCCGCCGATGGTCAGGTCGATCCGGGGCAGCTCCAGCGTCTGGGCTGCCGCAGTATCACTCCAGCAAAGCAAAAACACGATCAGGAAGACCAGTAAAATGGGCAGCCTTATCCGGAGGGCTTTACTCATCGGCCAGGCCCCCTTTATCACCGTCTTCCGGGTTCGCATCGCGCTTTAGCCTTTGCAGGATCCGTGAAAACGGCAGCCCCGGCGCAGCGCCCCCTGCCACCGCGCCCTCGCCGGCAGGCGGCAGGCTCTCCGGATCAATCTCCTTGAGCAGTGAAACCCGCCCCTGCGCCACCCCGATCAGAAGCACGGATTCGCCCACCCGGGCCAGAACCAGGGAGCTCCCCTGCCTGTGATCGAGGGGTACCCGTTCCAGCACCCTGATCGCGCCCCTGCTCACTCCGGGATAAAGAGCCCGTAAACCGTAGCGGATCACGAGGTATGTACAGATAATGATCAGGATTAAAAAGCCGATCATCTGAAAAATGGGCGCGTATTCTTGCAGCATAATTCCGGACTACCCTTCTTTCCTTAACTTTTCTGCTTCTGCCCGGGAGTGTCGCCGTCCACCAGCGCGCCTACCCTTACCCCAAAGCGGTCATTTATGACCACCACTTCGCCGTGGGCAAAAGGGATTTCGTTGACGAGGAGCAGGACCTGTTCGTCGGCCACCCGTTGCAGCTTGAGCTTGGAGCCGACACCCAGGTTGATCAGTTCTCGCACCGGCAGCGTGATCTTGCCGAGCTCCGCGCTTAAGCGCAGCATGACCCCGTGAAACTGCGGGGCGATCCCCTTGCCCCCTGGTTCCCCGGCCGGTTCGGGAAGCGGTTGAAATTCTACTTTCCGCACCAGCGGCGTTTCCGGCCCGCCGCAGCAATCAGAGTTCCCGTTTGCGCCGCCGGCGCCGTTATCGCCGGCGGGTAGGCGCTCCCCGAAATGATCCCGATCATTCATCGCTGCTCCCCCATTCTATCCTAAAAATGATCAGCCGGATTCAGCCCCCCTCACCCTGCCCCTCTCCCCCCAGAGGGGGGAGAGGAGATTAGGAAGGACGCCATTTTCATCCCATGATGGTGCCCCCGCTGGTGGGGGCATGGACGTCTGCTCTGAAAATGCGATATTCCAAATTCAAGCCCCCTAACCCTGAACCTCTCCCTCAAGGAGTGGAGGGGAAATGATGAGTGGCACCATATTCATCTTTCTAATTATGCCCCTGCTCTTGGAGGTTGGAAGCTGGAAAGCGCACCTGCTGTTAATTTTCTCCAATCTCCAATCCCCAATTTCCAACTTCTAATTTATATGTCCTACCCGCTACTGGATCAAGAGCTCGCTAAAGTAGATGGTCTCGATCCGGCCGTCATGCAAAATCTTGTTCAGGCGCCCCACGATGTCCCGGCGCATGGTTTCCATGCCCCTGGACCCGGCCAGCTCCTCCACGGTATATTCCCTCAAGACGGCGATGATCTCCGAGCGCAGCTCCGCTTCCCGCGCCGCGATCTCTTTTTGTAGCGGGCGGTCGTTAAAGGCCAGGTAGATCTGCGTGCGCAGGAAGCGTTTCGACCCGGGATCGGCCAGGTTAACCTGGAACTCCTTCATGGGCAGGACGTAGCGCGGTTCTTCAGGAGCGGCGTTCTGCTCACCCCGCGCAAAGGGCAGTTTGCCGCCGAGCCAGAAAAAACCGGCCGTTACCGCCAGGGCAAGCAGCAGCAAGCAGATCAACAGCCATGGCAGCAGGTTTCGATTTTGCCCATTTTCCAGCCTTTTTTCCGCAACAGCTTCCTCCGCTCGTCTTGTTTCCGCCATCCTCTCCTCGGCCCCTTTCCAGCCCGGCAACAGGCTTAAAATCGCTTATAGCGCAATCACGATGCTGACGCGGCGGTTCCTGGCCCGCCCTTCGGGAGTATCGTTTGTATCCAGCGGCCGGTACTCGCCGTAACCGGCAGCGGTAAAACGTTGGGGCTCCAGCCCCTGGACTTCGATCAGGTAGCGGGTCACCCGCACCGCCCGGATCACCGAGAGCTCCCAGTTGCTCGGGAATTCCGGCTCATTGATTGGCAGATTGCAGGTATGCCCCTCGACAATTACCTGCTCATCCAGCCGTCGAAATAGCTCCGAAAGCCGGTCCAGCACTTGCCGCGCCTCCGGCCGCAAATCGGCCCGGGCCCGCTCGAAGAAAATCTGTTCCGGCATTTCCATGACCACCCCGCGCTCTTCCATGCGCACCTCCACTGTGCCGGTCAGACCGGCATCCCCGAGAAAAGTCTCGACTGCTGCCTTGATCTCCTCCAGCCGCTGCTGGCGCTCCCGGTAGGCCTGTGCCAGCGCCGCTTCCTCTTCGGATTCCCCCACCTGCGTTCCCTCGACGGGCAGGGGGCTTAGCTCCATAATCCCGCTCGAGCCTAGAAAGGAGGCCTGGATGCCGACGACCATCCTTTGGAAGCGCTCCAGGTCAATCACCGACATGGAAAAGAGCAGGACAAAAAAGGTCAGCAGCAGCGTGGCCATGTCCGAAAAGGTGGTCATCCAGTGCGGGCTGCCCGGCTCCGTCTCGTTTTTTTTCTTCCGGCGCGGGGACGGAGGCGCCATCGCCCGGTATGGAGTCAATTTAGGCATTAAACATCACGTCCTCCACTTCCTCACGCTCGCGGGCGATTTCCTCTTCCAGGAGCCGCCTCTCCGCCGGAGAAAAGTATGCCTTGATCTGTTCCTGCAGCAGCCGCGGGTTGACCCCGCTTTGCAAGGCCAGCAGCGCTTCAATGATGATTTCCTTCATCCGCACCTCGTTGCCGCTGTAAATGGCCAGTTTGCCGGCAATGGGAATAAAGATCAGGTTGGCCAGCAGCACCCCGTAGAAGGTAGTAAGCAGGGCCACGGCCATGCCCTGGCCGATGGCACTGGGGTCGTCGAGCTTAACCAGCATCATCACCAGGCCGATCAGGGTGCCGAGCATCCCGAAAGCCGGCGCCAGGGCTCCCCAGGTACGGTAGAGTCCCTGCCCCAGTTCGTGGCGCGCCTCCAGCGCGCTCAGCTCGCCGTTTAAAATGTGGCGAATCGCTTCCGGCTCGAAGCCGTCAATCACCATCTGCAGGCCGTTGCGTAAAAACGGGTCTTCGATATCATCCAGGTCATCTTCCAAAACCAGCAGCCCTTCCCGGCGCGCTTTCTGGGCCAGCGCCACAAACCTCCGGTTCAGATCGAGGATGCTCTCCTCGCGCCGCAGAAACGCCTGCTTTGTCACCTGGAAGACCGCCTTGATTTCGCTGAACCGGTAATTGACCATCACCGCTCCAAAAGAGCCGCCCAGGGTAATCAACAGGCCCGAAGGGTTCCAGAAGCTGCTCAAATCGCCCTCCATCTTGATCCCGATCAAAACCAGGGCAAAACCCAACACGAGGCCCAAAATCGTCATTACGTCAAATCTACGCATCGCACTGCTCCTCCGGCCGGCCGGAGGGGGGTAACACCCCTCCGGCTCCGGCTTTCACTATTATCACTACCGCTTCATGTTGATCACTTCGAGCAGGATCTCGTCGGAAGTCGTCACCACGCGGGTATTGGCCTGAAAGGCGCGGCTCGTGGTGATGAGCTCGGTAAATTCAAAGGAGAGGTCCGCGTTGGACATCTCCAGGGCTGAGGACTGGATCAAACCCCGTCCCTCCGTACCGGGCAATCCTATCCGGGCCTCACCGGAGTTGGCGGTTACCTGATAAAGGTTGCCTCCCTCCTTGGCCAAACCCTCGGGGTTGGTAAAGTAAGCCATGGCGATCTGCCCCAGGGTCTCCACCATGCCGTTGGTATAGGTGCCG
>LSQX01028793.1_pt1 | contig 28328 bp, 23 predicted proteins | sample 654561 | NCBI WGS metagenome assembly LSQX01 (sample SAMN04489861, study PRJNA283612) | anaerobic digester metagenome | isolation source: 4 biogas reactors fed with cattle manure at either 37C or 55C with and... | place: Denmark: Kongens Lyngby | collected 2014
TCATCAAGCAATGAAGTAATTCTTTCTCTTGCTGATAGTTGTGCTGTATTAGACATTTTCAGCCCTCCATTTTTCTAAATGTATTAGAATACCAATTTTCTGCCAAGTATAATTGTATTATATTTAAAAGCAAAAGGCAAGAGACATTAGTTTATTTATAAAATTTTATAGAAATTCCTTTTATAGAAATTTTATTTTAGACATCTATTAATTTTATCCAAATCAAAACCCTTGCGATAGAGCGATGCTTTTAGTTTTTGTCTATCATCATAATTAATGTCAGTAATGTCCTTATATTTTTTTTGAATAGCCTTATTTATCGCTATTATCTCTGGATCCATATCGTCATCCTCCAAATCGTATTCTATAGCAATAATCTTTTCTAAAAGCTCTTTATTTATACCCTTCTGTAATAATTTAGTTTTGATAGTAAGTATACTTAAAGTACTCTTCTTAAGACGAATATAATTTGAAGCATACCTCTCATCATTTATATAAGAGTATCCTTTTAAATAATCTATTGTCTTTTCAATTATAATATCAGTATAATGTGCATCCTTTAATTTTGAAATAAGCTCTTTTTCTGTTCTATCCATATGCTTTAGTATGGCCAAGGCCTTTTGCTTAGCACGTCTATAGACGGTATCTTCTATGATTTCATCAAATAGCTCTGAAGTTACTTCTTTATCAATCTCCAGCTGATACTTCTTGATATCTTGCTTATATAGTAAGAAGGCATAATCATAATCGATATAAATCTTATAAGCGTTTTTTTTCTTACTAGGGCCAATTTTCAATTCTATTATATCTGTTATTATCATAAGACTACCCCACTTTTATATGTTTCTTTACGATAAAAAGCTGCCCGAGTTAGAACAGGGCTTTTCCTGTTCTATAATCGGACAGCTAAGTATTTAATATTTATTCACTAATAGTCTCAACATATCTTTTTGTTGGTGTAAGTTCGTATTTTTCTCGTATCTTAGAATATACTTCATCAAAAACCTCGGGATTTTCAGCAAGATATTGCTTGGCATTCTCCCTGCCCTGTCCTATCTTATTTTCATTGTAGGAATACCATGCTCCGCTTTTATTGATTATATCAGCCTGAGCAGCCAAGTCAAGTACATCTCCTTCCTTGGAGATACCTTTACCGAACATAATGTCAAATTCGGCCTCTTTAAATGGAGGAGCAATTTTGTTCTTAACCACTTTAATTCTAGTACGATTACCTGTAACTTCTCCCCCTTGCTTTAAGGATTCAATTCTTCTTACATCTAGACGAATAGAGGCATAGAATTTCAGTGCTCTTCCGCCGGTGGTAGTCTCTGGATTACCGAACATAACGCCTATCTTTTCACGTAGCTGATTGATAAAGATTACTATGCATTGGGACTTTCCAATAACAGCGGTCAGCTTTCTTAAGGCTTGAGACATCAATCTTGCCTGAAGCCCCATATGAGAGTCACCCATATCACCGTCAATTTCGGCTTTAGGAACTAAGGCTGCTACTGAGTCAACAATAACAATGTCAATTGCCCCGGAACGAACCATAGTCTCTGCTATCTCCAAGGCCTGCTCTCCGTTATCAGGTTGTGAAATATATAAATTATCGATATCTACACCTATGTTCTTCGCATAGACCGGGTCTAGTGCATGTTCAGCATCTATAAAGCCTGCAATACCACCCAGCTTTTGTACCTCCGCTACCATATGTAAGGCCACGGTCGTCTTACCTGAGGATTCAGGCCCATAGATTTCTATGATTCTTCCCTTAGGAACTCCACCCTGTCCAAGAGCTATATCTAGGCTGATGGATCCTGTAGGTACTGTCTCAATATTCATATTGGTATTGGTTTCCCCAAGCTTCATAACGGAGCCCTTGCCATATTGCTTTTCAATCTGGGCTAATGCAGATTCAAGAGCCCGAATTTTATCTTCCTTCGCCATAATATAAACCAGCCTTTCTTCTTTACCTTATTATAAGAGCACGAACTAATGTTCTGATATTATAATAACGTATTATTTTAGTATTGTCAACTCTTTTTGGATACATTTAGGAATAGAATCAGTCATGGAATTTTATCTAAAAATAAGAAGAATTAGTGAAAAATACAGATATATAAAGATATTTGTATTATATCAATTCTCATCCTTGATGTAAATAACTTCCATCCAAAAATACTTACCAAAAATTTTATCTTTTATTATGTATTAATACCATTACAGGCTTAAACTTTTCATGTAATTAATCATATATCTTATTAGGTTGGCAAAGCTTTGGGTTATATCCTGCACTAATTAAAGCATCAACAATTTGCTTTTTATGTTCATGTCCGAATGTTTCCATAGTAATAGTAAGTTCAACGGCACTATTGCGGTTAATACTTACAAACTGATTATGATCGAGTCTAATAACATTACCCTGCTCCTTGGCGATTATAGATGCTACATTTAAAAGCTCACCGGGGCGATCTGGAAGCTGAACAGATACGGTAAATACACGGCCTCTTTGGATAAGTCCATGTTGAACAACGGACGATACTGTAATTATATCCATATTGCCACCACTCAGTATACATGCCACCTTCTTATTCTTGCACTTTAAATGCTTAAGGGCTGCAACTGTAAGAAGTCCTGAGTTTTCGACAACCATTTTATGATTTTCAACCATATCAAGAAAATTAACAATCAATTCACAGTCATCAACAGTAATAATATCATCCACATATTTTTGAATATAAGGGAAAACAATATCACCTGGCGTCTTTACTGCGGTTCCATCTGCAATTGTATCAACATTATCTATTGTTACAACTTTACCGGCCTTTAGGGATGCCTTCATACATGCTGCATTGGCAGGCTCTACTCCGATAACCTTGATATTTGGATTAAGCTGTTTGGCAAGAGTAGCTACTCCGGCAAGGAGTCCTCCTCCACCGACAGGAGCAAGTATAATATCAATGGTAGGAAGATCTTTAAAGATTTCCATTGCAATTGTGCCCTGGCCTGTGGCGATATCTTCATCATTAAAAGGATGTATAAAGGTATATCCCATTTCCTCTGCCAGCTTATAAGCATGATTGCAAGCTTCATCATATACATCGCCGTAAAGAATAACCTCAGCACCATAGCTCTTGGTTCGATTCACTTTTATTAAGGGTGTGGTGTTTGGCATTACTATAATTGCCTTGGCATTATAAAGCTTTGCTGCGTAGGCAACACCCTGAGCATGGTTACCGGCTGAAGCGGTAATAAGTCCTTTATTCCTTTCCTTTTGTGATAGAGTACTTATTTTATAATAAGCGCCTCTAACCTTATATGCTCCGGTATATTGCATATTCTCTGGCTTAAGATATACTTTGTTTCCCGAAACTTCACTGAAATACTCACTATAAATGAGTTTTGTACGGACTGTTACCTTCTTGACGGCTTCCGTAGCTTCCTCGAACTTATCCAAGTTCATATTATCGTCTCCTATTCGTTTTTCTGGAATAATGCATTTACAAAATCAGATGCATTAAACTTCTGTAAATCATCAATTTGCTCGCCAATTCCTATATATTTCACAGGAATACTTAGCTCTGACTGAATTGCTATGGCTATTCCGCCCTTTGCGGTTCCATCTAGCTTGGTAAGTACTATACCGCTCAAGTCTGCCACCTCATTAAATTCCCTTGCCTGTGCCAGTGCGTTTTGACCGGTGGTTCCATCCAGAACTACAAGTGTTTCTAAGTGGCAATCCGGAGCTTCCCTTTCAATGATTCGATTTATTTTTCTAAGCTCCTCCATAAGATTCTTTTTATTATGAAGCCTACCTGCGGTGTCACAGATAAGTATATCTGCTTTTCTTGACTTAAAGGCTGTAACAGCATCATATATAACCGCGGCAGGGTCAGAGCCTTCTTTTCCAGATATAATATCCACATTAGCACGATGGGCCCACTGTGTCAACTGTTCTATAGCTGCGGCTCTAAAGGTATCAGCGGCTGCGAGAATAACCTTCTTTCCTTCTTCTCTTAGCTGTCCGGCAAGCTTACCTACGGTAGTGGTTTTTCCTACACCATTTACACCCATAACCAATATTATTGATTTTTTATTTTCAAAATCATAATCAGCAGCCTTAACACTCATCTGTTCCTTTATGCTATTAATTAAATGCTCCCTGCATTCAATAGGATCTTTAATCTTTTCTTCCTTGACCTTTGCTCTAAGGTTATCTAGTATTGCGTTTGTAGTATTTACACCTAAATCCGCCATTATAAGAGTTTCTTCCAGCTCCTCATAGAAATCCTCATCAATGCTTGAAAAACCGCTAAAAATAGCGTCAAATCCCTGAGCAATACTATTTCTTGTCTTTGTAAGTCCCTTTACTAGTCTACCGAAAAAACCGGTTTTGTTTTCTCCCATTCTAAACCTCCTGTCTAAAAAAATTTATTATACAAGGCAATTGCGAAACTCACGAAAACCTTTGTTATGTTGTTAAACTGTTAGTTCATTTTCGATTAAGCTTACAGATACCAGTGTTGATATGCCTTTTTCCTGCATTGTAATTCCATATAGAATATCTGCGGAAGCCATAGTATTTCTTCTATGTGTAATAATTATAAACTGTGTTTCTTTAGATAGCTTTCTAAGATATTTTGCAAAACGCTTAACATTGGAATCATCAAGTGCAGCCTCAATCTCGTCCAAAAGACAAAAGGGAGACGGCTTAAGATTAAGTATAGCAAATAAAAGACTTATGGCCGTCAAAGCCTTCTCTCCACCTGATAGCTGCATTATATTCTGAAGCTTCTTTCCAGGAGGTTGAGCGTTTATACGAATTCCCGCCTCTAATACATCCTCATCATCAGTAAGCTCAAGATCGGCTTTTCCGCCGCCAAATAGCTCCTTAAATACTAAGTCAAACTGTTTATTAATTGCTTCAAACTGCTTCTTAAACTGTATCTTCATTTCACTATCTAATTCGCTTATTATTTCAAGTAGGGCTTCTTCCGCTTTTATTAGGTCTTCCCTTTGTATGGTTAGGAAATCATAGCGCTCGGATAGATTCTTAAAATCTTCAATAGCATTTACATTTACGTCTCCAAGCTCTTTTATCTTAGTCCTGATTTCTAATATAGACTTCTTAGCACTTGTTATTGCAATATCCTTAGCGCCATAGTATTCGACAGCTGTAGAATATGTTAATTCGTACTCTTCCCACATATGGTTCATCTGTTGATCAATTTGCTCAACAAGCTTTTCTTTTTGGCTTGTAAGCCTTATAGATTCCTTATCAAGATCATGGATACGTCCAGATAACTCGTCTCTTTTTTCAAAGAAGTTTTTATGAATTTTAGTATTATAATCACGTTCTTTTATCTGTTCTTTTATATTCTTATCCAGTTCTGTTAAGGATACATTTGTTTTGTTTATTGTTTCCTTTGTCTGACTGATTGAAAGCTTCTTCTCCTGAACAATATCATATGCCTTTTGCATATCACCTTTGATGGAAGCTTCATCCTCATATATTCTTTCAATTTCTCTTTTAACACGCCTGACATTCTCCATAATAAAATAATTGCTTTGTTCATGGGATGATAATTCCATCTTTAATGAAGAAGCCTTATCTCCTGCCAAGCTTTCTGTTTCTCTTTCCTTTGATAGAAGAAGATTAAGCTCTTCTATCTTTTTCTCCATCTCAGAATTCTTAACTTGATTCACGGAAAGAGAATTACTTAATTCCTCAAGATTTTGCATTAATTCAAGAGCCTGATGCTCAATCTCATCCAGTTCCTTAATATAATCCTGATATACAGTTTCTGCCTCGGTTTTTTTGGCTATTGCCTGCTCCAGATTTATCTTTGCAGTATTTTGCATAAGATATTTCTCCTGAAGCTTCTTTTTGGCTTCATCAAGACGGCTTAGATAGTTGGATTTCTTTTTGTTTTCACTTTCAAGATTAAGAGTAAGCCCCTTGCCTTGCTTATGAAGCTTTTTAATCTCTTCCTCTAGAGCTTCGATTTCTCTTCGTCTACCTAAAAGATTGCTTACATTTTTATAAGCACCTCCTGATATGGAGCCACCTGGAGTTAAGTATTCTCCCTCCTTAGTTACAAGTCGAAGGGAATAGTTATATTTCTTAGCAATAATGCTTGCATTGTCAATATCGTCTACAACAATTATTCTTCCAAGAAGATAATCGATTAATGCATTATAATTATTTTCAGCCACTACAAGGGTAGATGCTAGACCTATAACACCTTTCTCCTTTAATGCCTCATGGTTATGTAGACTTCTTCCGGCAGATATATTTGTCAGGGGTAAAAATGTTGCTCTTCCGTATTTATTCTTTTTAAGAAATGCAATTAAATCCTTAGCAGTCTTCTCATCATTAGTTACTATATTCTGAATGGTTTGCCCTAAGGCTGTTTCAATTGCTGTTTCATATTCCTTCTCGGTCTTAATAATATCGGCTACAACACCAACAACACCAGGGTGTGTATTCTTTTGCTCCATTACCCTTTTTATACTATTGCCATAGCCTTCATATCTTTCGGTAAGATTGATTAAGGATTCTAATTTAGATTTTTCTAAATGATAATGTCCCTGTAGCTCATTTAATTTATGTGAAATTTTCTCTATATCGGATTGTGAATTCTCAATAAATTTCTCGACTTCAGTACTTTCATTAGAATATGTAAGAATATCGTCTGAAATTACATTTAAATTTTCCTTACATTTATTGATTTCTTCCTCGAAAACCGCTTCTTCACTTTTGATTTTAATAATTCTTTGGTTAAGCTGCGCCTTTCGTACAGCATTTTGCTCCAGCATAGTTTCATATCTCTGTATATTGCCCTTTATGCCAGAGTTCATATTCATATATTCAAATATAGAATTAGAGCATCGCTCTATTTCTTTAGTATAGTTTGATATGTTTTCCTTTATCTTATCTAGTTCGACTAAGGCTTCGCTAAGCTTATCGTCTACTTGTGTAATCTTAAGGTCAATTTCTTCCTTTTCGCTTAGATAGTCTTGTTCTTCATTCTTTTTTAGTAGGATTTCTTGCTCACTGGAATGAATTCTGTCCTGATAATATTCATCATTTTGTAAAAGTGATTTAATCTGCTCATTAAGAACCTTAATTTCACCCTCTGCTTTTTCTTTACTAAGAAGAAGATCATTATAAGAAGCTTTATTGGCTTCAATACTGGCGTCAAATTCCTCAAGCTGTTGTTCTAGCCTCTTGTATTCATCCTTAGTATTTTCATATTCCTTTTGAGTAGCTTCCATATCCTCGTTAGTAATAGTTAGCTTGTTGTCGATATCCTCCTTTGACTTGTGAATCTTATCATATTCCTTTAAAAACTGATATACTTCAAGGTCCTTTAGCTCTTCCTTATATTTTAAATATATCTTTGCTATTTCTGATTGACTTTCTAAGGGAGCCAGTTGTCTTTCTATTTCAGATATTATATCTGAAACTCTTGAAAGATTTAAGCGCTCTTCCTCCAGATTCTTCTCGGCAGAATATTTTCTACGTTTGAATTTAACTATACCGGCGGCCTCATCGAATAACTCTCTTCTATCTTCGGGCTTTCCACTTAAGATTTTGTCTATTTGCCCTTGTCCAATAATTGAATACCCTTCTTTACCGATACCTGTATCCATAAATAGCTCCTGAATATCCTTAAGACGGCAGGAGGAGCCATTGATCATATATTCACTTTCTCCAGAGCGATAAACCTTTCTTGTTACAGTTACCTCTTCGAAATCTATAGGAAGCTTATGATCGGAATTATCCATAGTAAGAGACACATATGCATAACCAAGAGGTTTTCTCATTTCAGTGCCCGAAAATATTACATCCTCCATCTTAGCACCTCTTAGCTGTTTTGCACTTTGTTCTCCTAGTACCCAACGAACAGCGTCAGCAATATTACTCTTACCGCTACCATTTGGACCTACGATGGCGGTAATACCGTTATCGAATTCAAGCAGCATTTTATTGGCAAAGGATTTAAACCCATGTACTTCTATACTTTTTAAATACATATAGTGTCTCCCATCCGTTTATTTGTTTTGCAGTTTTTTAATAGCTTGCATAGCAGCTTCTTGCTCGGCAGCCTTTTTGGTTTTCCCCACACCTAAGCTAACCTGCCTATTTCCTATAGATAGAGCCATTGTAAAGGATTTATTATGGTCAGGTCCCTCCTCGGATATGAGCTTATAACGTATTTTCTCCCTGTTATTATCATTCTGAACCATTTCCTGTAAGATAGTCTTGCTATCAAAAAAGAGTTCCTTCTTTTCAACCTTGTAAAAAATGTTTTCCCTTATAAACTCTTTTGCATTAGTAAAACCACCGTCAAGATATATAGCACCTATAATAGCCTCCAATGTATCGGATAGAATGGATTCTCGATGTCTTCCTCCTGAGGAATCCTCCCCCTTACCAAGGAGCAAGTAGTCTCCAATGTTCATATCTCTAGCACGGGAGGACAGTGTCTGTTCACAGACTATACTGGCCCTAAGCTTTGTTAGATCCCCCTCGGACAGGTCCTTATGTTCATTATAAACATATTCACTGGTTACAAGCTCTAATACAGCATCTCCAAGAAATTCTAGACGTTCATTATTATCTTCCTTGTTCATCTTCATTTCATTTGCATATGAGCTATGGGTCAAAGCATGAAGAAGAAGCTCATCATTTTTAAAGCCATATCCTATTTGATCTTCCAATTCTGAAAGGGAGGTTTCATAATTCCTACGATTACTCATGTATATGATTCTCCTTTATATATGTTTTTATTGAATTAAAAGCCCATTAAATAAGGTAAACCTTATTCACAGGGCTTTTGAATATCCAGTAATAAGAATATCATTTAGTTTGTTGCATTTTTGATTTGTTCTACAGCATCCCCAACTGTTAAAATATTTTCAGCTTCTTCATTTGCGATTTCGATATCGAATTCCTCTTCGATACCCATAATAATCTGAAACAAATCAAGAGAATCTGCGCCAAGATCATCCACAAAAGTAGTTTCCATGGTTATCTCATCAGCATCCACATTCAATACTTCACTAATTATTTTCTGTAGCTTTTCAAATTCCATATTCATTCACCCTTCTTTATAAAATATTTATTCTGTTTCCTTTAAATTCTCTTCTATTTTTTCTCTGATTTTCTGTTCAGTAAAAGTAACGCATTGAATAATAGAGTTTCTTATTTCGTTACTTTTAGAGCTGCCATGGGTTTTAACTACTAAGCCCTTCAGCCCTAAGAGTGGAGCCCCACCATACTGAGATGAATCAAAGTCCTTTAAAGTCTTTTTTAAAGCTGATTTACTAAGTAGTGCACCTATCGTACTCCTGACAGTAGACTTTAGCCCTTCTTTTACCTTCTTAATAAGAGCCATTCCGAGTCCTTCGTAGAGCTTTAATATTACATTACCTACAAATGCTTCACATACTATTACATCAGCATAGCCATATGGTATATCTCTGGCCTCTATGCTTCCGATAAAATTAATATCAGGCAAGTCTTTTAGCAAAGGAAAGGTTTCTTTTACTAATGCATTACCCTTTTCTTCCTCTGCTCCAATATTAACAATTGCAACTCTTGGATTTTTGATTCCCAGTACATTCTCCATATAGATGGATCCCATTTTAGCAAATTGTACTAGATGAGAAGGCCTTGCATCTACATTAGCACCACAATCAATTAAAAGAGAGGCACCATTAATTGTTGGAATAACCGGAGCAAGGGGAGGACGTTCCACACCCTTTATTCTACCGATAATCAGCTGGCCACCTGCAAGAACCGCACCGGTACTTCCTGCTGATACAAAGGCGTCTGCCTCACCGGCTTTTACAAGATTAAGAGCAACAACTATAGAAGAATTCTTTTTGCGTCTTATTGCTAATACCGGTGACTCATTATTCGAGATTGTTTCCACAGCATTAACAATTATTATACGCTCATTGTCATATTCATATCCACCAAGCTCTTTTAAAATGATATCTTCTTGGCCAACTAGAATAACCTTGATGTCTTCATTGTCCTGTACCGCAAGTACAGCACCTTTTACAATTTCCTTAGGAGCGTTGTCGCCTCCCATTGCGTCAACCGCAATCGTAATCGCTTTTTGCATATTCACTCCTATCTGCATTATTAATGCTTATGTAAATACTTTTAGATAAGTATTGCCTTATAAACAAGTAGAAAATAAGTTAAAATATGTATCTCAAGGATAATCTATAAATTAATATACTCGATATCATATGAAAAATCAATATATAAATTAAATTCTCTGTAGGTGGTATCAGACAACAAAATTTGTACCTGGTACCATCTCAATCATCTCATGAATGGAGGCTATTGCAAAATCTTACCTGTTTACCACAAGTATAATTTTACAACAGCCTCACTTTATTGTTTCACATAGAAAAACGATTTAAATGTTCTAAACCCTAGTTGACTTGCTTGAAGCATCTGCTCTGTACTTCCGACAAATAATATACCGTCCTTTTTAAGCGCGCTCTTAAAATTACTATATATACGGTTCTTGGCTTCATCTGTGAAGTATATAAGTACATTACGACACACAATAAGGTCGCAATCTTCAGGATAAGGATCTCGTAACAGATCATGCTGCCTAAATTCTACACAGGCTTTAATATCATCGGATATCTGAAAGGCTTTATCATTCACTTGAGTAAAAAACTTATTGATATACTCTGATGGAAGATCTTTCAGACTTTTTTGATTATAAATTCCTATCTTAGCCTTCTCAATTACAAGCCTATCTATGTCTGTAGCCAATATCTTAATATAGCTTTGCGGTAGATACTTTGATAAAAGCATTACTAGTGAGTAAGGTTCATCACCAGTAGAACAAGCCGCACTCCATATTTTCAGCTTTTTCCCATAGCGTTCGAATATAAAAGGAAGGACTTCCTCCTCTAATACTCTCCATTGCTCAGGGTTACGATAAAACTCAGATACATTAATCGTAATATAATTAATGAATTCATTAAAGAAAACCTTTTCGCTTTTTAGTATATCTACATAGCTTTTGTAAGAGGTGATGCCGTGCTTAGTAATCAATGAATCAATGCGCCGCTTCATTTGTCGCTCTTTATATGAATTCAAATCTATACTAGTTAGTCGAAAAATAGATTCTTTAAATGCTTCGTAACTACCCAGCACATCGATATCTCCTTTGTATTATTCTCTTCATGTAAATGACTTATTCCTCTTCTGAAGAAGCTTCTTCTCCAGTAGCTTCCTCTAAGGGAGCTTTATCTTCAACAACTTCCTCTGTTACCTCCTCTTCTGGAGCTTCTTCTACCTTCTTAGTAGCTTTCTTAGCGGGAGCTTGTTGAGGAACTTCTTCAATGGCTGGTTCAGATTCGTCCTCTGAAGAATCCATTGCCTTAATGCTTAAGCTTATTTTTCTATCATCCTTATTAAATTCTACAACCATAGATGTAACTTCCTGTCCGATTGAAAGAACGTTAGAAGGCTTTTCAATATGCTCCTTTGATATCTGGGACACATGAAGCAGAGCATCAATTCCAGGCTCTAACTCAATAAATGCACCAAAATCTGTCATACGGGCAACCTTACCTATAACAACATTTCCGTTAGCATATTTTTCCTCAGCCTTAATCCATGGATTCTGATCCTCAAACTTTAAACTTAGAGCAATTTTTTCACCCTGAATATCCTTAATAAAGGTTTTAACATTATCACCAATCTTGAAGAGCTTCTTAGGATTGTCAACACGACCCCAGGACATTTCAGAAATATGAAGGAGTCCGTCTGCTCCGCCTAAATCAATAAATGCGCCAAAATCAGTAATATTCTTAACTGTACCCTCTACTGTCATACCAACATTAATTTTCTCAAATAATTCTTTCTTTAATACCTCTTTCTCAGCAACAATTAATTGTCTACGGTCACCAATGATTCTTCTCTTTCTTGGATTGAATTCTGTTATTACGAAATCAATCTTCTGTCCCGCATATTTTGATAAATCCTTTTCATAGCTGTCTGAAATAAGACTGGCAGGTATAAATACTCTGGCCTCGTCTACAATAACGCTTAGACCACCGTTTAATACCGCAGCAACCTTAGCTGAAAGAACTTCTTTGTTGTTAAAAGCTTCCTCTAATCTCTTATTACCCTTTTCTGCAGCAAGACGCTTATAGGTTAAGGCAACTTGTCCTTCTCCATCATTAACCTTTAGGATCTTTGCCTGCATCTTATCACCGGGCTTTACTACAGTTGTCAAATCCAAATTTGGTGTATTGGTATATTCGTTTCTTGTGATTATACCTTCCGACTTGTAGCCTATATTTAAGATGATTTCATCTTCTTTAACACCCAAGACAATTCCTTCCACAACATCACCGTTGCTGATTTTTACTACATTTTCTTCCTCCAATAATTGTTCAAAACTCTTTTCTGACATAACGGTAAGAACCTCCTTGATAATATTGTGTGGGGTCGAAGCCCCTGCTGTAATACCTACATTCCGAAAAGATTTGAACTCGTTCAAATCCAAGTCATCAGGTTTCTGTATATAGTAAGTATTTTCACATTCATTTTTACAAATTTCATAAAGCTTTCTAGTGTTGGAGCTTTGCTTACTACCAATTACAATCATGGCGTCAGATTTCTTAGCCAGCTCATAGGCCTCAGACTGCCTAGACTGTGTCGCATTGCATATGGTATTTAAAGCAAATATATCATAACCTTTTTTTGAGATTATTTCAACTAATTCTTGAAATCTACTGTAATTAAATGTCGTCTGAGCCACGAGACAAAGCTCTGTATCTAGTGGTAAATCAATAAGCTTTGCATCTTCTATATTTTCAATAACTGAATAATTATCATTTCTACACCATCCGATTATCCCCTTTATTTCAGGATGTTCAGGATCTCCGACTATAATAATATGACGTTTATCATATTTGCTTACGGTTTTGTGTATTTTCTTAACATATGGACATGTAGCATCAATAATCTTATGTCCATAGGAGGAAAGCTCATTATATAGCTTTTCAGAAATACCGTGTGCACGTATAATTATAGTTCCCTTAGGTAATCCATTTAATTCTTCAGGAGATTCAATCACCCTAACTCCTTTTTTCTCAAGACTATCAACCACTTCCTCATTATGAGTAATTGGACCAAAGGTATAAATAGGATCACCTTTATCTATTTCATCATATACAAGATTAACAGCCCGTTCAATTCCAAAGCAGAATCCGGCGTTATTAGCAAGTTTAACATCCAATATTCCAGCTCCTATCTTATCTGTTCATAACATTTTATTATATATTCTGCAACTTCGTCTATAGTCATATCGGAGGAATCTAAAAGTATGGCATCATCTGCCTGCTTTAAAGGAGCAAACTCTCTATTCATATCGCGATTATCCCTCTCGATTATATCTTTTTCTATTTCATTTATATCGGCTGTAATACCTCTTTGCTTAAGCTCTAAGAATCTTCTTTTTGCACGTTCCATACTGCTGGCCGTAAGATAAATCTTTAGATCAGCCCCAGGAAGTACAAATGTCCCGATTTCTCTACCATCCATAACTACGTCAGCCTTCTTAGCAAGATTTCTTTGAAGCTCTACAAGCTTTAACCTAACCACAGGATATACTGAGGATGCACTTGCCATATTTCCGACTTCCTCAGTACGAATGAGCTGGGTTACATTCTCATCGTTTAATAACACCTGCTGCTCGCCATCTCTATAATCTATCGTAACATCAGCATCATTACAAGAGGACTCTATCTTCTCCTTATCAGCTGAAGCTATATTGTTCCTAATAAAATACAAGGCTAATGCTCTATACATTGCACCGGTATCTACATATATAAAATTCAAATGCTTTGCTACCTTCTTAGCAATCGTACTCTTACCTGCTCCTGCAGGTCCATCAATAGCAATACTGTAATGTTTCATCTTCTTCCTCCAAATATATAGTAAAGCGGATTATCTTGGACTAATCCGCTTATTCGTGCAGATTCCCGGCGAGATAGCCGGTTGACCATGCTATCTGAAGATTAAAACCGCCGGTTAAAGCATCTAAATCAAGTACTTCACCGACAAAAAACATGTTTTTTATAATCTTAGATTCCATGGTGGAAGGATTAATTTCTTTTATATTAATTCCACCCTTAGTAATGACAGCCTGATTATATGGAGCAAGTCTGGTGATATTAAAAGTAAGATTCTTAAGCAGTTCTACAAGGTTAAGTCTCTCTTCTTTTGTAATGGAATTAACCTGCTTTTCAGGTTTTATATTGCTTAGTGGAATAATAACATCTATTAGTTTGTTTGGCAATAGCCGGCTCAAAGAATTCTTAAATTGCTTATTCTTAAATTCTTCAAAATCCCTGAGTATTCTCGTATCAAGTTGTTGATGGGTAAGAGCCGGCTTTAGGTCAATGCTTAATGTGATCTTATCTTTATTATTCATATAAGGAATAATATGTCTGCTTGCACTTAATATTACCGGTCCGCTTACACCAAAATGAGTAAATAAAAGTTCTCCGAAATCCTTATATATTTCCTTTTGTCCTGATCTTATAATAATAGATATATTTTTTAGAGATAATCCCATTAGCTCTTTAATATAAGCTTCTGATACATAAAGCGGTACCAAGGAGGGGGATAAATCAGTAATAGTATGTCCGACTTTCTTTGCGAATTTTAAGCCATCTCCTGTTGATCCGGTAAGAGGATAAGAAAGTCCTCCCGTAGCAACTATTACTGCATCACCATAGAGAATCTGGTCACTAGATACTAGATTAATACCATTAAAGCTTCCTTCTTTTGTAACAATATCGCTAACTTCGCTCTTGTATCGAATATCCACTCCCAGTCGCTCTAATTCGTTTCTTAAAGCTGATATTACATCTGAGGACTTATCAGATAAAGGAAATACACGATTACCTCTTTCGATTTTAGTTCTTAGCCCCAGCTCTTCAAAAAAATCAATTACATCAAAGGTAGACATTTGATTATATGCCTTATATAAAAACTTAGGATTGGACATAACATTATCAAAAAAAGTTTCTCTATCACAGGCATTTGTAAGATTACATCTTCCCTTTCCTGTTATATAGAGCTTTTTACCAAGCTTTTCATTCTTTTCAAGCAAAATTACCTTATGGCCACATCTGGCTGCCGAAATTGCTGCTATCATCCCGGAGGCACCGCCTCCTATAACATATACCTTTTTCATCGTCTTTTCCATTCTGCTAATAACTGCAAGTTTTTGATTATTTAGAATAACACAAATTTAGGTAATTGTCGACTACGTTTGCCGCATCGAAATTACCTAAAGTATAAAGTGTGCTAATTTTCTTGGACTAATCTGCTTATTAGCAGATTAGCAGCTCAAAATGCTAATGCATTTTTCGCTCACGTTGCACTTATCCAAGAAAATTACTATGCTTTATTGTGACACAGAAACAGTGTCACATAAATCAAGATAATTTTCTTGGACTAATCTGCTTATCGTGCATCTTCGAAGTAGACTTCATCGATTCCCAGCTCTATATGTCCGCTTATATAAGGTCCGCCTTCTACACGGTATATAATTTTATTATAATCATCTAAATTTTCAGTTAGACTTTGAGCCAATGCATCAAGTATAGCATTTTCTAGGCCAGAGCCAACATTACTAAGCGGAGGCTTATCTGAATAAAAACTGATGATAACTGCATCATCCTTTGTACTTACACTTTCAACTCCAATAACAAGTGATTGATCAGCCATGGAATCTACCACTGTATTTACTATTAATTCAGGTGTTATATCACTACCGGCAGGAACTAAAGCCGTAACAGGATCTAATTCCGTAGAACTATTAACTACATAAACTAATAATTCAATGTTTTCAATAGGCTGTACAATCGTCGGAGTGGGTGTATCATCATCTAAATTGTCCTCATCATCTATATTATCAAGGTCCTTTGTGTCATCTTCATCCGAATCATCATTCTTAGTTAAATCAGCCTTGTTTTCTATCTTATCATTTGTATTATCAGAGTCTTTAAACGTATCTAATCTGATATTCTTGCATCCTGTGAAAGCAAATGCAAATATTAAAATAAGTATCAATATAAAGTATTTATTGTAACGTCTCATACTAAACCTCCTTTCTGAGATGAAAGTATATAATACCTACAACGGAGGTGATACCTCCTTTCAATCTTTCCATTGATACTATTATATGCAACAACTGTGTCATTTCTATGGTATTATTCCAACGAAAGTGTGTTATTATCCATATATTTCAATGATACTTCTGCGAATTAAGTCTAAAGCAGCAATAACACTATGCTCTCTAATTTTTTCTCTATTACCCTTAAAATGTCGTTCAATAACAAATGATTTACCGTCAAGGTGACAAGAAATATATACTAAGCCTACGGGCTTTTCTACTGTACCTCCTCCTGGTCCAGCTATGCCTGTCACAGCAACGCTTACATCACAGCCTGAGGCTTTAAGGGCTCCAGAAGCCATTTCTATGGCTGTCTGTTCACTAACTGCACCATAAGTTTCTAAAGTATGAGGGCTTACCTGCAAATATTTCCTTTTTGCATTATTCGAATAGGTAATAAAGCCCTCCATAAATGTTTCTGAGGCGCCTGGAACATTTACTATTCTTCCTGAAAGAAGTCCACCTGTGCATGATTCGGCTGTAACAAGAGTCAGTTTATGTTTATTTAGTAAATTAACAACGACTTCTTCAAGTGTTTCATTTTCATTTATAGTAAATATATTATCTCCAAAACGAGACTTCAATTCATTAATGATTGGATTTAAAAGTAATTCAGCTTCTTCTTCATTATTTGCCCCCGCAGTAATTCTAAAATGTACCTCACCGCCCTTAGCATAAGGAGCAATTGTAGGGTTGCTTTGACTTTCAATTAAATCAATAATCATGGTTTCTGCCGTGCTTTCACCTATGCCACATGTTTTCACCATCCTTGTAACAAGCACCTTGTCCTGCCTCTTAATTAGGTATGGTAGCATATCATTTTCAAACATGGGTATCATCTCAAAGGGAGGACCAGGAAGAAGAAGAATTATCTTATCCCCATCCTCAACTATATATCCCGGAGCAGTACCATATTCGTTATCTATTACAATGGAATCTTCTATTTTTAAGGCTTGCTTCCAGTTGTTTTCAGTGATTTTGGCTAAGCCCGTAGGAATAGATTTGTTGTCAGTAACTATGCGATGCAAATATAATTTTATCCTCTCACGTGAATGCTCATCCATTATAACTTCTCTATGTAGAGCTTTAGCCAAGGTTTCCTTTGTAATATCATCGGAAGTAGGACCAAGACCACCAGTAAGAATTAATATATCTGAGCGCTGTAAGGCTGTATTTATCGCCTCATGTAATCTGGCTTCATTATCCCCAATCGTAATCTGATGATACATTGAAAAGCCTAACTGGGCACATTTTTGTGATAAATAAGCCGCATTAGTATTTATGATATTTCCCAAAAGAAGCTCTGTGCCTATGCTTATTAGTTCTACTGTCATATAGCTGCATCCCTTCAATTAATGTTGATCCTTACTAAATAAAAGCTCTTTATTTTTTAAAAAGTAATCTATCATAGAGATTATTGTCAATGCTAACGCAAGATATATGGACACCTCTTCAAGTATATTGATAAAGGCAAAATCCAAATTTACCGTAAGCATAACACTCATTACTACTTGGACATTGGTTTTTATCTTGCCCCACCATCCTGCCGCAAGAACAACACCGTTATCTGCTGCTATTGTTCGAAAACCACTTACGATAAACTCTCTTGCAATTATAATTATAGCTATCCAGCTGGCCATTTGATGCGTTTCAACAAAGCAAATAAGAGCAGAGCAAACCAATAGCTTATCCGCTAATGGATCCATGAATTTCCCGAAATTAGTTATCAAATTATTCTTTCTGGCAATATATCCGTCTAAAGCATCAGTAATTGCAGCTATAGTAAATACAAAACCGGCTATATATCTTCCATAAGGTATCTGCTCCACCAACATAAATATCAAGTATATTGGTATCATAAGTACACGAGCGAGTGTTATTTTATTAGGCAAATTCATCTTTTTGCACTTCCTTCCACAATTTCTCCAATCAAATCATATTTATTTGCTCCGGTAACCTTTGCTTGTATTATATCACCGGATATAAGCTCATCCTCGGAATTTATGAAAATATAGCCATCCACCGAAGGTCCATCCATATAGGTTCTTGCCACGTATACATGGTCCTTGTCTGCAATTCTTCCCTCTATAATTACATTAAAGATACGTCCAATATGAGAAGAAGATTTCTCGAATGCTATAGATTGCTGAAGCTCCATTAGTTCTTTTTGTCTTTGTTTTTTTACTTTGGCTATAACCTGTGGTTTTAAAAGTGCAGCCGGGGTATCCTCCTCCCTAGAGTAAGTAAACACACCCAGTCGGTCAAATCTCATGTTTTCTATAAAATCAAGTAGTTCCTCATGCTCTTTATCTGTTTCTGTTGGAAAGCCTGAAATAAGCGTAGTTCTAAGTGCGATATCAGGTATTCTATCTCTAAGAGAATTAACTATATTTATTATATCATCTTTTGATGTCTTTCTTCCCATTAGCTTCAATATTCTGTCAGAGCAGTGCTGGATAGGTATATCCAGATAATTGCATATCTTTGGTTCTTTTCTTATGGTTTCTATAAGTTCAGGCGTCACTTCCTCAGGATAGCAATATAGTATTCGTATCCACTCAATACCTTCTATCTTGCAAAGCTTTTTTAATAGATTGGGTAAAGTTTTTTTACCATATAAATCAACCCCATATAGGGTTGTCTCCTGGGCTACTAATATTAATTCCTTTATTCCTTGGGATGCAAGGTATGTGGCCTCGTCTATAAGCTCTTCCATAGACCTGCTTCTATAGTTTCCTCTAACCCTTGGTATAATGCAGTAAGTACAATGCTTATCGCATCCCTCAGCAATTTTTAAATATGAATAATGAGTCCCTGTAGATAAAACTCTTTTTGACTTACTTTTAGGTAATTTATCTAGCTCGGCAAAATATGTATACTTCTTGCCAAGGGTAACCTGTTCAACGACTTGTAATATTTCATTAAATGCAGCGGTTCCAAGAAGAGCATCCACTTCTGGAATTTCCTTTAGTATCTCGTCCTTATATCTCTCAGCAAGACAACCTGTAACAATTAAAGCTTTAAGTCTTCCGATTTCTTTATATCTAGCCATCTCTAGGATAGCCTGAATACTTTCTTCCTTAGCATCATGGATAAAGCAACATGTGTTTACAATAATTATATCTGCCATGTCTTCCCTATCTGTAATTGAGTATCCGTTATCATGCAAGATTCCAAGCATGTTCTCACTATCCACAAGGTTCTTATCACAACCTAATGATACAAAAAATATGTCCATATTTGTGCTCCGTTTTCTCTTATTTGTTTACTACCGACTACCGAATGTATGGTGCCAAGTGTTTGTTACATTAAAGCAGATTCTACGCAATTATACATAAGCATGGCTATAGTCATGGGACCTACACCACCGGGAACCGGGGTTATAGCACTTACTTTATCTATAACTTCATCATAATCCACGTCTCCGCATAGCTTCTTATTCTCATTTCTATGCATACCCACATCTATAACAACGGCACCTTCTTTAACATGCTCATTTGTTATAAATTTAGGTTTACCAATGGCAACAATCAATATATCGGCTCTTCTTGTTACTTCAGAAAGATTTTTTGTTCTAGAATGACATACGGTTACTGTAGCATTTTCTCTAAGCATAAGCATTGCCATGGGTTTTCCTACAATATTACTTCTGCCTACAACCACACATTCCTTACCTTCCATGGAAATATTATAGCGCTTTAAAAGCTGCACTATACCGGCTGGAGTACAGGATACAAACCCTTTTTTACCTATGCTTAATCTTCCTACAGACTGGGGATGAAAGCCGTCAACATCCTTGTTGGGCGATATAGCATCTATTATTTTATCCTCATCAATATGCTTAGGTAAAGGTAGTTGTACAAGTATACCATGGACATCATTTTGCTTATTAAGCTTATTAATAAGCTCTAATAACTCATCCTGGCTTGTGTCTTCACCTAGCTCATAGGATAAGGATTTGATTCCGACATATTCACATGCCTTTTTCTTGTTATTAACATAAATAGTTGAAGCAGGATCTGCTCCTACCTGAATAACACAGAGGCAAACTTCAATATTTTTCTCTTTTAAGATCTTTACTTGCTCTTTTAATTCATCCTTAATTTCTGTGGATATTTTTTTACCATCAATAATTGTTGCCATATACTCTCTCCTGACTTTGTAGTATTTCATATAAATTATTAGTATCTTTAGCTTATTACAATTTTAATCTATTCCATCGAATATCACAAGTGGAGATTAAAATAATAAATATTACGAAAATATTACAAAATGATTATATTTAGCTTGTATTTTACTCCATTATTAGTTAAAATTGGTTTGTAGGCTTAAGACAAACTTTAAGGAGTAATGATGAAACAAAATATGAAGAAATCAATTATTATGACAATAATATATTGTATGGGCATCGGTGGATTAACTTTATTTATCGGTGCATTATACCCGGGTAAGAATGTTGATGGTGTAGCTGAAGCTATTAATAGAGAGAAAGAGCTTGTTATTGTATCTGACAATTCAAACAATGATAGAGATTATGTCGATATATCTAAATCTGCCCTTGCCTCCACTACTAGTGCGACACCGATACCGACTCCTGAGGCGACTGCGACACCTGGACCAACACCCATACCCACCCCACTTCCTGTATATGAATTAAGCGTTGGTGGATATCCGGAGATTGAGCAATTCTTCCACGATTATTATGTGGCATGGAATTCATGCGATTATAACTTACTAAAGACTAAGGCTACTAATCCTGATAATATTACCCCCTTAATCGATATAGAAAAAGAGACTCAATTTATTGATGATATCCGTGATAATATGTATTATATCATGAAAAGCTATGAGGATGATACTTATATTGTCTATGCCTATTATGAAATAAAATATGTTAACATAAAAACCACCTTACCTAGATTGGACAAGTTTTATCTGGTAAAAGATGAGGATGGAAATCTCATTATATATAATTCTGAAATGGATGATATACTAAAGACCTATTTCGACGAAAGAGACAATGATGATCTTGTTTCATGGATTATTGAAGGGACTAATGACAAAGCAAATACCGCCCTTAAAAATGATGAAAACTTACGTGTATATGTGGAAGCCTTATATAGAAAATAGTATCTAAAATAAAGGGGCTGTTGCAAAACTGTACTCAGGGTGTATAGGTGTAACCTCACACACCCCTTGTATTTTGCAACAGCCCCTTTTAGTATTTATCTGATGATTAATCTTTATAATAGTTAATAAGACAGCCTTTGAGTATTATTGTTCTTTCATCGTCCGTAAGCTCTCCTAAGGATAGAACAAATTCCTTCATACCTTTATTAACTACATAGGCTTTTATCTTATCGGATTTGTTCTCAACAGCATTTTTGATATCCTTGATAAAGATATAATCATCCTTATCAAAGGGTAAATCACCGTCTAATACAAATGGTAGCATACCCCAGTTAATAAGATTTGAGCGATAACGCTTTGTAGCATATTCCTTTGCTATATTTGCATAACCGCCGAGTACCTTTTGACAGCTTGCTGCCTGCTCTCTTGCAGACCCATCACCAGGTTTAACAGCATATATGGTAGTTCCAATCTGGGTGTTTTCCATGTCTATATCAAAATTCTCTTTTAGTGTTTTATAAACCTTTAATAATTCGGGATTTGCTTTTATTATATCCTTTCCTGCTAATCTCGCCTTCTCAGCTATATGAACCTCTTTTGCACGACCGACATACTCGGGATCTTTTCTGGATAAGGTATATTCAGCAAGTCCCAAAGGATTTGATCGATAGGAAGAGGTTTCACCGGATGGAATCAACTCATCGGTTGTGGTTACAGGATCATGGATTACAGATACAACCTTTAATATTATATCGTCTGTTAACTCTGACATCTTGGGCCAATCAACTATTCCGGGTCCCATCTTAAGCTCAATATTAGAGTCTGGCTTTAAAGTGCCGTCATATACTCTATTCTCATATATCCTACTGTCGTAGAAATACTTGGGCTTTCCAAACTTAGCATCTATATCCTCAGCTGATGTTAAATATCCCTTATTCGCAGCTGTAGCAGCTATTGAACGGGCATCCATAAGAGCAACGGATGCAATTTGTCCGTTTGTTATCTTTGAGCCCTCTCTATTAGGGAAATTTCTCGTTGTATGTCTTATACTTAAGCCATTATTGGCTGGGGTATCTCCTGCTCCAAAGCAGGGACCACAAAATGCCGTGCGAATACTGGCTCCAGCCGCGGTAAGCTTAGCTACCACACCATTCTTTATAAGCTCCATAAATATTGGCTGACTTGCAGGGTATACACTTAGTGAAAATTCATCAGAACCGGTAAAGCTTCCATTTAATATATCAGTAGCATCACAAATATTTTCGAAGCTTCCTCCGGCACAGCCTGCAATTGTACCCTGTTCAACATATAGCTTATTATTTTTTATTTTATCCTTTAAAGTGTATTTTATCTTATTATCAAGACTTATTAAAGCATTTTTTTCTACTTCATCCAGAATATCATAAAGATTAGCATTAAGCTCGTCTATGGTATAAGCGTTACTCGGATGAAATGGCATAGCAATCATTGGCTTAATCTGAGATAAGTCAACATAAACCATTCCCTCATAATATGTAACTGACTCCGGTCTGATATACTTAAATGCTTCTGATCTATTATGTAAATCGTAGTATTCCCTTACCATATCATCCGTTACCCATATGGATGATAGGCAGGTGGTTTCGGTAGTCATTACATCTATACCAATCCGATAATCCATGCTTAGATTCTTAATACCGTCACCTACGAACTCCATAACCTTATTATTTACATAGCCATTCTTAAATACAGCCTTAATAATTGACAATGCAATATCTTGAGGACCTACTCCTTTTCTTGGACTTCCGGTTAAATAAACCGCTACCACCTTAGGCATAGGGATATCATAGGTCTTTTCTAGAAGTTGTTTTACCAGCTCTGGGCCGCCCTCTCCCATTGCCATTGTTCCTAAGGCACCATAACGTGTATGACTGTCTGAGCCCAATATCATACTACCTGTTTCAGCCATCATTTCCCGCGCATACTGATGAATTACTGCCTGATGAGCAGGCACATAAATACCACCATACTTCTTAGCGGCGGACAATCCAAACATATGATCATCCTCATTTATAGTACCACCAACTGCGCATAAGCTATTATGGCAGTTGGTTAAGACATAGGGGACCGGAAACTTTAGAAGACCACTTGCTCTGGCAGTCTGAATAATTCCCACATAAGTAATATCATGGGAAATTAACCTATCAAATTTAATCTTTAGATTTGTCATACTACCTGAAGTATTGTGCTTCTTAAGAATTTTATATGCCATTGTTCCATATCTGGCTTTATCCTTATCTATATTATCTGATCCAATTTTCTGAGATACAGCTAAAATAGCTTGTGGTGAATCCTCTATAATCTCCCTACCATTAATCAGGTATACACCTTTGTCATATAATTTAATCATTCTTTTCTCCTTGTAGTGTCGATTACTTCAAATTACTCTTCTTCTTCGCCCGTAGCTAGATTAAAAACATACTCTTCATCGCAGTCTATATGAGGTGAGGGTATAACTCCGGTAGAAGCCTTAACCTTAAGAAGAATCCTTTCATTATCGATATCTTCAAAGCCAATATTTATTCTTCCGCTAAATATTTCATTGAAATAACCAGCATCTACAAACAATTCATCATGTCCTTCAAATTTAAATCTAACTTCAAGATTAGCTTGGCGATAAGCCAAATCTATTTTTTCTAAGGGTAATACAGAGTTATCCCCTCTATCAAGATTTTCAAATAACTTCACATCATCAGAAACAGGACCTTCTATATCAACAAAATAAGCCTTAACATATTCAAGCTTAACATCAGAATTGTTTTTAATAATGATTTTGCTTGACATACCCTCAATAACTAACAGTATCACTACAAACAATAATACTAACCCTGCTAAGGAATACAATAATATCTTAGTGCTGTCCTTCATAGGGGCTTTTTTCTGTAGCTTTTTATTAGTTTTTATTTTCCTCATGCCATTAACCCCCTATTATCTTTGTACTCTTCCCGAAGCATCTCCGCCAACTAATGCGTCAACCTCTGCTCTGGATACCATGTTAAAGTCACCTGGAATCGTATGCTTTAGTGCCGATGCGGCTACACCGTATTCTAATGCGTCCCTCATAGGTTTTCCATCCAATAAACCGCAGATTAAGCCTGCGGCAAATGAATCACCACCACCTACTCGGTCTACTATTCTAATATCATACTTTTTAGATTGATAAAATTCCTTACCGTCATATATGCAGGCTGACCAGCCGTTATCTGATGCAGAATAGCTCTCTCTTAAGGAGCTTACCACATACTTGAAGTTAAATTTCTTTACCATCTGTTCAAATATATCCTTATATCCAGCAAGCTCTAATTCACCGCTTGTAACATCTGTCTTACCGGGTTTAAAGCCAAGCACCTTTTCTGCATCCTCTTCATTTCCAATACATACATCTACATACTGCATAAGATTTGTCATGATACGCTGTGCCTTCTCGGTAGTCCATAATTTCTTTCTATAGTTAAGATCTACGGATACGGTTATATTCTTTCTTTTTGCTGCCTTTAGTGCCTCTTCGGTAAGAATAGCAGCTTTATCGCTGATAGCCGGGGTTATGCCGGTAAAATGAAACCAATCAGCGCCTTCAAAAATGCTGTCAAAATCAAAGTCTGAGACATCTGCCTCTGCTATAGAAGAAGCCGCCCTGTCATATACTACGTTGGAAGCACGCATGGAAGCACCGGTTTCAAGAAAATAGATGCCGAGCCGGTCTCCGCCTTTAGCTATATATTTACAATTAACATTAAATTTTCTAAGAGCAGCTACTGCACTATCTCCGATGGGGTTTTTGGGAACCTTACTTACAAAATAAGCATCATGGCCATAATTAGCTAAAGATACTGCCACATTCGCTTCCCCACCTCCGTAGCATACATCAAAGCTGTCTGATTGAATAAATCTCTGATATCCTGGAGTCGATAAACGAAGCATTATTTCTCCCATTGTTATAACTTTTGCCATATTAAATCTCCTTTTCTTGTCTTGAAATTTTCTCTTTAAAGTATAGAGCCAATTCATAAATAAGTCAACAATAGACCTCCTTGACTTTATACTAACCCAAATATATAATTTAAACGAGTTAATATAATATTACAGGAACTAGAATGGAGGTTATTATGAAGCCTTTTATGGATCATGACTTTTTATTATCAACTGAAACAGCAAAATTATTATACCATGATTATGCAGAAAATATGCCGATTGTAGATTATCATTGCCATATTAGCCCCAAGGAGATAGCCGAGGATATACGTTTTGAGAATATAACCCAGTTATGGCTTGGTGGTGACCATTATAAATGGCGATTGATGCGTGCAAACGGAATAAAGGAAGAATATATAACCGGTAACGCACCGGATAGAGATAAGTTTCAAAAATGGGCTGAAACCTTGGAGCTTGCCATTGGTAATCCCCTTTATCATTGGAGCCATTTGGAGCTTAAAAGGTATTTTGGATATGAGAAATTCTTAAATTCTGAAACAGCCGAGGAGGTATGGAACCTATGTAATGAAAAGCTTAAGGATCCACAGCTTAGTGCCAGAGGTATAATTCGTTCTTCTAATGTAACAGTCCTTTGTACTACCGATGATCCGGCCGATTCCTTAGAATATCATATGGAGCTTGCTAATGACATATCCTTTAAAACAAAGGTTCTACCTGCTCTTCGCCCTGATGAAGCTATAAATATTGAGAAGCCTGGATTTGTCACATATCTTGATAAGCTATCAAAGGCAAGTAGTATCAAAATAAATAGCTTTATTTCTCTTTGTCAAGCTCTTAAGAATCGAATGGAATTCTTTGATAGCGTAGGATGCAAAACCTCTGATCATGGTTTAGATTTTGTTATGTACTATCCTTCCTCTGACAAAGAGATTGAAGATATTATGAGTAAGCGTTTAGCTGGAAACAAGCTTTCTGAAGATGAAGTTCTTAAATTTAAGACGGCTTTATTATTATTCTTGGGAAGAGAAAACCATAGGCTAGGCTGGGTTATGCAACTTCATTACGGAGTAAAAAGAGATAACAATAAACGTATGTATGGAAGTCTAGGTCCAAATACAGGCTATGACTGTATTGATGACAGCAGAAATTCATCCGCACAATTGGCTGATTTTCTTAATGCACTAGATGATACAAATCAGTTACCAAAAACCATCCTCTACTCCCTTAATCCAATAGATAATGCTGCTATTGATACCGTTATGGGATGCTTTCAAGATGATAGCGCCATCGGAAAGCTTCAGCATGGCTCGGCTTGGTGGTTTAATGACCATGAGCAAGGTATGAGGGAACATCTTACTACTCTATCAAGCACATCTTTATTAAGTAATTTTGTAGGAATGCTGACAGATTCAAGAAGCTTTCTATCCTATACAAGACATGAATATTTCAGAAGAATTCTATGTGATATATTCGGAACTTTGGTAGAGTCAGGTAGATTTCCTAAAGATTTGAAGATCCTAAAGAAGCTGGTTGAGGATATTTCATATAATAACAGTATTAAATATTTCGGTTTCTAAATATGTGAGGCTGTCGAAAAATTAAACAGTGACGTATAGGTATAAACCAACACATTTATGTGTTTACACACCGGTATAAGTGCATTATAGTTATACCTATACGTCACTTATATGTTTTTCGACAGCCTTTCGGTTTTAAACATCGAAGCAAATCCAAGTAACATACTAATAATGGATAAAGCAAAGGGAATTAATACTTCAATTCTTGTGGCCGACTTATCCATAAGAAAATTAACACACAAAAACATTGCTATCATTGAAAATCCTGCAAATATTAATCCATTTAGAAAACATCTAAACTTACTAGTTCTATATTTACTCAAAAAATTTCTCATAAAATCCCACCTTTTTATTCTTATTAAAGATTTATCCTCTACCTCTATTATATAAACGAGATAGAGGACAAAAAGGTTACATATTTTATGAGAAATATCTAAAATATTTTATATTTATTTTTTTTAGTAGCTATTGATAGCTTTATTACCATTCTTACTTTAATGATTCTACAATTGACTTACCATAATCACTCAGCTTTGTTTTCTCATCGTCATCAGGAACCCAAAGTGATCTTATGCCATCATTTACAACTTCAAATCCTGCATCCTTAAGCTTTTCGGTTAATAGCTTTATTGATTCTCCGCTCCAACCGTAGCTACCAAATGATGCTGCCTTTTTATTCTTAAATTTCATTCCCTTAGCCATCTCAACTAGTCCAGCGATTGAATGTAATAAACCGTTATTTATTGTTGAGGATCCCATAAGGATTGCCTTTGATTTAAATATCTCGGTTATAAGATCATTCTTATCTTCTTTTGAGGCATTAAAGAGCTTGACTGTTACATCTGAATCCGACTTAATTATTCCGTCAGCAATCGCTTCTGCCATCTTTCTGGTTGATTCCCACATAGTATCGTAAATAATAGTAATCTGATTTTCCTGGTAATTATTAGCCCATTCCAGATATTTTTCGATTATTTGAGTAGGCTCATTCTTCCATATAACTCCGTGGCTTGTGCATATCATATTTAAAGGTAGATTAAAGCTTAGTAGCTCTTCAATCTTCTTAGTCACGAATCTGCTAAATGGTGTTAGAATATTAGCATAATACTTGATGGCTTCTGCAAAAAGTTCGCAATTATCAACTTTATCATCAAATAAGGATTCTGTTGCATAATGCTGTCCAAATGCATCATTAGAAAAGAGTATATTCTCACCTGACATATAGGTCATCATGGAATCCGGCCAATGAAGCATGGGAGCCTCAACAAATGTAAGTGTAGATTCACCTATGTTCAAGGTATCACCTGTTTTTACGGTAACAAAATTCCAGTCCTGATGATAATGTCCTTTAATTATCTTTGCTCCATTTGCAGTACAGTATATGGGCTGTCTCTTATACACATCT
>LSQX01136628.1_pt2 | contig 28326 bp, 25 predicted proteins | sample 654561 | NCBI WGS metagenome assembly LSQX01 (sample SAMN04489861, study PRJNA283612) | anaerobic digester metagenome | isolation source: 4 biogas reactors fed with cattle manure at either 37C or 55C with and... | place: Denmark: Kongens Lyngby | collected 2014
ACTATCAGATAAAGCTTGCGAAAGTCAGCTTAATTTAAATTCTTTTAATCTTCTATCCAATTCGTCCATCTGATCCATTCGAACAAAGGACACACAGGCTCGCAGACCGTTCTGATTATCACTGCCGGTAATAGCCAGGGAAATGGCGCTAATGCCGAAGTAAAGGAACTTTTTCATCAGTTCGCCGCTTGTCATTCCGGGATAGGCAATGGTGAAATAAAACCCATCGGCCAGATCTCGTTCATAATCTTCATAAACGATGTAGAATCCGTGCTTAAGAAAAGTCTCCTTCATGAGTTTTGCCTTTTCACCGTAATGATGAAGCTCTTTCACAAAATCAACTTCGTTGTCATTTACCGCTTTCAACATTGCAGCCAACGCGTATTGAGCTGAATGTGATGTTCCCGCGGTTGTGGCGTAAAGAACACCGTAAGGTATAAAGCGCCCTAATTTCTCGGATGGAAAGTATTTTTTCAAATTTGGATAGGGGCGCGAATAGGTCTTTTCGCTAAATACAAGCATCGCTATTCGCTGACCTGCATAGCTGAAAATTTTAGAGGCAGAAAGGATAAGCATGTAGTTATCGGTATATTTGGCAACTGTCGGCTGAAACGGTGGCTGTCCGGGCAACCCGTAATGCTCTCTGAAATCCATACCGAAATAAGCCAAATCTTCAATGACAAGCACATCATACTTATTTGCCAGTTCACCTATAATTTTGAGTTCACTTTCAGAAAAACAGCACCAGGTAGGATTATTGGGTGACGAATAGCAGATAGAACAGATATTACCTGCTTTCAAGAATTCTTCTAATTTTTCTCTGAGTTTTTCTCCCCGAAAATTCAGAAAATCGAATGATTTGTAAGGTAAACCGAGCAAATCAAGCTGGGATTTCTGAACCGGGAATCCGGGGTCAATAAAAAGCGTGTATGGTTTATCCGGGTTGACTCTTGCAGCTCCCAATAAAGCAGCAAAACTCCCTTGCATGCCACCAACGGTTGGTACGCAAAATTCCGGTTGTGTGTCGATATCCAAAAACAATCTGACAAAACGTGCAATTTCTTCTTTAGCAAAAGGGATTCCTTCAATATTCGGATAAATGGATGCCAATCCTTTGTCTAATGCTTCCTTTTCAGCATCAACACCGATCTGAGAAGCCGGAAGTCCCGGAACACCCATTTCCATGTGAATAAATTCTACTCCACTTTCTTGCTCAATCTGTGCCACCAATTTTCCTACCTGACGAATAGAAAGCTGATTAATATCGTATGTACCGAATTGAGCAAAAAGCCTGTCAACAAGTTGTTTTGAAATCATGTCTGAACTGTAATTTATTTGAATAAAGATGTTAACCCCAATTTATTGATAAAGTGATTTACTAACACAAAACTCGAAACTCGAAACACGAAACACGAAACACGAAACCCGAAACTATTTCCGTCTATCTACCACCCTCACGGCTTTTCCTTCACTTCTTGCTATGGATTTTGGTTCTACAAGAGTCACTTTCACACTCAGTCCGATGGCGCTGTTCAGCGCGTGTTGAATCCGTTTTGAAAGATATTGAAGGTCTTTAATCGTATCGGTGAGCTTGCTTTCATCCAGTTCCACCTGAAGTTCAAGCGTATCCAGATTATTATGTCTGTCCACGTAAAGCATATAATGTGCGGAAGTTTCGCCCATATCCAAAAGTACGTGTTCGATCTGTGAAGGGAATAGATTCACACCGCGGATAATAAGCATATCGTCGCTTCGGCCGGTGATTTTTTTCATCCGAACAAGCGTTCTGCCACAGCTACATTTTTCAAAGTAAAGCGTAGAAAGATCACGTGTGTTGTATCGAATTAGCGGAATCCCTTCTTTGGTCAGCGTAGTGAAAACCAACTCACCTTCTTCGCCCTCCGAAAGTGGTTCATTGGTTTCCGGATGAACAACTTCCGGATAAAAATGATCTTCATGTACGTGTAAACCGACGTGATGTTCACAATCATTTGACACTCCGGGTCCCATGATTTCACTTAATCCGTAAATATCATATGCCCGAATTCCCCATTTTTTTTCAAGTTCAATCCGCATATTTTCTGTCCAGGGCTCAGCTCCAAATACACCTTTTTTTAACTTTATATCACTTAAAGAATATCCATATTCCGGCATTGCATCTGCCAAGTGAAGAGCATAAGAAGGTGTGCAAGCCAGTACAGTCGAACCATAATCAGACATTAGTTGCAACTGGCGGCGTGTATTTCCTCCCGAAATCGGGATCACGCTTGCTCCTACCTCCTCAGCGCCATAATGCGCTCCAAGTCCACCCGTAAATAGTCCGTAACCGTACGCTACCTGCATAACATCGTCTGTACCAATTCCGCACATAGAGAAACTGCGTGACACAACCTCTTTCCAGATTTCCAAGTCATTTCGCGTGTAACCGACAGTTGTCGGCTTCCCCGTGGTTCCGCTCGATGCATGAATGCGGACAATCTCTTTCATCGGTACAGCAAAAAGTCCGAAAGGATAATTATCTCGTAAATCCTGCTTACTTGTAAATGGTAATTTTGCAATATCTTCAATTGACTTAATATCAGTAGGTTTTAAACCGATTGCGTCCATTTTTTCTCTGTAAAATGGTACATTTTTATACACTCGTTCTACAAGTTCACATAATCGCTTGCTCTGTAACTCCCGCATTTTGGAACGGGACATACACTCTATTTCTTTATTCCAGATCATATAGTAAAGTTAGAAGTAGGAAGTCGGAAGTTAGAAGATTTTAACTATTCGACTAAAAACTAATTATAGTTTCATTTTTTCTTTCAACCATTAAAACTCACTTATTATTTATTTTCAATCAGTTGCATAAATTTATTTTCAGCTTCAATGATTGATTTGTATGGAAACTTTGGAGCTAATTTGTAATATTTTTGTCTATAAATTTCCGCATTTTTCTTATCATTCTCAATAAGCTTGAAAAATGAATAAAGGATACGTAAATGATTTAAGAGAAAAACGCTTGATTTTAGATATTTAATCAATTCTTCTTTTACCTCACTTTTATGGTTAATTTTTCCATTCATAATATCAAAACCCAAAAATTCAGCTTCTATTTCCTTAGAATAAATATCTAAGAATCCGTTTTCTTTTTTAATTTCATTAAACAATTTCAAAGCACCGTCCAAATTTTCTTGCTCTAAGAGTCTGCTTATTTTGAGATAAGGAATTGTAGCTACATAATGATTATTCATGTCGGCATCTGAAGGAGTTTCAAATAGTTCTTCGGGCATTTCTTGCAATTTTTTTCCTTCAGACAAAACCGCATTGGTTTCCAATGAGAGCCAAAATCCAAGTTTTGCAGCTTTATTTCCATTCAAATGTAAAGCATTGTATCCGTCGTTTGGAATTTTTAAATTCAAAGGAATAAGATTGGATAAGGTCAAAAGAACGCCAATAAAAATCATAGCGTAAAAGAAAATATCAGCAAAATCTGTCTTAATATAAAATAGAAACGCTACTGCAGCTATTATTAGATTAAAAATTCCTCCACCGAAATTGTAAAGCATGATTGGAAAATTTCCATTATCAAATTTTGGAGGTCGCATCAGGCACTGCCCCATAGTGCCTGGTAGAGAATATTTTTTTCTCACCAGTTGTCCATTTTCTTTCATCAGAAGTAAGCTTCCAACGCGGAACGACGTGAATGTGTATCCTGAAAACCGCCCAAATATGTAGTGCCCAAACTCATGAATAATAATATGCAAATAAAGACAAACAAAAAGGAGTGCTAAAGCGACATATAGTTCTGTTTCAGACAAATCCGGCTTCGCTAATACCAATAAAAAAACATAAACTGCACCAATTAAAGCACTTATGATGTACATAAAAATATGCTTTATCCTTTTAGGAGAAGGTTTTTTCTTATCGGTTTTTGTTTTTGTCATAAAAAAAAGACAATTTGCTGTAAATGAAGATTTAAGTAATAAAACACAACTTTAATTAGTCTGAATTATCATAAATATATTTATACGATTTTTAACAACTGGAAAGACAAACAAAATTTGATTTGCTCAACTTAACAGTTAGTATTGGGCTTTAAATCATTTTCTGTGATTGAAATCAAATTATTTTTTCTGATCACTTCCAATGCTTTTTCCCGATTATTGGTACGGAAAACAACAATGGATTTGCTGCCGTAACTGAACGCGTAAACGTATTCTATACTGATTTCAGCTTCTGCAAAATGGGAAAGTATCTTGTAGAGCGAACCGGGTTTGGGGCTCATTTCCAATGAAAGCACATCGTGAATACGAACGGTAAACTGATTTTCTCGCAATTTTACTTGCGCTTTTTCAGGATCGCATACAAGCAAACGAACAATGCCGAATTCTTCAGTATCAGCAACAGTAAGTGATACGATATTTATGTTGTTTTCAGCAAGAACCGACAGCACATCATTCAGATTGCCCGGTTTATTTTCCATAAAAACGGAGAGTTGGCGAATTGTCATTGTATTATAATTTTTAAAGTATTAGCAAATCTGTTAAGTGACAGTCAAGTTCAAGTTGGGTTTTTCTGTTTTTTGAAATTAAAAGTGCAAAGTTAGTTAAATAGAAGCTTTGTATCGAATTTTTAGAACAAATTTATTTAATTGAAATCATTCTAAATTAATTGCGATTTAAACGATTGGTCTTAATTTCAGTCTAAACGAAATATTCTATTTATCATTTCATTATCTTTGTCTTCATTATCATTGAAAATTGTATGTATTTCTGAAAAAACGATAAAACAAAGTTACAAAATCGCGGCTTAGACGTTTTTTTAGCTAATTTTGATTTGAATTCCAAGCACCAAATAAATTTATGACCAAGCGAACGAAAATAATCGTAATTTCTGCCATATCGCTCCTGATTTTAGGAATGGCGCTTTTCCCGACAATAAAAAAAAGCATCAAAAGAGATGACAAAAGACCTGTTGAAGCCCGGAGCTCCGGACAAAGAAATCCCCTCTTAGTCAACGGATTAGTACTGCAATATGGTACTCTAAACGATAATTTTCGGACAAAAGGAGTGCTGCTTCCTGACGAAGAAGTTGATTTGAGTTTTGAAACTTCCGGAAAAATAACCAATATTTATTTCAATGAAGGTTCGTCAGTTACACAAGGTCAACTACTCGCGAAAATTAACGATAAACCGCTGCAAGCCGAACTCAAAAAACTGGAAACACAACTTCCACTTGCCAATGAACGGGTATTTCGTCAAAAAACATTGCTCGAAAAAGACGCGGTGAGTCAAGAAACTTACGAAGTTGTAATCACCGAATTGGAAAAGCTGAAAGCCGATATTGAACTGATAAAAACACGAATTGCTCAAACCGAACTTCGTGCACCATTCAGCGGAATAATCGGACTCCGACAGGTTAGTGTGGGTGCTTATGCTTCTCCGGCAACGATTGTTTCAAAACTAACCAAGATCTCACCTTTAAAGCTTGAATTTTCGGTCAATGAGCGGCAGGTGAATGAAATAAAACCCGGCACGCCATTAAGTTTTACCATCGACAATGATATGTCACGCTATGAAGCTTCTGTTTATGCTGTTGAGTCTCAACTCGATGCGCAAACCCTATCGCTCAAAGCACGTGCTCGCTATCCGAATCCCGGCGGAAGGCTCAAAGCCGGTCAATCCGCGACAATTGACATTCGATTACGCCAAATCACAAACACCATAGTTATTCCAAGTATTTCCACCATAGCCGAAATGGGTCGTGATATCGCGTATATTTATAAAGAAGGAAAAGCTAAACAAGTGGTGTTGACAAAAGGGCTCCGTACTGAAAATTCGGTACAAATCATAAACGGACTTTCGATAGGCGACACGCTTTTGACAACCGGCGTGATGCAGCTGAGAGACGGTATTACCGTTCAATTAAATGAAGTAATAATGCAGGAAGAATAGTTTTTTGTTAAATATGCGTTTAGAATCCGGACTATATAACTTGCCAACAAATTAATCATCAAACTATTTTAGGAATTACCTGAAGAATGAATTTATCCGAAGTAAGCATAAGGCGTCCCGTGTTATCCACGGTTTTTATGTTAATCATTCTGCTGTTTGGAGCTATTGGTTATACATACTTAGCTGTGCGTGAATACCCGAGCGTGGACAACCCAATTATCACAGTATCAACCTCATATCCCGGAGCAAATGCCGATGTGATTGAAAAACAGATAACAGAACCGCTTGAACAAAATATCAACGGAATTCCCGGCATTCGTTCACTTTCGAGTTCGAGCAGTCAGGGTTTTTCCAGGATTACGGTCGAATTTGAACTGAGCGTAGATATGGAGACAGCCGCGAATGACGTTCGTGATAAAGTGTCGCGTGCTCAGCGTTACCTCCCGCGTGATGTGGATCCACCGACTGTGTCCAAAGCAGATGCCGACTCTGACCCTATTCTCCAAATCACCGTTCGAAGCCCAAGCCGTTCGCTGTTGGAATTGTCTGAAATAGCGGAACTTACGGTAAAGGAACGTTTGCAAACTATTCAGGATGTGAGCGCTGTGGAGATTTGGGGTGAAAACCGCTATGCCATGCGTCTGTGGCTTGATCCTTCCAAAATGGCTTCGTACAGCATAACTCCATTGGATGTAAAAAATGCCTTAGATCGGGAAAACATAGAGCTTCCCGCAGGAAGTATCGAAGGAGATAATATTGAACGCTCAATCCGCACGATGGGGCTCATGATAACGCCCGAAGAGTTTAACAATTTGATATTAATCGAAGATGACCAACGATTAGTTCGTTTTCGGGATATCGGATTTGCAGAATTGGACTCTGAAAACAGAAAGAATATTCTCCGCCTAAACGGTGTGCCTATGGTCAGTACGGTAGTTATTCCACAACCGGGTGCCAATCAAATCAAAATCGCCGATGAAGTACGTCTCAGACTGGAACAAATGCAAAAGGACTTACCTGAAGATGTCAAAGTTGAAGTGGCATTTGACAACACGCGCTTTATCCGTTCCTCTATCTCTGAAGTCCAATCCACTGTCTATTTGGCTTTTGTGTTAGTAGTGTTTATTATTTTCCTTTTCTTAAGAAACTGGAGAGTAACATTAATTCCTGCAATTGCTATTCCTATTTCACTGATAGGTACTTTCTTTGTCATGTATTTGGCAGGTTTTTCAATCAACGTTCTTTCGATGCTTGCTGTCGTACTTTCGGTAGGATTGGTTGTAGATGATGCCATTGTTGTGTCTGAAAATATTTACAAAAAAATAGAGCGAGGAATGGTTCCAAGACAGGCTGCAATTGAAGGCTCAAAAGAGATTTTCTTCGCTGTCATATCCACTACCATTACGCTTGTTGCCGTGTTTTTCCCGATTGTTTTTTTAGAGGGAATGACAGGTCGGCTCTTTCGTGAATTCAGCATTGTAATTACCGGAGCTGTGATTATTTCATCATTTGTAGCACTCACTTTCACTCCGATGATTTCTTCTAAACTGTTAGTAAAGAGAGAAAAACATAATTGGCTGCAAGCTAAAACCGAGCCGTTTTTTGAAAAGATGAATAGCGAGTATGAGAATTGGTTAAAAGGTTTTTTGAAAAGGAAATGGTTGATTCTCCCGATTATCGGGGCTACAATTGGGTTGATCGCGCTGTTCTGGAATATTATCCCGGCTGAAATGGCGCCATTGGAAGACCGTTCGGCCATTGTAATCAGAACTTCAGCTCCTGAAGGAGCGACCTATGAGTTTGTTCGTGACTACACCGAAAAAATTTCAAAAATTGCAGACTCCGTTGCTATCGAACGCGTTTCAAATATCAGCATCACTCGCTCTAACTGGGCAATGGTACGATTAATTTTACCCGATATAGACAAACGAAAACGAAGCCAAATGGAGATTGCCAACGAATTGTCAAATGCTGTAAGGTCACAAACCGAAGCACGCGCATTCGTCCAACAACAATCTACTTTTGGAGGACGACGCTCGGGAATGCCGATTCAATATGTCCTTCAAGCTCCCAATATTCAAAAATTAGAAGAATATATCCCTATTTTCATGGACGAAGTTCATAAAAGTCCTTATTTTCAAATGTCTGATGTGAATCTTAAATTCACCAAGCCGGAAACTCGTATTTTAATTGACCGGGATAAAGCCGCTTTGCTCGGAGTGAATACGCGCGAAATAGGTCAGACACTGCAATACGCGCTAAGCGGTCAGCGAATGGGCTATTTCTATATGAATGGTAAACAGTATCAGATTTTGGCGGAAATTAATCGCCAGCAACGGAACACACCGCTCGATTTGAAGTCAATCTATGTCAAAAACTCGGCAGGAAAAATGATTCAAATGGATAATTTGGTGAAACTTGAAGAAACCGTTGCACCTCCACAGCTTTACCGCTACAATCGGTTTAATTCTGCAACCATCTCTGCCGGACTGGCTCCGGGATATTCGCTTGGACAAGGTATAGACGAGATGGATCGAATTGCGAAAAATACGCTTGACGATACTTTTCGTACGGCATTGGAGGGTGAAAGCCGGAATTTCCGTGAGAGCTCATCTAGTTTGCTGTTTGCGTTTGGATTAGCCATTGTGCTTATATTCCTTATTCTCGCTGCTCAGTTTGAGAGCTTTAAAGATCCGTTTATCATAATGCTGACTGTACCTTTAGCTATTGCCGGCGCCATGTTCTTTATGTGGATTTCGGGAGTAACGATGAATATTTACAGCCAGATCGGGCTGATAATGCTGATCGGATTGGTAGCAAAAAACGGGATATTAATAGTGGAATTTGCAAATCAGCGACAAAACGCGGGAATGGAAAAATCGGAGTCTATATTAGGAGCTTCCATACAACGCCTGCGCCCAATTTTAATGACGAGTGTTTCCACTATCCTCGGATTGCTTCCGCTTGTATTTGCCAGCGGTGAAGGTGCTAATGGCCGAATAGCAATGGGTGTGGGAATAGTGGGCGGAATGCTGTTTTCTACACTGCTCACGCTGTTTATCGTCCCTGCAATGTACATGTACATTTCTACTAAAAGAGAACTCTCAAAAACCCACACCGAAAAGGAGAAAGTTGCAAGTTAAAAATTATGCAGCAACACCCGATTCAAGTATGTTTTTTTCACAAATTATGAAAAGCTTAACTAAAATTATAAGAGCAATAGTATCCAAAAATCACTCCACCCCGAAGCTATGGAGTTTTTTTCTTCTTTTGCTTCCTCTACTCTCTTTTTCTCAGGAAAAAATGAGCTTAGAGGAATGTCTGCGAATTGGATTGGAACAGAATTTTGATATTCGATTGCGAAAAAACGCGCAACAAATTTTGGATAATAATGCCACACCGGGAAATTCCGGAATGCTTCCTACAGTAGATTTGAGTAGCAGCTTCAATACAACTGCCCTTAGCGGTAGTGACCAATTTCCTGCTGATGGCAGCGAAAAAATCAGCACACGTGGTTCGCATACTGAAACATTAAATGCCGGTGTGAATCTGAACTGGATGCTTTTTGAAGGATTCCGGGCGCAAACCAACTACAAAAAGTTGAAGGAATTGCAACAAATGGGTGAACTGAACACACAAATGACTGTGGAAAATTTCATAGCCGACCTTTCCGCTGAATACTTTAAATATGTTCAGCAAACCATACGGTTGAAAAACCTCCGTTCAGCCGTTCGACTTTCAGCTGAGAGGTTACGTATAGTTGAGGCACGCTATCAGATTGGAAATATGTCAAGGTTGGATTTGCAACAGGCTCGAGTAGATTTCAATACAGACAGTTCACGACTTATAAATCAGTACGAAGCGTTGAACTCTTCCCGTATCCGACTAAATGAATTAATGGGAAATACCGATGTTGACAGACGATTTTCTGCGTTGGACACGACAATTCAGGTAAAAGAATTTTCAGATAAAAATGTTTTTCAAGACAGAATGTACGCTGAAAATATTCTTATGAAACTTTCAGAAAAAGATAAAAAAATAAGCGAGTTGGATTTGAAATCGGCTCAAAGTCAAAATTTTCCATACCTACGATTAAACGCGGGTTATGGATTAACTCATTTTAATTATAACCGAGGAAATTTTGACAAACAGAACACATGGGGTCCGAATGTGGGACTAACACTCGGGTTTCGTATTTTCGACGGATTTAACAAATCAAGAGAGCAACGAAACGCTCAAATTACGATTGACAATCGACAACTTGAACAGGATCAACTGAAACTTAGGCTCAATAGTGAGTTTACAAACATTTGGCTCGCCTACCGGAATAATTTAGAAGTGCTTGCATTCGAAAAAGTAAGTTTGGAAAATGCTTTACTCAATCACGAAATAGCGATGGAGCGCTACAAACTCGGCGATCTTTCAGGAATACACTTGCGTGAAGCACAAAACAACCTGCTGCAAGCCGAAGAAAGACTTGTAACAGCTGAATATAACGCCAAACTATACGAAATCTCGTTGATGCAGATTAGCGGAAGGATTAGAGAATATTTATAAATCCCTAATAGCTTTTTGGAAAGTTAAGATCCTTCAACTCAATTCAAATCATTATTTTTCCATTCAAAACAAACAATATTAATTCGGGACTTGATTCCGGAATACAACGAATGCTCTTAACAGTGAAGAGAAGTTCTGAGAGTAACCGAAAGATATCGATAGAACTCTCCTTAAGATGTTTTGGAGTATTGCAGTTGAATATTTCAACAAACTACTATTTCTGTTAAATTCTATTTTATTAATACATTCATCTCTTTTTTACTAACTTTGCAATATGAAAAAAAGGTATTTTATCTATTTCTCATATAATGGTGCCGCATACGTCGGTTGGCAGATGCAGCACAACGGCATTTCAGTACAGGAAGTGATGCAAAAAGCATTTTCTACCGTTCTTCGTCATGACGTGGAAATTACAGCTGCAGGACGTACAGATTCAGGAGTACATGCACGGAATATGGTTGCACATTTGGATTTAGAAAATGATATTCTCTCAGAAACAGATTTTGTAAACAAAATGAACAGCCTGTTGCCACAAGACATTGCCTTGCACAAAATCATAGAAGTAAAACCGGATGCTCACGCCCGTTTTGATGCCGTTTCAAGAAGATATGAATACCATCTAATTGTAGAAAAAAATGTGTTTTTAAAAGATTTCGCCATGCGGATTTTTCAGCCATTGGACTTTAATGCGATGAATATGGCTGCTGAGACACTTTACGAATATACTGATTTCACGAGTTTCAGCAAATTGCACACCGATGTATTTACCAACAATTGTAAAGTCAGTTTTGCTGAATGGACATTTGACTCTGAAAAATGGATTTTCACTATCGAAGCCGATCGTTTTCTGAGAAATATGGTGCGAGCCATTGTTGGGACTTTAATTGAAGTTGGCAGAGGGAAAATGACGGTCGATGACTTCAGAAAAGTAATTGAAGCCAAAAACAGAAATGTTGCCGGCGCTTCTGTTCCTGCGAAAGGACTATATCTAATGGAGGTAAAATACCCCGCGGAGGTTTTTCAACCAAAAATAAACAGATAAGAATATTCTGTCTCAATAAGCCGGCTAAAGAAAACGGAGAATTAATGTTTATCAAAAAAATCATATCAAAATCAACCGCCTTGTTCAAGCTGGATTCACTGATTGAAAAATCGGGCGTAAAATTGATATTTCCCTTCTACCACACGATTTCAGATGATTATATCGCGCACCTGAAGCACCTCTACCCTATCCTGAGCACCAAGCGATTCCGTGAAGATCTCGATTTTTTATTAAAGAATTACTCACCAATGAGTTCTGCGGAATTATTGAATTCAAACCCTGTAGATCTCAACAGAAACAGACGCTTTTTTCTCTCTTTTGATGATGGATTAAGCGAAATTTATCACACTATAGCTCCGATTCTGATGGAAAAAGGGATACCTGCTACTTTTTTCCTAAATACCGATTTCATTGATAATAAAGACCTGTTTTATCGGTTAAAAACAAGTATTTTAATTGAAAAAATAATAGAAGAAGGAATCTCCGACAGCCAAAAAAGAGCCATATCACACTTGTTGAAAATCATTGGAATTAATTACAATCTACCAAAAGATTTGCTGAAAATTGACTACCAAACAAAAGAGGTTTTGGAGGAAATCGCTGCTGTGGTAAATGTAGATTTTAAAGAATACAGCAAAGAAAAATCTCCATACCTGACAACCACAGAAATAAAATCACTTATAAATCAGGGTTTTAACATAGGCGCTCATTCTTGTTCGCATCCTTTCTACTTTTTGATTTCGGAAGAGGATCAAGTCAGCGAAACACTAAACTCGATAAGTTTTCTGAAAGAGAAATTTAATGTCGCGGTGAATATGTTCGCTTTCCCCTACACTGATTTCGAAGTAAAAAAATCATTTTTTGAAAAGATATCGAGTGAAGTTGCTTTGAGTTTTGGTACGGCATCATTGAAATTAGACACAGTCAGCACCAATTTTCAGCGTATTCCGATGGAGCGTAAAAACTCTGCCGAAGAAATTCTAAAAGAAGAATATTTGCTTTTTATTTTAAAGAAATTGGTCAATAAGCACCAAATAATCAGGCATTAATGGAAATCACCAATTATAATAAAAAACGACTGCAAGAGCTGATTGACAGCCCATTTTACGCACAATTGGATTATGTGCCCATTTCCTATTTACGCGCGGCTTCTCAAATTGCAAATCCGTATGCTGATGAGAACGACATACTTTTGTGGGTAATTTACACGGACAAACAACTCGTTGGGTATTTAGGAGCATTGCCGGACAGATTTAAGCTGAATCAAAAGGAGTTGAAAATTTACTGGCTTAGCTGCCTTTGGATAGCTCCCGGCTATCGCGGGAAAGACATAAAAGACAAGTTGCTTCAAGCTGCAATTGATTTTTACGGTTATTCCATTGCTATCACAAATGTGCTCTATTTTTTAGAAAGACCGTATCAGAGGTTAGGGATTTTTCAAGCCACACAAAATAACTTTGGAAAGAGTTTTTACATCAATCCTCAATTCTCCGATCTGATTTTTGCAAAATACCCAAAAATTAAAGCCATTAAACCTTTGTATGACACGCTGGAATCTACTTTAACAAAATTACTAAAAATCCGGAAATTGTTTTACAAGAAACAACAACATGACATTCACTTGGAAGAAAATTTTCAAATTGATGAGGAATTAACTGATTTTTTAGACCATTTTTCTACCCAATCAAAGGATATAGTACGAAAAAAAGAACATTTTGAATGGATAGCAAAACACCCCTGGATGAGAGTTGGAGAGGCTGATTCTGAAAGTAAAAAATACTACTTCTCGTCCATTGCAAAAAGTTTTAACTACTTTGGATTCAAACTCTACGATAACGAAAAATTATCCGCGTTTTGTTTGGTAAAAGAACGAGATAAAAACGTAAGTATCTGCTATATATATGCCGGAAAGAAGGACAAACCCATGCTGGCTGAATATATTTTAGATTGGGCAATCAATCAAAATTACAACACAATTTTTTCAATGGATAAGATAATCTCCCGGCATCTTGAAAAGAAAAAAAGAAATTTTATTTTAATCAGAGAGGTACGTCGGCCTTATCTTTTACCCAAAGAAATGGATATTTCTTCCGGTAATTTTCAGTTTGGAGACAGTGATGTTGTGTTCACTTAGTTTCGTTTGTTAAAAAAGCAGCAATTCTGTCAGAATTTTGTAACATTTGATAGAAATGCACTATCTTTGCAACACCTATGGATACATTCGATTATTCTCATAATTTATTCTTCTGTAATTTACATTTTGCAAGTTGCACAAACGAATTATCCTTACTAATATTGAAGCCAACATTTTCTAAATGAATATGTTGGCTTTTTGCTTCAAAATTACCAATCTAATAATGTCAGAATTTTAGCGGCTTATGAAAATCCGAAGTTTAGTTTCCATAACAGATTACAACAAAGAAGAAATTTTAGAAATTCTAAATTTAGCAGCCGACTTTGAAGCTAATCCTAATCGAAAAACGTTGGATGGAAAAGTGATTGCTACGTTGTTTTTTGAGCCATCTACGCGTACACGTTTAAGTTTTGAAACGGCTGTAAACAGATTGGGCGGACGGATTATCGGCTTCTCTGACTCTATGACCAGCAGTTCGGTAAAAGGTGAAACTCTCCACGACACCATAAAAATGGTAGGGAGTTACGCCGACGCTATTGTGATGAGACACCCGCTTGAAGGCGCTGCTCGATATGCTTCTGAAATATCGCCTGTACCGATTATAAATGCTGGAGATGGTGCAAACCAACACCCGTCGCAGACTTTATTGGATTTGTATTCCATTTTGAAAACACAGGGAACTCTGGAAAACTTGAAAATCTGCTTAGTTGGCGACCTGAAATACGGACGCACGGTGCATTCGCTCATTATGGCCATGTCCCACTTCAATCCGTCGTTCCGCTTCATTGCGCCGGATGAACTGAAAATGCCGGATGAGTACAAAGATTTTTGCAGGAAAAACAACATTCCATACGAAGAAAGAACGGAGTTAGCCGGAAATTTTGACGATGCGGATATTCTTTATATCACCCGCGTGCAAAAAGAGCGGTTTTTGGATTTGATAGAATTTGAGCGGGTGAAAAACGTTTACACGCTGAAAAAGAGCATGTTGGAACACACTAAACCCAACCTGAAAATCCTGCACCCGCTTCCCCGTGTAAACGAAATAGCGCAAGACGTGGACGAAAGTCCGAAAGCCTACTATTTCCAACAAGCACAAAACGGGCTGTACGTGAGGCAGGCGATAGTGAGCAAAGTGTTAATGAATGTGCCAATATTTTAATGTGCCGATACAAAAATGAAAAGATGTAATATAATCATTTGATAAAAGTTGACGAATTGTGGAAGATATACTTTTGACGGGAAATAGAATAGTGGATTTAACATTTAGTTTTGCGTTGAAGATTATCGAGTATGTAGAAATTTTAGAAGAAAAGCGTAAATTTGTGATTGCTAATCAGCTGTTGAAAAGTGGAACGTCAATCGGTGCAAACACCAAAGAAGCCCAAAACTGCGAGAGCAGAGCTGATTTTAATCATAAATTCAAAATTGCCGCAAAAGAAGCAGAAGAAACTGAGTACTGGATGTTGCTTTGTAAATTTTCGCGCAATTATCCATTTAATGAAACACTTTTGAATGAAGTAAAAGAAATCCAACGAATTATCAACAGCATAATCAACACGAGCTAATAGAAAAAATATGCACAAAGTAATTGTCCCACTCACACATCAACCATCAATCAAATGTAAATCAATACATCGACATATTAACCCATTAGCAAATTTGCACATTGGCACATTGGCATATTGACCCATTGGCACACCACTTCATATGAAACGACTTCAAGTAGCAGCATTACGTAACGGGACAGTGATTGATCACATTCCGGCAAATAAATTGTTCAAAGTTTTTGCAATATTGGATTTATCAAATTGTACAGAAACAATTACAGTCGGGAACAATTTGAATAGTCAAACCGTTGGTAAAAAAGGGATTATTAAAATATCCGATCGTTTTTTCTCTCAAGAAGAGGCAAACAAAATATCTTTAATCGCTCCGAAAGCGAAAATTAACATTATCAAAGAATACGAAGTGGTAGAGAAGCGCTTGCTGTCGCTACCCGACGAAGTTCGGGAAATTGTGCAATGCGTCAATCCGGCGTGTATAACCAACCACCAGCCCGTAAAAACTTTTTTTAATGTGGTAACGGAAAACGATGAAACACATCTGAGATGCCATTATTGTGAGCGGGATGTGAAGTTGGAGGAAGTAAAACTTAAATAATACGAATAAATGCTTTTTCCTTGAAATATAAATGATTAAAAATCACGTTATCATGAAAAAAAACTATCGTAACTTTTTCTATTTCGGATTTGTATTTTTAACATTGATGTGTAATTTTCAGACAGGTTCGGCTCAAACTACCAAAGAAATTGTGCTAAAAACCAATATCTCGGAAGTAACCGTATTTCTGAAAGGAGCCCAAATTGACCGAAATGTTTCAACAAACGTATCGCAAGGCAAATCGACAATTAAATTTGCAAACTTGTCGCCATACGTAGATCCGAAAAGTGTGCAGGTACGCATTGACAACAATAATATTACGGTTCTTTCTGTGAATCATCAAGTTAATTTTATGGATAGTATAAAGCTGTCAAAAGAGACACAAGCGCTCAAACAGCAATTGGAAAATACGGAAGACAAGCTGAAACTTGAAATAACGAAACAGGAGGTTATCAACGAAGAATTGAATTTTTTGAAGGAGAATATTAAAATCGGAGGAAGCAACGAAGGTGTTACACTCACGAAACTTCGGGAAACTTCGGCGTTTTACAGTCAGCAAGTTAATTCACTAAAAACCAAAAAGATAGAAGTAGATAAAAATATTTCCAAACTCAATAAAACCTTGGAAGAACTTAAAAACGAACTTGCACAGCAAGGCGCTTCCAAGAAGGAGCCGATGAGCGAGGTTTTGGTTGCTATTGATGCGAAAACAGCTACAAATTGCACGGTTGAATTGAGCTATTACGTAGAAAATGCAAGTTGGTATCCGACATATGATATTCGTTCCATAAGTATCAGCGATCCTATCAAACTAACATACAAAGCTAATATTCAACAGAATACAAAAGAGGATTGGAAAAATGTAAAACTAAAAGTAAGTTCGCTAAATCCGAATTTGGGCAACACACCGCCACAGCTTAAAACATATTTTTTAGACTATTACACCGCGCCCCCGCGTTATGAAACGAGTTTCAACAAGCAAATCCAAGGACGAGTAGTTGACAGTCAAAACGAAGCTATAATCGGCGCTACGATACGAGTGGTCGGTTCAACAATTGGCGCTTCAACAAATATTGACGGGATTTTCAACCTTGCTAAACCTGCCAATGCCACCATGCTGGAAGTGTCGTTTGTAGGTATGGTAACACAAACGGTACCCATTTCAACAAGCTTTATGAATATTATGTTGCAAGATGACGTACAGATGCTTGAAGAAGTTGTGGTAACCGGTTATAGCGGTAAAAGATCTTTGACCGGAGCATTGGCAGGCAAAGTTGCCGGAGTTGCCACGTTGGATAAATCCAAAAAGAGCGCCCCGCTACCCGTTATGCAAACCGAAAATCAAACAGCTGTTGAGTTTGAAATCAAGATGCCTTACACCGTTCTGTCGGACAATAAATCCATTACGGTAGATATGGAAACCTATGAATTGAGCGCCCAGTACGAACATTTCAGCATTCCGAAGGCGGACAAAGACGCGTTCCTGCTTGCCTACGTCCGAGATTGGGAGAAATACAACCTTTTGGAAGGCGATGCCAATATTTTCTATGAAAATAGTTTTGTCGGAAAAACCATTTTGGACACCCGAACCATGTCCGATACGCTGAATATTTCACTCGGACGCGATAAAAACGTCCAAATCAAACGTGAAAAAGTCAAAGAGTTCAGCACCAAAAAATTCCTTGCAAGCAAGAAAGAGGAAACACGCGTTTGGAAAACAACGGTCAGAAATAACAAAAAACAAGCCGTGAAGTTGCTACTTTTCGACCAAATTCCGGTTTCTACCAATAAAGACATTGAAGTGAATGCCGATAATCTTTCCGGTGGCACACTCAACAAGGAAAATGGCGAAGTAAAATGGATTTTCAATTTAGCGCCCGGCGACCGAAAAGAAGTAGAACTCAAATACACGGTTAAGTACCCAAAAGATAGACAGTTGAATATTGAGTAAAACCATATTTCAAATTTAATGCTGCTTTCACAAAATAAATTGCAATAAGTTGCGTGATATCTGCCGAAATGGATGGGTGTGGGCAATTGCAGGTGTGGAGATTTATGAGTTATGTGAGAAAAACACACGACTTGTTCCCCTCTCTTATTGCTACTTATAAGAAACATTTTTGTACTTTTTGAGCAAATCAAATACATACCTAACAGTTTTATTGTAGCTGACGACATTGAGATTGGACATAAAAACAAAATTCCACTTTGGTTGTTTGGAATGTGTATTAACAATATCACCAACACCTAACACTCATAATGAAAAACCAAAAATCCGATAATCGTAAAAACGATAGCATTCGAGCTAAAAAGCTCCCCCTTCAGAGCCTGTCCCGAAGTAATTTCGGGAGGACTGGGGGGCAGATTGGTATTTTCGAGAAATGGAAACCCGGTACGCTGATTTATCCGCTTCCGGCGGTGATGATTTCATGTGGCGAAACGGAGGAAGAATACAATATTATAACGGTCAGTTGGGTGGGTACGATTTGTACCAATCCGCCAATGTGCTATATTTCGGTGCGCCCTGAGCGACATTCGTACGAAATCATTAAGCGGGCGGGCGAATTCGTAATCAACCTGACCAACGAAGAATTGGCGCGAGCTACTGATTGGTGCGGTGTGCGAAGCGGAAAGGATTACAACAAATTCAAAGAAATGAAACTCACGCCCGTGAAAGCGGATGCGGTAAATGCGCCGATAATTGCCGAAGCACCACTTTGCATTGAGTGTAAAGTAAAGGAAATCATTCCGTTAGGCTCGCACGACATGTTTATTTCGGAAGTCGTCAATGTGCAGGCTGACACGCGCTACATTGATAAAAAAACCGATAAATTCGACCTTGAAAAAGCGAAACTGATTGCCTATTCGCATGGGCATTATTATAAATTGGGTGAAGAAATCGGGCGGTTTGGGTGGACGGTGAGGAAGAAATAGAAGCCCCCTAACCCTCCCGAATCAAGTTTCCCGACAATAAATCGGGATAAACAGGGACAAGCTCTGAAGGGGGAATTTAAAGAGCACGATTGACATTATTGCTAACAAATATATATTTACACAAACCATTATTCAATATGAAAAAAATCCTTTTAATCGCCTTAGTAGCGATATTTATGGGTTGCCAACCAAGTGAAAAATTAGACTTAACCGGCGACTGGAAGCTGACTGAAATGAACGGCGCTAAACTTGAAAATCCGGAAGTTGAAATTACACTGGCGTTTGACACGGATCAGCTGCAAGTAAACGGAAACGGCGGTTGCAATCAATATTTTGGTTCTTATACGCTGAACAACAATGAGTTGGAATTCTCAAATTTGGGAGCTACCAAAATGGCTTGCCCGGACATTGACAACATTGAAATGGAATATTTCCAACTGCTTGACGGAAAATTAACCGCCAAATCAACCGATAACCGCCTTGAACTGAAAAAGGAGGATAAAGCGGTGTTGGTTTTTGAGAAGTAAACACCAGCCCCCTAACCCTCCCGAATCAAGTTCGGGACAAGCTCTAAAGGGGGGATTTGTGTAGAATTAAAACAGATACTCTGCAATTAAAATACATATCAACTAAAGCGATTTTTTAGTTACTTCTAAAATAACGATATAACTTTACTAAACTTACACTACCCCACTATTATTCCCCCTTTAGGGGTTTAGGGGGGCTTCTTTCTTATGAACACAGACAAACAAATTTTCGACATTATCCGACGCGAAAAAGAGCGTCAGACAAAAGGTATTGAACTGATTGCTTCCGAAAACTTCGTGAGCGCGCAAGTGATGGAAGCGATGGGTTCCGTCTTAACCAACAAATATGCCGAAGGCTATCCCGGACGCCGTTATTACGGTGGTTGCGAAGTGGTGGACGAGAGCGAACAACTGGCTATCGACCGCCTGAAAGAGATTTTCAGTGCCGAGTGGGCAAACGTTCAACCGCACTCCGGCGCGCAAGCAAACATGGCTGTATTTTTAGCTTGTTTAGAGCCGGGAGATAAGTTCTTAGGATTAAATCTGGCACATGGAGGTCATTTATCACACGGCTCCTCCGTGAACAGTTCCGGAATTCTGTACCAAGCGCTGGAATACAACGTAAAAGAAGATACCGGTTATGTGGATTACGATCAAATGGAAGAAGTAGCTCTTCGCGAACGCCCGAAACTGATTATCGGCGGTGGCTCTGCCTACTCACGCGAGTGGGATTACAAGCGAATGCGTGCTATTGCTGATAAAATCAACGCTATTCTGCTGGTAGATATGGCGCATCCTGCAGGGTTGATTGCTGCCGGATTGTTGGAAAACCCACTGAAATACGCCCATATCGTAACTTCTACCACACATAAAACGCTTCGCGGACCACGCGGGGGCATTATTTTAATGGGAAAAGATTTTCCAAATCCATGGGGAAAAACCACCCCGAAAGGCGAAGTACGCATGATGTCATCGTTGCTGGATAGCGCTGTATTCCCCGGCGTACAAGGCGGTCCGTTAGAACACGTGATTGCTTCCAAAGCCGTCGCTTTCTACGAATGTCTGCAACCGGAGTACAAAACCTATCAGCAACAAGTGAAGAAAAACGCCCAAGCGTTGGCAAACGCGTTAGTGAAGCGCGGGTTTAAAATCATTTCCGGCGGAACGGACAACCACCTGATGCTCGTGGATTTACGCTCAAAATATCCCGATTTGACCGGAAAAGTTGCCGAGAAAATATTGGGCGAAGCTGACATTACCGTGAACAAAAACATGGTTCCTTTTGACAGCCGTTCGGCATTCCAAACTTCCGGTATCCGTCTCGGAACGCCCGCTATCACTACCCGTGGAGCCAAAGAACCCTTGATGGAAGAAATTGCCGAAATGATTGAAACCGTACTTTCAAACGTTGAAAATCCCGAAGTTATCCAATCAGTAAAAAAACGGGTGAATGAGACGATGGTGAAGTATCCTTTATTTAAATAAAAAGTAATAGGTAAAAGGTAATAAAGAGGACTTTATGAGTAAAAGTTTGGTTCGAGACAAGGCCAAAAGTTTTGCCATACGCATTATTAAACTCTATCAATATCTACAAATAGAGAAGAAAGAGTTTGTGATGTCCAAGCAAATACTTCGTTCTGGAACGAGCATTGGCGCCAATTTAGCCGAACAAAAATTTGCAATTTCCGATGGCGATTATCTCAATAAAACGAGTATCGCTTTAAAAGAAGCTTCGGAAACGGCGTATTGGCTCGAATTGCTCTTTGAAACCAATTAGATTTCTCAAAATCAGTATGAAGCAATGATTGCCGATTGCGCGGAACTTTTAAGAATGCTTGTAGCGTCCGTAAAAACAATCAAAACAAAGCTCGGACGATAAAAAACTTATTACCTCTTACTTCTTACTTATTACCTCTTACTTATTACCTAATCAAAGCATGCAAGAACAAATTTTCACTCTTTCCGAACATACCGACACCACCACGTTTTACGGCGTGAACAACAGCAATATTTTATTACTGAAAAACTTGTTTCCGAACGTACGGATAGTGGCGCGCGGACATGTGATTAAGATTGACGGAAACGAAGCGGATGTGCAACTCGTCAAGTCCGCTCTTGGACGGATGGAGCTTTTTGCATTGAATAACAACGCTTTATCGCACGAAAATATTATCGAAATGGTGAAAGGTAATCAACCTACCGAAGTGAGTTTTGATAACCTGATTTTGCACGGCGTAAGCGGAAAATCCATTTTTGCACGTACCAAAAATCAGCAAAAGTTAGTCAAAGAGTTTGAAACCAACGACCTGCTTTTTGCTATCGGTCCGGCCGGTTCGGGAAAAACCTACACAGCTATTGCATTGGCAGTGAAAGCTTTGAAAAACAAGGAGAAGAAAAAAATCATTCTCAGCCGTCCGGCGGTAGAAGCGGGCGAAAAGCTCGGATTTCTGCCCGGCGATATGAAAGAGAAAATAGATCCGTACCTGCAACCGCTATACGATGCCCTGCAAGATATGCTTCCCGCCATGAAACTGCGGGATTATATCGAAAACGGCACTATACAGATTGCACCGTTGGCATTTATGCGTGGTCGTACGCTGAGCGACGCGGTGGTCATTCTCGACGAAGCGCAAAACACCACCACAAACCAAATCAAGATGTTTCTGACCCGTATGGGACTGAATACCAAAATGATAGTAACGGGCGACATAACGCAGATAGACCTGCCGTGGCAACAAAAGTCAGGCTTAATTGACGCGCTCGACGTGCTGAAAGGCGTGAAAGGAATTGCGAAAATTGAGTTCGACAAAGGCGATATTGTCCGCCACAAATTGGTGCAACGGATTGTGGAGGCGTATGAGAAGAATAATGAGAGAATGAGGAAATGAGGAAATGAGAAATATGGAAATGTGTAAACTTTTTTTAGGACGAGACATATTTTACAAAACATTTCTTTTACACAGACAAGACAAAAAATCGACAGAGATTTTCTTTAATGATAAAGGTAAAACAGGGTAAATTAATGTCAATTGTTACGATAACAACGAAAATTTAATTATAGTTGAAGTCTGGTTGAACGACACTTTAGTCACTTTGAACTTATATAAAGTCCGTAATCACACTAAGAACTATATGTTACATACCATAAAATCGTTGACACTCAAAGGAGCATTTCCTGTATCAGAACATCGTTTACAAATCTGATAATTTTGTTTCTAATTTTTGCTCTTAGAACTTATATTTTTTTTCGAAATCCTCTTTCAAAAACCTTTCAAAGGGTTTTGAAAAAAACATACAAATCAACTATAAACTATGTTATGATACGATTTTGACAATTAAATATCAACAATGTTATGAAACTTTAGTGTAAACAATGTTATGATATTTATCAACTATACAACAAAGAAATATTTAGAAATAACCAAATATAACCTTATAAAAGTATTTGCATACGATTAATTGAAATGTATTTACCAAATTGTTAGGGAAGACACGATTGAAAATAAAACAATAAGAATAAAAAAACTACTACTAACAAGCGGTTTGCTATAATGCGAGACATATACCTGCAGAAAGTACTGTCGGACTTTCAAGCGTTCACACCCGGACGAAAATTTGTGCCCTCACACTACAGCCCCTCCCAATCCGTTTCCCCCTGACCAAATAAAAGTTTCATCCTAAATTAAAATCAAAGACTAAACCTTTCGTTTGCAAATTAGTCAAATAATAAAACAAACATTATGAAAAATCTAAAATATGGTATTGCAATATTGGGCGCAGTTAGCCTGATATTGTTTTCATTCTGTAAAAAAGAGGAAGATATAACTGACCAAGAAAATTCGGGCTTGACATACAGCCAATCACCAATCGAGCTAAACGGTATCGATGCGAAATTTTCAAAAGACATTTCTTATGGTCCTTATGACAAAAACAAATTCGATATTTTTATGCCCGCTTCATCAACACCAACCCCTTTGGTAATATACATTCACGGTGGTGGATTTTTGGGAGGAGATAAAGACGCCCCCTATTCAGCAATGTGGAATGGCAGTTGGGATTTCCCCGGTGAGGTGAAGACCTTACTTGCTCACAAAATTGCCTTTGCTACTATCAATTATCGACTGTTGGCTTTCGATGGTGACCAAGAAGGGGTCTTAAAATCATTAAATGACAGCAAGCGCGCGTTGCAATACATTCGCTCTATCAGTAAGAAGTTGAATGTCGACAAAAACAATATTATTCTCTGCGGAAGTTCTGCCGGAGGTGGCACTTCCGAATGGTTGGCGTTTTCAGATGATATGGCAGACCCTTCAAACCCCGACAAGGTATTGCGTGAATCTACACGCGTAAAAGGCATTGCCGTAAAAGCTACACAAGCATCTTATAATTTGCAACGTTATGTCACGGATGTATTTAAAGACTACGATTTTACGTGGCAATGGTATTTTCAGCAGGATCCCGATATGATTCCAAGGTTCAACTCTTTTTACGGAATGTCCGACACAACCCGGTTTCATTCACCTGTCATAATCGATTACAGAGCGAAGGTGGATATGTTGGCTATGATGAGTACCGATGACCCCGAGTTTTGGGTGCACAATCCTCAAACACCTGTTGTTAAGCCGACAAAATCAAACATTTTAAACCACCATTCATTCCACGCCAAAACATTAAAACAATGGGGAGATAGTATTGGCATTCCCAACGTAGTGCATTATGGCAATTATCAAGACCCAAGCGGAGAAACTTTTGTGGATTTTATGATTAGAAAAACGAAAGAATAATAAATCCGGCCGTTAACATTGAGACGAATATTTTCTCTACATCAACCAATAACTTTTCCGAAAGCACCACTAAAAGCAAAAAGAAATCGTGATATCAATTAGATATTGAGAAAGTCGCTAAAGCAGAGGAAATAAATCATTGCCAAAAATCCCGCTCCATTTTGAATTTTAGGCGAATGAAACAGCTGTCAATTGAAATGACTAGCAACTCTTTATTTGTACTACAAATTTGAACAAATCACAATATATCGTTGTTTTTTTCTACAATATTTCTTTCCATTTACAAACAGCTGATCAATTCCATTATTTTTTGATGAAACAACCATTTAAAACAAGTTTTAAACATAAGGAAATGATTAATGGCGTGTTCCATAGGTCCATAATGCAAAAAAAATCTAATCGTATGAAACAGCCATTTAAGAAGAGTCTTAAACCCAAGAGAATGGTTAATGGCGTGTTCCATACGACCTTAATTTAAAAATAGAATTTAACCGTATGAAAAAGTCACTTCCTATCGAACAAGTAGAAATTCTCTTCAAAATTTTACAAACCCACTTTGAGAAAAACAAAAATCGCCATCCCAATTTGAACTGGGAGAAAGTGAAAGAAAAGCTGCAAAACAATCCTGATAAACTTTGGTCAATAAATGAAATGGAGGGATCAGGTGGTGAGCCCGATGTGTTGGAATTTGACAAAAACTTGGAAAGCTATGTTTTTGTGGATTGCTCGCCTGAAAGTCCAAAAGGGAGACGAAGCCTCTGCTATGACCAACAAGCGTTACTATCAAGGAAAGAGCATAAGCCAAAAAACAGCGCAATAAGCATGGCGGAAGAAATGGGAATTGATATATTGGATGAAGCGCAGTATCGATTTTTACAACAATTCGGCTCGTTCGACTTGAAAACTTCAAGTTGGCTACTAACACCCGAAAAAATCAGGAATCTTGGCGGCGCTATTTTTGGAGACAGACGCTACGATACCGTTTTCACCTACCACAACGGTGCTGAATCGTATTATGCGGCACGCGGTTTTCGTGGAATGTTAGAAGTGTGAAAGTTAAGCCTGAATTTTTGACTTTTCTTTTTCCGAAAGAACAAATAAATCAAAATGTAGTTTTGACAGTTCGGCTGACAATTATGCATAAAACAAAAACATCTGTCAAAAGCGGATGTTTTCGGTTTAACCCGTTTCATGATTTTTAAACATTGACCTTTCTCACCGTTAATTCACGTTAAGTCAAATTTTAACATTGTTAAAATTGACCAAATTTGATACAATTAATACACATGAGGCACAGCATTTGCTTATTTTTGTGTCATTAATCAATTTTGAAATTTATAAAATTTACCAATATGACAGAAAGAAAATCAAGAACCTCACTCTTTATGGTTCTTTTAATTATCGCCGTTAGTGCTGCCACAAGCTGGGCAACAACATTCATTCAGAATAAAAACTATGGGGTCGAGTTTATTGAAACAACGAATCAGTCAAATCAGCAAGAAATAAAAGCTCGATTTGCAAATGCTCAAAGAGCTTTTGAAACAGACTTTACAGTAGCTGCTGAGCTGAGCGTACACGCGGTTGTTCACGTAAAAACTAAAGCTGTTCGTCAACAGCGGCAAAATGACTTTTTCAGCGATCCGTTTTTTGAATTTTTCTTCGGGCCTCAACAACGAGGACAACGAAATCCACAGCAGCAACAGAATCCGGGTGAAGCTGTTCCGCTTGGTGCCGGATCGGGTGTAATTATCAGCAATGATGGCTATGTGGTAACCAATAATCATGTGATTGACGGAGCTTCAGAAATCGAAATTACACTAAATGACAAGCGTTCATTTAAAGCTAAATTAATTGGTACAGACCCTTCTACTGACATTGCGCTGCTGAAAGTTGATGGTAAAGATTTGCCGTATATCAGCTTTGGCGATTCAGACAATATCAAAGTTGGCGAGTGGGTATTAGCAGTTGGAAATCCGTTTAACCTGACTTCCACCGTAACCGCGGGTATTGTGAGTGCAAAAGCGAGAAATCTTGGAATTATCGGAACCGATCGTTACGGCAGACGCACCGAGAAACTTTCTATTGAGTCATTTATCCAGACAGACGCTGCCATTAATCCGGGAAACAGCGGTGGTGCGCTTGTAAACACAAAAGGCGAATTAGTTGGAATTAATACTGCCATTGCCTCACAAACAGGATCTTATGCCGGATATGGCTTTGCCGTCCCAACCAGTATTGTGAAAAAAGTTGTAACCGACCTTCGCGAGCACGGTGTTGTACAGCGTGCATTGCTTGGAGTCAGTATCGGTGATATTACAACTGAAGTTGCCAAAGAAAAAAACATCAAAGTATTAAACGGAGCGTTAGTAGCCGATGTAGTTAGTGGCGGAGCTGCAGAAAAAGCAGGAATTAAAGCCGATGACGTAATCAATGAGGTAAACGGTGTGAAAGTTAACTCTACCGCCGAACTTCAGGAACAAGTGAGCCGATATAGACCCGGTGATAAAATTACTCTCGGATTTGTTCGTAACAACAAACAAATGAAAGTAAATGTTACATTAATGAATGCTGAAGGTACAATGGATGTGGTTTCCACAAATAAATTCCAGCAAGATCTGGGAGTTCAACTGAAACCAATTTCAGATACCGTAAAAGAAGCATTGGGAATTGACACCGGACTCGAAGTGGTGACAAGCTCAGGAAAATTCAGAGAGCAGGGAATTCAGCAAGGTTATATTATTCTGAAAATAAACAACAGAAATATGGCTTCCGTGAAAGACTTTGAGAATGTATATAATGATGCACAGAAATCAAATAAAACGCTGAATATCGCGGGCGTATATCCTACTACAGGTAAAATTACATATTATAAAATTGAATTAGGTAAATAGTTTTAATAAGGTATGTTTTTCAATATGAGCGACTTAAACTACAATGAGTCGCTCATATTTATTCATATCCAATCAAAAATTCCACTATGAAACAGCCATTTAAGACAAATCTCAATCCCAAGAGAATGGTTAATGGCGTGTTCCATACGTCCTTAATGTAAAATATAAATTATAACCGTATGAAAAAGTCTCTTTTAATAATTTCTACATTCCTATTTTCTTTTTCTTCGTTTATTTCGGCGGCTAAAGTTGACACAGTTGTAACTTTCAGTCCGAGTATGAATAAAAACATAAAAGCAGTTGTAATTATTCCCGATACGTATGAAAAAGCAAACTCATTTCCCGTTTTTTATCTTTTACACGGTTTCAGCGGAAACTATGGCAGTTGGGTAAATGACATGCCGGCAACAAAATCATTGGCAGATACGCATCAAATGATTATCGTCTGTCCGGATGGCGGATTTTCGAGTTGGTATTTTGACAGTCCTACAGACAGCACATACAAATACGAGACCTATGTAACAAAAGAACTGATCCAATGGATTGACAAGAATTTCAAAACAATTCCAAAACGTGAAGCGAGAGCGATTTCAGGATTAAGTATGGGAGGTCACGGCGGTTTGTATCTCGGATTCAGAAATCAGGAAATTTTCGGTGCATGTGGCAGCATGAGTGGTGGTGTGGATATTCGTCCTTTCCCGAATAACTGGGATTTAAGAAAACGATTAGGCACGCAAAGTCAACATCCCGAAAATTGGGAAAAACACACGGTGATGAATTTACTCCATCGGCTTACTCCCAAAAGTCAAAAAATAATAATTGATTGCGGTACAGAAGATTTCTTTTACAATGTCAATCTCCGCTTACACAAAGAATTGAAATACAGAAATATACCACACGACTTTATATCCCGTCCGGGTGGTCACAACGGTGAATACTGGAATAACGCGGTAAAATATCAGGCGCTATATTTCTCGGAGTATTTTCAGAATATGGGAAATAAGAAATAAATTTGTATATTAATGGGGAGTTTTGAGATGTGAAAAACTGCATGCTGCAATTTATTTTTGCATATTTACAAAACAAAACAGCCATTATTAACGTTACATATCTAATGCATCGCAATGAGAAACGCTGAAAACGCGTTTTTTTCATTCTATATAAGATGTTTTAACCTAAATAATTTTAATATAATCTAAAAAAGCCGTACCTTTGCAGGCTAAATTTTCCATCCGTATATGAGACAACTAAAGATTACAAAATCAATCACCAATCGTGAGAGCGCTTCGCTTGATAAGTATTTACAAGAAATTGGACGTGAAGACCTTATCACGGTAGAAGAAGAAGTTGAG